>Ga0210390_10000217_pt1 | contig 62904 bp, 51 predicted proteins | sample IncBWH11OmetaG_FD_161050 | JGI IMG/M metagenome (GOLD analysis project Ga0210390, IMG submission 161050) | Forest soil microbial communities from Barre Woods Harvard Forest LTER site, Petersham, Massachusetts, United States - Inc-BW-H-11-O ...
ATCGGACGTGGAGGCGTCGCTCGAACGGGTTTTGCTGATCACTTCGGCATCCTGGTGCGCGAATTCGGGCCGGCGACTCCTGCCGGTCCAATCGACGTGTCGATCTTACCAAGGCGAAACGGTGTCTCGCTAATCCACGAATTCGAGCGGGGCTGGGGCGGGCTCTCACAACTTGTCGGCACCCGGATCCTGAACTATCTTCACCAGCGGCCCCGGCTTTATGAACGAAACTGGCTTCATCGCCGCCGCCCGCCTCGTCTATCTGAATGCCCAAACGAAGGAGTTCCCATGTCGGCAATCGAAAAATCGGACCCGGAAATTTGGGCAGCCATCAAACGCGAAATGACCCGGCAGAAGCTGGGCCTGGAGCTGATCGCCTCGGAAAACTACACGAGCGCGGCCGTGCTCGAAGCCGCCGGCACCATCCTCACCAATAAATATGCGGAGGGTTATCCGGGTCGCCGCTATTACGGCGGCTGCGAAGTGATCGACACCATCGAGGAATTGGCCCGACGGCGGGCGTGTGCCCTTTTTGGCAGCGACCACGCCAACGTGCAGCCGCACGCCGGCTCGCAAGCCAACATGGCCGTCTACCTGACCGTGCTCAAGCCGGGCGACACCTACCTGGCGATGAACCTGGCGCAGGGCGGCCACCTGACGCACGGCAGCCCAGTCAATTTCTCAGGCCAGCTTTACAATGTCGTCTCGTACGGCGTCCGCGAGAGCGATCATCGCATCGATTTCGATCACGTGGCCAAGCAGGCCCGCGAGCACAAACCCAAGCTGATCGTGGCCGGGGCGAGCGCTTATCCTCGCGAGATCGACCACGCCAAGTTCGCAGAAATCGCCCGCTCGGTGGGGGCGCTCTTCATGGTCGACATGGCGCACTATGCGGGCCTGGTCGCCGGTGGCGTTCACAACAGCCCGGTGCCGGTGGCCGACTTTGTGACGTCAACCTCGCACAAAACGCTCCGCGGTCCGCGCTCGGGGTTCGTGCTTTGCACCGAGGAGCACGCCAAGGCCCTGGATAAAACGGTCTTTCCGGGAATGCAGGGGGGCCCGCTCGAGCACATCGTCGCCGCCAAGGCGATCTGCTTCCGCGAGGCAGCGGAGCCAACCTTCAAAGACTACGCCCGCCAGATCGTGGCCAACGCGAAGACGCTGGCCGACACCTTGATGCAAGGGGGGATCCGCCTGGCATCCGGGGGCACCGACAATCACCTGATGCTCTGCGACATGACCTCCGTGGGGCTCACCGGCAAGATCGCCGAAGAAGCGCTCGACAAAGCGGCCATCACGGTCAACAAGAATATGATTCCCTTCGACCAACGCAAACCCCTCGACCCCAGCGGCATTCGCATCGGCACCGCGGCCCTCACCACGCGCGGTATGCGGCAGGACGAAATGAAGCGGGTCGGCAAGTGGATCCTCGAAGTGCTCCGCGCCCCGACCGACGAAACTGTCCTGCAACGAGTCCGCGGCGAGATCGGTGAGTTCACCAAGAGTTACCCTGTGCCGGGCATCGCATGAGCGCGGCCGACCAGTGCGACGCCGGTTACCGCGCGCTCGAACGACTGTGAAGCAGACTCTCGAGCGGCACGACGGCGTTCATGCTGCCCGAGCGAAAGCCGTCGAGGTCGAGCGAGACGTATTTGAAACCCAGGCTATGCAATTTGTCGGAGATCGTTTTGCGGGCCGGTTCGGAGATCAGTCGGGGCAGGGCGTCGAGTGGGACTTCGATCCGCGCCAAGTCGCCCACCTCGTGCCTCACGCGGAATTCCCGCAGGCCGAATTCCTCTCGGAGAAACTGCTCCGCCCGATCGACTCGTTCGACGCGCTCGGGCGTGACGGCGAGGCCGTAGGCAATGCGGCTCGACAGACAGGGCGTGGCCGGTTTGTCCCAGACGGCGAGCTGCCAGTGAGCGGCCAACTGGCGAACGTCGGCTTTGGTCAGGCCCGCTTCGATCAGCGGGCTGCGGACGGCGTGCTCGCGGGCCGCCTGCATGCCGGGCCGGTAGTCGCCCCGGTCGTCCAGGTTGGCTCCGTTCACGACCACGTCGAATTCTGGCAAGTCCGCGTGCGGCTTCGCCAACAGGTTTTCCAGTTGCGTGTAGAGTTCAGTCTTGCAGAAGTAGCAGCGGTCAGGAGCGTTCTTGAGATAGTCGGGATTCGAGAATTCGTCCGTCTGAATCACAACGTGCCGAATGCCAATCTGGGCGGCGAGGGCTGCGGCCGCTTCGCGCTCGCCCGATGCCAGACTAGCGCTGACCGCCGTAACGGCCACGGCATCGGTTCCGCACGCCAATTGCGCGGCCTTGGCAACGACCGCGCTGTCGACGCCGCCCGAGTAGGCCACTGCCACGCGGCCGCAGGCTCGCAAAATGTCGAGCAGCCGATCGCGCTTGGCGGCCAGAGTGGAATCACATTCGCTCATACCTGAACTATATCGGGGTCGCCCGGCGGCATCCACGGGGATGCGCGTGCGTGTCGGCTGACAAAACACTGACGCGTGGCTTCCAGCCGCGCAAACAGGCCGTGCGGCGCTCGGTGTCGCGCGATTTTGCTTTCGATTAAACTCCGAAAAGGCTTTCGGCTTTCGAAGGTGAACAGATGGATGGCTGTTTTCGGGTCTGGTTTTTGTGCAGCTTCGTCGCGCTTCTGTGCTTCGGATCACTCGCCGAGTCGTCACAAGCCGCCGGGTTGACTGCCGCTCAACGCAAAGAATTGGCTGCCATTCGCGCGGCCATTACCAAGGTGCACATCCCCGTCCATCGCGATGCGATCGACGACGCCGAGAAAAAGACGGCCGACGCCGAGCAGCGTTTCGAGACGTTTATCAAAGATGCGGGACTGTCGGCCGACGACTCGCACCTGGCCAGCCTCAAGAAGTTGATCGCAGGCCGTCGCGAGGCCATTGTCAAAGCTCGCGAACGCTATCAGGGGGGAAAGAAGACCGATCGCACGGCTAAGAAGACAGATAAGAAGTCAGAGCAGGGGGCCAGCTTTGTCGGCCAGGTCGCGCCGATCATCAAGACGCACTGTCTCGACTGTCACGGCAAAGACGCCAAAGGCGGGCTGCGACTCGACACGTTCGCCGGCTGGGAGAAGGGAGGCAAATCCGGGCCGCTGCTCGTAATCGGCGACGCACAAAACAGCCTGCTGATGGGTCGGCTGGTGTTGCCGGGCCCGACGCGGATGCCCAAAGGGGGCGAGCCGCTCGCGGAGGCCGATTGCCTCAAGATCGCCGAGTGGATCAATCGCGGAGCCAAGTTCGACGGCGACGATGCGTCGAAACCGCTCGACAAACTCGCGCCGGCCGGCGGCGCGCTGGCGAGCGCCGCGGGGGCGACTGCCAAGAGCGCGCCGATGACGCCCAAGATCGACATTCAAAAACCGAAAGGGGGCGAGACCGTCGCCTTCACCCGAGACATCGCTCCCATCCTGGTCAACAGCTGCCTGCGTTGTCACAGCGGCAACGAACCCAAGGGCGGACTCTCGATGGAGACCTTCGAGCAGCTCTGGACCGGGGGCAAGAGCGGACCGGTGATCGATCCAGGTCAATTGGGCAAGAGCCGATTGTGGCAGCTGGCCGGCGAACAAAAGCCGTTCAAGATGCCGCCCGGCGACGAACGCATCACGCGATCAGAGTGGGCCAAACTGAGAGCCTGGATCTCGGAGGGCGCCGCGTTTGACGGCAGCGACCCCAAACGGCGGCTGGCGAGCCTCGTCCCGAGTGAAACCGAACGCCGAAAAGCCGAGTTGGCCCGCACCTCCGCAGAGGAACTGCGAGAGAAACGCCGCTCGCGGAGCGACGAGCAGTGGCGGCGGACGTTTCCTCGGACCGAGGCAGCGCGCGCCGAGAATGAAGACTTCCTCCTGTTGGGCAACGTCTCCGAGGAGCGTTTGAAAGAGTCGCTGCGTCTCGCGGGCGCCGGTTTACGAGCCGCGCGCGACTTCCTGGGCGATACGTCCAAGCCGGCGTTCAAGGGAGGCCTGGCCGTTTTCGTGCTCAAGGATCGCAACTCGTTCGAGGAATTCAGTCAGACCATCACGAAACGCGAGCCGGCCGCTGCAATCCACGGTGGTGCCGACGTGAGGCCCGATCTCAAGGAGGCGTACATCGTGGTCGAAGACCGCGAGTCTGCGCCCGAGGGCGGGCCGGGGCAGGCGGCGTCGCTTCAAAAAAATCTCACCGAACAACTCACGTCGGCCCTGCTCAAGCGGGCCGACAAAAAACTCCCCGATTGGATCGTTGCCGGCAGCGGCCGCGTGGCAGCAGCGGGGGGCAGCCAGCCGGCGCTCGCGGGCGTACAATGGGCGGCCCTCTATCGGTTGGTCGGCTCGCTGGAAAAGCCGGACGATCTGCTGACCGATGGTTCGTTCTCTTCCACGGCGCTTGCCGACGTTGGCGAAGCGGTGACGGCGTTCCTGATCGATCGCCGGGGCAAAACTCTTTTCCCGCGCTTCGTGCAACAGCTCGTCAACGGCGCGAGTCAGGCCGACGCCTTTCGCGATGTTTACAGTAGCGACCCTCGCGCGTTGGCCGACGATTTCTTGCAGCAGGCCGCCAAAGCCGCCCGAGGCGACAACAACTAAGAGCGACGACGAAGCTCAGTCCAGACTGTCAGGGGCCCGATGGACGACGTGATTGTGATCGGCGGCGGCGTGATCGGACTGTCGGTCGCGCTCGAACTGGCCGGGCAGGGGGCGGCCGTCACCGTGCTCGAGCAGGGTGACTTCGGCCGCGAGGCGAGCTGGGCCGGCGCGGGCATTTTGCCCCCGGGCAATCTCGACGCCGCCACCACGCCCGAATCGCGCCTCCGCGCCCTGAGTCACGCCCTCTGGCCCGACTGGGCCGAGTCGCTGGCCGCCGAGACGGGAATCGAAACCGGTTACACGCGCTGCGGCGGACTGGAACTGCGCACTGCGAGCGGACCGGGCACCGACGAGGGAGTGGATCAACTATCGAACGAAGTCGAGTCGTTGCGCGGCGAGGGCATCCGCGTCGAGACGCTCAGCCTGGACGTGCTGCGTGAGTTCGAGCCGCTCGTCGCTCCCGAGATCGCCGGCGCCTATCGTCTCCCCGATCTCGGCCAGGTGCGGAATCCGCGCCTGATCAAAGCACTGCTGGCGGCCTGCGGGGCGCGCGGCGTTCGTCTGCGTCCGGGAACGCCGGTCGTCGCGCTCGACGGGTTAGGCGCGTGCCCAGAAACAACTCTCGATGAGGATGAAACGCCAAACGAGCCGGCTCCGGTCGATGGGGAGGATCGCAGCCGGCGGATCGACGGCGTGCTCACGCACTCGGGTCGCGTGCAGGCCGGCCGATATCTCGTGGCCGGCGGGCCCTGGTCGCGCGGGCTGCTGTCGTCAGTCGGCGTCGACGTGGGGATCAGCCCCGTCCGTGGCCAGATCGTGCTCGTCTCGCAAAGCTCGAAACTGCTCACGCACGTCCTGCAGACCGGGCCGCGCTACATCGTGCCCCGCGACGACGGCCACATCTTGATCGGCGCGACTGAAGAGCACGTGGGCTTCGTGAAGGCGAACACAGCGTCGGCCGTCAGCGAGTTGTTGGCGTTTGGCGCGAGCCGAGTCCCCGCGCTCGCACAGGCGCGGTTCGAGCGGGCCTGGTCGGGGCTTCGACCGGGGTCGGGGGACGGCCTTCCCTACTTAGGCCGCGTCGCGGGATTCGACAATCTGTTCATTGCGGCCGGCCACTTTCGCAACGGGCTGCAGATGTCGCCCGGGACCGCCCGCCTCACCCGTCAGGCGCTGTTGGACCAGGAGACCGACATTTCGCTCGAGCCCTATCAGTCCGATCGGCCTCAAGCCGCGGCAATCGCCGCGCGAACCTGATGCCCTCTGCGAGAGAGCGTGTGAAGGCGAGACATCTCAGGGCGAGACACTGATGCGAGCGGTCATTCAGCGCGTGTCGCGGGCGAGCGTCACTGTTGGCGGCGAAGTCGTCGGACGGATCGACAAGGGTCTGCTCGTGCTCCTGGGGGTTGCCGAGCACGACACGCAGGACGACGTGATCTACCTCGCCGCCAAGATCGTCGGCCTGCGGATCTTTCCGGACAACGAGGGGAAGATGAACCGCTCGCTGTTGGAAGTTGGCGGGCGGATGCTCGTCGTCAGTCAGTTCACGCTCTTGGGCGATTGCCGCAAGGGGCGACGCCCCAGCTTCATTGAGGCGGCCCGCCCAGAACAGGCCGTCGAGTTGTACCGAGGCTTCGTCGCTGAAGTCCGGGGGCAGGGGGCCGAGGTCGAAACGGGGCGTTTTCAGGAACATATGGACGTCGAGCTGGTGAACGACGGTCCGGTGACGCTGATTCTCGACACGCGCGAAATGCGCGAGGCCGCCAAGGGCTGATTTCGAGCTGCTGATTTCGAGCGTCCCCGGCCGGCCCCCCGCTCCGCCCCGTCGCCGCCAACTTGGTCTTTTGCCGTTTTGCCGCCTTTCGCTATACTCCCGCCCCCTTGGCTGCCGCCGATTGGACGGCGCGCGCCGAGCCTCTTTTCATTCAGGCAGGGAAGCCGCCCATGTGGTACGACCTTCTAACCCTCGGCATCTTGATGTACGCGATGTTTCGCGGCGCGATGAAGGGGGTCGTCTGGCAGCTGGCGACGATAGCCGCCCTCTTGATGTGCTTCTTCTTCTCGGGATCACTGTCGCATGTCGTCGCGCCGTTCATTCGCGTCGAGGAGCCGCTCAACAAGTGGATCGCCATGCTGGTGCTCTACCTGGGCTTTTCCTTCGTCAGCTTCGGCGTGGCGCGGGTGATGCACGAGGCGATTGAAAACATGCGGATCGAGGCGCTCGATCGCCATCTGGGCGCCCTGCTCGGCTTGGTCAAAGGCGCGATGTTCAGCATGTTCCTGACCTTCTTCCTTGTCACGCTCTCGCACTCGGCTCGCGAGTCGATCATCAATTCCGAAAGCGGTTACGTGGCGGCCGTCGCCATCGACCGGCTCGACCCGGTCATTCCCGGCGACCTGCACGCGCTCTTGGAGCCCTATCTGCGACGCATGGACCCGCGGGGCATCGAGCGCGAGCATCGCGACGAGGAGTACGCGCGGCGTCAAGGAGATGATCGCGATGATCCGTTCGTCGACGACGACCGACCGGATGACCGCCGGGACGGACTCGATCGCCGCGATCTGGATGCTCGTGCTGACGATCATCGCAGCTTCGATGGCGATCATCGCCCGGCCGACCGCCCGAACGACCGGCGTCTGAGCGACGACGGTCCCTACGCCCCCGATCGCCGCGACGCGGTTCCCGATCGTCCGCGCGACCGCCGCGACTCGGCCTTCGACGACGCGGCAGTCGACGCGCCGCGGCGTGACCGCGCCGTGGCTGATGACGACTTGGGCCCGCCGGGAGACGACGAAAGCCACTGGCTCTCGTCATTGCCCGCCGCGCTCGACCAGGGGCTCCGCCTGTTGGCGCGGAAAGCCTGGCGCGCCACCCGGCCCGAGCACCGCGGCGAGCTGTCTCGACTGCTCTCGTCGAGCACCGTGCCCGACATGATTCGCAAGACGCTCCGCGACTGGCAGAACGGCCGCCCGGCCTCATCCAACGCTCCTGGATTCGACGATGGTCCCGGCCTGGGCGGCGGTCCCGAGCTCGCCTCGGATCGCGATCGAGGTGATCGGGATCGAGGTCCCGGACTCGGATCTGACCGAGGTCGACCGCTGCCAGGAATCGACTCTGACCGAGGCCGTTTGGGAGACGATCGCGGCTCGTTGGGAGCCGATCGAGGACCGACGGGAGACCGCCGCGACGAACGGGTCTCGCTCGAGCGGCAAATCGTCCGCTCGTTGGGCGGGCTCGGCGGAAGCGCCGATCGGCCGATGGCCGCCGAGGACATCGAGGCCCAGCTCAATGGCATCCCGGACGACGTCGCCCTCAACGTCCTGAGGGGTTGGCGGACCGAGCTCCGGGATCAAAAGTCAGACCCCCGGGACGTCGACGGCACGACCCTCGTGCGTCGCATCCGGCGCGAGTTGAGCCGGGCAGGGATTTCGATCCACACCCTGGACAGCGCAACCCAGGATCGACTCCGGGGTGGGGAGCGTCGCTAGGCCGGATTGGGGGCCAATGGCGCTCCAAAGGGTTGCGTGTCGGATGTCGGACGGAGCCCGCTTGGGCTTGAATCGGAAGCCCCGAAGCCCGGAACGGGGGGGCAGATTGTTTCCGGAAACTGCGTGGCTCAAGCAACCGGGAGTCCGCAAGGCGGCTCGGCCTAGAAGAAAAGGCCGTTTTTCCCGGAGTTTTTCGGGAACGAATTAAACATAACAGACATTATCGGACGTTGGGGATCGGCCTGAAAACGGCTGCTCGGGCCTTCAAGGCGCCCCGCCCGGCGATTCACTTGCCGGTCTTTCCGTTGCTGCCATTGTTCTTTGCCGGGTCGTCTGACTTGGCCTTCTCTGTCTTCTCTGTCGCCGGTTTCTCTGTCGCTGTCAGCTCTTCGACGGCCCGTTCCTCATAGACGCCGATCTTGCGGAACTTCTGGTAGCGGCGGGTCAACAGAGTTTCCGTCTGGATGACCGACAGCTTTCGCAGCGCCTTCTGCAATGAGTCCTTGAGCGTGGCCGCCATCTGCCGATGGTCACGGTGGGCGCCCCCCAGCGGCTCCTTGATCACCTCGTCGACGATCCCCATCCGCAGCAGGTCGGCACTGGTGAACTTCAAGGCCCGGGCCGCCTGGTCGACATTGCGAGCATCCCGGGTCTTCCAGAGGATGCCGGCACAGCCTTCGGGGCTGATCACCGAATAGTAGGCGAACTGGAGCATGGCGATGTGGTCGCCGACGCCGATGCCGAGCGCTCCGCCCGAACCCCCTTCACCAATCACGACGCAAACCATGGGCGTCCGCAAGAGCGACAGGTCGCGGAGGTTGACGGCGATGCTGCTGGCCTGGCCGCGCTCTTCAGCACCGATCCCCGGATAGGCCCCGGGCGTATCGATCAGGCAGATGATGGGCAGCCGGAATTTCGCCGCCAGCTTCATCTTCTCGAGCGCCTTGCGGTAGCCCTCCGGATGGGCGCAGCCGAAGAAGCGTTCCTCGCGTTCCTTGATCGTCCGGCCTTTGTGCTGACCGACGACCAGGACCTTTTGATCCTCGAGCTTGGCGAAGCCGGTGATCATCGCGCGGTCGTCGCCGAAGGCGCGGTCCCCGTGCAGCTCGACGAACTCGTCGAAGACCAGCTCGATGTAGTCGAGGGCCTGCGGCCGCGCCGAGTGCCGGGCGACCTTCACGACGTCGGACGGGTTCAGGTTCTCGTAAAGCTCGCGCAGCTCATTCTGGATCGTGGCCCGCAAGGTGCGGATGGCCTCTCGAGCGTCGGGCGTTTCGCTGATGTGCGCCTCGAGCGCGGAGAGCTGCCGCTCCTTTTCGTGGATCTGCTTTTCGAATGCGAGTTCGAGGTACGTCGACGCCAAAGGGACCAACCCTTCCAACGGGCGAAGCGAAACAGGACCGCGCGGCCCGGATTTGCTGAGATCAGCCCGTCGTCATTTAACGGGTGGCAACTGATCCATCAAGGGGAGATCTTTGGCCGGGGCCGCCGGTTTCTGCGCGGCAGCCTGCGGCCGAGGCGGCTGAGCGGGAGCCGGCTGGGCTCCGCCCATCATCTGCTGGAGCAACTGCTGCTGCGCGGCAACCGCGGCCTGGTTGCTCGCCGACGGCTGTTGCGGTGGTTGCTGGGGACCCGGCGCCATCGGACGACCGGGCGCTTGACCGGGGGCACCCGGCTGCGGACCGGGCGTCGGCATTCGCATCTGGCTGCCGTATGGAGCCGCCCCGTAAGGACCCGGCGCGCCGGGATAGGCGCCCGGTGGATAACCGCCCGGTTGACCCGGGGGCATCTGACCCGGCGGCATCTGCCCGGGCATTTGTTGTGGCGGATAACCCTGCGGATAGCCGCCACCACCGGGATACTGCCCGCCCGGATACCCGGGTTGCTGCGGGTAGGGCGCGCCGCCAGGGTAGCCGGCCATCGGATAAGGATAAGGCTGCTGCCCGTAGCCGGGATGGCCGTACGGATTCGCGTAGCCCGGGTGCATGGGTTGCTGCATCGGCTGCTGATGTTGGGGCATCGGTTGTTGTGGCATCGGCGGCTGAGCCGGGCGGGCAGGCTGCTGTGCACCAGGCTGCGGCGCCGCCGGTTGCTGCGGACGCGCGGGCGGCGCAGCGGCTGCTGGTTTGGCGGGGCTCGGCGCTGCCTTCGTGTCCGCGGCCTTCGCTGTCTTCCCGGCTTGAGGCGGGGCCTTTTTCGGAGCTTCCTTGACGACCAAATCGGGATTCGCCTTGAAGTACTGCTGCCGCTCGTGATCGGCGCGACTATCAAGTCGCCCCGCCTTGTCGAGCGTGGTCTTATAGCGCTCGGCTTCCTCCGCTTTGCGCCGGCGGTCGACCTCCAGCACGTCTTCTTTGAACGGCTTGATGTTGCGGAACTCGGCCATCACCTCGTGGGTATCCTGCTGACGCTTCTTAGGATTTTTCGCCAGCATCTTGAGGATCATGCGGTCCATTTCCGGCGTCACGTTGGCATTGAATCCCGACGGCTCAGGCACCTGGCCGGTGAGATGTTTCTTGAGCAAATCGTCCGGGCTGCTGCCGCGAAACGGCGGATCGCCCGTGAGCACCTCGAACAACGTAACGCCCAGGCTGTAGATGTCCGATCGCGGCGTGATGGGCGCCTTGAGGATCGCCTCGGGCGGAATGTAGGTTCGCGTCCCCTGGATGGTCTTCTCTTTGCTGCCGAGCATTTTCGCGACGGCGCCAGCGGCCTTAGTCGTCAGCGAGAAGTCGATCAGTTTCAACTCGGAAGCTTTGTTGAAGAGGATGTTGTCCGGTTTGATGTCGCGATGCACATAGCCGAGGCCATGAAGATAGCCCAGCACCTGGCAGAGCTGTTCGACCAGCCGCGTGAAGCGGGCCTGCACCGAAGTGAGTTCGGATTGAATCTGCGTTTTGAGATTCGGCGCGCGGAAGTAGTCCATGAGGATGTACCCGCGTTTTTTGTTTAGCACCAGCTTCTGGAAGCGCACCAGATTGGGATGCTCGAAGCGCTCGGCCAGCTTGGCTTCGTGCTTGAGCACGGACCGCTGCTCGGACTCGGCCAGCGCCTCGGGCAGCATGACCTTCATCGCGTAGCGCCGATCCCCTCCACCTTTGTCGCTGGCCTCCCAGACTTGCGTCGAGCTGCCCGTCGAGATGTGGTTCAGCAACAGGTAATCGTCGATAATGATTTCGTCGGACAAAGCACTGCTCCGCACACAAGCGGTTGATCGGCATCGGGATTGCTGGGCGGCCCGACCGCTTTCAGCGCGGTCCAGGATCGGCCCTGAGAAGAGACCCGCCCCCCCGTCCTCTAAGTATACCGGAGTCGACCCGCCTCAGGCACAACCAAGCGGGGTGGGATCAGGGTCAAAAGGTGGCCGAACCGTCCCCCTAAGGAAGCTCGACACTGAAAGTGGTCGCCGTCCGGTCGAGGCTCGAGGCTAGATACCGCCGGTGCTTGGCTTCTCGCCCGCAGGCTTATCGCTCGTGGCGGCGTGCCCCGCCGTCGCGCCAGCCTTCGATTTGGCAGGCGCTGCCATCGGCGAGGAGCGAACAACAGTGCCGTCGGCCAACTCCTGCGAACTGGACTCGATGACCTCGTCCCCCTCCCGGAATGGGCCGGTCACAAACGAGCGGCCGTCCCCGACCGCCGCCAACGTAGCGACCGCCACATCGCGAACGGTGTCGCCCCGCAGCACCTGAACCTTGTGCCCGCCGTCCCCGACGTTGCCAATACAGCTGTTCGGCACGTCGGCCACGAGGTCCCGGGGCACGAGCGGTGAGTAGACAGTTTGGCCCGCCTTCAGCGCCCCTTCGGAGTTTTTGAGCACGACGGTGGCAAGCGCAGCCGAAGGCAGCAAGTCGCGCAAGGGCTCGAAATGCGACGACAGGGGCAAGAGCGCCTCCACCTTGCCACTCATCACCTGGTCTTCGACCTTGATTGAAATACTCTGTCCCACCGAGGTCGACGCGCGATCGACGGGGACTTCGACCTTCAACGAACTGATATCGCCCAGCACCACCAGCGGATCGCCCATGCGGACGACCTGTCCCTCCGCGACGAGCACGCCAAAAACCTCCGCCGAAAATGGCGCTCGCAGGCTCCCCTGGTCTACCCAGTAAGAGGCCAGGTCGAGGTCGGCCTTGGCGGCAGCCAGTCGCGCGTCGGCGAGCTGTCGGTTGATGGGCGCGGTGGACGCTCCGGCTCCTTCCGAACTCCCCTTCCCGCCTCCAAGCTGCTCGGCTTCCAGCTGCGCGGCCCGATAGAGGGCCTTGGCGCGGTCGAGCATGAGTTGCTTGGCCGTCACATCCATGCGGGCGATCTCGGTCGCCGTCTCGATCTTTTGGCCGGGCTTACGCAAGAGGGCTTTGACGACGCCGTCGAACGGAGACGCGACGCGGACCGTTTGCAGCGGCTCGAGGTGCATCGGCACCTGATATTTTTCGGGAGCGCGGAGGTGCAGCGGCTGACGATGGATCACGATCTGCCCCGAACCCGGCTGCGCGGCAGTCGGCGGCTGCGCGGGAGTTTCCGTCTCGGGCGCATCGTCGTCCTTCGCCTTTTTTCGCGCCAGGCCGGATCCCTTTTTTGTCGACGATTTTCGCTCGGACGAGGGCGGAGCGGCGACGGCAACTGTCGTCACGGCCGCTGCCAACACGAGAACCAAAAAACGCCGCCAGTTCATCGTCAGGATCCTCTGGATGTTTCGCGTCACCAACCCGCAATCTGTACGTTAAAACGCTCCATTCAGCCAGTCAACAAGGTTGCTCGAATGAGGCAGACCCCCTATGGTACGATGCTGCGGAGCCGCTAGGGTCGCAGGGCCGCACAGCGTGCTATCAACACTATGATGTCGCACCCTGCTCTGCTGCCGCGATCGCCTCGACTGACGTCGATCTGACCGACCATCCGTCCGACGCCTGAAACCGAATTGGAGATGCTGATGTCGACTGTTGCCTCGTTGCCGTACAAGGTCGCCGATCTGTCGCTCGCGGAATGGGGTCGCAAAGAAATCGAGATGGCCGAGAACGAAATGCCCGGCCTGATGTCGCTCCGCGAAAAGTACGGGCCGAGCCAGCCGCTCAAGGGGGCGCGGATTGCCGGCTGCCTCCACATGACGATTCAGACGGCCGTGCTGATCGAGACATTGACCGACCTGGGGGCCGAGGTTCGCTGGTCGAGCTGCAATATTTTCTCGACGCAGGATCACGCCGCGGCCGCGATCGCCGCGACGGGTGTCCCCGTCTTCGCCTGGAAAGGCATGAACGAACAAGAATTCGACTGGTGCATCGAGCAGACCCTGTACTTCGCCGACGGCAAGCCGCTCAACATGATCCTGGACGACGGCGGCGACCTGACCGCGATGGTCCATGACCGCTTTCCGGATCTGCTCAAGGAAATCCGTGGTCTGACCGAAGAGACGACCACCGGCGTCCACCGTCTGCACCAGATGTTCGAGCAAGGCCGCCTCGGCGTGCCGGCCATCAACGTCAACGACTCGGTCACCAAGAGCAAGTTCGACAACTTGTATGGCTGCCGCGAGTCGCTGGGCGACGGCATCAAGCGGGCCACCGACATCATGTTCGCCGGCAAGGTGGTCGTGGTTTGCGGCTACGGCGACGTCGGCAAGGGTTGTGCCGAGGCCATGCGGGGGCTCGGGTCGCGCGTGGTGATCACCGAGGTTGATCCCATCTGCGCGCTGCAGGCCGCGATGGAAGGCCACCAGGTCGGCACGATGGAAGAGTTCGCGCCGATCGCCGACATCTTTGTCACGGCCACGGGCTGCTGCGACGTGATCCGCCGCGAGCACCTCGACGCGATGAAGCACGAAGCCATTGTCTGCAACATCGGGCACTTCGATTCTGAAATCGAAATCGCCTACCTGAAGAATCGCAAGGACATCCGCCGCGTCAACGTGAAGCCGCAGGTCGACAAGTTCGTCTTCCCGGACGGGAAAGCGATCGTGGTGCTGGCCGAGGGGCGGTTGGTGAACCTGGGCTGCGCGACGGGGCATCCCTCCTTCGTCATGTCCAACAGCTTCTCCAATCAGGTCATCGCCCAGATCGCGCTCTGGACCAACACGGGTAAGTATCCGGTCGGCGTCCACATGCTTCCCAAAGAACTGGACGAAGAGGTCGCCCGCCTGCACTTGCACAAGCTGGGCGTCAAGCTGACCCAGTTGTCAGCTAAGCAGGCGAAATACATCGGCGTGCCCGTCGAAGGACCCTACAAGCCCGAGTACTACCGCTACTAAAATGCCGATCGGGAGCGCGGGCGTTTGTCCACGGTCGACGCGCCCGGCCCCGCCGGATGTGTGAGGACTTTCAATGGTGCAGCTTACGGATCGTCGAGATTTCGATCGTCGAGATTTTCTGCGGCAGTCGGCCTTGTTGGCGGGCGGCGCCTTCACCGCTGGTCTATTGCCGCAGGCACAGAAGCTGTGGGCCGCCGACTCGACGGAGCCACTGTTCAAGATCTCGCTTGCGGAATGGTCGCTGCACCGGGCCTTGAAGCATGGCGAACTGACAAATCTCGATTTTCCCGTCGTCGCCAAGCGCGATTACGGGATCGCGGCGTGCGAGTACGTCAACCAGTTCTTCAAGGACAAGGCGCAGGACCAAAAGTACCTGGCCGAGCTCAACAAACGGGCGGCCGGTGAGGGCGTGCAGAACGTCCTGATCATGATCGACGACGAGGGCGCTCTCGGCGATCCGGACACGGCCAAGCGTCAGAAGGCCGTGCAAAACCATCATCGCTGGGTCGACGCGGCCAAGACGCTCGGCTGCCACGCCATCCGGGTCAACGCTCACAGCAAAGGCACGTTCGACGAAACGATGAAGCTGGTCGCCGACGGCCTGCGGCAGCTGGTCGAGTACGGCGCCCAGCAGCAGATCGGCGTGATCGTGGAAAATCACGGCGGCCTTTCGTCCCACGGTGACTGGCTCACCGGCGTGATGCGGCTGGTCGACAATCCTCGCTGCGGTACCCTGCCCGACTTCGGCAATTTCTACGACTACGACCGCTACAAAGGCGTGGCCGAGATGATGCGCTACGCCAAAGGGGTGAGTGCCAAGACGCACGATTTCGACGCGCAGGGTAACTGCGTCGAGACCGATTACCATCGGATGATGAAGATCGTGCTCGATGCCGGCTATCATGGCCGAGTGGGCATCGAGTACGAGGGCAACAAGATCAGCGAGCCTGACGGGATTCGTGCCACCAAGCGGCTGCTGGAACGCGTGGCCGTCGAACTCAAAGGCTAAAGCCAGGTCACGGGCGAAAGCGCAAGCGACGATTGTCAGCGGCGGACGACGACCCGCGGAAAAACCGCAGTCACCCGCCCTCCCCTCCGTTTGAGATCTCAGCGTGATGCCGATGACAGTCGCCCCGGTTGCAGATCGGGTGTCGGAATATCAGCGTCGCCTGGAAGATCGCCTCGCCCGGCTCAAACGCCTCACCACGATCGACGATCGCATCTCCGCGGCCCGCGGCTTCGTATTTCTCGCCGCCCTGGTCGCTGCCGCCATTTGGTACTGGTCGGAGAACGGATCGTTACGGCCGGTGATCGGCTTTCTGGTGCTGTTCGTCGCGCTCATCTTGGCGCAGGACTCCGTCGAGGACCGGCTCAAGCAGGCCCGCCGCGCGACCGCCTATTGGGAGCGCTGCCTGCGGCGCCTGGCCGATCGCTGGCGCGGCGACGGCACGCCCGGCGATCGCTACAGCGACGAAGGTCATCTCTACGCCGGCGATCTCGACCTGTTCGGGCGAGGCTCACTCTTCGAACTCTTGTGCCAGGCTCGCACTCGCCTGGGCGAAGATACGCTCGCCGCCTGGTTGCGTGATCCGGTTGCGCCGGAAGTTATCCGTCAGCGACAACAGGCGGTCGCGGAACTCGCGCCAAAGATCGAGTTGCGCGAACGAATCGCCATCCTCGATGCCGAAGTGCGCGACGATTTGGATCAAAATCGCCTGAGTGCGTGGGCCTCCGAGACGGCCTGGCCGATCAGCGGCCCGGTCCGCGTGGCCGCGCTGGTGCTGGCGGTCTTCTCCGTCGCCACGCTGATCGTGCTCTGCGTCTGGAACATTCTGTTTCCCTTCGTCTTCATGCTGATCGTGCAGGGAGTGGTGGCCATCTCGCATGGGCGACACATTCGTCGCCTGGCCCAGACCGCCGACGAAGCCGCGTCGGGGCTGTCGATCCTGTCGCAGGTCCTGGCGATTCTCGAGCAGGAGCAGTTTTCCGCTCCCCTATTGACCGACATCCGCCGCCGCCTCGACACGCAGGGGCTCCCTCCCTCGCGGCAAATCGCCCGTCTTCAGCGGCTGATCGACTACCTCAATAACAGCCTGCGAAATCAGTTTTTCGCTCCGATTGCCTTTGTGCTGGGACTGCCGGTGCATCTCGTGCACGCGATTGAAGTCTGGCGAGGCGAGGTCGGACCGCACATTCCCGACTGGCTGCGGGCCGTCGGCGAATTTGAAGCTCTCGCCTGCCTGGCCGGCTTTGCCTACGAACGGCCCGAACAGCCATTTCCGGAAATTCTCGACGCCGGCACCCGCTTCGAGGCCAGCCAGATCGGCCACCCGCTCATCCCCCGCGGCCAATGCGTGTCCAACAACGTCTGCCTTGACGAAAAGACGCGGCTGATCCTGATCAGTGGCTCTAACATGTCGGGCAAAAGCACGATGCTGCGGACGATCGGCACCAACCTCGTGCTCGCCCAGGCGGGCACCACGGTTCGAGCGCAGCGGCTAAACACCTCGGTCTTTCAAATCGGCACGGCGATGCGGATCCACGATTCGCTGCAAAGCGGCGAATCACTCTTTTACGCGGCCGTCAGCCGGCTCAAGTCGGTCGTCGACCTGTCGTCCCGCGGCCGGCCCCTGCTCTTCCTCTTGGACGAAATCCTGCAGGGGACCAACTCGCACGACCGGCTGATCGGTTCGGAAGGCGTCATTCGCGCGCTCGTCACGCGAGGCGCGATCGGACTGGTGACGACGCACGACCTGGCACTCACCGAGCTGGTCAACCGCCTCGACAGCCACGCGATCAACTTCCACTTCGAGGATTCGCTGATCGACGGCAAGATGACGTTCGACTACCGCATCCGCTCCGGAGTCGTGCAGAAGAGCAACGCGCTCGAGATCATGCGGCTGATGGGCCTGAACGTCTGAACGACACGCTTAGGCGTCCAACTCACGCGGCTTCCGGCTCGTGGTGACCGGAGGGCGGCCCGATTAAGGTCCCCTCCCCTTCCCCGCTGCCTTTCTTGGCAATCAGAGGGAAGGTCGGCTTGGCCGCGGCCTCGGGCTGGAGGAAGGGAATCTCGATGCCGTGGGCCGCAAACGAGCGATTGATCGTCGTGTGCAGCTCGTGAATCACACGGGTCCGCTCGGTCAGGTTGGGCAAGAAACAGCGCAGCACGAGTTTCAGGCTCGCCTCGCCAAACTCCTCGAATGAGGCACTCGGCTCCGGATCGCGGAGGACGGCCGGATGATCGTGGGCCGCCTTGAGCAAGAGATCCCGCGCCAGCTCCGTGTCAGAACCGTAGGCGATGCCGACGTTGATCACGATGCGGTTGATCGTGTCCGACAGAGTCCAGTTGAGCGTGCGGCCGGTGATGAATTCCTTGTTGGGGACAATGTACTCCTTGCGGTCGCTGTCGCCGATCGTCGTCGCGCGGATGCGGATGCGGCTGACCACGCCCGTCACATTATCGATCGTCACCATGTCCCCCACGCGGATCGGCCGCTCGAAGAGGATGATCAAACCGGCGATGAAGTTGGCAAAAATTTCCTGCAGACCGAACGCCAATCCGAACGTGAGCGCGGTGGCCAGCCACTGGACCTTTTGCCACCCGATGCCGATCGTGCTCGAGGCCGACGCCAGCCCGACTACCACGATGGCATAGCGGGCCAGCGTGCTATAGGCAAAGCGGGCGGCATTATCGATGGGCAGCCGCTGCAAGATGGTCATCTCCAACAGTCCGGGGATGTTCCGCATCGCGATCCAGGTGAGCGTGATGATCGCGACGGCGGTGACGACGTTGGCCATCGTGATTTGCACGACGCGGTCCCCGATCGTGGTCGGCCACAGCTCCCATTGATTGAGAATGCCCATCGACGGAAAGACGTCGACCCAGATCCACCAGAAGCTCACGAAGAGCGAGCTGAGGACACCGACGTTCACGAGAGTCCGCGTCTGTGCGCTGAGCGCGGCCAGGTCGACCTTGGGCACCGGCTCCGAATGTACGGCCGCCACCACCGACGTGTCGGAGTTGACGGTCGAACGCAGCTCGGTGACCCGCCGCTCCTTCAACTGCTGCATGCCCATCAGCCGCCGATGGACGAGAATCCAACGCAACAGGAGGGCCCGCGTGTAGTAGCCGCCCAGCAGGCCCATTCCGGTGAGGTAGAGCCGCCAAACGAACTGGCGTGCCGTGTAGTCGTAACCGCCCACGACGAGGGTCGCAATCAACACGGCGACGATCGCTCCGGCCCAGCGGCCGATCCGTTCCAGGCGCACCACCCACTCGTCTTGTTCGGCCGGAAACAACTCGCGGACGAGTCCGGCTTGCGGTCGGACGACGCGGAAAATGAAAAACGCGATCGACGCCATCCCCGCCGCAAACAACAAGCGATCCCAGGCGTTTCGCACGCTGTCCGGATCGGCCGCGTGCAACAGCGCGGACGCAAAGGTCAGCGGCAACCCGATCGCCATCACCCACCAGATATCCCGTGCCACGCTTCTCGTGGCGGCGCTCGGCCAGCCAAAGTGCGACTCGGCCAGGCCGTCCTTGCGGCACGTCCGGCGAATGAGATCGAGCGGCAGGAAAAACCAGGCCGTCGCGTAAAGCGCGTCGGAAACGGCCGAGGGAAAGTCGACGTCGTACGCCGAGACAGCCAAGCGCCGGGCGACAAAGGCCAAGATGCCCGTCCCGGCAAGCGAGGTTCCCAAGGTCAGTCCGAAGGCGCGCAGAGTCGGCAGAAACCGCGTGAAGTTCGAGTGGTGCGCATCGTGTCCCAGATTCTCGATCTCGCTCTTAAAGCGGCGGCGGAAGTACCAGAAGGCGGCCGCCAACTGCAGGAAGGCGCAGACCGCAAACGGGTTGGCGCGGGCGTCGGTCCAGAGCGCGGAAATTACCTGTCCCCAATTGGATAGACGAACCAGCCAGGCGATCGCCCGACCACGAAAGACATCCGACGCGGCGAGCGGCTTGCTGCTGCGAATCCAGAGCACGCGCTCGTCGATGTACTGCGCGTATTCGTTCAGCAGCTCGATCAGCTTTCGCTGGGTAAAGACCAGCTCGAGCAGCGTGTCGCAGTAATTGCTGACGTTTCGCGTCAGTGTATCGAGCGACTTCTGCTTGCTCTCGAGCACGTCGCGGGAAGCCTTCTCCAAGAGCCGCCGGCTCTCCTCGCTCATGTTCGCCGGAGCGCGGCCCAGAATCTCCTGGACCATCGGCTCCGAATTGGCGACGCCCGAACGGATTTCGTCGAGCTCGTAGAGCCGAAACTGCATCGTATCGATGATTTGACTGCTGGCGTCGACGCTCCGCTGCGGAGGATCGGGCAGGTCGGCCCGCTGTTTGCGCAACAGCTGCCCGATTGGATTCGTCAGCCCGACGCCGTCGGCCTTCTGCTTGATCTGCGCGAACTGCTTGGTGAATTTCTCGAGTGCGGCCTTCGCCTTCTTGAGTTCCTGCTCGGCCGTTTCGATCGGCTTGCTGAGCTTTTGGGATTCCTCGGCCAGGCGCAAGTTCTCGGCAGCCTGCGCCTGCAAGAGCGGATCGGTCTCGACCTCGAGGCGGCGGGCGGCCGCCACAGCCCGATCGCCCTCGACTCGGCGTGTTTTGTCCAACAGCTCGGTGACCGATTTGATGTGATGCTCTTCGCCGGCGATGCGCTGCACCAGCACGTCGCGCTGGAGACGAACCAGATCGACGGCATCCTCCGCGTCGAGCTGAGCCAACTCGGCACGCAGACAGGGAGCCTCCTGCTCGAGCGCCTGCACCTTGGCCTGTGCCAGGCTGTGATGCGCCAAAGCCGTCGCCGCCGCTTCATCCTTAGACAGCGGCGCAGCAACCTGCTTCCGCCCCTCGACGAACTCGTCGTGCATGGCCAGCAGACGCTCGCGGATTTCTTTGCGGCGCGTCGAACGGCGACTGGCTTCCTTTTCGAGCTGCGTCTGCTTGCGGGTGAGCGCTTCGCGCGAGGAACTTGCGGCGCTCAACTCCCCTTCGAGTTCCGTCACGGTGCGCGCTGGCTGGGTGGCGGCCGACGGAATCGATGAGGACGTTGGTGCCGCGCTCTTTGCGGCCGCGACGGCATGCTCCTGTTCGTCCCGCCGGTGTTTGATGTCAGCCTTCGCCTCTTCGGCCAGCTTGGGTGCGTGTTCGGCGTCCTTCTTTTCCGCAGCCGTCTTGGCCGCGAATGACTGGGCTGCCTTCAGCAGGTCGAGCGACTGCTGATAAAGATCGAGGATTTTCGCCCGAGTGTCTTCGTCGAGATCCTTGGCCTTACGGACGTCTTTCCGCCGGGACTCGATGATCTCGGCAGTGATGGGCTCCGCCTTGATCGGGGCGATTCCGGCCAACGGGTCCGGCGCGGCCTGGCTCGCCACGGGCGGGTTTTCACCCGCGCACAATCGTGGGACGAAGATGGCGGCGGCCAGACAGACGGCCAGCAGGCACGCGGCCGCGCGATGCGGACCGGGCGCGTCCTTGCGAACTCTCACGCGGCGCTCCTTCGCCTCGTTTCGTCCGCAGACGAGCGGGCTCTGGCTTCAGAGCGCCAACCGCAAAACGCGGACGGGTCGGACGGGGGTCGAAGTGTATCCGCGAGCCCCGATCGAGGTCAACGCGATTGATCGGCCCGGGGCGCGCAAGCACTCAAGCCGTAGAAATTGGCGCGAAAGCGAAGCCGGGACCAAAAACGACCCGCCAGCGTCAGCGCTTGGAGAATTGGAAGCTGCGGCGGGCCTTTTTGCGCCCATACTTCTTGCGTTCGACCATACGGCCGTCGCGGGTCAAAAAGCCGCCTTCGCTCAGCCGGACGTGGAGGCTGGGTTCCATCGCCTGTAGGGCACGGGCGATGCCGAGCACGATCGCTCCCACCTGCCCCGTCGTGCCGCCGCCCTGGGCGCGGACCCAGATATCGACGTGGCCGACCATCTCGGTCGCCTCGAGCGGCCCCTGCACGACGGCCCGATTCCGTTCAACGCGGAAATAGTCCTCAAGCGGACGATTGTTGATCGTCATCTTGCCTGTGCCGCGACGAATCCGGACGCGAGCGACCGCCGTCTTGCGGCGCCCGGTCCCCATCGCCACGCCGAACCTGTCGATACGGCCGCGCATCGTGGGAGCGGCGTGAGTCTTCGGCGCTTCCTCGGCAGGTGCGCCGCTGCCCAACGTCAACTCGGGAGTCGGCTGGGCGGTGTGCGAGGTGGTCCCGGCAGCAGCTTCCGCGGTGGTCGAGTCACTCATCTCCATGAATCGTCTCGTCTAAGTTTTCTAATAAAGAGCTTGTGTCAGCAGATTGGCTGCGGCGCCCTCGTCTATGTCAGCGAAGCCTCAAGGCATCAGGTGTTCGGGAAACTGTTGCGGCTGTTGCGACTGATGCGGATGCTCGGCCCCAGCGTACACCTTGAGCTTTTTGAGCATGTTGTGCCCGAGCTTGTTCTTGGGCAGCATTCGCCGCACGGCCTCGGTGATGATCCGCTCGGGATGTTGAGCCAGCATCTGCGTGCCGGAGGTGAAGCGGCGACCGCCCGGGTAACCGGTGTAGCGCTCGTAGACCTTTTTGGCGAATTTGACGGTGAACTTCTGGTGTTCGGGGTGCGCCAGCGACTTGCCGCTGAAGCGAATTTTTTTGGCGTTGAGCACGATCACGAAGTCGCCCGAATCGACGTGAGGCGTATACGTGGGCTTGTGCTTGCCCATCAGGACCGTGGCCAGGCTTGCCGCCAGGCGGCCGACGATCTGCGAATCGGCGTCCACGATGAACCACTGCGGGTCGGCATCTTCCTTCCGCAGGAGCGTCGTGCGACCACGATTGGAACGAATGTGCACGGACATTGTTAAACCTGATACCTTCCCAGACGATTTGCGGTGCTGCGCGCACCCGCTTTGAGTCGACCGCGCGGGGACTTTTGGCAGTCACCCCACGGTCAAATCGCCGCGGCCTCCTGCCCGAGTCCGGCCGACAGCGGAAAACGAAGAGGATAATGACTTTGCGGCAGGCCTTCAACGGTAAGCGACGAGAAAGTTGCCCGGCCGGCCGCTGACCGTCGTCGACGACGATTGAGGCCGCAGCCGAGGAGCCATCAGGCCGGCCAAAATGCACCCAACTGCTTAAAGACAAGCGGGTTAGACGTGCCTTCGCCACGGCAGAGGCGTCGGCTGGGTCCGACCTGTTGCCCGCTGTCCGCGGTTACAGATAGCTGAAGATGCTGAGCTGCATAGAGCTGGCGGCCGTTTGGAGCGTCGCCTGCAATGAGGTTTGAATTTGCGTCAACTGTGTGATGGCAGACGCCAGATTAACGTCCTGCACGTTGGAGAGGGCCGATTGCAGGCTGGTTTGGTTCGACGTGGCCTGCGATTGGACCTGCGTCAACAACTGCTGCTGCGAACCGACGCTCCCCTGCACCGTGCTGACGCGGGTCAGCTCTTGCTGTATCAGCGGCTGCAGGTTGGTCAATTCCGTGTTGTTGTTGGTCTGCAGGGCTGATTGCAGGTTCAACAACAGATTGAAGACGCCGTTGGCCTGTTGGGGATTGACGTCCGTTCCCACGAGGGGCTGTGTCGGATCCGTGCTCGACTGCGTGCCCGCCAGCCCCAGGGCCGTTGCCACGTTGTTACTGGCCACGGTAAGCGGTCCGGTGCTGCTGCCGTCGTTGTCGACGATCGAGATACCGTTGCCAACCGAGTTGAGACTCGCAACGAGCGTTCCCGGATCGACGGCGTTGATATCGTTCAGCACGTCCTGCACGGTCGTGGCGCCGGCCAGATTGACGTCGACCGTTGAGCCGCTGCGAAGCGTGATGTCCAGATCCGCCGGCTCCAGGTTGCCGCTGCTGTCGGTGGCCGTGACCGGCACGCCCTGCCCACTGTTCAAGCTACTCAGCAACGTCGACCCGGTCATCGTGCGAATGCCCAGGTCGGTGGCCGTGGTGCCGCCATTCTCGCCGATCGAGAAATTAACGCCGCTCAATCGCGTGGAGATGGCCAGCCCGTTCCCCGCCGCGTTGATGCCGACCATCAAATTGGGATCGGCGGATTGCAACGAGTTGAGCACGCCCTGAACGGTCGTGTCGCCGGCGATGCTTACGGTCTGCTGGTCGGTGCCGTCCGTGATGGTCAGGCCGTGAGTGGTGTCGACGCCGGCCCCGCCGTTGAGCGCCGAGACCGGGGTCAAGAGCGTGAGCGTCGGGTTGAGGTCGCCGCCGGAGATCGAAGGCGCTGCCGCGCCCGCGATGCCGAGCGACTGGGCCGTCGACCCACCGTTGACATCGCTGACCGCGACCGTTCCCGAGGCCGGAGTGATGGTGAGCGAATCGGCGGGCGGACTCGCGGAGATGCCGACCGTCACGGCTCCGGCCGGAAACGCGTTTTGAATCGCCTGCTGCACGTCGCCCACCGACTTGGCCTGCGACAGGTTAATCGTCTCCGTGGTCGCCGGTCCGCTGGTGGGAGTGAGTGTCACCTGGATCGAGCCGGCGGGCACGCCGCGGCCGTTGTTGAGGTCCGATAGGTTCGTCTGCGAGGTCACCGCCGGGTTGAGATCCGAGCCGACCGGCGTGGAAATGGCGCCGAAGGCGGTCACGCCGCTGATGTTGTTGGCCACAACCAGGCCCGAGCCGACCTGCGAATTGATCGAAGCCTGGTTGCCGGTGTAGAGAATGGCCCCGCTCGAGGTGACTTGAAAGGGGGGCTGCTTCGATTCGCTGCCGCCGAAGAGATACTGCCCCTCGAAGGTCGAATTGGCGACGTTCACCAGTCCGCTGATGATCGAGCCGACCTGCGTGGCCGCGGCCTGGTTTTCCGCGGGGGTGGCGGTCGAGCCAATCCCGCCCAACAACAGCGAGTTCGCCTGGTCAAGCGACGTGGAGACGGTTTGCAGCGACGTATCGGTCGTGTTGAGGAACCCGAGGTCCGTCGTCAGGCTGTTCTGGTAGGTCGTCTGCTGGGAAATGTTTTGCTGCAGCGGCAGGATCGCGGCCGTAGCCGTCGGGTTTTGCCCGGGCATCGTGAAGGCCAGGCCGGTGGAGACCTCCTGGTCGAGCTGTTGCAGCGACTGCATCAGCGTGTTGATGTTGGTGGTATTTTGGGACGCGATCAGGCTGTTCGGGATCGATCCCATTCCGACGCCGACAACTGACATGGCACTCCTTCCTTCAGCGGCCGGTCTCCCGCCGGCGTCACGGGCCGCCCTACATTTGCATCAACACCTGATAGAGATTGTCGATCGTCGTCACCACCTTGGCCGACGCCTGGTAATCCTCCTGATATTGCATCAGTTGGATCGCTTGCTGATCGAGGCTGACGCCCGAGTATTGCTGCTGTTGCGAGGTGAGCGACTGCAGAAAATCGTTCTGGCTCGTCGAGAGAGTCGTCTCCGCCGAGGCATTGTTCGCGACGCCGGTCACCAGGGCGTTGTAATTGGTCGTCAGGCTCTCGCCGTCGAGGCCAGCCAGCGGATTGCTGGCAAACTGGGAGAGGGCCAGGGCATTGCTGCCGTCGGATGAACCGCCCCCCTGCCCCGACGCGAATGTGTTCGGGTTCGCGGCGACCACCGAGTTAACGCCGATGTTCGACGAATCGGAGCCGGTAAAGAACGTGTTGACCCCCAACGACGACAGCGCGTTGCTCGTGTCGTTGGAGAACTGGATCTGGTAGTTGGGATCCGCATCAATCTCGAGATAGCCGTCGGGCGAGATGCTGGCCGACACGTTCGCCACACCGTTGAGCTCGGTCGCCAGGCCGTCGAGCGTCGTGTCGCTGCCGGAGCCGGTGAGGTTGACGTTGATGGTCGACGTGGTGGTCAGCCCCGTGTTCTGGTTGGTGACCTGGACCTCGAATGCGCCGTTTTGCGGCATGAAGGCAAGACCGGCTTGATTGAGAGCGGCCGTCGGGTCGCTGACGGAGTTCGCGGCCGTGATCGACGTGTAGCCATCGGTCCCCTGCCCCGACGCGTAGACCTGGTTGAACTCCGAAATCATGTTCGACGTCAGCGTGTTGAGGTTCTGCACGAATCCCCCCAGCACGTTGTCGCGCCCCTGCAACACGGCCGACAGCTCTCCCGTGCTCGGCGTGTTGGCCGTGATTGTCTGCCCCGTCGGACCAATCTGTACGTTGAGCGTGGCGATGCCGCCGCTGCTTGAGTTGATCGTCTGCAGCTGCTGCGACTGATTGCCCAGCACCAGATAGTTGCCCCCGCTATATACGTTGATGCTGCCGTCGCTGTTTTCTGTGTAAGTGACGGGGATGATCTGCGAAAGCTGGTTCAGGTCCTGATAGCGCTGATCGCGGAGCGAGCCGGCCTGGCTCTGCGACAACCCGCCCGATTCAAGGCTCGTAATCTGCGGGTTGAGCGAGGCGATGTTTTGGATCAGCGTATTGGCCTGGCTCACGAGCTGCTGCACTTGTGTGTTGTCGTTGGAGCGCTCCGTATTCACCGACCCGTTGAGCGACGTGATCGAGCTGGCCAGCTCGGTCCCGGCTTCAACGGCCTGGGCATTCAACGAAGCGGAACTGGGCTGGTTAGCCAGGCTGCTCAGGGCGCTCGAGAAATTGCTGAACTGCGTCGCCAGGTTGTTGTCCCCCAGCGCCTGCAACTGCTGCTGCAGCGCCGTATAGACCGAGTTGAGCTGGTTCGAAGAACTGTAGTCGGAGTTGGCGCCCAGAATCTGCTGCTGCAGATACTGGTTCACCTGCTGCGTGACGCCGGCCGCTTGTACGCCCGACCCAAGGACCAGCGGACTGACGCCGTAGCTGGGGGCCGTCTGCAGGTTGAGATTTTCGACGATATATCCGGGCGTGGTGGAGTTCGCCAGGTTCTGACCGGTGACCTGCACCCCGGTCGAGAACACGTTGAGCGCGTTACCGGCGATATTGAGAGCCGCACCCAGTCCCATACGCTCGCGTTCCTATTTTCTGCCCTCGCCGCTTTCCCGCGCGCACGTCGGTCGCGCGCGGGAACTCAGGCCTTGGCATCCAACAGGGCCCCCCCTGTCGACAGCTCCATGCCCCCGCCCGAACGCGCCAGATAAATCGGGTTGCGGCGGCCCCCCGTAGCGATCAACTCGATCATTTCCGATAAAAATCGCAACGACTGCTTGCACACGATCCAGAGAATCCAACTTTCGCGGCGATTGGCGTCGGCCATTTCTCGCGTTCGCTCCAGCTGCGCCAGGAGCTGTTCCTGGATCGGCTCGTCAAACGTGCGAACGACGCTGCCCAAGGAATCGGAAGGCAGTCCGCGTTGGCGGGCATACTGCAGAATCTGTTCACGAACTCGCAGATGCACCTGCAGATCGACGACCAGACGCTCCTCGACTTTGGTCAGCCGCTCGATCTCAGGAGCGTTGGCCTCGCGGATCGCCGCGCGCTTGTCGCGGTACGTCACGCCGAGAGCGGACTGCGTCTCCTCGATCGCGTCGAGGAGCGCTTCAATATCGCGCGCCAAATCGGCCATCTGTTGCCCCCCTACCCCTGCTCTCGACCGCTCGCTCCCGTCCAATCGCACGCCTCGGGGCGAGCGCCGCGTTCCGGGACGACGTGCAGGCTGGCAGCCTGCCTCTGCTCGTCCGAGACGAAGCGGAGCCGGACCGGATTCCTTGCGGGAACGGTCCCTCTCCTTTTATTCGGTAAAATCGATGCTCGCTCTTCCGGTCTATTTTTTCGGAAGGGCCGCAGAGGTTACCGTGCAACCCCCACTCCGCGCCGCATGCTCAGACCGCGGTGGCAAGGTTTCGCAAAGTCACCACGGCACACGATCGCTCAGCGCGCGAGCGATACTGAAATTCGCAGCCGTCGCGATTCGCGGCAGTAGAGCGCAGCGTGAAGCAGTGAGCGAAGCCGCAGGTGTACTCGGGAGCGAAGTCAGCCGGCTAACCGCACGCGCTAGGCGTGCTGGTGGTGCAGGAAGGCCTGATACAGCCCGTCGGAGAACTGACCGCCGTGGCTGCGGGCCAGGTTCTCGGCCATTTGTTGGTCGAGCTGTCCCTGGAACATCTTCTCGGCTTGTCCGCCGTCGAAATAGGCGGGCTTCCCGTGCATCTTGTTCAGCGACTTGAGCATTTCCTTGTAAAACGTGCCCGCGACGAAGTCCTGAAAGTTCGTCTGCAAGTCGGATTTGCCGCCCTGCGTGTTACCGGACAAGTGACTGGCAGTGTTGGCCGTACGATTGGTCGAATCCTGGCTTTGAGCGGCCGAAGTTCGCAGGGAGGCGATCGCGGGCATGGGATGTTCCCTTGAGGAAGGGGTCGCGGTGGGCGGTGGGCAGAGAGAAGGCAGAGATGCGGTCGCGCGAGGCAGACGGGGGAGGAACTACTTTTCCTCGTAAACGCCGTGGAGGTTTCCGGAACGATACAACTCGCGAACGATGGCGATCACGTCTTCGTTCGACACTTTGAGCGCTTGCAGCCCCTTCAAGAGGTCATCGAGCTGCTGCTGGTTTTCCTGGCCGGAGCCCAAGGGAGCAAAGGGCGCCGGATCGGAAGGCGAGCCGGCAACTTCCACCTTGAGGTTCTTGTGCGAGATCACCACGGGGCTGATCTGCACATCGCCGTGAATGAGCACCGTCTTCGACTTCGTGTTGACCCAGACCCGGGCCTCGGTCTGCGGCGTCATCACGTCGATATCAAGCAGCCAGGCAATGAAACCGACGGGGTCGTCGCGATAGAGGTCGGGGACGGCAACTTCAATGCGATCGGGCCCCAGGGCGCTCGCCGGCTTGAGGTGCAACACCGGATAAAGTTCGGTGTTGATCCGTTCCACAATGTGACTGGCCACGCCGAACGTCGCGTGGGGGGCATCGATCACCAGCGTCACCTTGTTGCCGTGCTTCATGTCGATGAACTGAGTGCGAAAGTCCCGCTCGAGCACGATGCCGTTGGGGACGCGGCCGGACGTCAACACTTCGGCGTCTTCGATCACGATGGGCCCCGATGCCAGTCCCACGACCGTGAGGTCGTTGACGTTGGGCATGCGAATAGGCGAAATCAGCAGGCGGCCACCTTTCAGGCTCTTGGCCCCGAAGGTCGAGGTGACGTAGCAATCCACTCGCTGGCCGTTGCTGGCCCCTTCCTTGGGAATTGTCGCGGAGATCGCCACCATCGCCACGTTGGCCGCGTCGGTCAGCTCTTTGCCGCTCTCGATCGGATTGTTGAGATACCGCAGGGTCGAGGCGAGCGCCCGCATGGCCGCGGCGTTCTTGCCGCCGTCGCCCGTGTGGCTGAGACCGACGACCAGCCCCAACCCGATCACCGGAGTTTCCTTCTGTCCGTAGATCGTGCAGATATTTCGCAGCTGCGTTCGTGCGGGGGCCGGTCTCGGCGCCCAAAGCGTCACGCAAACGATCCCAGTGAGGATCGCGACAAGTTGGCGTGCGTGTTGTGTCAAACGGGAATGTTGCGTCATGGGAGGGATCCCAAGTCAGTGCAGCGAATCCACGAACAGAAGTCAAACAACCAGGAGGTTGGCGTGGAGGCGCGCGGCTTGGCGGGATGGCATGTGGAAAAGGAGAGGTCGGCGACGTGATCGGAAGTGACTACGGCGTCTGCCGTGAGCTCTTTCGCGGCAACTTTGCCTGTGAGCGTGTATTCGTAGATGCCGCCGCCATCGACGGCCCAGTCGTGGGCTTTGAGCAGGATCGCACCGTCCGTCTGCACTGCGATGACGTCGGCCGGCACGATCAACTCGTGCTGCTCGTTGACAAGATGCAACACCACCGTGACCCCACTGGGGATCGGAGCCGCGGCCGCTTGCGGTTCCGCGGCGCCGGCAACGCTGGCTCCCGCCCAGGCGGTGGCTGCGAGCCAGGCGAACGTCTGAATTCTCAGGCGGCTAGTCGGCATTAGAACCGTCCGATGTAGTCGTTCAAGTCGATCAGATGCTTGGAGATGGCCAGATCAGCGATGTTCTTGCTCAGCACGGAGCCATCGGCAGCAACGCTCTTGGGATCGACGTTGCCGCTCAGCTTGTAAACTGACAGATAATGGTCGAAGCACATCGACTTATGCGCCTCGAGGACCAGAACACCATCGCGATGGACCTCAACGACGCTGGCCCCGATGCGATATTTCATCGACTCGCTCTCGGTGACCTGGCTGGTCGACTGGAGCCGGCGCTGCAGCACTCCGTCGATTTCCGACGAGTTGAGCGCTGCGTTATCCAGATTGCCTTCGGAATTTATGCGAATGAATTGGGCGAGCCGCGCGGTGTATTGCCCGTTGCGCTGCCGGTTGTCGGTCGAGTTGCCGTTTGTCTCGGACGCCTCCTGCATGGTCACCGTGATGACGTCACCGACCTTGAAAGTTCGAGGTCTCGGCGTTTCTGCGCGGATGCTGTGAACTGACGCCGCCAACAGCGCAATGGTCCCTGCGATTCGACTGATGTGATGAATCATGCATCTATTCCTCGTCAGAACGGTCCGATCCAGTCATACAGGCGGATGAACCAGGCTCGTTGGGTCGAGTCGTGCAACTTGCCTTGCTGATGCTTGGCGATGCTCAAGTCGGCGATGTTTTCGCTCAGCACCGACCCGTCGGGCGACACTTTCTTCGGATCGACCTTGCCCGTCAACGTGTATTCCCACAGATCTTTGTTGTCGACGATCGACTTGTGGGCTTCGAGAACCAGCACGCCGTTGGGCAGAATGTCCACGACCGTGGCCGCGATCCGGTATTTCATCGATTCGTTTTCGGTCACCTGGCCGGTCGACTGCAATCGGCTTTGCAACTCGCCGTCGATTTCGGGCGACTGTGTGGCCGCGGTGTCCAAGTTGCCCTGGGCGTTGATCCGGATGAATTGCGCGAGCTGGGCCGTGTATTGTCCGTTGCGTTGCCGGTTGTAGGTCGAGGTCGCCTGCGTTTGGGCCGCTTCCTTGACCGTCACGGTGATGATGTCGTGGACTTTCACCTCCGTCGGCTTGGGCGTGTCGACGAACGACCAGGCAAAGTCGCGCACCAACATCGGCGGATGCGGCGAGTAGAAATCACCGCCTCCTTCTGGCACGGGCGGCAGTGCACCCGGAGGCCCGCCCATTGCGCCCGCCGGCGGCGGAAAAGGCGAATTCGACTGGCTCCTGTCCGAAGCCGGCGCGCTCTGCCAAAGCAGCATCAAAAGGACGGGTGACAAAATCCAAAACCTCATCTCATCCCCCTCAAATCAAAAACTTACCTGCTCAAATAATTATCTGCCCAAAAAGTTGTCGGCTTAACGTGACGAGAATTCGTTCGGCTCACCCCGGACGGTTCTGGCGTCGTTCTCCGCGGCGGCGCTCGTCGCCGGAACGCCTGCTCCTCCGGTCTCGCTGGTGGCCGGAAAGACTCCGTCCGCATTGATGACCGGCGACGGCGCAGCCTTCTTCCGCTTCTTGCGCGCCGACGTCCGGTGGGCGACGGTCTGAACGGGAGCAGGCACTTGGGCAGCCGGGTCGTCGTCATCGTCGGCCACTTCAGTTTTCGAAGTGCGGACCGCGTCGGCACTGACAATCATCGCCTCGTGCACGTCCGTCACTTTTCCCAGCACCTGCTCGCGGCCGGTGAGCTGAATCAGCGTGATCACATCCCCTTTGCCGCCGTCGGACTTGGCCTTGAACTGCTCCATGATGCGAATGCCCCCCTTCTGCCAGATCCCGGTCACAATATCGTTGGACCGGACGAGCGGAATGGAGCGGACATCGTCGGCACGCAGCGGATCGTCGGCGTGCAGGCCCTTCTTGGCCTCCTTGCCGACGATTTCTTCGACCTTGGTCAAGAGCCCTTCGGTGTTGTCGACCTGCTTCCAACCCAGGTCGTCCTCGCGAATCACTTCGCCGCTCGACATGGAATGGCTCAACACGGGGACCTGCGGCTTTTCCGAGACGACGCACTGAATTTGAAAACGGACCGAACGCCCCTGCGAATCGAAGCCGCGCACGTCGACGTTTTGAGGATTCACGTTCGTCGGGTCGATCGCGCCGAACTCGAACCCCTCGGTGGCGCCGGCGAGCACGATGGGGGCGTCGGTCGGATCGACGACAACGTCGAGGAACCATTTGGATGCCTCGCGGCTCTTGCTCCGCAAGGACTGGCGGACCGACTGAGTCAGGACCTTCTCGGCGCGACGGACCTGGGCGGCCGAGACGTTCTTGTGCGACTTATGTGTGGGCTTCTTGAGGACGGGCACGGCCGGCTGCGTCGATGAGACGACGACCACCGTTGAGCCCGAAAAATTCGTGTCGACTGTCGCCAGCCCTGTGGCCTCGAGACGCGAGTGGATGGACTCGAAATCAAGCCGCGACGCGCGTCCCGGAGCGGGAGCCGGAGCCAGCACGATCCCTTCCAGACGCGCAACGGTGGCCGCGTCGCCTCCGGTCACGCTGGCCACGTCTTTAAGCGTGACGGCGGGGCCGGACACGGTTGCGTTCGGTCGAAAGCAGATCTCCGTGGCAGCCGCGGGCAGAGCCGCGCAAGCAAGAATTAAGCCCTGGGCGAGGGCCCTGCTGAAGGACGTTCTGACGCGCATCATCGGAGGATCGATCTGCTCACGAGGGAAAATAACGGACGTCCATCGACGATCGTTTTAGGTAATCCCAAAGCTGCGCCGCCCACTGCAGCCAGCGCCGCCAGAATCGCCCGCTGGGGCCGGCGGCCTGGTTTCGCGAATCGCTCGAGATTGTGCTCATGTTTAGAACCGTCGCAAGCTCGTCAGCAGCTGCAAGATCTGGTCGCCGGCCTGCACCACGTTGCTGTTGAGCTCGAAGGCACGTTGCGTCTTGATCAAATCGACCAGGGAGTTGACCGGATCGGTGTTGGACGATTCCAGGTAACCCTGCTGCAACAGCCCGCGGCCCTCGACGCCCGGGGCGCCGATCTGTGGAGAGCCCGACGCGTCGCTGGCTTGAAACAGCGTCTGACCGATCTCAATTAGACCCTGCGGATTGATGAAGTTGGCGAGCTGAATATTCCCGATATTCGTCGAGGTCGTCGCCGGCGGTTCGACGATCGAGACCACGCCGTCGCTCGAGATCGTGATGTTCGTCGCGCCGGGCGGAATGGTCAGCGTCGGCTGCAGGAAGCGGCCGATGTCGGGCGAGCCCAGCACCACCTGGCCGTTGGCGTTGATCGTGAAGTTGCCGGCCCGCGTATAAAGCAATTGGCCGGATTGCGGATCCTGAATCTGAAAGAAGCCCAGCCCGGAAATGGCCATATCCAGGCTGCCGTTGGTCTGGATAAAGCTCCCCTGGGTCTGATCGATTTCGGTGCCGTTGGTACGCACGCCCGTGCCGACCTGCATGCCGATCGGAATCGGCTGACCGTTGCTGTCGAGCGAGCCGGGCAACTGGTAGTTCTGATAGCACAAGTCGGCGAAGTTCAGTCGCGACTCTTTGAATCCCGTCGTGCTGGCATTGGCCAGGTTGTTGGCGATGACGTCGAGATTGGTCTGCGTGGCAGACATCCCCGTCGCGGCGGTGTAGAGCGCTTGAATGGTCATCGTGATCCTTCTGCGAGCATCGAGGGTGTCGAAAATCGGGTGGGGTTTAATGCGGAGCGGCAGACTGGAGGAGACGGTCGAGCGCGTCGTCCTGGTACTTGATCATGTTGACGTTGGCTTCCACCATTCGTGAGGCCTGCACCATCTCGATCATTTCGTTGACCGGGTTGACGCTCGACTGTTCGATAAATCCCTGTTGGACCGTCGAGTCGTTACCGGCCGGTGAAACGGCGTCGTTCGCGCGGAACAGGCTGCTGCCGACTTTTTGCAACTGCTGATCAGAGCCGGGCTTGAACAGTCCCAAGCGGGCGACCTGGACTTGAGCACCGCTGGCGTTGGCGGCTGATATGGAGCCGTCGGCCAAAATTTCGATCTGGGTCGCGTCGCTCGGCACATTGATCACGCCGCCGGAACTCGACAGGACGTGCATGTTTGTGCCCTGCAGCATCAGGTCACCCGCGGAGCTGAGGGTGAACGTCCCCTTGCGAGTGAGGTACTGCTGGTTGCCGTCGCTGACCTGGAAATAGCCCGGGCCGTTTAGTGCGACGTCGAGCTCGCCGTTGGTGTGAACGAGCGGGCCGCTGCTGTAGTCGGTGAGGATCTTGGCCGTACCGACACCGCCCGAAAACGCTCCCTGATTGCCGGGAGCGTCGGAGACGCCGCCATTTTCGACGTCATACGGACGGTGACTCTGGAAGACGGCCAGGTCCCGCTTAAAGCCAGAGGTTTGGGAATTGGCGAGATTGTTCGACAGGACGTCGAGGCGGGTGGATTGGGCCTGCGCGCCCTGGGCGGACAGGTAAAGCCCGTAGAGCATCTATGACTCGTTTAAGCCAAGACGCCCCCCTGTAATGGAAAGCCATCGGCCGACGACTCCGGCAAACTTTAGTTTTTTAGAAAAGTCGGCGGGACTCGCCCAGACGGCTGTTAAGGCAGGCGCTTTGCGTCGACTGCTGAGACCATTGGGGTGAGAGCATATTTCCAGGCGGAGCTGGGAGCATCGCCAAGCAGCACAACAAGCGGGGCTGCCAAAACGCGCGGTTCAGGCGAGATTCGCAAGTTCGGACAGTCTGGCGGGAACGGGCTGTCAGCGGCATTGCGGGAGCGCGGACTTCACAACCGAGTCAGGCACCGCGGGTCGCGTACTGAGTGTGTCGGGCATTGCCCGGCGTCTCAGCCGACGCGAATCAAGAAAAGAGAGCGGGGAACAACCGGGCTTGCGATTTCTCTGTACGCGAGGCCCGCGCTCCTCTGAATCCGATACTGAGCCACCGGTCCTTAGGCAGCCCATCGCGATGACTGGTCGCAGATGGACTGTCAAAACAACCGCTGGTGCCGTCCGTATTGGCAAAAGCCGGGATTGCCCGGATGCCCCCGCTACTCTCTTTGAGAAGCTCTTAAGAAACGGTCTGCCGAGAAATCGAAATCCGAAGTCGCGACGGTTCGATGGAAAATTGCGTTGGATTGCAAATTGACCGGCCAGCGTGCAAACCAAACTGCGCGCTACTGGCGACGCGTCGAGCCCTCAACCAATCAAAACGCGAAATGCGCCTGTGAATCCACAAGTCAAATTTCGGCCGGACCGCAAGATCGTTCAACGTGTCCGCCGCGCTCAAAGAACTGAGTGACGTTTTCAGAGATGTTGCTCGCCCAGGCGATGATCCGGTGATGACCACCGTCTCGCGCGAGAGTTTGGGTGCTCTTCTCGTTTCGCGAGCCGCTTCTCGTTTCGTCCGTCGCGTGCCGACACTCGCCGTCGAATGAAGAAGCCTAAACTACACGCAAAGAAATTCTTGTCAACCGATTGGTCGTCAAAAAATTTCGAGGATGCGACTTGCGCGCAGAGTGCGGAGCGCATCTCAATTGGTCAGCGTGCCTTTCGACGACGGCACATCTTTTTGCCGCGGATCGATGGCGACCGCTTGCCGCAGCGCGCGGGCCGCGCCCTTGAACACAGCCTCGGCGATGTGGTGACTGTTAGCGCCGTGATGCAACACGAAGTGTAAATTCATGAGCGCATTGGCGGAAACGGCCTGCCAAAAGACGTCGACCAGCTCCGAATCGAACTCGCCGATCTTGCTCGTCGGAATGACGACGTCATTGACGAACCAGGCACGGCCGCTGAGATCGAGGGCCGCCGTCACGAGCGTTTCTTCCATCGGCAGAGTCACGCTGCCGTACCGCGCAATGCCCCGCTTGTCGCCCAGCGCCTGCGACAGCGCTTTGCCGAGGCAAATGCCTGTGTCCTCGACCGTGTGATGCTGATCGACCTGCAAGTCGCCGCGCGCATTGATCGACAGATCGATCAGCGAATGCCGGCCCAACAGCGTCAGCATGTGATCGAAGAAGCCGACGCCCGTTTCGATCTCGGTCTTGCCGGTGCCGTCGAGATTCAGCTCCAGCTCGATGTCAGTCTCGGCCGTTTTGCGTTTGATCGTGGCGCGGCGCGTCATGCGAGCACGTCCTTCAGGGCCGAAAGCAAGCCGTCAATTTCCGGGTCCGTCCCAACCGTGATCCGCAATCCGTCGACTTCAGACGGCGTGCCGGCCCCGGCCGCGGCATCCGGAAAACGCATATAACGGATCAGAATTTTGCGATCCTTGAGCTGCTGATAAATCTCGCGGTGCGACGGCCCGGCCCCGCCTGCCGGTCGCGTGGCCCAGACAAAATTGGCCTGGCTGTCGACCACGTGCAATCCCGAGGCCCGCAACGACTGGGTGAGTCGAGCACGCGTCGCGCGAATTCGTTCCACGTTAGCCCGGATCCATGCCTGGTCGTCAATTGCCGCCACCGCCGCGGCCAGCGAGAGCGTGTTGCAGTTGTAGCTGTCCTTCACCTTCCGCAGTCCGCGAATGACGTCGGGATGCGCTAGGGCGAAGCCAAACCGCACGCCGGCCATGCTATAGGACTTGCTGAACGTGCGCAGCAAGATCACGCGCTGGCCGACTCCGCCCGCCTCCTGCAACATATCGCAGCGGTCGGGCCGATCGGCGAAATCCGCGTACGCACCGTCGAGCACGAGCATGCCCGCCGGCGGAATCAGCGGGCGAATCTCGTCGCGCGTCCACGCGTTGCCCGAAGGCGAATTCGGATTCGGCACGAACGTCAGCTTGCTCCGCTCGATCAGCGGCCGCGTCCGCGTCGAGTTCCATGACCAATCGGAGTTGAGCACCAACCGCTCGTGCCGCCCCCCCTGCAAGTCGGCCAGCGTTTCGTACAGCACGTAGCTCGGATAGGGAAACGTGACGAGCTCGCCGGCGTCGACAAATGCGCGGGTAATCAGGGTGAGACATTCGTCGCTGCCGTTTCCCGGCAGCACCCACTCCGGGTCCACATCGAACAGAGCGGCGGCCTTCTTGCGAAACGCCGTGGCCAGCGGGTCCGGATAAATATTGAGACGCCCCTCCGCCGCGGCGACCACGGCCGCGCGAACGGCGGGCGACGGCGGATAGGGGTTCTCGTTTGTGTTGAGCTTGATCCAGCCCGGGTCCTGCGGCTGTTCGCCCGGGGTGTAGCCCTCGATGCGATCGATGTCCGGACGAAAGAGGCTGCGATCGGAAGAGGCGGCAGCCGAGCCGACGGGGCGCGAGGATGTTTGCATGGAACCGAGTCGTTTTCGCAGAACGGAAGCGACGGGCCGGCCAGAGTGCCGCGTCGGCGGGAAATCTCGGTAACATCGGCTCGCGACGACCCGCCGGAAACGCCCTCTTTAGATCGGCCGCTTCGCGCGTGTCATCTTAGAAAAGCTGTCCCTCGTCAGGAAGAGACAGGTCCGACCCCGGTTCGGGTTCGGGCTCCGGCTCGGCACGGGGCGTTCTGCCGCCGGGAGAAACCGGTTCCGGCGTCGGCGCGGCCGGCTTTTTCCTGCGACGCCCGGCAGTCCCCTGCCCCGCCTCCAGCGTCGCCGCGGCATCAAAGGGGGCCGTCACCGGGTTTCCCGCCTGGTCGAAGCCGGACAAGATCTCGATCTTTTGCTCGGCTTGTTCCAGCGTTCGATAGCAGTGCCGCAAGAGGGCAATTCCCCGCTCGAAGCCGGCGATCGACTCGGCCAACCCCAGCGTTCCGTCTTCGAGCAGGCGAACCATGTTCTGCAACTCGGCCAGGCAGGCCTCGAAGCTCTGTTCACCGGGCTGACAGCCGCCGAAGGTCGAATCGGGCATGACGAGCGCAATCCATTTTAAAACGGGCAGACGAGAACGATCGCTCCTAGCTTTCTTTTATCCGCCGCCGCGTCAGCCTTCCACTCTTTCGACGACGCTGGTGAGCCGGCCTTCGCCCAGGACCGTGCCGATCCGCTCGCCGACCTGCACGTCGCCCGCGCGGCGGATGAGATCGCCGGTCGCTTCGTGGCGAGTGAGCGAATAGCCGCGGCCCAGAACTTTGAGCGGGCTCAACGCGTCGAGGTGCGCACTGAGTGCGCGGAGCTCGTGCCCCGCCCGTTCGAACCGACGGCGGATGCCCCGGTCCAGGCGTTGCGACAGCTCATCGAGCCGCTGCTGGCGATCGCGCACCAAGTCGAACGGACGGTTCAGTGCGCGGCGCCCGGCCATTGCGTCGAGAGCCTGTCGACGGCGGCGTACCACCTCCGCTACGGCGCTCTGCATCCTCACGCCCAAGTGCGCCAAGTCGGAGAGAACGTCGGCCCGCTGCGGTACGACGAGTTCGCCCGCCTCGCTGGGCGTGAGCGCCCGCCGATCGGCAACCAGATCCGCAATCGTGACGTCGATCTCGTGACCGACGGCGCTCACCACCGGAATCGGCGAGTTGAAAATCGCGCGGGCCACTATCTCCTCGTTGAAGGCCCACAGATCTTCCAAGCTCCCGCCGCCGCGGCCTGTCACGATCACATCAACTCGCGGCAGCGCGGCCGCGGCCCGCAGACCACCCGCGATCGCAGGCGCCGCCTGCTCTCCCTGCACCGGCACGGGAACGATAACGAGATCGCAAGCTGGCCAGCGACGTGTGATCACCTGCAACAAATCGCGGACGGCGGCCCCGGTCGGGCTCGTCACCAGGGCGATCCGCCGGGGAAACCGCGGCAAGGCCCGTTTGCGCTCCTCGGCAAAGAGCCCTTGCGCCGCCAGTTTTTCGTAGCGCTGCCGAAACGCCAGCTCGAGCGGGCCAATCCCCTGCGGCACCAGCCGCTCCACGACCAGTTGATAGCTTCCGCGGGCAACGTAGACCTCGACCGGACCCACCGCCACGACGTGCAACCCGTCGTGCAGGTCGAATCGCACGCGTTGGGCGGCGCTGCGCCAGAGCACGGCACGAATCTGGGCGTTCTCGTCCTTCAGCGTGAAGTAGGCGTGACCCGAGGACGCGCGGGAAAAATTGGAAATCTCCCCCTCGACGCACACGTAGGGGAAGCTCATTTCGACGAGCGCCTTGAGACGCCGCGAAAGCTCGGTGATCGAGAGCACTTCCTGCTCGGCCACGTTTCTTCCTTGCCGCTAGATCGCTAGCCGAGGTGCACGGCGCGGAGATATTCGATCGCGCGTGCCGCGTCGCCGGCCCGGTCGTCACCCAGCGTGCGATCGACGCAGAACCAGCCGCGATAGTCGAGTTCGTACGCGACCGCCAGCAGTTCCTGCCACGCCACCTCGCCGCGGCCGACCGGCACCTCCGTCGCCATGCCGTCACCGGCTCGCGTCGCGTCACGGACCATCAAATGCGTGAGAAGTGTCCCCCACTCGGCCAAAGCCCCGGTCGGCGAACGGCCGGCGGAAGCGGGGACAACCGGATCGAAATTGATTCCCAGCGGGCCCGCCGAAACACCTCGTAAGAGTTCGAGCAGCGTGTCGGCAGGCTCACCACCAGGTCCGAGCGCCAGCGTCACGCCGACATGATTGCCGTGCCCAGCCAGATCGTTGAGCACCGCCAACGCGCATTCTGGTCGGTCCTCGGTCTTGGCAGGCAACCCGCCCAGCCGCACCGTCAGCACGCGACAGCGAAGCAACGAAGCAAAGTCCATCGCCTGCTTGAGGGCCGCAACGCGCGCGTCGAGGCGATCGGGATCGAGCAGTCCGCGCTTCAGCGGAAAGTCGAGCGAGGCAATCGACAGCCGCATCTCCTCGACTCGATGCAGGAGTTCGCGGCGTCCGGTGGCCGACAGCTCGTCGGGTTTGAGTTCGTTGCGGCAGTCGAGCTGGACGCCCGCGGCGCCCAATTGGGCCGCCAGCACGAGCGACGGCTTGAGCGGCTGGCCCAGGCAACGCGTGGCAATTGCGATTGGAAGCGGCCTCATCGAGACGACATTCTGCTTTGAGATCCAGGCGAGCGGCCGGTACAGGTACCCGTGGCGAGCCACGGTGGGGCTGGTTCTTGTTTGTCTCTGATTCCCGGCTCCCCGCCGGACACCAAGCGCGCCCGCCTTCGCCATCGCGCCCGCGACATTATAACCGGTAAACCCGCGCCAATCGGCCGCACCGCATCTTGCATCGAGAGGACCGCGCAATTCGGCCGATCTTGAGCGATGGTTACGATCGGCATCCTTTCCCAAACGCACCCCATGTTTACGTTATTCCTGGCCGCGTGCCTGCTGTTAGTCGGCGCCAATCCGGAGATCGCGCAGGTTGAACCGGCGCCGAGCACGAGCGTTGAAGCTCCAACTGACCCGGCTCCGTCTGACCCTGCGACAGCCGCGCCGGCCGCCACCGCGCCGGCCGTCACGAAACCGGCCCTGACGGGCGCCGCCAGCGGCGATCCGTTCGAGGGAGCCGTCGAAGTTTTTCACTTCGGCTTTGAAGAGGAAGAGGATCGCGATTTCGATCGGCATCCGGACGGTTGGATCCGCCGCAAAGGGCCGGACTTTCCGCGCTACATCGAGGGCGCGATCGACCGCGAACGGGGACACGGCGCCAAAGGATCCAGCCTGTGCTTCAAGGCCAACGGCGGCCGGATCACGATGTACTCCAAGCCGATCGTTGTCGATCCCTATCACTCGTATGTTTTTCGCGGCTACGTCCGCACGCAGATGCTCGACAACGACGCGGCTCTGGTCTCGATTTCGCTGTTGAATCACAAGCGACAGCGCGTGCAGCGGTACCTCACGAAACCCGTGACGGGCACCTATAAAGACTGGTGCCTGGTGACGATCGGACCAATCGTGCCGCACGACGACGTCCACTTTGTCGCCGTCGGCTGCCATCTCGTCCCGCGGAACCGTTCCGACATTCGCGGCGCTGCCTGGTTCGACGATTTGTGGATGGGCGAGCTGCCGCTGTTCTCGCTCGACAGCAACTTTCAATCGCATTTTCGCGAGCACGATTCGCCCGTTGTGATCAGCTCGCACGTCGACGGGCTCGACCCGCGGCGGGCGTACCGCTTGGACATTGCGGTCACCGATGCCGAACGAAAGCAGGTCGCGGCCACGGCGTTCGATCTCTCGCGCCGCCCCGCGCAGCCGGACCCGCCTCGTTCGGGGCAGCCAGCACCGCCCCAGCCTGTCGCGGCAGTCGATCTGCGCGCGAAGAAGGAAAAACCCATCGACTGGACGCTCGGTGCTCAGCCGCACGGCTTCTATGCCGTCGAGGCCGTGCTCAGCCAGGACGGACGGCCGATCCTCACCAAGCGAACTTCGTTTGCCGTGATGGACACCCTTTCCGACATGGTCGACCAAGGGGAGTTCGGCTGGACGATCCGGCGCGCCAGCGACATGCCCGCGCTCAAAGAGCTGACCGAACTGGCATCGCAAGCGGGCATCAACTGGCTCAAATATCCGCTGTGGAACTCGGTGTCGGACGGAAGCTCGACGGCAGGCACGGTCGGGACGGGTCCCGGTGCGACGCCCACGCCGGCCCAGATTTCGGCGTTCTTCGAGGAGCTGTCCCTCAAACACATCACGGCGGTCGGATTGCTCAACGAGCCGCCGGCCGAGCTCCGTAGCCAGTTTGCCCGCGACTGGACGGGCATCAGCGAGCTCTTCACCATGCGGACCGAGTTTTGGCGCGAGTCGATCGAAAAGGTGATCGCCCGCTACTCCTCGCACGTTCGCTATTGGCAGCTGGGCGAAGAAGGCGACGAAAGTTTTGTCGGCATGTCCGCGCAGAACCTGTCGCAGACCATCGCGCGAGTCAAGAACGAATTCGACCGCATCGGCCGCGACACGCGAATCGGCGTCCACTGGAATTGGGAGACGCCCCCGCCCCGTCGCGGCGACGTCCGCGGGATCTTCCTTTCGATCGGCACGCGGCAGCAGCTCAAGGAGAACGAGCTGGGGTCGAAGTTGAAAGCGCTGGCTGCCGCCGGCTCGCCCGAGCGCTGGGTGCTCGTCAAACCGCTGCCCAAATCGGGATTCACGGCCGACGAGCGGGGCAGCGATCTGGTCAAAAAAATGGTCGAAGCCAAGATCGGCGGCGCGGAAAAGATCTTCATCGACGACGTCTTCGACGAAGATTGCGGACTGTTGGCTCCCGGCGGCTCACCGTCTCCCCTGTTCCTGCCTTGGCGGACGACTGCCATGGCCCTGCAGGGGGCCGAATTCATCGGCTCGTTCAATCTCCCCGAAGGGAGCCGCAACTTTGCATTTTCCCGTAAAGGGGACGTGGCGATTGTCGTTTGGAACCACGAGCCGGTGGACGAAGACCTGTATCTGAGCGAAGAGTCAATCGTCACCGACGTGCTCGGCCGACGGATTCATCTCACCACAAATGCCAACGGGTCGCGGCAGAAGTTGCGCGTCGGACCCAGTCCGCTCGTCATTCGTCACTTTCCGGAACAGATCGCGCGGTGGATGGCGGCAGTCTCGTTCGAGAAAGGGCGGCTCCCCAGCAAAACCGGCAAGCAGCGCGAAATCATTCACGGCATCAACACGTTTCACCAGGGCGTCAACGGGCAAGTGCGGATTATGGTGCCCAAGGACTGGAAGGTTGAACCTCCCGAGGCGCGGTTCTCGCTGGCGGCCGGCGAAAAATACGACATTCCGATCACGCTCGAACTTCCCTCCAACACGAGCCTGGGCAGTCAGCGGATCGTGCTCGATTTCGCGATGTCGCCTTATGCGTTTCGCGTCTATCGGGAATACGAAGTCGGCCTCGGGGACGTAGTCTTTTCCGTCGTCGATTCAAAGCTGGAGAACGGCGACCTGCAGATCAAACAACTGATCGTCAACAATACGAAGCCGGAAGAGCGGCTCAACTTCGAGTGCAATCTTTACATCCCGAACCGCAAGCGGATGCAGCGAATCGTCACGAAGCTGGGCAGCGGCCGCGACACGCAGGTCTACACGCTACCCGACGCCGAATCGCTCCGCGGGCAGGAGCTGCAATTGCGGGCGCAGCAAATCGGCGGCTCGCGAATCTTGAACCTGCGCTGGAAAGTCGGCGAGAATTGGGAGACCGCGGGCAAACGCACCACCGCGGACCGCACGCCGCCGACCCGGCGGGCGCATCGCCCTGAACCGCGAACGCTCCCCAGCGAACCTCCGAAATCATGAACGCCGAGACCGGAAACACCTCGCCTCTGACCGTCGCCGAGGTTGAGGACTTCCTCCGGACCGGCACGGCCGAACGCGATCCGCTCGCGACGGCTTGAATGCTTTTCGACGCCGGGCGAGGCGCCGCCAGACGGATTCTGACAGCCCCGTGAGCCCCTGTTCACGGCGACAACGGGCGAGAATCTCTCAGCTCTGCCAAAACCCGGGCGTCGCCGAATTCAGCGATTCGTTTGGTGGAAGTCGGTGTTAAATCGCAATATTGGTGCGCGCTGAGCGGCGGACCGATTAAGATTGCCCTCCGAACCAATGACCACGAACCCTCCCACCGAATCGATGGCTCCGCGGGCAACTCTGGGGGAAATCCTCGGCCGGGCTCTCCGCCTGCGCTGCCCCCGCTGTGGACAACGCCGCCTGTTTGCCGGCTGGTTTCGCATGCACGAGGCGTGCCCGCACTGCCGCCTGCACTACGAGCGGGCTCCCGGATACTTTCTCGGGTCGACCTACATCAATTACGGCGTGACGGTGATCGCCGTCATGGTGGTTTACTTCGCCCTGCACTTTGGCGTGGGCTGGAGCAACACCTCGCTGGCCGCACCGTTGGCGGGATTTTGCATGCTCTTCCCGCTCTACTTCTTTCGCTACGCGCGCTCGCTCTGGCTGGCGATCGACTACTACGTCGATCCCACCGGCTTCGACCCGGCCAAGGAATGAGTTCGCAAGACCGAACGAGACGGCCAAAGACGCAATGACGCGTGGGCCATCGCCTCGACGCGCGACGACAGCGCACGAATACACTGTTTCGATTCAGAAACAGGACAGCGGCGCGGCTAGTGCGTCTACGGGAAGACGAAGCCGGCGCCAGGCAGCCCGGGTTGCGGACTGTTTTGCACGGGCGAGGCGGCGCGCGGTTCGGCGTCTCGGATGGCTTGGACGGCGGGATCGCTCGCGCCCGCCACCGCGTGTTCCATCGCTTCGCGCTGCAGCAGGGCCGCTTTACGGGAAAGCCGCCAGAAGCCGATGCCGAAGCCACTGAGCACGGTCATGGGCATGCCCAGCATGAAGAGGATGCTGTACATGTAGGCGCGGGGCAAACGGCTGTCAGTCTCGTTGGCCAGCTTGCACATCGGGCAGGCAGTCGCCGGCGTCGCGGCCGACAGACAGAGCAAGACCCCCGCGATCAACGTCAGCATCCAATTCCGCGCTCGCACGTCCTGTCCTCCGCTCAACTGCCCCAGCCGGCGGGCAAGTGATAAAGCATTGCGTAAATGATAACGCCTGTGGCCGATACGTAAACCCAAACCGGGAACGTCACCTTCGCCCAGCTGCGATGCGCGGCAAAGCGTCCCTTGGCGGCCAGATAGATCATCCGCAGTGCCAAAAACGGCACGAAGAACGCCAGCACAATGTGTGTCAACAAGATCGTCAAATAGACATTGCGAATTAAGCCGGTGCCGATGAACGCCCGCGAACCGCTCCCCGTGTAGTAACCGAGCGCGAAATGGTAAAGGAGATAAAAAGCCAAAAACGCGATTGAGGCCGCAAACGCGGACAGCATGGCTCGTTTGTGCGCCCGCACGCGGCCGCTGCGGATCATCGCAAATCCGCCCAACAGCAAGATCAGCGACAAGCCGTTCAGGCTGCCGTTTAAGTGTGGCAGGAAGCGCACCCATCCGGGGACGTTCACCGGGGTGCCCCCTTTGCCGGCGCCGATGCGGGCGCGGAAGGTGGCGCCGACGACTCGCCGCGATGGGCCTTGGCCTTCGCGATGTCGGGGGCCAGATCGTGTTCGAGGCGGGCGATGTCGACGTCGTTCAGGGCGTTGTACTTCGCGACGACTACCCCCTTCTCGTTCACGCGGAGAATGTTGACGGAGTGCAGCACTTCGTAACCCGGCTCGCGATTGGCTCCAGTCGTCTCCTGGACCGGCATCTTGAAGCTCTCGTTGATCAGCCGATAGGTCTTTTGCTTATCGCCCGTGAGGTACAGCCAGCGATTCGGGTCGGCTCCGAACGCCTGGGCGTAGCGCGTCAGCACGTCGGGCCTGTCGAAGTCGGGATCGACGGTCAGCGTGACGAGCTTCACATCGGTGCCGACCAACAGCTTCTGCAACTCGCTAAATCGTCCGCTCACCTTCGGACATGGGCCGGCACAGCGAGTGAAGATGAACGAAATCAGCCACGGATGTCCGAGCAGGTCGGCCTTTGTGACCTTCTTGCCGCTGCGCTCGGTAAACGCGAAGTCCTGAATGCCCGTCTGGTCCCACAGGGGTGGATTAGCTGAAGAATTGGACGGCGAATTCGGCGGCGACTGGGTGTCGGTGTCCTTCGCGGCGGTCGCGGGGATGGCGGCGAAGCCGGGCGGCGTCTGCGTCGACGGTTGCTGGGCTCGCGCCTGCATCGTCGCACGCAGTTGTCGGGACGCCTGCCAGACGAAATAACCCATCACCAGTGCGATCGCCCACAGGACGAGCCCCAGCACGATCCGCGTCCTGCGGCCGCCGTCGGTGGCGCCGCGTTTCGGTCCATCACCCGCGGTGGGCGCTGGGCCGTTCTCCGCAACCGAATCGTTCAACTGCTGCGACATGACGAACGCAAAACTTTTCTAGCGCGCGTTGCGCACGGAGCGGCGACCGGTGAGCCAGACCGCCGCCGCAAAAGCCACGACGCAAAAGAGCGCCGTGACGGCCAGACACGTGGCGATGCTGGGCAGGCCGGCCTGCGCCGACGCCGAACCGGTACCCGCCGCCTGCTCGGCGTGAGCAAACAGAATCCGCTGCAGGCCGACGACTCCATAGGTCAGCGGGTTCACCCGCATCACCCAGGCCAGCCAGCCCGACTCGGGCACGGGAAAAAAGGCCCCCGACAACAGCCACATCGGCATCAACAACACGCTCATGAGGGCGTGATAGCCCTGCGTCGAATCGAGCGGCCAAGCCATCACGTACCCGAGCGCCGTGAGCGCGAAACCCTGCAACACCAAGAAGGCGAGAATCCCTAAGACGTCGACGGCCGAGACAGACAGGCTCATGTGCGGCGACAGTCCGACCAGCCACAAGAGCGGTCCCAACAGCAAGAACAGGGCCGCCTGAATCACCGCCAGCGCCGTCCCCCCCATCACCTTGCCCATCACCAGCGAGGCGCGCGGCAACGGAGCCACGAGCACCGCCTGCAAAAACCCCTCCCGCCGATCCTCGATGATCGAAATCGTGGAGAAAATGGCCGTGAAGAGCACGATCAGCACGGCGACTCCGGGCAGAAAATATTCCTGGTAGCTCATCCCGGGTGGCGCCCAGGCCGGCGCGCGAAATGTGCCGCCCAAGCCGGCCCCGAAGAGCACCCAGAAGATGAACGGCTGCCCAAGCGCGCCGACGACTCGCGTTCGCTGTCGAAAAAAGCGAACCAGCTCGCGGCTCGCCAATGACCAAGCCGGCAGCCAAAAGCCGACGGACGGCGCAGCAACGCCGCGCGCGTCCCCCGCGCTCGGCGGGTTCCGCGCTTCGGCAAGCCGTGCGGCCGTCGTCGTCATTGCGGTTCCTCGTCCCAAAACCGGTGCCCCGTCCGCTCGATGAAGACGTCCTCGAGCGTCGGCTTGCCCAACGACACGGTCTTCACCTCGACCGGAAACGCCTCGACCAGATCACGCACGAATTCGTGTCCGCGGCTCTTGCCAATTCGCAAAGCACCGCCGATTTTTTGCGGCGTCACGCCGAACCGCTCGTGAATTCGCTGGGAAAGTTCGTCCGGATCATCGCACTGCACCGTCACGTAATCGTCGCCCAGCTTCGTCCGCAGAGCCAGCGGCGTGTCGAGCGCGATCAGCCGGCCATGATCCAGGATGCCCAGCGTGTCGCAGCGCTCGGCCTCTTCCATTAAGTGCGTTGTCACGAGCACGGTCACGCCGTCCTCTTCGCGCAGGCCGCGGAGGTAACGCCACAAGTCGTGGCGGGCGCCGGGGTCGAGCCCGGTGCTGGGTTCGTCGAGCAACAGCAACTGCGGCCGATGCAACAGTCCCTTGGCAATCTCAACGCGACGTTTGAGGCCGCCCGAGAGGGTCTCGGCCCGTTCGCCGAGTCTCTCTTTCAATCCTAGCTTTTCAGCGAGTAAGTCAATCCTCTGCCGCAGCGCAGCGCCAAAGAGGCCGTAGATCTGCCCCTGGTACTTGAGGTTTTCCCCCACAGTGAGCTTGGGATCGATGCTGGGCGATTGAAACGTCACGCCGATGTGCTTCCGCACCTCGTTCGACTCTCGCGCCAAATCGAGCCCAAGGACGCGGGCCTGCCCCGCTTGAATGGGCAAGAGCGTGCTCAGCAGCCGAAAGAGAGTCGTCTTGCCGCCGCCGTTGGGGCCGAGCAAGCCGAAGATCGTGCCGGCCTCGACCGAGAACTCGACTCCGTCCAGTGCGCGGCGTTCGCCGTACGAGTGGCTTAAGCCCCGAACTTCGATCGCGGGCGCGGGTCCCATCAGTGCGGGCTTTCGGACGTCGTCTCCAACGGCGTGTGCGATTGTTCCGTCGCGTGGACCGAATTCTGCGGAATGTCGGTCGGGTAGTAATGCACGCCGACGTCCGGCAGCAGAGCCAGCGGCAGCCCCAGGGCAAGGATGACCGTGGGACTTAATAGCAGAAACTTCCAACGGCCCTCGAATTTGAGGTGCATGAAGTAAGTCATCACGAAAAGCGCCTTGGCCGTGGCGACCGAGAGGACGAGCACTGCCAAGAGCAGGTTAATCCCGCCGATCGTGGTGTGGCCTTCGATCTTGAACACATCGAAGAGCACCGAAAGCATGGTCAGGACGCACAGGCACGCGAACACGCCGAAATACCAGACGTGGTGCGGGGCGTGCGAGTCGTGATGAATGTCCGTCGAATGACCGTCGGTCATAATCCCGATCCTTACTCTCACCCGGCGAGCGGCGGTTGTCAGGCCGCCGGTTCTAGTTTTCGTGTGTCGTCGCTGCGCAGAGCGCCAAACTCTTCGTCGGCACTAAATGATGTAGATCAGCGGAAACAGGAAGATCCACACCAGGTCGACGAAGTGCCAATACAGGCCGCAGTTCTCGATGTAATCGGTCCAGCGGTGGTCCAGCGAGATGACCCACAGCGGGATCGCGAACAGAATCAATCCCACAATGACGTGGATCGCGTGAAATCCGGTCATCAAAAAGTAGGACGAAGCAAACAGATTGCCGTACTTGATCGGATGATGGGCCTCCAAGTCGCCCATCAAGCTGGCATACTCCGGATTGGTCTTGAGCTTCTCGATTTTTTCGGAAAGCGGGACGAGCTGCAGCTTGAGCTCTTTGTGCTGCGCGAGGAGCGCCAAATATTCCTTGTCGAGCGATTTGAGGGCGTCAATCTTCGCCCGCGTTTCCGACGACGCGTCTTTGGTCTTGGAGTCGATCACCGCGCGTTTGTCGGCCAGACGAGCGGCTTCCGAATCGGGCACCCAACTCGCGTACTGACGATTGAGGGTCCGATCGAAGTCGTCGAGCGTCTTGGTCATCGCCTGGAAGTCGTCCTCGGCGATGTGACCGGGAAGAATGTCGTGCTGCCACTTTCCGTAGTATTCGTAGCTCTTGATCCCCAGGAAGAGGCAGGCGAGCGCAAATGTGCCGGTCAGGTACATCTTCGCTCGAGGGATGTTGCGGGCCACCATCGATTCGTGGGCGACGACGACCAGGTAACTCGACGCCAGCAGCACGAACGTGTTGAGGCCGCCCGCCCAGATGCGAATGTGGGTCACGTTCGGATCGTGTGGCCAGTCGGGCGAGCCGAGCCGCAGCACGATGTACGTGCCGATGAACGCCGTAAAGAACATGATTTCGGTGCCGAGGAACAGCCACATTCCCAGCTTCGAGTTGGGGATGGGCAATCCCATCTTCAGGGGCGGAGCACCGTGAGCGATCGGGGCGTGTGCGTGTGACATTTTCTCAGTTCGGTTCGAGTCAGCTCAGTTCGAGTCAGCTCAATTCAGAATTCGGATCACTACCGGATCGGATCACTACGGTTCAGATCAATTCAGCAACCGCAGGTGATCCCAGGTCAAAACGGCCAGCAAGGCCGGCAGGTAAATGAGCGACGAATACAAAAGCCCGCGGGCCGTCTCCCGCGATTCGCTCCAGGCGAATCGCACGGCCGCGGCGAGATAACCCAAGCTCAACAAGAGAGCGGCCACGCGGTAGGGTCCGCCAGCGAGCGCCAACTGTCCCGGCAACAGACTGACGGGGACCAGCACAGCCGCGTATCCGCAGGCCAAAAAGCCCGCCACCGAACGGGATCGATCGTCGGATGTCGCCGCGTCTCCCGGCAACATTCGCAGCCCGGCCGCGGCATAATCGCGGCGGTAGAGCCAGGCGATCGCCAGGAAGTGTGGAAACTGCCAGACGAATAATAGGGCAAAAAGCGAAAAGGCGGCCCAGCCCAGCTCCGCGCCGGAGGCCGTCCAACCGAGAATCGGGGGCAACGCTCCTGGAATCGCACCGACGGCCGTGCTGAGGGCCGTATAGCGTTTGAGCGGCGTATAGGCACCGACGTAAAGCGCCAGCGTTAGGGCCGCGAGCAATGCCGTCGTCGGGTTCACGGTGAGGTACAGCAGGCTCACGCCGATCGAAGCACAGACTACGCCGAAGAGCGCGACCTCCGCCGGCTGCAGACGACCGGTCGGCAGCGGACGATTGGCCGTGCGGGCCATCAGCGCATCAGTCCGCCGCTCGATCAGCTGATTGAACGCGCCACTGGCCACCGCCACGAGCCCAATGCCGAGCAGCATCCGGCAAAGCGCGGCGGGATTCCAGGCGCCCCCGCCCAGCGTGTAGCCGACCAACACCGTCAAGAGCGCCATCGCCGCGATGCGGGGCTTGGCCAGTTCGAGATAATCGGACAGCCGCAGGCCAATCGCCAATCGGCCCAATGCGAGCTCGTTCGCGGGAGCCCTCTCAACTGCCACGCAACTGGCAGGCGCCGCGACGCAAGTCGATGCCGAGGTCGAATAGGTCGGAGCCGACTGAACTGTCATCGCAGGCTCCCTTCCAAAACCGGCGGCGCCAAGACGTTAGACACGAGCACGGACGCCGCGACAGACGTGGCCGCACGTTCGACCGGCCGACCGGTGGCGCGGCGGCACCATTCGATTCGCGTGACTCGCAGGAACAAGTTGATCGAGAGCATCACCAGCAACATGCCGACGACCGTGTGCGACGTGAGCAAGGTAATTTGCAGCGGCGAGCGTTCAACCGCGACATAGCCCCACGGGGCGTATCCAAATTTCGCCACCCACCCGGCCGCGCCCAAGAGCACCTGCGCGAGCGCCGCGGCAGCCAACAGCCACGCTGGGCGTCGCAGCCAGCTGGTCCGCGTGCGGTGCGCGACGAACAGCGTGGCGAGGATACAGCCCAGGGCCAGAAAGGCCGTGCCAACGTGCGCGTAAAGCGCCGTTCCCAAGTGCCGCACGAGTCCGCCCAATCCGTACTGCAGCATCAGCACGAGCGGCGTGAGCACGACGAGGATCTTGAGGGCTCCCAAACGCCTGCCTGCCGGGAGGACCGGCGGTTGATTCCAGTTCCGGCCCAGCACGAGCGCCACCGACGACATGAACGTAAAGACCAGGGCCGCGGTCGCTCCGTGCACCATGGCCAGCGCCCGCGCGTCGGCCAGCACGCGTCCGCCGCCGAGCAGTCCCTGCGTGATCACGGCCAGCAACACGCCGCCCCCGCACCAGCGCACCCAGCGCCGCGGCTCGAGCGTGAAACAGGCCGCGGCGAACACGATGCTCACGCAGCCAATCAAGATTCCGGCCAGGCGATGGCCGTGCTCGATGAACTTGTCGCCGGCCGACTTGAGCCACGGGTAGGCGAACATCCCCTGCCCGTCCGACGTCGGCCAGTCGGGAAAGGCCATCCCCGCTTTGTGCGACGTCACGAGCGCTCCGACCACGATCGGCAGCAAGGCCGTCGCCGCCGTGACGACGGCCAGGCCAAACAAGAGCGGTCGGAAGCGTGCGGATCGCATCGGAAAAAGTCGAATCGAATCAGGTTTGGTCGGTCCAGAATCTGATGAGTGCGGTTACGGACAACTAGTGAGGTCCAGTCCCGTCGGGTCCGTGGGAAATATCCGGAGCATCGTCTTGCTGCGGCCCCTTCTTCGGCGGTTCGGTCTGCGGCCAAAAATCACTTTCCGGATGGGACGGCGACGAATATTCGTAAGGCCCGCGATAAACGACGGGTGGCACGTCGAAGTTGCCGTGCGGCGGTGGCGTCGGAGCGGCCCACTCGAGCGTGTTGGCCTCCCACGGATTCCGGCCGCACTTGGGGCCGAAGAAGATGCTGTACGCAAAGTTACCCAAGAGCAGGAACTGCGCGAAACCCATCAGGATGGCACAGCACGTCATGAACTGGTTCATCGGCAGCAAGTGCTCGAGGTACGGATGGATGTAGGGATCGGCATAGCGCCGGGGCATGCCGGCGATTCCCAGCATGTGCATCGGGAAAAAGGTGCCATTGAAGCCAATGAACGTCAGAAAGAAGTGCAGCTTGCCCACCGACTCGTTCATCATCCGGCCGAACATCTTGGGGAACCAGTAGGTGATCCCGCCGAAGACGGCAAACAGCGTCGAGCCGAAGAGGATGTAGTGGAAGTGGGCCACGATGAAATACGTGTCGTGGAAGTAGATGTCGACGGGGACGGCCGCCATGAAGATGCCGCTCAAGCCGCCGACCACGAACATCGACAAGAAGCCGCAGCAGTTGAGGAAGACGGTGTTGAAGCGGGGCCGGCCGCCCCACATCGTGCCCAGCCAGTTGAACGTTTTGACCGCCGAAGGCAACGCGATCATCATCGTCGAAACCATGAACGTCATGCCGAGGGCCGGGTTCATGCCGCTCGTGAACATGTGGTGGCCCCACACGATGAATCCCAACCCGGCGATCGCGGCGATCGAAAAGACCATCGGCTTGTAGCCGAAGACCGGCTTGCGGCACATCGTGGCCAGCATGTCCGAGACCATACCCATCGCCGGCAAAAGCATGATGTACACGGCCGGATGCGAATAGAACCAGAACAGGTGCTGCCACAGCAGCGGCTGCCCGCCGCCGATGGTGGGAGCGTGGTTGTTGACGATCAGACCCGACGGGATGAAGAAGCAGGTGCCGAATTCGCGGTCGGCCAGCTGCATGAAGCCAGCCGCCGTCAGCACGGGGAGCGCGAAGGCTTGCAGGATGGCGGTAATGAACATGGCCCAAATGGTGAGCGGCATGCGGAAGAGAGTCATTCCAGGGGCCCGCATGTTGATGATGGTCGTCAAGTAGTTGACGGAGCCCATCATTGAGGAGAACCCGACGCAGGTCAGGGCCAAGAGCCAGAAGGTCTGCGCCGTCCCTGAGCCGGGGGCCGCCCATTTGATGGCCGACAGCGTGGGATAAACTGTCCAACCAGACGCCGGTCCGCCTGCCCCAACGAAGAAGCTGGCCATGAAGAAGCCGATCGCCGGCCACATGAACCAGTAGGAGAGCGCGTTGAGGAGCGGAAACGCCATGTCGTCCGCGCCGATCATCAGCGGAATGCAGTAGTTGCCAAACGCCCCGGCCAGCACCGGGATGATCACCAGGAAGATCATCACCGAAGCGTGCATGGTGAAGAGCATGGTGTAGAACTCGGGCGAGATCTGCCCTCCCTGCTCGGGGAAGGCGAGCCGACCGAAGAACGGCATGTCCGACCAGGGAAAGGCCAACTGCCAGCGAACGCCCAGCGCAAGCGCCCCTCCCACCATCAGCATTAGCATCGTGGTGATGAGGAACTGGATGCCGATGACTTTGTGATCGGTCGAAAAGATGTACTTGCGAAAGAAGCTCAGCTCGTGATGGACGGCATGCCCGTGTGCGTGCTCGACCGCATGACCGCCACCCGTCGACCCCAGGGCCGGATCTAATGTGCTCACCAATCCACCTCGTTCTGCGGCTCGCCCGGCCCTCCGTGGCGGAAGACCCGGTCTGCCGGCTCAGACGTTCCTACTTGGGCGCTTCCGCCGCAGCTTCGGACTTCGATTCGCCGGCGGCGGCCTTCTTGGTGCCGTGGCCGGAGACGCCGTCGTCGAACTGCTCGCGCTCGAGCCCTTTGAGATAGCTCTCGAAATCGTCCTTCGGCTCCGCTTTGACGCGGGCCTTCATCTTGTAGTGTCCCCAGCCACACAGCTCGGCACAGACCCATTCATAGGCATCGGGCTTGAGCGCCTCGAAAATGATGGGGATCACAAGGCCGGGCACCGCGTCCTGCTTGATGCGGAGGATGGGAACGAAAAACGCATGCTGCACGTCGGCCGTCCGCAAATGCACGACGACGGCACGCCCCGTCGGCACGTGCAGCTCGTTCACCGCGTACAAGTCGTCCGGCGCCGGCTGTCGAAGCCACGCGTCGACTTCCGGCAGGCTTTCAAATTTTCGCTTTGGATTTGGGTAACGGATCCGCCACTCGAACTGCCGCGCGGTGATTTCGGCGACCGGCGACAGCCGCGACGACATCGGATAGTTCTCTTTGACGCGGTAAGCGGCCCAGGTATCGAGCTGATAAAACGCGATGAACAAGAGCACGCCCGCCGGCACCACCGTCCAAATCACCTCGAGCGCGTGGCTGCCGTGGGTGAACATCGCCCGGCCCGGCGCGTCGGTATCGCGGGCGCCCTGCAACAGCACGTAGCCCATCGCCACTTGGGTGCCGATAAAGACCACCGTGACGATGATCAGAATCATGTAGAACAGGTCGTCGATCCGCTGCCCGATCGGCGACTGGGCTGCGCCGGGAAACCACCAGTGCATGCTCGGCGAGATCACGCCGGCGGTAATCGCGACGACCGGCCAGAGAATAAAAAAGAACGCCCAGAGTCTCTTCACCGTTTCACCCTCCACCAACCGGCGAGGCCGAGGCAATCTTCGACTGGCGCAGCTCCGAGTTTTCCGACCCCGATCCGTACGGGAGGCTCATCGCGTAATTGACGATGTCCCAAATCTCTTCTTCCTTGAGGGCGGTGCCGAAGGGGGGCATGGGCGTCCCCTTGATGCCCGAATAGATGCGGCGATAGAGGTCGAGCGGGCGACGGCCGCCGCGATAGATGCCCGACGTCAGGTCGCGTGGCTTGATCGGGTTGCCCCAGTCGTCGAACAGCCCGGGGACCGATCGCTTCTTGTTCGTGCCCAGAATGACCTGGTAATCCTCCGTCTGCGGCCCGTCCCCCTTGCCCGCCGGCCCGTGACACTGAGCGCACTTCGCCGTGTCCGAATGGAACAGCTTGCGGCCGCGCTCCCGCGACTCGGGCGTGTCGGGCGTGCGGGCAATTTTGGGCGTCACCAGCGCGTCCGGCTGCTCGGAGGCCGTCCACGACGTGTTGATGCGGCCGGCCAAATCGTCGGCCACGCCGGGATATTCGGACTTGATGTAGTTGTCGAGGGCCGTCTCGATCGATTCGCGCGTCTCGCCCCCCTTCACCCGCTGGGAGACGTCCTCGGAGCCGAACTGGCCGCTGAGAAACTCCGCGCCGGAACGCTCCTCGAATTCGCCCCGCATCGCCAGCCAGCGAACATACTCGACGATCGGCCCGATCTCTTCGTCCGTAAAGAGCAGGAACGAAGGCATGTAGGTGCCGGGAATTCCTTGCCGAACGGTGCGGACCAGGTCGTCCCGCGTCGCCCGGTCGGTGCTCTTGGTCGACGTGAATTTGAAGCGGCCGAGGCGATAATCGCGCGGCTTGATGTCGAAATAGCTGGCCGTCGGGCCTTTCCCGTCGCCACTGACGCCGTGGCAGTGCTCGCAATGCGTCATGTACAGCTTGTGACCCTGCTGCAGCATCGGCCCCAGCACGGTGAACTTGTCGCCCACCTTGGGCGGATCGAGCTTCCCTTTCTCGCCGGCGATCGCCGGCCAAACGCTGACTGACAGAGTGGACTCTTTGGGGTCGTAGTGCGCGACTTCGTAGTCGAGCGGGACCTCGCGCCCCTTGGGATCCCAGGCCGTCGCGTCCGCGTTCGCGCCCGACGTCCAAATTATCCCCGCGCCCCGCAGGTCGTCGGCGGACATCGGCACTTTGGAGTTGGCCTTGCGCGTCAGCTTCACTTTGACCGGGTCGCTGAAGTTCGCGGCCGATTGTTCCACAACTCCGTCGAACGCACCGAAGTCGACCGGCAGCTTCTCCCACACGACGATATGGTTCGGCTCGCCAAAATCCTTCACCAACTCCATCTCGACGGCCTTCTGCGCCGGCCGGTAGAGCTTGCCCGTCGACTCGCCGAAGACGAACTTCGGTTCGGGCGACTGGCTGCAGCCGGCGATCGTCAACGTCGCAACGAGCGCCGCCAGGAGGCCGACTCCCGTACCGGGCACGGCCACGAACCTTGACGCAAACAGGCTACGCACGGCTAACCTCATGAAGCTTAGAGCTCGAGCTTGCTGGCATCGAAGGGAATGTCTTTGGTCGTCGTTTCGCCGGGCTTAATGGCGATCACCAGATTGCGATCGAGATACCCGCCGCCGCCGGCCGCCTCGTGCCAAACCTGAAACTTCTGCGAGCCGGCCGGCACGTTCTTGATTTCGAACTCACCGTTCGGGCCCGTCACGGCGGCCCACGGGTGATCCACCGGCAACTGGTAGGCCCGCATCCAGGTGTGAATATCGCACTTCACCTCGACCGGCTTCGGCTCCGACTTCTGGTACTTGTAGTCGAGCCCCGTCGCGTTGTGCGGCGGAATGGCCTGGTTAAACGCTTCGGTTCGCGTGGCGAAGATGTGCGTGTTGTGCGTTAGATCGTCGCTGTTGAGGATCTTCAGCGTCTGATCGGCGCGGATCAAGAGAGCGTGCGGAAAGAACCGGCAGCCCTTCTGGTCGAACGTCACCACGTCACTGGGCACAGGAGGCACCGCGACGCCGGCCGGAGCCTTGGGTAGAAAGATGAAGGCGTTGGCGACGCCGTTGCCGTCGCCGATGATCAGCTTGTCGTTGGGGACGCCGTGTTCTTTCACGCAGATCGCGTCTTTCGCCCTAGCCTGTTCCGTCAGGGGCTCGAGCGGGGGCGCGGTGCCTTGGAAGACCACGCGGCCTTTCAGATTGCCGAACCCACCCTCGGCTGCCGGAGCCGCGGTGCCGCCGCCTTCACCCTTAGTAGTAGCGACAGCGCCGCCTTCCGCCTTTTCTTTGCCATGCTTGATCGTGATCAACGAGGGCGAGGACGCTCCGGTCGTCACGCCTTGCGCTCCGCCGCAACCCGACAGGATTGCGGCCGTCAGGCCGAACGACCCGATGACGGCCAGCGCCGACAAACAGAGCCCGTTTTTGCAAATTGACATAGGACTATTGAGAACCTCCGGTGGATGACGATTCGGTGGGTGCAGGCGGGCGGCGTTCCCGCGCACGCGGCTGGCGTGTCGCCGAGCCACTGCGTTCGTTGGTCCGGCCCGATTCGGGGGGCGCGGCCGGCCGCTCGGCGACCGCTTTCTTGTTCGCCCCTTCTTCCATCAAGCGGTGATAGTTGACCAGCGCGTCGCGCGTGGCGATCACCTGGATGCCGTTGTCGGCACCGAAGTATTTCGCCAGGTCGCCGGCCGCCTGCTGGCTCTTGGGGAAGACCTGCGGCATCGACGTGTAGGGCGTGATCCAGCGCGGGCTGTAGAGCCAGAGCATCAGCCAATCGGGACGGAGCCGGTCGGACGCGTACTCGAGATTGGGACCGCGAATGTCCTTCTTGGGATCGCCGACTTTCACTTCGCGGCCCCCCAGTGAATGGCAGTTGATGCACGCCGCGCCGTTGAAGACGTGCCAGCCTTCGGCCAGATAGCCGTCCTTGTGCGGCGCCAGATACTTTTCGTACTGGGCCGTTTGCGAATCGAGATAGCCGGGATCGCGCTCCGGAATCTTCTGGTACGGAAAGGGCTCGCCATCCACCGCGGCAAAGTAGTTAGCCAGCGTCTGCGCTTCTTCCGAACTCATGTTGAACCGCGGCATCCGCAGCACGGTGGTCTGCCGCAGACGATAGGGCTCCCGCAGGAACTGGTAGAGCCACGGCGTCTGCACTTTGGTCCCCTCCTTATAGAGGGGGGGCGGCGCCATCTGCCACGCCAATTGGCGATTGAGATCTCGCACTATCGACAGCTTTTCCACGAGCCACTGGGCGAAGTCGCCGCCCCGCGGCGGAACGGCATACCCGTCCTGGACGGTGGCCCCCGGCGTCAGCCGCGGCTTCTTCACCAGCATACGGGTGGCCGGGAAGAGGGTCTTGCCATCGGCGTCGAGCGTCTCCCACAAGTCGTAGGCGTATTCCTGGTCCTCCGGCGCGTCGCCCGGATCGGGCCGGTTCATGATCAAGCCGTGGAATCGCATGACGGGCAGGGTCTTCTCCGCGCCCGCCAGCGTCATTTTCATCGTCTCGCCCGTGAGCGCCTTGCGCGGCGGCTTGAGCTTGAGCAACAAATCGCGGGCCGCCGGGTAGTCGCCCGCCTGCAGCGTGCTGCCTTTGATTTCGCTCGGCTCGACCGCGTAATGAATTTCCGGCATCTCGACCATGTGGCAGCCGACGCAGTTGTACCGGTCGAGCAGCCGTTCGCCGTCGATGCGGGCTTTTTCCTGGGGCCCCGGATTGAAGATGTATTCCTTGGCGGGCGGATCGGCGACGAGGCCCAGCACAAAGGTGGAGATCGCCTCGATCTCTTCCTCGTTGAAGGGGAACCTGGGCATCCGCAGCCGCTCGTCGTACCCCTTGGTTTCGGTTTTCAAATAGTCGTAGCTGCGGGGATCGCGGAGCTTCTGCCAGAGGAAGCCGGCCCGCCCGTGATGGGTCAGGTCGTTGTAGAAGTAGGCCTTCCGCATGGCGACTTCTTGTTGCTCGTTCCCCTTGAACTCGCCGGTCGCCGTGCCGCCGCCGCGGGCCGCCTTCATCGCCTCGACGACGACGTCACGCGTCGAGCTGCCGTCGGGCTCGCCCTTCGCCTCCAGATATTCGTCGATATGCTCCGGCGCCAGACGGCTCGTGTCTTTGCGGCCCCAGTCCTGCAGGGTGGTGCCGATCGGACGGGCCGTCTCGAAGTTCGGGATGTCGTGGCAGCCGTAGCAGCCGTAGCGCGAGATCGTGCGGCGGCCGACGTAATTAAGCCGCATCGCCTGCCATTCTTTGGCGTCCGCGGGCTCGCCGTTCGCCGTGGCCAGCTCGATCTCGTCTCCCTTGATCTTCGACTTGGGATGCGGAAACTTGCGGGTCGCCAAGACTTGGTCTGTGTCAGCCGTGCTCAGTTGCTTCGACAGGTTGAGTTTCACCAGCTCGTTGAGCGTCGCGTCGAATTCGGTCTGCGGCGTCGAGGGCGTCGGAAACTTCTCGGACCCCTTCTGCAATAGGAAAGCAGCGATGTCAGCCGCCGGATCGATCTGCTGGCCCCCTTCCTGGTACGGCTCCAGGAACAGATTGGGCATCCGCGATCGCGCGTGGTAGGCCTGCGGATCGCGAACCCAGCTGTAGACCCAGGCAAAGCCGTCTTCGCCGGGACGGATCTTCGCGTGCACCTTGCTCAGCTCGGGGCCGAAGGTCGCGTGCGAATCGGGATACGCTTCGTGACTGTGGCAGGCGAGGCAGCCGCGCTTCGAGAAGAGATCCTTCCCGCGGGCCGGATCGGGCGTATAACCCTCAGCCGGCTTCAGCTGGCGGTAGTCCTCACTGTTGGCCGTGAGGTAGTGGGCGATGCCGGCAAGCTCGAGCGGTTGCAGCCGCTGGGCCATCGGATCGTCGAGGTTCGTGGTGTGGAAGAATTGGGGCATCCGCGTCGTCGGGCGGAAGCGCCGCGGCTCTTCGACCCAATAGCTGATGAACTCGGGCGTCAGCTTCTTGCCGACGTGCCGCAATGACGGGCCGACCTTCCGCATCGTGCCGGCAATCTGCGTCGGATCGGCGGCGATCCTGGCCGCCTCGGCGTCGGTGGACGGCTCGAGCCGCAGGTCGGGACCGATCGGCCGCGTGCCGTCGAAGCCCTGGATCTCGTGGCAGCCGAAGCAGCCGTACTCCTTGATCAGGTTGTAGCCTTTGTACAACTTCGGGGCGCTAGCCCCGAACGTGGGATGAACTCCCAGCTCGACCACGGAGTGGTGGCACTTGATGCAAGTCGACTCGCGCAGCCGCTCCGGCTGCATGGGGAACTCCCAGAAGTGGTTCGAGTCGTAGTGGTACTTGGTGTGCCAATCCTCGTACTCGTGCGGATTGTTCGCGGTGTGGGAGGCGTCTTTGAACGACGTGCCTGAGCCCTGCCCGTCGTGACAGATCGTGCACCCATATTTCTGCAACGGGTGCGGGCTGGTGGCGGAGAGGTACAGATCCGGATTCGGGTGCGTGGAGTATGGGTTGGGGTACTTGGCCTCCAGCACCATGTTGGCCAGGCCCGTGCCGCTCGGATGGCCGAACGGGAACGAGGGGACGTTGCCCGCCTCGACCCGATCGATGCCCGCGTGGCAGGTGCGGCAACGGTCAAACCGCGCGGTGCGAGCCATCCCCAATTGAATGGTCAGAGTCGGCAGCCAGTCCTGCGTGATCTTGAGCGGGGAGTTGAAGCCGTTGATGATCGGCCACTCCATGATCTCCTTCTTGAAGGCGGAGAAGCCGGTCGGATCGAGCTTGGCCAGCGCCTTCTCGCGGAGGTCGAGTTCCGTGTTGAGCTTGGTAAGCCCGGCGTTGGCGTCGTCGAGCGACTTCGTGATCGTTTTGACCTTGGTCTGGGCCGCGTCGCGGGCCGCCTTTTTCTCCTGCATCTCGACTTCGGCTTTGTCGACGACGGCTTGCTTGGTATCGAAGTCTTTTTGCAGGTCGTGCAGCTTGTTTTCGGAAACGCCGTCGCGAACGCCCAAGTCGAAGTCGGCCCGCGCCTTGTCGCGATAGGCGCGCACATTGCGCACCTGGCGGCTGATCTGGTCGAACAAGCGATCGGCTTCGGCAAACTCCTTGTTGGCCTTGTCGACCTCCGGCTGGATCGATTCGAGCTGCTTCTGGGCCGACTCTTTCTTGGCCGTCAGGTCGGATTCGGATGTCTTGTACTGGGGACTCGTCTCGATTGCGTTTTTCGCGGCCAGTTGCTTGCGGGTCTGCAGGTCCTCGAACTTGCGCTGGTACCCCGTCCATTCCCGCGCCTGGTCGGCCTCCATCATCCACAACGTGGTGAACAGCAGGATGATCGAAGTGACGGCGAAGACGACGTGCACCTTCTTGACGTCGCGGAAATTCGATTCGGTTGCCGGCATCGCGTCTGAAACTCCAAAACGGGTCGCGTGGGAACCCGCGCGCGCTCAGATATTAAAGAACCACTCCGGAATGCCGACCAGGTATTTCAAGTTCACCGTCCAGCGGAGCACCATCTTGATCGGCAGGGCGGCCATCCAGAGCAGCAGGTTGGCGAACACCATGTAGCGGATGAATCCCATCCGCGCGTAGAACTTGGAGAAGAACGGCATCCGTGCCAATAGTGGCGGCATCAAGAAGAAGTACGCAAAAATCACTACGAACCCGAGCCATTCCCGCAGCAAAATGTAGCCCAACTTGGTCATTGCGCTGGCATCGGCCGGGGCCACCGGCAGCGACGTGTGCATCCAGTTGAGCCAGAACATCTCCGAGAGGTTGACGTTATTCAGCACTTCCAGCTTGTGGACGTCCCAGAACTCATAGATGCCAAAAATGTTCCAGTTCGGGCCGCGGAGGAACGTGCCGAGGATGATCGTGGCGATCCACAGCGGCAAAAACCCGAACATGAACGTGAGGACGGCGAACGACCGCTCCTTGTACGAGTAATAGCCGTTCCCCTTCTTGTTGAAATCGATGTAGGGAATGGCCATCAGGCCCACGATGATCAGGCTCGGGAAGACCACGCCGGCCAGCCACGGATCGTAGTAGACCAGCATTTCCTGCAAGCCGAGGAAGTACCACGGGGCCTTCGACGGATTGGGCGTGCGCACGGACGAGGCGGGCTCTTCCAACGGCGCCTGCAGCGCGATGCCCCACGCCACCAGCACGGCGGTCAGCACCACCATGCAGATCAGCTCGGTGTAGACCAGGTCGGGCCAGACCAGCACCTTCTCGTTGTTTTCGGCCTCGAGGACCGGCCGGCCTGCGGCAATCCGCTCGTCGTTTTCCACGGCCCGCTTGAAGTAGAGCCAGGTGAAAAAGGCGACGATGAACAGCATCGACACGATCGGAACGTTGTCCGGCTTGCCAACGATCTGGCGGAAGTTGTAGTCGGTCAGGCTCAGGACTAGGAACAACAGCCCCAGGTTGAGCAACGACCAGGCGACAGTCGAGTTCACCAGCCACTTGCGCAAGGCCACGACCAGGCCAAAGCCCACGATCGACAGACAGAAATAAATCTGGGGGCTGGCCACGACCGTGTTGACGAACTGCTTGAACGCGTCGGGCAGGAAGATCTTGAAGCTTTCCGGGTCGGCGTGGCGGCCGACATGCGCGAGCCCGATCAAGAGCAGCACTGTGGCGAAGAGCGCCCAAGGAGCGGCGCTCGGCACGTCCTGCGGGTGGCTCAGAAGCCCGCCCAGGCCGGTCCGAAAATGCGATCCCTTGCGAAAGGCGTGGACCGCCCAGGCGAAGTTCATCGCGGCCAGGATGAGCCAAATCCATCCCAAGCCGTGAATGACGTCGAGTGTTAAGTCCGGATGAGGTTCAAGCATCCTCGTCCCTGTGCATTCTTGCTGTCGTTCGTTTGTTGCAGTCGGCCAGTCGATCCTGCGGCCGCGAATCATCCTGCACGGCCGGCGTCAGCCGACCGAGATTCCCCTGATTCTGGAGACGTCCGCGGACTGCTGTCCCCGGCTCGGTGTTCGAGACGCAGGTCACAGCGGCTGGCTGATGCCTCCGTCTTTTCGCACGCGCCAGAAATGAATCGCAATCAATCCGGCCGCGACGAGCGGGATCGCCACGCAGTGCAGGATGTAAAATCGATTCAGCGTCGCCTCGCCGACGAACCGCCCACCGAGGAGCAAAAAGCGCGCATCGCTCCCGTTGGTGATCAGGTCGAACCCTCCAATATTGAGCAGCTGATTGCCGGGCCCCTCGTGACCCAGGAACGGCGTCGCCCGGGCCATGTTCGAACCGACGGTGATGGCCCAGATCGCCAGCTGGTCACAAGGCAACAAGTATCCCGTGAACGACAGCATCAGCGTCATCACCAACAGCAGCACGCCCACCACCCAGTTGAATTCCCGTGGCGGCTTGTAGCTGCCGGTGAGGAAGACGCGGTACATGTGCAGCCAGACGGCGATCACCATCGCGTGGGCGCCCCAGCGATGGATCTCCCGCATGATGCCCAAAGTCGTCACGTCGCGGAGTGCCAGGATGTCGTTAAACGCCCACTCCAGGGTCGGGCGGTAATAGAACATCAACAGCACGCCGGTAATCGTCTCGACCAGAAACAAGAAGAAGGTGATGCCCCCCATGCACCAGGTGTAGGAGAGGGCGATCCCCTGCTGCTTGATCGAGACCGGATGCAGATGCAGGAAGAAGTTCGTCAGCATGACGACCACGCGGTTCCGCCGATCGTACGGAGCCGGGTGGCGAAAGATGCTCTTCCAGATCTGTGAATCGCGAATGTAATCGCCGACAGACATGTTGGTTCAGGCCAGCCTTGAAATGACGGGTACTTCAGTCCTTAAAGCGCTCTGAGGCCACCGACAGCTCGGTGACCCGACGAGAACCGACGGTCAGCGCCGCCTGGCGAAATCGGGCATCCCTCCCGGACGGCGACACTCAGGCGACCTCCACGAAGCTCGCCGGGTCGTTCCACTGACCCAGCTCCTGCTGGAACTTGCGGCTCTTATCGACTTCGATCGCCCCGTCCTCGGCCAGGCGGATGGCCATCCGCTCGAGCGGTCGCGGCGCGGGTCCCTCGAAATTGATTCCCGTGATGTAAAAGCCCGAGCCGTGGCACGGGCATTTGAATTTGCGTTCGCCTTCCAGCCAGTTCGGCGTGCAGCCGAGGTGCGTACAAACAGTCTGCAGGGCGTAGATCAGGTCTTTGCCGTTGAATTCGTTGTGGACCAGCCAAACGCCGTATTGTGCGGTCCACTTCGTCGCGACGCTCGCCGGCGGATAGTCCGACGGCGGACCGACTTTGAACTTGCTCGGCGGCTCGACCAGCACGTTGGGCATCATGAAGCGGGCCGTCGCGAGACCGCCCAAGCCCATCGTCGCGGCGAAGGCCGTCCACGCCAAGCGGAACGGCGAGCCGAAGAGCACCCAGGCCGTGCCTGCGAGGAACCCGCGGCGCGGCTCGGCGTCGGCGCTTGCCGCCTTCTTGGCGGCTGGCTTTTGCGGGATGACGGGCGCGGCCGGCGCCGGTTTGACGGCAGTCGCCGTCGCTGCGACCGGAGCGGCAGCGACTCCGCGGCCTTCTCTTGCGGCTTTCAACATTTCTTGAACGGAGGGTCGCGCTCCCGCAGCCGCGGCCGTCGCAGCAGCGGCGGCGACTGGCTTGGCGGCCTTGGCCGGCTTTTCGCCCGCCGACGTCGGTGCCGCCGGCGCAGTGCCCTTGCCCGATTGCGCTCGAGCGGCGGCGAGAATGTCGCTTGTCGATTTTGCGCCCGCTGCCGGAGCGGCCCCGCCCGTCGTTTGTGCGCGGGCGGCCGCAAGAATGTCTTTCGTAGAACTGGGCGCGCCTCCGGCCGCCGGTGCCGCGGGAGCTTTCGCCGGGGCTGCCTTGG
>Ga0210390_10000219_pt1 | contig 62601 bp, 61 predicted proteins | sample IncBWH11OmetaG_FD_161050 | JGI IMG/M metagenome (GOLD analysis project Ga0210390, IMG submission 161050) | Forest soil microbial communities from Barre Woods Harvard Forest LTER site, Petersham, Massachusetts, United States - Inc-BW-H-11-O ...
AGCGTGTGATTCGCGTAAGCGAACAGGTGAAAAATTCGCCTGACATTCGCCGCCGGGAGGGGATCGACCTCCACCAGGCCGCGACCGTTCTTGCGGACGTTTCGATAGCCGTAAGGCCCGCGGTTCACGAACCAGCCCTCTTGAACCCGGCGCGCGAGTCCTTCGCGGACATCCACCGATTGCTGCTCGGTATAGAAGCTGGCCATGTTGGCCAACGTCCGCCGCATCATGCGGCCCGCCGGGTTATTCTCCGTCGGCTGGGAGACCGAAATAAACGGTACATCGTACTCCGACTCGAGCCTCTCCAGTTCCACGTAGTCGTAGAGATTGCGGGCTGCCCGATCGACCTTGTAGAAGAGCAGGGCGTCGATCTCGGCCGCGTGCTTCTTGGCGTACGCGATCAGCTCACGAAAGGTCTTTCGTTCGTCGGTCTTACTGGCCGTCTCGGCGATCCGGAAGAGGCGCATGATCTCGCCGCCAGCTTGCGAGGCGTATCGCTTAAGTGCGTCTTCTTGCACCGCCAGTGAAAACCCCTCGCGTTCCTGTTCCCGACTCGAAACCCGCGCCAACGCGACGAACCGCTTCATGGTCCTGCCCTTCGCCAGACGACGCCAAGCCGAAGACACGTTGCTTTATTTTACAGGCCAGACATCAAAAGCGCCAGGGCCGGTTCAAAGCGGGTTGGGAAAGAACTTCACGACTCATGAAGGACGCGATAGCGCGCCGAAGAGGCGGCTTGCGGCAAGGATCATGTCGATGGCGTCTTCGCGAGTGAGAAGCTCGTTGTAATAGGGCTGCCAGGTCCTCAGCGTCGCTTGAATCAGATCCTCCGTCATCCAGTCAGGATGTTCGGGGGCGCTCGGCGCGCAACGGAGATCAGCCGTGAAAGGGTGCATGAAGTTACTGCTGGGTAAGCGACGGTCTAGCGGGCGGACGTCCATGATTCGGAATCAGGGCGTGACCTTTTTGGCGGGATACGCAACGCCGGCAAAGCGGCGTCTGGGGAGAACTCTTTATCGCGCAAGGGCTGCGCGGGCCCTGCGGATTCCAATGGCTAGTCACGGAAATGAACGCTTTCACTTCGTCCTTCGGCGGATGCGGCCTCCCGCTGCAGTCGGGAACCACATCCGGTCTTCAAACCCTAAAGCTAAGTTGACCGCGGCGCCTCAACGTTTCACTCCACTTTCTTCGGCGACGACATGATGCGATGAATCGTTTTGCCCGCGAATACAAGCACTCCGATGTCATCGAGTTGTCCGAGCACTGGAATGAAATCCGGAATCAAATCGATTGGCGAAATGACATACACCAATGTGAGAAATACGATTCCGACGCATGCCATGAACCTTCCCATGATTTCCGATCCTTTCGTTGAAGAACTGTGAACCGTTAGATCAACGCTCGCTCTCGCGCGAGTTTCAACGCCACGCGCTCGCTCCGAAGGAAGCGAGATGCGGGGAGCGTTCTCATATCTCTCGTCCGCCACGCTCCTGTTGCGGCTCTTCCTTTCCATGGACGCCGTGCTCTTCGCCCTGAGCCGGCTTTTCGTGGTCGTGATCTTTCGCCGCCCCCTGTCCTCGACCGTAGGGAACGTACGCGTTACTGCCGCTAAACAGAGCCTGCGCCAGTTCCGCCGCCGCTTGCACGTTCTTCAGCTTGAATTCTGAATAAATCTCTTTGACCGCTCTGTTGATCCCGTTACTCATTTCCCAATCCTTTCCAAAACAAGAGTTGCGATCGTCGCCCACCACGTCCCCACCGCGAGCATGAGGACCGTTGCAAACACCGTCCTGATTCCTCGAAAGCGCGGCGGCCCGATTCGCTTGCGTTCGTAAAAGCGTTCGAGCCGAGTCCAAATGGGAGGCAAGCCCTGCACAAAGGTGATGGCGATCCGTTCGTCGAGACCTAGCACCTCTTCGGGCTTCAGTAGACGCCTGGCAACCTGGCTCCAGTTCTCGTTTGAGCTGGTCGAATGAGTCGGGTGCGCCTGCCGACCCAATCCGGTTTTCTGGACCGAATAACTTCTGCTCCGACCGCCGCTTTCGACGACAACGGTTTGATCGCCGCAGCGGCGGCTGACCTCCTCGGCAGTCTCGTAGTCGTTTATCCCGAAGTAGACCTGCGTCACGTTTGAGAGGCAGGTTTGTCCGCCGTCTTTGGGGAAACACGTCTTGAGTTGCCCGCGCGACTGGTAGTAAAGCCGCAGCCGCACCCCGTATCCGCGATATTTGTCTAGCGCGTCGTTGATGCATTCCATCGGGCCGAGGGCAGCGGCTTCATCGAGATCGAAAGTGACGTTAGCCATGTTGCAGTCCTCCTCGGACGACCGCGCGCATCAGGGTTCCGACCCACATGCGAAGCAGGCCCATTTGCGCTCTCATGTGTTCCGGTGGAAGGACCAGATAGACCGTCATCTTTCCCTTGCGTAAGTCCGACGGATTGAAGCTTGAGGATGCCGTGCTTTGCGCCACCGCAGGCGTGCTGAGGAAACGCAAATGGCGATTTGCCGACGTGAGCGTCGAGGCAAGCTCCTTATCCTGAAAGTGGCCCAGCTGCCCGCCGAGCCGCGGCAGCATTCCATCGGAATTGCAAAGCAACTCGACGAGTTGCTTCACTTTGTCGGAGTTGCTGAGAACGTCGCAGACTGATTGCAAAGACCGAGTCTCTTTCGCGTAGCGAACGACCGCCGCCGTCGCGCCGGCGATCCACATCTCAGCCGATTCGTCCCAGTGCAGGCTGTCCTTGGCATCTGGGTTCTTGACCACCAGTTGCTCCGCCAAGTCACGACAAGCATCGATCAACTCGGAAGAGGTTGCTTCGATAAAATCGAGTGGGTTCAACGTCGCGGGATTCTTTGTCACGGCATGCCACGGGTCGAGCAGCTCAATGCGATGGCCAAATTTCTTCTGGCGGTATTTGGCGGTTAATTTCGCCAACTCGCCCTTGAAATCGAGCACCACTTTCGAGCCCGCATCTTCGCGCAAGTCGGGAACAATGATCCCGGCTCCTTTGCCGGCGCTGGTCGGCGCACAGATCGCCACATGCACGGCTCGCGACAGACGCACCAATCGAGATTTCTTTCGAGACGACCACAGCCGAGCCGCCGCTTGACAAGCCTCTTTCGAACTGACCTTTGGATCGAAGAGCGGCGTAAGGCGCTCACGCAACGTCATCGAATGGTGATGGCAAAGACGTCCGACCATCAATCCCCTGTCGGCGTCGATCATTCCTCGAAGGTCGGCTTCGGTCGCCCAGCGGGACATTCCGTGAGCCCAGAAGTGACGGCCCCGCTTGAGCGTCCTGACGACGGTCACTCCGGCGACGGCGAACATCGACCAGGGCCATCCGGCGACCATCGCGACAGCAAGCGCGTAGCCGAGTTCGAGCACGGCCACCACCCAAAGAGCGCGGCACAGCTTATACATCGGCCACCTCGGCCTTCGCCTTCGAGCGCATCACGCTCTCCCAAGCGCGCGCATCGAGCTTTTCCGTTAACGCCTTTTCCGCAGCCTCAAGACATCCACGCAACGCTTCGACCACGTCGGCGAGAGACAGGCTTCTTTTGCTGATGCTGAGCTTCGAGCCCGAACTCAACGAAACGGTGATCTTCGAGCAGCCGGACGGCCTCGCACCCCGGGGACGGGCTTTCCGCGTCTTGCGCACAAGCGACACAGCCTTCTCGCGCAGCTGCGTAGCTCCCTCGTCGAGCTTCATTCGCAGCAATTCGTGCTGCTGTTGCTCGGAGACCTTTGAGGCGGCGTAACAATCGGAAATTCCCACCCGTCCGGCCTTGAGGGCTTCCTGCATGGCGGGAATGCACTTGCTCGGAGAAAGTAGGCGGGTGATTTGGCTGGGATGAAGATGCAGCATGTGAGCCAAGTCTTTGAGCATGAGCTTCGGGTGGAGCTGCTGAAACTCGACCAAAGCCTCGTATCGTTCGCTCGGCTCGAGCTCCTTGCGGTGAATGTTTTCAGTGAGATGAATGACCTTGATCTGACTTTCGGTGAGCGGCTCGTCATAGACTTTGACTTCGAGATCGGGGAGACCGGCCAGCTCCGCCGCCCGAAGACGCCGGTGGCCGTAAAGCAGCCATCCATCGATTAACGCGCCGACCGGCGAGAGTTGCCTTTGCCTGAGTGATTCCCCAAGATTTTTTAGGTCCCCGGCCTCATCCTCGGGTTGTCGAGCCTGCGGCCTTACTTTGAATCGCGACAACGGCCAGCGTGTGATTTCCATCGCGCCCTCCTGCTTTCGTGTCGACCGATCAACCATGCTCGACCGGTTCTAGCTCCGGCCATCGCCGCCTTGCGACAAAAGCAGAAGATTTTCTGCTTGCCGCTTTTTGAGCGGGTTGATACGACAGATCCAGAGGCACTAGGGATGCGCGAACCCGAGCTCGGATGCAGTCGCGAAGCGATCGACTACTGGCTCACCGCGCGCCGGAAGACGGCCCACGGAGCCGAGGTCGCTCTGGGCTATGGCGACGATCTCTTGACGAAGTTTTTGCGCGGCAAGACCCGCAATCTCGGCGTCGAAAAACTTCAATCGCTCGCCGCCTATTTGAATGTTCCCACACTGGCGCTGCTGCGACCTGTCAATGCCGCCGACCAACGGCTCCGGATGTTTGGCAGTATCCTGGAGCCGCAAGACGACGAGCGCACGATGGCCGAATACTCGAGCCTCTGCGCCCAAGCTGAGCAGCATTGGACCGTCCACCGTCATTTGAGCCCATACCTTCTGCACGAAGACCATTTCCGACAGATGGAGCGCGCGAGCTTGTCTTCGATTACGGAGGAGACAGCGCCACCAGCCGTCCGCGATGCCTACATGGCGCGTGCATCGCAGTTTTTCGGTTTGATGCGGAGTGCGCACGGAACTCCGGCCCCTCCGCCCGCCACCCAACAGCCGGCCCCGGCGAACGCCACATCCAAAAAACGCGATCCTACGCTCGGGCTAACCAAATCATTCCATCGCGTGGTTGCGCCGGCTTCGTTTCTGGATGGGGCCGAAGAAGCCAAGTGGGTCGCCACGACCTATGAGCGATTTGCCGCGCTGGCGCTCAACTCTTACGGTCGACTGTTGCTCTCCCTACTTTCGAAGCCCCAATTTGCTCGCCTGGATCGCGCTGTCGTAACGATCCTCAAGTCGGCCGGAACGCCACGCGCCGAACACTGGGTCGCGATCAATATCATCGACATCCGGTACTCTCTGGTACAAACAAGCGACATGACCTTCGCCTGTTACCACGAGGGGGTCGTTCAAGCGCTCATCTTGCGGCTGAGCCTGGCGATTGGCGACGCGGACTCCGAACAGGGCGATTACTTCAGCCCGAACGGCCTCAATCGCTCGAAGATCGAGCGACTCAACGCGCGCACTCAGCGTCTCCTGCAGGCTCGCCTCCGCGCACTCGAATCGCGGTCAAAGAAGTAACCCCGCCATTTCGGTCGCGCGGCTGTAACCGGTCTCGCTAGCGACTTCCCATCAGAGTCGGCTCGGCGGTTCAGCGACGCTGCAACAATCGGGGAAGACGGGTCTGACGCGCTCCGCGCTAGGCGCAGATCTTGAAGATGCGGCGCGTTTTGCTACCTGAAACTAGCCCCCTGAGCGAGCGGCGGCGGGGAAGTCGCGTTTCTGAGGCTTGGGTCGTGCGCGGTACGACAGATTGACCCCAGCGCCAAACCGTGTCACGACTGGCAAATGTCTGCCGATGATGAGCATCATGAGCACCTTGACCCGTCTTTCTTGAGGAGAGAACGAGCCCGATTACAAAAGGACTTTCAGGCGATACAGGACTTCATCTATGCGAGGCAAGATGCAGGTGAGCTCACGGAGGCGCAAGCGTCCGCGGCCAACGACCTGTATCTTGAGACCATCGTTTGGGATGCCGGCATCAAGGATGGCCTGGGATCAACTGCCATCGATCTCGCCGTGCTCAAGCATGCTAATCATCTCGCCCGCGCTGCGCTTAAAGTCATGCTCCCAGCGCATGCGAAAGCGATCGACTGCCTTGAGTCGCCGCACAACCGCTAAACGATCCTGCCTCGTCATTCCACGACGGATCCCCGGTTGAACTCTTGGAGCCGCCGGTCGACCATGGTTTGCCTGGATAGACGCTGTTTTAGCGTCGGTATCGCATGCCGAGTTCCTGTCCGGGCAGCAGCCTAGCTGGTCTCTATGGGCTTGATCCCGGGCTTCGATTTCTCCGAAGCCTTTTCATCCGGAACGTGGGTAACGGCGCCCTCAGAGCAAGCAGAATGCGAGCCCGATCGCCAAGAACGGGTGAATGAAAGAAGCCCGGAGCAATGTCGCGGCCGGCCGCACACTTAAGGCTCAGGCTCTCAAAGTTCTTTCACGGCCTCAAGCTCTGCGAGAATCTGCCTCGCCTCCTCGATTCCGCCGGCACTTCGAATGAAACCCAGCGCCTGGGCGACGATCCCCGCACCATTGCCGACGCCAGCAGCGCCAGGCTTCCTTCGACGCACGACGCGGCGCTTCCCCTGACCGGCCAGCTTGTAAAACGTCGACTTGAACGTCCCTTCGTTGATCTTTTGGCCTGCGCTCTTGCCAATGGCCTCAAATGCCTCCTTGGCCGTGTGCTTCGGATTCGTCTTCCGATGCTCCCGAATGGCCTCTGACAAATTGAACTCTTTCCTCTTTGCCATGTTTTTCCTTCGTAGTTTGAGCAGGTTGAATAGGTAGAAACCCTAACATGCGCATCCCGTCCGCTTCAAGCGATGCCCTTCTAAAAACTTGGTGAGAGCAGCAACTTTTTACCAAGAGATTCACTAGATCGCCGAAGTTCACCCGCTGAAAAGATCACGAAGGTAGGTCACACGCTAACCGGATCTTTGACAACTCATCGCCCCCGCTTGGACGAGCCGTTCCTCAACTTCGTTATCCAGAAGCGATCGCAAGTTTCGGACACTCACCTAAACGTCGAGCTGGCGTCGGCGTGTGGAACCGATGCGCCCGAGAGTACCTTCGACAAGCGCGCCCTCCCATCACTCGTTTGCCGCAGGCCGCCCAGATCCGCCCAGGACGTGGACGTGCTAAAGCGAAATGCTCGGACAGCACGGGGTAGTAAAACAATTGTTTTCCTCCCAACGGTCCTATAGGATTCTCGTGTTCACATCATCCTTACAGGGCGGCTATTCCCGCCTCGTCGAGGTCAGAAGAGGGCAACTTTTTCTAGGACTGGATCGCAGCTTCGCCATAAGCCCCCAAGATAGGAAGGACGACCACGATGCCTGGTCCGCTCCCCGGCCAGACAACTTCCTCTTCCGAAGCGTTCACGCGTTTTCTGAGCGACGCCAAGGCGAGCGCACGCAGCCTGCAATCCCCTTCGGGGAAAGTCCTCGGCCGCCAGTTTACGTTTCGCGCCGAAACTCTCGCGGCTGCGACAGCGTACTCAATCCCCGAACGCCATCGGCTCGTCGACCAGCTGAGATTGGCTTTAGTGGACTATTACGTCCACCTAGAGCGAAAAAAGTCGATTTACGGGTTTGATCCCGTCCGCGCCCTCGACCTCCTAAAGCCGACGATCGAAACAATTTGCGACGCTGAGTTTCAGCAAGCCATCGTCGATGTGATCGTCCGCACAAGAGACCGACACCTATTCTTCTACGGAAGAGCTCCCATTGGCATGTCCGCTGTGTTGCCATTCATGGTCGAGCAGTGTTGGGACGACCAGGGCGCACACTACGTCGTAACACACATCGACGCTAACTATACGCCTAAGCAACTGAGTGTAGGAGCATTCGTCACACACTGGAACGGCATCCCGATCGAACGTTTCATCCGGTTGAATGCGAACGTCTTCGACGGGGGGAACGAGGCGGCTTCTCTCGCCCGGAGTATTGCGTTCTTGACGAGCCGCGATTTGAGGCGTTTCGCCACGCCTCTCGAGGACTGGGTTGATTTACGTTTCACACTGGAAAGGGTCGCCTATGAGGAGCGATTCTTTTGGGAAGGCTTCGACGCAACTCAAACGCCCACGACTCCTTCCATCGGTCGCAACCTAACCGGTTTTGGTGGAGACCCCCAGTTGCTCCAACTGCAGCACGCCAGGCGAGTCCGGTTTGCGCCGCGATCGTTCGACATGCCTCCGGCTCCCCCTCCTGCGCCGGGACGTCCAGGCATACCCCAAATCCTGGGCCGTCACACTACAACTGTAAATGGCACTGAGGTAGATGTTTTCGATTATGGTTCGGTGACAACGGAGTACGGTACATTCGCATATGTGCGGTTGTGGAACTTCGAGGCAAATGATGCAGATGAAATCGTCAACGCATTCATTGGGGCAAGTGATCAGATGCCACGCAACGGCCTCGTCATTGATATGCGTGATAACTCGGGCGGCTACATCGCCGCCGGCGAACATGTGTTACAGCTCTTCACTCCGCGCCGATTCACCCCAACCCGGTTCCAGTTTCGGGTAACCGCGGCGACCCAGGCGATGGTGACTTCAACGGACCAGTTCCAGGCATGGGTACGCTCATTCAGTGAAGCCGTTGAGACAGGTGAACCGTACTCCCAGGGTTACCCGATTGAGGGCACCGACGAGGATTTCAACCAGATCGGACAGCGATACTTCGGACCGGTTGTGCTTATCAGCAATGCGTTGGCATTTAGCACTGCGGACATGTTCGCCGCGGGCTTCAGCGATCATGAGATTGGCCGAGTCATCTGCACTGACAATAACATGGCTGCCGCCGGTGGCAACAACTGGTACCCATGGGACGTCGTTCGGCTCTACAACCCGGATTTCGGTCTCGACCTAGCGCTGAAAGCCACATTGGAAACGGGAGTGCTTTCTCCTGAGATCCGCGAAGCCTTCAATCGTGACGGCACCTCCCTTTCCCAAGATGCAATCCTCTCTGATGGCCAGACTCAGTACGGCGGGACAGCCTGGACAATTACTGACGGAGCTCTTACACACGTCGTACGCTACCTCCCTTGGATGAGTGACCCGCTCCGGGCATACCTGTATCAGGGACGCAGCGGTTTGGCCGACATGCCAACCGGAGTAGTCCTCAGTGTCACCATGCGAAGGGCAGTACGGGTCGGGATAAATGAGGGCCAATTGATTGAGGACTTGGGCATCCGCCCCGACATAGTTTACCAGATGACACTCCAGGACGTGACTCAACAAAACCAGGATTTGATGACAAGAGCAACGTTAGAATTGTCTCAGATGTCGGCGTACGATCTAGAAGTCAAAGTCAACCCAGAGCCAAATGGATTCACACTGACATGTCGTACTCTTAATCTCACGTCTCTCGAAGTTTTCGCAGGACACAAGTATCTCGTCGGAGTGCCGGCATCGGACAGTTCGCCCGCCCAACTCACTCTATCGACCGGCTTTGCCAAGGTTGAGGTGAGAGGATTTAAAGACGATACGTTAGTCGCAAGGAGAGTCATCGCGCTCACTGGCCCTTGACGCGTGGGCGCACGCTAGAAGCATTGGCCGACTCGCACGAACAAACGTTTTCTGAGTCGACGAGTGTGGCCTTCGGTCAGGGTGCTTTCGGCTACATCGACCGATGTATCCGCCCCCGGGTATCTTCGTCAAAATCCATATCGATCATCCTTTCTTCACATGCTCTTTCGTTGAGCGTGCCCAACACCGACAACACCCCTTTCGTCGTTCGCCACAGGCGGTTCGTCACCTCAATGAAAGTCCTGCCGCGTGTGCCACACTCTCAAAATGTCCACTTCGTTTTCTGTGACGCGATAGACCAAGACATACGGCAGGCCCGGAACCACCACTTCCCGCGTCCCCTCGACCGTCCCTAAACGACCCGACAGCGGATGCGTCCCGAGCCGAGCGACCGTCTTTTCAATCCGAATGACGATCATTTCGGCGGCATCCGGGTCTTTCGAGGCGACGAATCGATAAGCCGCGCGCAACGAGGTAATAGCCGACTCTAGCCAGCGAACCTTCATCCTCGAAGCTCTTTAAACACCTTCCGCACTTCTGCCTCAGAGGCGAACTTACCAGCATCCGCTTCTGCGATCGCCGCCTCGATTTCCTCAATCTGCCATTTCTGTAGCGAGATGAATTCCGAGACCGCCTGTTTGATCAGATAGCTCCGGTCGCGATCAGTCATGTCTGCAAGCTTGTCTAGGAATGCGACATCATCAGCGTCCAGACGGCAGGTTACGTTGACTTTCTCCATAGGCCCTCCTCGGCAATTGTCATTTCACAGCCTGCCACAGATTGCATCGGAGCGCAAGAACTCTTGCGACCAGGCAGCTGGCCGTTAGAGGCAAATAATGTCCTTTATTACTCACTCATTAACGATTCGCTTTTCGCTTGCGCTTCGACCGCGATCGGTTTATGGTTCGCCTAACCCACTTTAGGCGAACTGAACGATGGCCGAAGACGAGACCCAATCCCTGCCCACGATCGTCGGCAATTCCTTACCGACGATTAACCACTCGGCAACGTCGCTCGTCGATCTCGCAGCCCAAATGAAAGAGGCGTACAAGTCGTGGCTCGCCAAATCTCCGTCGCGCGACACCAGGACGAATTACGATCGCGATGTACGCCAATTCCTGATCTTCGGCGGCCATGATCCGCAACGATTCGAAGCGCTCGCGACGATCCGCCCCCACCAGGTCGCCGCGTGGCGCGACGCACTGCGCGAGGCCGGCCTTACGAATGCCTCAATCCGTCGCAAGATGACCGCGCTTCGCTCGCTCTACTCTTACCTTCAAACGTACGGGTTTATCGGAGCGAATCCCGCGCACGGTGATTTCGTCGACGCTCCGGCCGTCGCGAGAGAAGGCAAGACGGTCGCGCTTTCGCCGCAGGACTGCCGGCGCCTGCTCGACGCTCCTTCGACCGAGACGCCTGGCGGCGTCCGTGATCGCGCGATCTTCGGCGTTCTCGCCTACACCGGTTGCCGCGTGGGCGAGCTGACCCGCCTCAAAGTAAAGAGCTACAAGACGACCGGCGTTCACCGAGTCCTTGAAATCCACGGAAAGGGCGGGAAGGAGCGGCTGGTCCCATTGCACGCCGAAGCGGCTGAACGGATCGAGGCCTGGCTCGACGTCGCCGGCATCCGCGACGACTCAGGCGGCGCGCTATTCCGCCCAACCAAGAGCGCGCGAGGAAACGGAATCGACGGCCTTGTCGCTCGTCCGCTGGCCCGCCGAACCGTGCAAAAGCTGGTCGAGGGCCACGTCCTTCGACTTCCGCTCGATCCGAACGTCACTGTTCATTCGTTTCGCGTCACCGCGCTTACGACGGCCCGCGAAGGCGGCAGCGACATCATCGACTTGCAGGATTTCGCGGGACACGCCGATCCGCGGACGACGCTCACATATATAAGGAGTCGCGATCGGTTGAGTAAGTCGCCAGCGTATATTCTGCGGTACTGAACAGTGTGCCAACGCCGCTCCCCGCACGACGCGCCCTTTAGTCTTTCCGCGCGTCACTGCATTGCAGACGTGTGCCTTCCTCGGAGCCTTCAAAAGCCGGGGGGATCCGCCTCGACGAGTTCCTCGAGCATTTCATCGTTTTGCAGATCGACTCTCCACAGCCCCGCCGCTTCTTCCAACGCCTCATAAAGAGCTTCGCTCGTTTGCGCTAATCGTCTCAAGTCATCGCACGTCTCGATGCTATTTGCCTCCAAGAGCCGCTTCAACTCCGGCTTTCCCTCCGCGAGCTCGATAAACAACTCCAGTCTCAAAGCCGTGTGTTCCGCATCTCTCAAAAAACCCCTGAGACTCTCCGGATCCGCGATTCGCATGATTACAACATCCCTTGGAAGCCCGTCTCCGGCATATCGCAATCGTCCGTGCGTTATACTCTCGCGTGGCCTCCCTTCCCCATAGTCGATCCTTCTGGTCATTCCCAACGCCTTCACTTTATGCTTTAATGCCAGCGATTTTCTGCCGAGCCCACCACTTGCAATATCATTCTTCATACGCGCTAACGCGCGTCGAAAATCTTTGTCTACCCTCCCATCCTCGGCGGTAAAACCCGTGATATGAAATACTTCCGCAGTTCGTGCCTCGAACATCCGCGCAAGCAGTGCCGACCACACGGCATGGTTGTCCGAGAGCAGAGGCCTCCATCTGAGGATCGGTATTCCGTTGACTTCTCTGATCTCGCCAGGCACGTCACAGATAAGCGCGCACTTATTGAAAAACCGACGCACATGTGGAATATTAATCCCATCAACTATATCTCGCCGAATCGGTCGCAGAGCGAGGTCCTCTCCTTCCAGATCTCCAAAATATGAAGCATTGCCAACAGAGCCAGCGTCCCCATAGTCAAGTATTGCGAAATCACGACCTAACCAGGTGGCAATCGCAGTTTCGTCGTTGGTAAGTTCTTTCCGTAATACCATCTCGTAATGCTCCTTAGAGCACACGAATGTATTAGGATAAAGACCGGCGTGAAAATCGAGGCGGCGAGCATACCTGTGAGCCTCTTCCGGCGTCGAGAATACAAATACGCGCATGACCTTAAGGTTATTGTTCTCCGTTTGGTGCTCTATATAATCCTTGACGGCTTCTTTCATTTCTGGGCTTCTCCAAAATGTAGACACTTGGTCCACACTGAACGCCAGGATCTCCGTCGCTGTTCCGAACACTTCGCGAGCGCGTATGAGAAATTGGTGACCTCTGCCGATTTTCGCTCGAAACATTGGCAAGTCGCGGCGTGGCTCGCTTAAGTTCAGGGTCACCATGTTGGCCATATCGATAATTTCGCCAATACCTGCCTCGAAGATTGCCCGCGCCGCACTGCCAAAAAAAGGAGGGGCATTGGGAAAGCTCTCGACAAAACAGTCGAGGCTGGACTTGGCGGTCCTGTCGAAGAGGCGGGCGGGGTCCGGCAGCGTTTTAAATTTAGGCAATCTTGAACCTAAGCAGTCGAGCAGTACTCGAACCGCGAATACGGCTGCTGTATGGCAAGCGTAGCTGTGCCACTTATCCTTATCGTGGTGGCCCTCTGCCTTGTCGTCCCCCGCCCAATCGCTGTAGGCTTTGATTACCAAAAAAGAGTTATGCTCATCCTCATCCAAAACGGCTTTGATTCCGGCGGCTTCCATTTCGACTGCGATCAGCTCGCGGTTCGGAATCTGGCGCTTAAGCTCGTCTCGCTTGGCCGGGTCCGCTTGGACAGTGTGTCCACTGGCGAAGGCGCCGATTTCGGCGCGTGGTTGATGTTCTGGCCCCGCCGGTCGGCGCTCCTTGACGTAGTCGAACCAAGTTGACTCTCCTTTCCACTGATTGATCTCTTTGACCAGGACTCGGTCACAATTAAATGTCTTGACCTGTTGCAGGACTGCGCCGCCCTGTTCCTTTCGAAGAACATAGTCAAAGATGTCGTCTCCAATAGCGATGTCGCCCAGGGCACGCGTTGGCCCTGGAGGCTTCATGCAGCCCGCAATTCCGACCAGCATGGTCAGAGTCGGAGATAGATCTACCAAGAGGCGTGACGCGGCAATGGCAGCATTGATCGGTCCGGCACTTGATATAATCGGGACCGCGACGCGAATTGATCTGGCGTCGTCTCCTTCGGATGACGAGACGGGCAATGTAAAGACGTCGTACCGCCGGCCCTTTTGGCCTTCGTAAGCCGAGTAGGACTCACAAGTCTCGGTAAGCGCGTTGCATACAGCGTCTCGCTCCTCGGGAAGAGCGGTCATAATCGCGACATCGACTCTCATAACAGCCCGCTCCAGCTCAGTCGTGGAATCAACGGGCAGGCACTGATCTCGCCGCACGCACCCGTGACCACAAGCACAGGGGCTGATGAACAACGCATCAACGAGGGTCCGGCCGCCCGGTCGAGTATACCCGCAGGATGCCAAGATCGCGAGAAACGACCTAGAAGGTACGGCCCGGTGCTCCGGCGCGCGTATTGCGCAGGCTGGCAAGAAAGTTGTCACTGAGCTGTGGGTCGGCTCTGATCTCGCCAAGGTCGAATTTACCCACGAATTGAGCTTCCTTTATTACGCCCCACGTGGGGCCGTCATAGGCTAGGGCAACGAAGCACATGTTCTCGCGGGCGACAAGGGCGCCGATTTCCTCGTTTCCGGACGTCAAGGTGTTCAACAACTCCTCGTCGCTTGCACAAATCGAAACAGGTCGGGGATACTTTTCGAGATCCAGATGCGACAGCTCACTCCGCTCGTTTGCTACGCGTCGCCAAGCTGAGGTCCAAGCTGCCGCGATCGCTTTGAGGCGTTGCTGGAGTGGCCCTTTTAGCAGATCGGGACGGGCAACTTGGTCGCGTATGGATAATCGAACGTCCGCAGGATTGAGCAAGTCTGTTTTCTGCGCGAAGCAGTGTCCATCTCTTTGGACAAAAGCGTAAAGAAATCCATACGGCCCCGCAAAGGCGAAATCCCAGTCTGATCCGTTCCAGATGAATCGATAGGCCACGGGAGCCTGATTTCCATCCCGGAATCGATTGTAATCGCTTTCGCTTATTGCGTGCAGCTTTGAATCCGCGAGATCCCTGTCAAGTAGCATCAACCATCCATGGTCGCTGTGAGCATCGCTATCAATATACAGTCCATGCCCAAAAGCGCAAGTCGTAAGCGACGTACCCGACATTTCAGTCATTTAGATCGCCTATGGTAACGGAGTCTCGGACTCAAACTGATGCACGGCCAGACATCAAAGCTACGGCTACTCTAAGCCGAAATCGTGAACGGATAATTGCGGAGAAGGTGCTCAAGAAAAGGCGAAAGCCGAGAAGGTGCTCAAGAAAGGCGAAAGCCTATGACTTTCCATAAAATCCTACAAGATGGGCATGGCCGCCTAAACCTCCTTGCTCAGCCACCGGGCGCTGTTTTCCCATATTTGCGTCGCAAATTCAACTGGCCCCCCAATTTCTCACCCGGCTGATACGCTAGCCGCGCTGTTCGCTCCGCCTCTACAGGGACAGCTTCGTCCCACTCCCGCCCGCATGGCGCAGCGCTCCCGCCGGTCGCGTAACGACGCCTGCGCCGCAGCCCGTTCTTTGAGGAGTGAGGGGGGCGATCCCCTCGCGCCGTCAATGATCGGCGCCGCGCTGCCTTTGCGGCTCCCTCCCGATCTTCCTCCGCTTCGCTCCATGCAGACCGGTGCCCTCCGCGCCGGCAGTCATTGACTGCGCCCTCCCCCGTTTTTTGGGGCTTTCATCCCCGTTGCGCCCAAAAAAGCTGCGGCTTTTTGTCGCAACGGGACTTTTTCACTTCAAAGACGGAGGGTTTTTTCAATGGCTACCGCTTCCACTTCCACCGCTCCCCGCGTTGACATCTATTCCCGCGTGACCAATCGCATCGTCGAGCAGCTCGAACAAGGGATTCGCCCTTGGATGCAGCCTTGGAACGCCGAGCACGCCGCCGGCAGGATTACCCGCCCTTTGCGGCACAACGGACAGCCCTATAAGGGAATCAACATTCTCCAGCTTTGGGCCTCCGCTGAAATCGCCGGTTACGCGTGCCCGATTTGGCTGACCTTCCAGCAGGCCACGGAACTCGGCGGACACGTGAAGAAAGGCGAGCACGGCTTGCCCGTCGTCTACGCCAGCACGTTCAAGAAGACCGACAAGACGGAAGACGGCCAGGAGACGGAGGAAGAGATTCCGTTCCTCAAGGAATACACGGTTTTCAACGTCGAGCAGTGTGAGGAGCTGCCGCAGCATTTCTACGCGTTGGCCGAACCGCCTAAGGAGAAGATCGAACGGATCGAGCACGCCGAGCGATTCTTCGCGGGCACGGGAGCGAGGATCGAATATGGTGGGAACCGGGCTTGTTACCTGATCGAGGCGGATTACGTTCGGATGCCGCCTTTCGAGACTTTCCGTGACTCGGAATCGCACGCGGCGACTGTAGCCCACGAGCTGACGCACTGGACGCGGCACCCGTCACGGCTCGCCCGCGACCTCGGCCGGAAACGCTTCGGCGACACTGGATACGCGCTAGAAGAATTAGTCGCTGAATTGGGTTCCGCGTTTCTGTGTGCTGATTTGCAAATCACGCCGGAGATTCGTGACGACCACGCCGGCTACATCCACGAATGGCTGAAAGTCCTGAAGGACGATAAACGGGCCGTCTTCACCGCAGCGTCGCACGCCAGCAAGGCGGTTGATTTTCTCCACGGTTTGCAGCCGCAGCCAGCCGCATGACCTGACCGGGCGGCAAACGCCGCGCGTCGGTTAGATCCGACGCGCGGTTTTCTTTTCTCCGTTCAAGCACTTGCGCTGTCACAAAAGATTCATACTCTCGCGCTTGCGCTCGATCCCTATCCGTGTAAACCTTTGTTAACGCTTTCAAGGATGATGAGGGGCGACCAGTCAAGGAGGACAACGTGAGACACCAGAGACCATCCGTCGATTTTCAGAAAATCACATTCCCGTCGGACGCTCTGACGATTGGCGCGATTCGAGCGGCGCAAGGCCGAGCCGAGCGATTCAGCTTCGCTGAATATGATCGGTCGTCGGAGGACGCCCAGCGGCAGGGCATTGACGGCTTATACGACATGTTTATGCGTGAACGACAATTCGCTCGCGTAGCCTTCGAGAAAGCCGTCGCTGGCCGAGACCCACATTCATTTGACGTTAGCGACGCTTGGACCCGAAAAGACCAGGATGTCGCGGCCTACCAACTTAATGAAGATTATCGAAACTATGGCCTGTCTCGCGGAGACAACGAAACGCGACACCTTATCCGCAACATCGAACGTGCCGCCGCCGCCCAGGCCGCAAGTGTTTCCGATCCTAAGGCCGTTCACGCGGAGAATGCCGTGATCCGCAAGAACCAACGTCGCACGCGTCAGCCGGGCGATTGATGCATGACGCCCGAGGAGATGCTGTTCAAAGCAGTCAGAGACCGGCATTACAACGGCGTCAGGCGCGCCTTTGAAGCCAAAGCGAACATAACCGCGACCGACGACATTGGCTGGACCTCGCTTCATCCCGCCGCCTATCACGGCTTCGACGAGATCGTCGACCTACTTCTCAGCCACGACGACGTTGACGTCGGCCTGAAGACTCCGCAGCAGGAAACCGCGCGCGATCTGGCGTTTCTCAACTACCATGACAAGATCGTTCAAAAGCTCGAGGCCGTTCCGTCACGCATCAGCCATCCCAGCCGCGTACCCGAGCCGAAGAACAGCCACGTCGAAACATCGATTACCGCCAGCGGCCCACCGCGCTCGCTATTCGAGTGACCGGCGCCACCCGGCGGCCCCCAATCGCGAGAAGCGATTGCTCCCCTCTGGGCGACGCTGCATAATGGCCCCGTCGCTGAGTCAATCCGTAGAAAAAGCAAGCGCTTCCCAACGGGCGATTTCCCACCCGTTTTTTGGCAAACCCTACTGAATTCTGATGAGCATCATCCGCTACTGGTGGCTTGTCGTCCGCCGCACGTTTGACGACACCGGCCGGGCGCTCCGCTCGAACCCGAAGCGGGCGGCGATCACGGTCGTCGTCCTCCTGCTCGGCGCCGTTCTCTACGGCTACTTTTTCGTGGGGAAGGAAAAGGCGCTCGACAAGTTGCTGTGGGCGGGCCTGACGATGGGAGCGGCGATCGTCGTCTACCTCGTCGTTTTTCTCTTCCGGCTCTTGATTACGCCCTATCTTTTGTACGCCGAACTGTTAGGAAGTCGCAGCGACGACATCGAGCAAGCGGTCGAATCGTACGAAAAGGAATTGGATTCCCTTCGGGCGAAATGCGAAGCCTATACGGCGACGCTTTCAGCCGAGAAACAAGACGCCGAGAAAACCGCGATGTCGCGACTGGAGGAGGTCCAAGCTTTGAAGGCGGAGGTTTCCGCTCTCAATAGGGCAGACCCCCTGAAAAACATGCAACGGGCGCGACTCCGGCAGTTCGTCGAGGGCTTCGAGCGGACGATGCAGGGATTGCGAGATGGACGCGCCGATTCCGTCGACTCGTTTGACTCCCTCGACCGCGACGCCTACGACTACGTCAATGACCAATTCAGGGGTCAAACGACGTATGCCGTGAAACATCCGCGGGCCACGGTTTACACCAAGCAAGTCCACTATTCGTCGACGGACTTGCAAAAGTACCTCGTTCTTTGCGAAGACCGGCTCAAGTCTTTGCGAGAACTCATGGGCCATCTCGACTAATGGTCGAAGGCGGTCACGAGCGAATCTAATTGATCCACGCGCACAGCCACCCATTCGTTCGAGGAGCGCCCTACTTGACCCTCACCTCCTCAATGACGACCGCGTCCTTCGCGGCTTCGAGGATCGCCAGGTCGTCGGCCTTCCTGAGTCCACGGAACGCGGTGCCGGACGATGCCGCCGATTGAACAACTCCAGTCGCGCGCAGGCTTCCGCCGGCGCGTTGTCGGTTACAGGTCCTCGGGCGAGACGCGATCCCGCGCCCCATGCCAGACTCGCAGGATTTGTACGATCCGCCCTTCTATTTGAAACAGGATTCGATAGACGCCGTGGCGTTTTCCAAACAGCAGCTCGCGGATTTCGACGCCCAGCTCTTCCGATTCGTCCGCGATGCCGCAACGTTCCGGATGAGCCTCCAGCGTGTCAATTTTGGCCATGAGGCGCGCGAACCAGCGTCCGCCGGCGACTGCGGCCTGTTGCTCGTGAAACCAGCGGAGGACTCCGTCCACGTCCGCTTCGGGTTTGGCCGCGAGTCGCACGCGATATTTCACGTTACTTGCCCGGCGTCGCGATGCCGTATTTCTTGGCCAACGCCTTGAGCGCGGCCCTCGCGGGTTTCGTCCGTCCGGCCTTCACGTCGGCCAGCCCCTCGCGAATCGCCGCTACCGTCTCCTCGCGTTCGGTCTTCGCCGCGGCATCGAGCAGCTTCTGGTAAGCCGCTGCGTCCTGGACGACGACCTGGGCCTTGCCGTTGACCGTGAGGACGACGGGCTCGCCGGTTTTATGCAGCCGCTCCAGGTATTCCGCGGTTTGCCGTTTGAAGTTCGTCATCGAGTCGATGCCGTGTTCGAGGTTCAGCATGTCATTCCCTTCGCACTAAATTCGATGCGAATTCCATGCTATCAGATTTATGCGGATAGCGCAAGCGCTGGGCCGTGCGCTTTTCGGGATTTGATGGCCAGTCAGGCCCCCGACGGGCTATCTTGCTTGTTCACCCCGGAGGAGGCGGAAGCATGAACACGGCCATATTGGAAGACGGCACCTCAAAGCGAAAACACCGCGTCCACCTGAATGGGCTACTGAAATCAACCACCGGAACAGTACGGATTGCGAGTGCATACGTCACCGAGCGCGCGCTCTTAACTCTGGCTCCTGATCGAGAGCAACGCTTGCTCCTTTCATTAATGCCGATGGATCTCGCCTCCGGAGCCACATCGCTTGAGACGCTGGGCGCCCTTGTGAAGGCCGGCGTCGAATGCCGCGAGCTTCCCGAACGCCCTCGACTTCACGCGAAGGTCTACATCTTCGGTTCCTCGCACGCCGTTATTACCTCCGCAAATTTGACGAGCCGCGCCTTCGACTCAAATATCGAAGCCGGGGTCCAATTGCCCGCAGACCGCGTTCCGCTACTGATTCAGTGGTTTGATAAGCTGTGGGATATCGGCTCTCCATTAGACCTTAAGCGGTTGGCGAAATTGCAGAGCGAGACGCGGGCGCTTCGCGCCGAGTACGTGAAGCTCGAAAAGAAAGCGAAGGCAAGACTGCGGTCACCAGCGAGCGATGCGCAGAACGAGAAACTATCCGACACGCTTAAAGATTTATTCGCCAACGCGAGTCGCTTCTTTGTCTGCAATACCGACCGGAAGCAAAAGGACCGCACGCCGACCGGCGGCTTCTCGCTCGAAGAGGCGATGTTCACTCGCGGGTTCGCAGCGGCGTGGGAAGACTTCAATTATCCCGATCACATGGATCAAGTTCGGGCGGGCGATGCGATATTCATGTTCGCAAAAGGCGTCGGCATCATTCGCGTTGGCGTCGCAATGGATAGGTGTCACACGCTTCCGCCTGACGATCCCGATCGAATTCGCAACTTTGAATACGAGCGGAACGCGATTGAGTGGCGGGTTCCCGTCCATTGGTTGGACTGGAAAGACGAGGCCAGCGCGTACCCGTACAAGTCGCCCAATTGCACGTTTTGGAACATCACCGATTCCAAGTACGACGAATTGCGAGAAGACCTCAAGAGGCATTTTCTCGCTGGCACGTGACGGTCAGTGCGCCGATCGCCGGCGTTCACGCCGGCAACACCGCGCGTCAAGCGCTCAGTGGTGGCGTCCACGAATCACAGTCGGTCAACGCGGCGAAGGCCGGCTCGCCGTGAAAAACGAACCGGACAATCTCGGATGCGGCTATAGGCTCGCGCGCGTAGTCTTCGTGTTCGCAATCTTCGCCAGTGTCAAAGCCGTGACTGAAGAGGTAGCGTCGCAGGATTTTCTCGCCAAGGTACGTGTATTGGCTTAATGATGACACGCGCACGTCAGCTTGGATCAAACATGGCCGACCGACTAGTTTCAGCGCTTCCCCCGTCTCTCGGTCGTCTTCGTGGGAGTTGTAAAGCGCTTCGCCGCCCCAGCGCCGAAAGAACCGTTCTATCCCCGACTGACCGGCGATCCGCGGTTCAAAAAAGCAAAACCACATCTTCCCCTTACGGTTATTGTCATTGGCTTGGTTCTCCGCGATCAGCCTTTCGGCAATTCTGGAATCGACCAAACCATCAGCTTCCACACGCCGAATTCGGTTGCGCAGGAATTCCAGGTCAGGCGGCCGCATTCCCTCGGACTTGATTCGATCGACCTCATGATCAGTGAGCCGGGTGCAATGCCACCCTCGAATCGCCGCCGGCCGGGCCAGCTCAAGTGCCTTGATCGAGGCGCTCTCGTGTGCGTGGAAATGCGGATTCGAGGGCATCAATCCCATCGGCACGTGCGGACCCTTTTGATTCAAGTACGCGTCCATCGTCTCGCGTTCGCGCCGCGCGTACGCGAACAGCATTTGGAACTCCGAAGCAAGATAATCCCGCAACGGTGCAGGCCACGTTTCAACATCGGCAAGAATCATCGTGTCACTGTACCGCATGATCGAAGACCTCGCGCCAAGATCGCCCTATTTGACTTTTACGTTTTCGATGACGACCGCGTCTTTCGCGGCTTCGACGACGGTCGGCTCGTCCGCCTCCTGAATCCACGGCACCCGATGCCGCAGGATGCCGGCAAAGAGCCGGACATTCGGGCGGGACTCCGCGTTGAGATTGCGGCCGGCGATCCTGATCGTCTCGCCTGAGAAATTCAGCGTAATCTCGTTCGACCCGTCGAATTCCGCCGATTGCAGCCAGGAATAGCCCTTGGCCGTGATCCGGCCGTCCTTGTGGCGAATCTCCAGCATAATTGCCCGGTCCTGGACTCCCCGCAGCCAGCCGAACGCCCCGAAATCGTCGGCCGCCTCGACTTCCGGCGAGCCGGACGGACCGTTGTGATTCCGCTTTGACGCGTATTCCTCCAGAACTTTATCGAACATTGCTCAGACCCTCCCGTTCTTTCGGCTGACGATATGGATTCATCTCGCGTTCGCGACGGTTCAGCTCGACCGCACGCCTGCTCGCTTTTCCGTTGATGAATTCGGTCGCTGAGAGACGTTCGTCGGAATGCGCGACCGCTTCGCGCAAGGCTTCCTTGTCGTCGGTGTAGACGGTCACGCGTTTCTTCGCCCTGGAGACGCTCACGTACCATTGCTCGCGCGAAGACGCCGGGAAAGAGAGACTCGACTGGCCGACGAAGACCTCGTCGACGCTCTTTCCCTGACTGGCGTGCGAGGTCGCGACATAGCCATAGGCGAGATGCCCGAAATCCTTCGCGACGGTCCACCCGTTTTCGAGCACGATGTCGCCCCGTTTGTCGAAGCGACTGACGCGGTACACGGACCCATTGTTGAGCGCGTGCTTGCGATCGACGGTCAGACCGTTATGCGTGATCCGAACCAGGTCGCCCGGAGCAAGCGCAAGCGAGCGAGCGCGAAACACGTTGAATCGGGCCGCCTGATCGAGGGGCAGCGCCTGCGCGCCGTCGACGACGAGTTTTTGCCCTCGCGAGAATCCCTTCGCATTCTGATGGAACTGCAACACGTCGCCAGGGCGGTAATTGGTCGCGTCGCCGCGATCCGCTTCCGTAAGATGCGCCGGCGTGAGGGCCTGAAACTTCCGTTCCGATGAGCCGAGGTTCCCTTTCTCACGAAGGAGCCCGCGAATTTCCGCGGTGATCCGGTCGCCTTCGGCATGGGTCGGGGAGACGACCAAAGCCGTGTTTCCCTTTAAGACCGAAGCGACATAATCGGCCGCCAGTTGATGATCGCGCCGATCGTCGCCAATTTCACGAATCCATTTGAGATCATCGAGACGCTTGAATCCCTCGGCGACTCGGCCTTCGGCGATCGCATTGACGGCAGCCCGGTAGTCGCCCGATTGCCGCATGTTCTCCTTGACCTCGGCCGGCTTGAGACCGGCCTCTTCCTCGAGGAGTCGCAGCGCCGCCCCGCGCTCGACCGATCCGTGCTGCCTTCGATCGCCGGAGAGCAGGACGCGCGCATCGAGTTTCTCCGCCAGAGCGAAAACCTGAGCCAGCGTTCTCATGCCGATGAGTCCGGCTTCATCAACCCAAATCACCTGGCCTGCCGCTTGCCGCTGGAGATTCTCGTCGACCAGGAGCCGGGCCACCGTATCGGCATTCTCGAATCCGGCATTGCGAAGGACGTCGCGACTGGCCCCCGCCGAAGGAGCGAAGGCCAAGACTTTCGTTCCCGATCGTTCGATCAGATCGACGGCTTCTTGCATCAGCGTCGTCTTCCCGACGCCGGCGGCCCCGCGAAGTAACGTCACCCGGTCGCGTGAGCCGACCACATGCTCGACCGCCCGCTTCTGCTGGTCATTGAGCCAATCGCGAGCGAACGTCACGCGGCCGCGCACCAATGGCTCGCAGACCCCTCGCCCCTTGCGCGCGAAATCGATTACGCCCCGCTCCTCTTCGAGCACGTCGCGCGTCGTCGCCATGCTGCGGCCGTTGCGCTGTCCGATGATCAGATCACTTCTTTTCACTTCGCCCAGAATCTGCTCGGCCGAGGCCCTGCCCGCGCCATGACGCAGGGCGGTCGCCAGAAGCTGCCGCTCAGGCGTCACCGACTTCCGCTCGAATTCATGGCCGATCGCGTATTCCAAAGCCCGAGCCGCGGCGTTTTCGTCCTGCGGTTCCGAATCGCCGCCAATTCGTCGTTCGAGCGTCTTTAAGGCGTCGATCTCTTGCGGCGTCATCCGCCCCCGCCACGTGTCCTGCAGTTCGGGAAACGTAAGATCCTTCTGCTTGCTCTCCCGCGTACGTGCCCCGAGCTCATCCTTGGCGTGCGGATCGTCGATACCCATCTCGCGCGCTTTCTCCTCGATTTGCTTCGTGCGCCGCGAGAAGCGGTCGATCAATCCCTTGCCGACGCCGGCCAGCTCCCAGCCCTTCTTCGTGCGGGCGATTGGCAGTCCCAGGTCCGACAGTTGGTGAGCGAGCCTGGCATGGAACAACGCCTCGAAATACGGCGCGTCGCGTTTGAGCTCCCGAAACTGCCCCGCCTTCCACGTCTGTTCTTTCTCGTCACGCGTCACATTGAATGCGTAGCAATGCCCATGAAGATGCGGGTCCGGAATTCCTCCGACTGGTCTTGATGTGAAATGAATAAACTCTCCCCAAATCATATTGCCGGTTCTTCGCTCTTCGTTGCGTCCGCCCTTTCGCACTCGGGCTCGCATCTCGGCTTCGATGTCCTGCATCGTCGCATCCATCGAGTCGCGGAACGCATCTAGAATGCGCTCGTCCCGCGTCGTCGCGTAGAGCAGCGAGACGCTTTTAGGCACGTGGAAATTGAAGTCATAGCCGACCGTTCGATCCGTATCGGTCCTAAGCGTGAGTCGCTTGCCGGTTCGCGGATCGACGTTGTCGCACAGCTTTTCCCATTCGGATTTCGAGACGTCGCTTTCCAATCCAAGCAGGCGCGCGCCCTCACCCCGCCAGCGGCCCGTGAGCTCCTGGCCTTCGAGGTAGTAATCGGCCGTCGTGTAATAGCTCTTCGCTTGAACGACGCCTGTGCTCTGAATGACGCGCAGCATACTGGTTGCAAGACTCTCCCTTTTTGCCACTAGGTCAATCGCTTTTCGCGGAATTCATCAAATGTGAACTGCGGGCTTCTCGCGGCGGATCAATGAGCTTTCCGCGTCGCCGGTCAAAGTCTCCTTCGTCCTCAATCGCTTGAGCCCGTCCGCCCACGTGGCCTTTCGATGGGCACGCTAAAGCCGCCGCCGGTCCGGGCAAGCGGAAAATCGGCTCCCCCGAAAACGGTCATCCCCCAATTTTCCGCTTGGCCCGTTCGCTGCGCTCCCGGCTTACCGGCTTTCGGTCACGTGCCATCAGGCCCCGCGGTGGGGACTGGAACTCAAGAAAACGAAGGAGAAAGACATGACCACTGACGCGAAACCCAATGAGAACGCCGGCTCGAAAAGCCCGACCCACATCGCGTATCACGTTCGCGATCGCGAAGGCGGCAAAGGATTCTGGACGCGAGTCGGCAGCGTATGGCCGCATTCAGATGGCAAGGGCTTCAATGTCCAGCTCGACGGACTGGTCCCACTCGACGGCCGCATCACTCTTCGCGTGGCGTCGGAGAAGAAGGACTAGCTCGCTTTAACCGGGGCGGCGCTTCGGCTCCGCCCCTTTTCATGAAAGGAATCAAGCCCATGACTCAATCCCAGATCCGAATCACAGAAGACGATTTCCACTCGACCTATCCCCTTGTCCCGAATCACATCGATACGAACGCCAGTTGGACCTATGGGGACGGCCCTGGCTGCCTCTTCGAGACGTACGGCGAGCAGCTCGCCTTCGTCAGACGTCAGGACCCTCGCACCATTTGGACACTCGTCGAAGTGGACGATGACAAGGACTGCATCTTGAGCGGCTACCATCTCGTCAACCGCATTGGGTACCTCATTAGCGCCGTCCCGTTCCCAGAGGACGCGTACATCGAGGTGCCCATCCTGTTCGATTCAGACGAATAGGAGCCGATCATGAAAAGCAATGCGATCAATCCCTTCTATGCAGCGACGCTAAAGCGATTCGGCCGCGGCCGATCAGCGGCAAGAGCGCCGCAAGTTCTCGACCTCTTCTCAGGCATCGGCGGTTTTTCGCTCGGCTTCGACCGGGCCGGCTTCCAAACGGCCGCCTTCTGCGAATCGACCCGTTCTGCCGGCGACTGCTGAACCGGCGCTGGCCGACGACGCCCGTTTACGACGACATCAGACAACTCAACCAAAGGAGACTGCATCATGACGGAATCAATCGAATCGACATCATCTGCGGAGGCTATCCGTGCCAGCCGTTCAGCGTCGCGGGAAGAAGGCGCGGAGAATCCGACCCTCGTCATCTCTGGCCGGAAATGTATCGACTCATTCGAGAAATCCGGCCGCGATGGGTCGTTTGCGAGAACGTTGATGGCCACGTTGAATGCGGCCTCGACGCCGTACTTTCTGACCTGGAAACCGCGGGCTACGCCTGCTGGCCGTTCGTTATTTCAGCTTGCGCCGTCGGGGCGCCTCATCGGCGCGACCGCGTATGGATTATTGCCCACGCCGCTGGCGTCGGACTGGAAGGGCCGCTGGGGCCGGACGCACGACAATCTTCTGAAGAACTATCTGCCGAGACGGTTTGGCGGGAGTTACCCGCACCCTTCACTTTTGGAAGCGATGATGGGGTTCCCTTCCTCGTGGACCGACTTAGATCGCTCGGAAACGCCGTCGTGCCCCAAATCCCCGAACTGATCGGCCGCTCCATTCAGGCATTCGAGCGGCGACGCACGACCGTGACCCTGGCCGCATGACTTCGCGTTCGGCGGTTTACAACGGCGCAAAAGTGGGGCAATCTCGTGGTGAGAAACTCGCAAGGAGGCGGTAATGGTTGATTCAGCGCAGAACTTTGATTTCAGCAGCCTATCGACAGTCGAACGGCTGCAGTTGGCACAAGCCCTGCTCGAAAGTGTGTTAGAAGCGGACGCCGAACCTCTTACAGCTGAACAGATGGCCGAACTCAAACGTCGCCTCGACGACATCGAGTCCGGCCGAGGCTCGTTCGAGCCTTGGGAGTCCGTTCGCGGGCGGCTTCTTAGCAAGCGATGATCATTCGCGTCGATACCTGGCCGGCGGCGACCAAAGACGTCGATATGGCCGCTGATTGGTTCGATCGGCAGCGTCCGGGCCTTGGACGACACTTCATAACCGAAGTCGATAGAACCGTCGCCCGGATCGCAGAGCATCCCGAAAGTTGCCAGCGGTTTTATTCCTCGCTTCGCCGAGCCGTCCTCCGCCGCTTTCATTATGCCGTCGTTTACCGCGTCGAAGCCGACGCCGTTCAGATCATCGGCGTCTTTGATTGCCGCCGGCGAGCCACGGAGCTTCTCCGTCGCCTCGCGGCGCCAGCCGCCGAGTGAAGAAGAACCGCTGATCCCTCCTGTCCCAGCGGGCAAGAAATGCCGGCTCGCGACTCGAAATGCTCGCCGAAATGAACGGCAAGCCGACCATCCCGGCCGCGTTGCCCAAGTAAGTCGAATGACCAACTGAAATGAATCTGGACCCACAGACATCTTCCCTTAGCTGTGCTAAGGAGGAATTGCACCGTGCAAGTGAATGACAGCCAGCATGAAATCATGCCTGAAAGAAAGAAATCGTGCTTGCTGGCAAGCAAGCCATCTTGAAAGCTGTCGTGAAAGCAATCTGACCTGACAGAATGAAAGACAGCCAGCAAGACAGCTTGCATGACTGTCAGCAATCAAGGCTGAAAGCCTGTCATCCTTCAAGCTCGATTTCCTGCTTGCATGAATGCATGAAATCGTGCTATCGGTTGAAGGTGATCATCGCCATTACGAATTTAAAGGGCGGCGTCGGCAAGTCGACGCTCGCCGTTCACCTGGCAGCCTGGCTCCACGAGCAGGGGCACCGGGTCACGCTCGCCGATTGCGACATGCAGCAATCGTCATCGCAGTGGATTCGCGAGGCCGTACCAGGCGTTAAGGCCGTTCGGCTGGACAACCCAGACCTCATCATCAATGAACTGCCCACCCTCGACCAAGAGACAGACTTCGTCGTCGCCGACGGCCCAGGCAGCCTGATCGAGCATAATCGCTCACTGCTGCTTCGCGCAAATCTCGCAATCGTGCCCTGCAAGGCCAGCATGCTGGAAGTGAGGGCGCTCGCGAAAGCCACCGAGGGATTACGCCAGGCACAGTCAGTGCGGAACGGCGTACCGCCTGGAGTCATCGTGCTAAGCATGGTCGGCATGCATTATCGCCTGACTCAGGACATGAAGAACGCAGCCATCGCCCTGGACCTTCCGGTTGCGTCCAAGGCAATGATTCTTAGGCAGATTTACGCCGACGCGCCAGGGCAGGGGGCTGTCGTTTGGAAGATGCGATCACGCGCACGCGAAGCCGCGAAGGAAATGGAAGAACTCTTCCGTGAGATTCTGCCCGATGCGGTCAGGAACCGTGTCTCCGCCACGAAGCACGCAACGACCGCATAAAACCACGGAAGGAACGCCATGGGCGAACAACGACGTACTCTCACCGAAGGATTGAAGGAAACACCCGAGCCGCTCGACCCCGGAGTAATCAGGGATTTCGTTTACGGCGGCAAAGCGAAGACCACGACCCAGACACAGACGCCGGTCATCGACCGCGTTCCGATCAGTACCAGAATGCGAGGAGACCTCGCCAAGGCCCTGAAAAAGGCATCACTCGAACGCCAGCTCCAGGGCGTCGAGCCGAACACGCTGCAAGACATTCTGGAGGAGGCGGTCCAGCCGTGGCTGAAATCCAACGGCTACATCACGTGAATTATTCCGTGGGAACGGGGAGGGCAGGGACCTCCACCAGCGGCAGTTCCTCCTGCCGGGGCGAGCCTTTCAGGTGATAGGATTTCACAAACGCCAGGCGGTCGCCGTTGAACATGAACCGGATGTTAACGAAGAAGACTCCGTCGCTCGGGCTTCGGAAGAGGAATTCTTTTTCGAGCAACTCGCGGACGCCCCGCTGGTACGTCCGATCGCTGATGCCGTGATCCTTGGCCACGTACTGATTGAGCTTGATTTCGTCGGAGCCGGGATTCGCCCGCATCTGATGGTAAACGAGCTCAAAGACCTGGATACCCGTCTTCGACAAGCCGGCCGCCTGCTTGATCCCGTCGAGGAACAGCTTGACGAACCGGCTGGTATCAACTTCCTCATCCCACCAGAAGCCCATTCCGCCGATCCCTTTGATTTCGCCGGTGGAGTTGTCTACGATCATCGACGCCTTTCCCCCCGGCACGTGAAACCGTTTGCTGCGCGTCGGCAACGCGTTCGCCGACGGCACGCTCGGGTTCGTTCGGTAAACGGGAAAACCCCGCTTCGTGCTGATTTGGTTCCCATTCGCGGACCTCTCCGCAATCTGTCGCTCGTCCGTCATATTCGTCCTCCGTTTTTGTCACTGAACAGTCAGGACACTGGCAGACGAACGACAAAAGCGCAAGTCTTTTTTGTCGCCAAATCGCACGTTCTTGACGGTTGACCGCCTGAATCTGTCGTTTCGGATTGAGGGATTTCAAAGGGTTGAGGTGTTCCCCTTTCTTATTACTAAAAAGGCCCTCCCTGAAGCCGTCGCCGCAGCGCGTCCCAACGACGCTGGCGGAGGCGACGGCCTTCATCACCGCATTTCAAGAATCCCACTGAGCTCGACCGACAGGCAACCATTTGCATTTTGCGATGCAAATTCCGCAACTTGCGAAATCTCAACCTGAACGACTGAATCTTCCAAAGGAAGAGGGCATTCAAGGAAAGGGGTCGAGTCACGCGAACCGACCAGCCAGAGAAGCCAGAGAACGCAACCGGAGGCCACCAGGAAACGCGAAACCACTGTCGGTAGGGGAGAGGGACGCGTGACAACCGAGATCCGTTCTTTGGGCATTTCCCGAAGATCAGTTTCGAGACTTCCATTCATCGCCAGTCTTGGACGTGTACAATCTGACCCTGTCGCACGTCGGGGCCAGCCGAATTGCCCCATTTGACGACGCAAGCGCAGACACCGCATTGCTGCATCTTGATGCCCTGGCGAATCTGGGTGTACGCGAGACTCAGACTACGGAGGCAGATATTGAACCAAATGCCTATGCGGTCGCCCAAGGGTTGAGAAAAGATCTCTGTGAAGATTGAGCCACGCCATTTTTTGCGCCTTGATTTCGAGACTGCACACGATCATTCTGATTAAAGTGTGACGCGCGCCCGTTTCGGGGCATCCATCTAACGCGTCGTGCCGTATCGCATCAGGGAATGAGGCAACGCTCGAGTGTCGAGCGCAGGGAGGTCCAGTTTCTGAGGCTGGCTTCTTTCGCCAGCCGTGCGCCCTTGGTTCAAAGAGGGACCGACGGAGCCCGCGCCGTTGCCGGATCAGCGAGCATTCAAGATCCCGCTGGTAACCGATTCGCCCCGTAAAGTCGGCGCTGACGTTTCCGCCGCCTACTCGCGTCGCCTGCTGGAGACACACCATGCAACCACGATTTCGGATTTTTCTCCTGGTGCTGACTGCGGCAATGCTCGGCTTGGACACTGCCTGCGCAGATGCCCAAGCGACACAGCCCGTTGGGCTCCCCGCGAATTGGCAACAGATGTCGCCGACCGATTTGGCGGCCGCGATTCGCCCACTGTTCGATCAGGACACATTCAAATTGCTGAGTCAGGCCGATCAAGCGGCGGTGAAGGAGCGAGGCAAGGGGCTTTTTCTCCAAATTGATTTGACGAATTCTCCGCTCAGCTACCAGACGATTGAGGTCCTTCACCATCTCGCCCGTTACGAACTCGATTCGTCCCAGATCGACAAGGCCAAGACCGCCCTGTTAGCCCGGCAGAACAGTTGGGCAGGGCAGCCGTACGACGCGATTCGAGCGAAGGTCGTCATGATGATGCGCCTGGAAGTCCCTGACCCTCCAATCGTGAATGAAGCTCGACGCTGGGTTCAAGCGGGAGGGACCTATCAGCAGGTCCCGCAGACCGATTTGAAATATGACATCGTTCGTGCAGCATTTTCGGATGTGAATGTCGTCAGCGGTGCCTTTTCCGTCCAGTGGAGCGGGCGAATCAACGCCCCCCAGAGCGGCGACTACACTTTCTTTATCAGCCCAATCAATCTCAACGCTGGGTTCATCGATCCTCCCATCAAGAAATTCAACATGGAGGTTGCGGTGAGCGGGCAGCCGATTTTGACCGGGGCACCGTCGGACGCGGCCCATGTGGCATTCCCCATCTATCAACCGGGGATTTTCCCTCCGACGGCGCCATGGACCAGTCAGTCCAAGTCGGTCACCCTGACCGCGGGCACACCGGCGAATCTGCTGGTCACAGTCACTGTCGATGCCATTGGTCCACTCCCCGAACGCGCGTTGCATGCGATGCTCTATTGGCAGGGTCCGGGCATTGCCAAATCGCTCGTGCCCACTCCGACCTTGACGTCAGCCAGCGGTGCGCCGGGTCTTCAGGCGTCGTATTCCTGGACTTCCAATGGCCAGCCCAAAAACTTGACCCGCACCGATCCGATGATCGACTTTGCGTGGACGACCCCCAGAATTCTGTTGTCGCAGAACACGTCTATCGCGCAGCAAGCGGCCGACACAATGTGGGAGAATGGCTCGTCGGCTGATTTCATCAATTCCCTGCTTGGCCCGCCCGCCAAGCTGCATCCATTCATTAAGGACATGGACGATGCGGCGGCAGGGCTCACAACCGCACGACGGCAAGCGTTCCTCGAACTGGTCCTCAGCAATCCGTCGCTGTTAGACCCAGTGGATCCCAAGACGGCCGTCCGCTTTTACCAGTCGTTTCGCCCAGGAACTCCCGAGCGGGCCTTAGACGTGTTCGGCGCGTGGGCGACTCGCCATGCGGACCTGTCCTGCCAAATGTCGAATGAACTGGTCTTCGATGGCGACACCCGTTTCTGGCTGGCGGCACTTGCGATCTCAACAACGCAGCAACTCCCGGCCCACGCTCATCGGCTGCAAACCGAATTCTTGCAGTTACCCGATGGTCGCTGCTCGTTGCCGGTTGCTTACGCACTGTGCTACAGCTATCTGGGAAAACAAAAACTTAAAGATTGGATCCAGTTTCTCGACACCAAGCTTGGCGATTCGACCGTTGTCGGAGATGTGCGCGTCAATTGGCTCTTGGCTCGAGCCCATGCCCAGGAGCACGCGCGAACGAAGTTTAACCACTACCCGAATAGCTGGTCGATTCCGCTCTCGTGGCCGCTTGATGGCCACAAGTACCTTTTGCAGGCGCTCCAGGCCGCACAGACGCCGGCCGTTAAGGTTCGGGTCGGCCAGGAAATGGCGGCCCGACTAGCGGCCTCCGGGCAATTTGACGCCGCGGTTTCGCTTCTGCAATCGGTGGCCACCTCTCTCCCCAACGATGCGGCAGCGACCGTGGCCGCCCTCCAGCGACAGCTGAAGGGCTTCGCCGCGGATCGAACTCAAGCCGAACAGGCCCAGCCGGCTGTTTCCAAGCAGGCTTATCTCGACGTGCTTCAGGCGCGGCGGGCCCAAGCGGCTAGCCGAGGCGACGCGAACACGGTCCAGCGATACGACTCGCTCATCAGCGCCGCCCAAAACCGGCAATAACCCGCGACCATTCGAAGCAACCGTCATCACGTTCGCAACGAAACGATGGAGAGCAAAGGTGATGAGCACCGGGACAAAGTTGCCGTCGATTCACTGTGACTGGAACCAGGTGAGACGCAACCGCCTTTCTTTTCGACTGGTTGCTTGCTTAAGCAGCATCGCTTTCGCGTTCAACAACCAGGTGCCACTCGCGGTCGCTCACCCGAGGGTACCGCCCATGCCGCCTCCCACTGATTGCACGCATCGCTTGCCACCCTCACCACTCGGATCCCCTCCAAGCGCCCAGATGTCAAGTTCCGGTGATTGCAACTGTCCCGGCGGAAATTGCGGAGGAGGAGGAGGAGGAGGAGGTGGTGGAGGTGGTGGTGGCGGAGGAGGCGGGGGTGGGGGCGGCTGGGGACCCTGCCCACCAAACACCTCCGTCTATGGGATCACTGCGCCAGTCACAAGCCCGGGCGGAGTCTACTACACTTACGGCGGTCAGACCGAGTCTGCGACGGATATGTCCATCTCAGCGCCGGGAATGACATGGGCGATCACACGCACGTACCAGACCAACGTTTCCTGGGGAGGGTCATACTTTCCGCAGGGTAATAACTGGTTAAATAGCGCGACCGATACCTTCATTTATGGTAGCAGTGCCTACAAACTTGTCCTTAACGCCGTGTCAGAAGTGGTTTTTAATGCCATCAACACGCCAGCTAGCAATGGAAGCAATCTCATTCTAACGGCGGGCCCCAGTAACACACTCATCCTCACCGATCCCGCCAGCAACCTCCGCTGGGTTTTTCAAGACACGAGCTCAAGCAGCCCGTACAAGATCGCTGGAGCCTTGCTCGAGCAGTCTACCGTGCAGCTGTCGAGCCAAGGAAAATCCGGCTTCCAATTCACCTACAACACCTCTGGAACTTTCGCCGCTATCAGTCAAATCACCACGCCGACGGGGCAGGACTATACCCTAAGCTTCACGTACAGCAACAATTTGGTCACACAAATCCAGCTTAAGGACACTTCTGGAACCCTTCTGCAGCAGGTCGATTACACCTACTACACGACGTCGGGTGGTTATTCGACCGACGTCAGCACAACGCCGAACGACCTGATCCAAGTCAAAGTGTCTCGGAAAGCCAGCGGCGATCCTTCCGGAACCCTTTCCATTGTGCGCTACACGCAGTATCGATACGGCGGCGACAGCGTACTGAAGGCGGTCTACGAGAACGACGCGATCCAACGGGTCCTGGCATCCACCGGACTTTCGTCACCGACGGCCATTCTGAGCCAGGCCGACACCTACGGCACGCCGGCGGTCAACACGTTCGCGAGCCGAAGCTTCACGTATTACACGTCCGACGCCAATACGAGCAGCATTAACACACCTTTCACAGCTGCTGAAAATCTCCAAAGCGAATACGGCGGCAGTAACGTAGATGAGCAGGCGTACGTTAAAACCCAGACCATCGGCGGCTGTGGGGGCTGCGGGTCCGCCTATTCCGTGACGAAGTCCTACTTTTACATGTTGATCTCGGCTAACAGCATAAACGACGCGAATGAGGTTTCCTGGCTGGTAGTTGAGGACACACAAGACTCCGCAGGCACTGCAGTTTATCGCACGGTCTACGGCCTTAACGGGTGGGATCGAATCCTGCGGCGGGCTTTCATTCAGAACCCGGTGACGTCACCGACTTACTGGTGTGATTCGTGGAAATTCACGTCGGACACCGTTTTAGGGGCGAATCAATTCCGCCTGTCCGAGTATCGCATGCCGAGCGCCCACACGGGGGTGACGACGGCAACCCAGCTGCAAGCCTTTCTCAATCCGTACAACGGTTCGTCTTGGACGAACGACACAAACACGGTGAACAGCTCGTCGGGACAGATTTACACTTACGGCTACAACTCGAACAACTTCCCCACTGACACTTGGATCAAGTACGGCGAAAGCGGGACACCTTACTATTTCTCGGCGATGGATTACGGCGACAGTGTGAATTCATCCGTCGTGACGGCTACGTACGACTATCCGACCCAGACGACGACACGTACCAGCGGAAATACGACCAGTTACAGCTACACCTTCTACGATTCTAGCACCCACCAACAGGTCCAGACGAAAACGACGACTCTCCCGACAGTGTCGACGGGCCAAAACGGCTCCGGGGTCGCAACCGCCACGGGCCAATATTACGACAACTTGGGTCGCCTCCGGTGGACGCAGGACGGCGAGGGCTACGTCAACTACTACAGTTACCACCCTGTCCAGGGCACGCTCGCTTACCAGGCGGTCGACGTCAATCCCTCAAGCGTCAGCAGCGACATCAGCAGCGGCTCGAGCGGCAACTGGGAGGCCTGGACTGTCGACGGGGCCAATTCCAACGCGCCGACCCGCAGCGGCTCGTTACCCACCACACTGGCTCTGGAAACCAAGACCTATTACGACGAACTGGGACGCCAAACCCAGGTTACCGATACGGGCGGCAACAACCACTACACCGTCTACGCCAACCTGCAGACGATCCAACTCCCGTTTTGGAACAGCAGCACCAGCCAGTCGCTGCTGCCGATTCAGGTCACGAATCTGAACAACGGGGCGCAAGTGAGCGACCAGATCGGCGTGCGCGCCAGCTACACGGCAATCTCGACCTCCAGCGGCGCACCGACCGGCTTTTCGACCGCCCCGTCGCAGAGCGACTATGTCACCTGGACGCATTACACGTACGACGCCAACACGGGGTACCTGACTTACACCGACAGGTACATAGATTCTCCCTCCAGCGGCCCAGGAACACTCAGCGCCGATTTTTACCGAACCGTCACCCAGTACGATACGCTCGGTCGCCAACAATATAGCGTTCAGGTGATCAACGGCTCGGTGTCGACCGCTGAAGTCGAGCAGGTGACCCAAAACGTCTACGATATTCGCGACCGTGTAGTTCAAGTCAACAAGGGAGTCAGCGCCCTCGGTCAGAACATGACCAGCAGCTACAACGTTTACCCGACCATGTACACCATGTCTCAGGCGGTTTACGACAACGGGGGCGTCGGCGACGACTTCGTGACGAAGACCCGGACCTTTTTCGGCACGTCGAGCACCAACTACACCGGCTCGAATTTCTACCGGACCTACCGCGGCCACGTCCGTGGGCTCGAGCCCTTCTACGTCAGCGGCTCGACCGAAACGCCGATGGGCCCTTACACCGTCAATGACGTCGACTGGAAGGGCCGGGTCACGACAACCGCCCAGTACAGCGCCGATCCGACCTGGTCCTCGGTTCTGACGTCTGACGGCTATCCGGCCTACGCCTCGTCCACAAGCACCAACCGCCTGACTGAAACGAGCACACTCTACGACAACCTCAACCGGGTTTATCAGACCCAGCAATATGACATTGCACCGTCAAGTGGCACCGGCACAAATTACCTCGCCCAGAACACGTTTTACGATCGCAACGACCGAAGGGTCGCGTCTGCGCCAGCCTATGCAGCCGGGACCGAGACAGCGTACGACGGCGCAGGGCGGCAGTACGAAACCCGCACAGTCATCGCCCTGCAGTCGACATCGTATTCGTCCGCCGCGTATCAGTATTGCGCGCCGACCCCAATCCCGACTCTCAGCTCGATGTCGGGGGGCAGCAACGGCATCCTAAAGCTTGCTCATCAGACACTGGACGCCAACGGCAACGTACTCGAGACGGACACGTTTGAGGACAATCACGACGACGTGATCAGCTCGAGCCCTGGGATCAACCTCACGAGCAACAACAATTATGTTCGGCGGACTGGCTTCGCCTGGTACGACATGGCCGACCGCATCACAACCTCAGCTGACTACGGCTCGGGCGATCCGTCCTCGGGTGCCGGGCAGTGGAAGTACGCGACCATCCCCTCGCGTCCTTCTTCGGCTCCCACGGCGTCGGCCAACACGGCCCTCGTGACCCTCTACGCGTACACGAGTGATTCCGCGCGGTTACAGACCACCACCGATCCGGCAGGGACCGTCACCAAATACTTCTACGACAATCTCGGGCGAAAGACCTATGTTGCCCAAAACTGGCAAAACTTTGTCCCCCCCAGCACCGGCACCGGCAACCCCAACGATCGAGTCACCCAATACGTTTACTATGGACCTACGCAGCTGCAGCAGCTGGTGGCCATGGATCCTAATGGCGATGGCAACCTTTCCGACAACCAGGTGACGACCTACCAATACGCGGACCCGGTCGATGCGAACCGCATTACAAGCCAGATTTATCCGGACTCCAGTACGGTCACGCTGGCCTACAACGTCGACGGCAGCCTTTCCCAGAAAGCCGATCCGCGCGGAGTGGCTCTCACCTACGCTTATACGAACAACCGATTGCTGGCCTCCGAATCCGCGACGACGCTCCCGTCGGGCGTCGACGGCACCATTCAGTCCATCATCCATACGTACGACAACCTGAACCGTCCCCTGAACATCACAAGCTATGCGGGCACTGGCGGCACCGGAAGTGCGGTCAATGATGTCCAGTACGCATACTACGACGGCTTCAACAAAGTCGCCACCAGCTACCAGGAGCACTACGGCGCCGTCAACACGTCGACGAGCCTGAACCTCCAGTACACCTACGACACGACGACAACCGGCTCCATTTACAGCAACCAGCTCCGACTGCTCACGGAAGTCCACCCCAACGGCCGGAACATTTATTACGATTATGGCCCCTCCTCCTCGACAACGGCCGTATACAGCGCGACTTCGACCGTTCGTGAAATCTGGGACGGCAGCCCGTCCGGCACCGGCTTGGCCGTCTACGACTACAACGGTGGGGGCAGCCGACTGGCGATCGCCACGTATCCGCAGTCGTCCTTCAAGCTCGATCATTTTGAAGGCACGTCTGGCGCTTATGCGGGACTGGACCGGTTCGGCCGAGTGATCGATCAATATTGGGCGGGCTTCGGCGGCGTGTCCGACGTCGACCGGATCCACTACGCCTACGACTATGCCGGGAACCGGATCTACCGTCAAATCGATCCGGCAATCTTCCCGGCTGAGACCATGGATCAAGCCTACACATATGACGGACTGTACCGCCTGCTAACGTCTCAAGTCGGCACACTTTCAGGGACGACAATCGGCGGGACGCCAGCCGGCCAAGAGGCGTGGACGCTCGATGGGCTTGGAAACTGGGCCGGCTATGTGACTCAAGCAAGCGGGACGGTCAATTTGAACCAGACCCGCACGGCGAGCCCGGCAAATGAGATCTCCGGCATTTCGGCGTCGGTTGGCGCAACGTGGGCGGCCCCAGCCTACGACGCAGCCGGCAACATGACGAGTATCCCCAATCCTTCAACTCTCACGTCCAATTACACGGCCACGTACGACGCTTGGAACCGGATGGTGTCCCTAATCAACGGCACGAGCACGGTTGCCACTTACTCTTACGATGGCCTCAACCGGCGCGTCACCAAAGGCGTCTTTGTGAGCGGGACCCTGGATCACAACGAAGACGCCTACTATAACGAGGAATGGCAGATCCTCGAAGTCCGCAAAACTGTCAGCGGCACGATCAACCCCAATCCGCTCGAACAATTTGTGTGGCACCCGTTTTATGTCGACGCCCCGGTCTTTCGCGACTACGACGCAATGACCTCCGGCTCACCCACTCGCTATTACTATGCCTTCGACGCCAATTACAACGTCACGGCCGTAACAACTTCTGCAGCCAGCCCGGCGGAGCGCTACTACTACTCTCCTTACGGAAATCTCACCTTTCTGGACGGAGGTTTCACTGTTCGTCCAACCCAGCAGAGCCAGATCGCCAATTCCGTGACCTTTACCGGCCAGCGGTATGACAGTGAGTCAGGGTTATATACGTTTCGCTCGCGATACTCCCACTCAGCACTCGGCTCCTTCCTTGCACGTGATCCGATGCCCGCGGATGATGCCCGCTCTCTATATAGCTTTTTGGACAACAGGCCTGGTTACTACACAGATGCAAGCGGCATGGTCGTCCTGACACCAGATCCGACAATGTCCTACCCACCACCGAGCGAGCGGGTCAAATGCGGGGACGCGGTGGCGCGGACGTGGAACATCAGCTTGAGTAACCCGAACGTGCAGTGTCCCGGGAATAAGGGATACTTCTTCCAGGTCGTCTCCCTTAACACCAGCATTGCCACCTGCAAGGGACACCAAATATGCTCTGCCTCATTGCAATACATAGAGGTCTTTGGGGCGCGTCCAGGCGCGCCCCTTTCGGATACATTCGGTGCTCGGTTTGGGGACGGCACCATTGGATACAGACTCGTTACCGGCACCATGAAGTACATCTGTGCCACACCTGCGATAGATGCTACGATCGTGGGGTGGATAAAGGCCAGTCCACCGGGCGGGCCGATATATGGCGATCGCCCATGCGCAATAACGTCTGCCGGAACCCCGTCGTCCAAAAACATTCCGTCGTGGTTCGGCGACGCCGGCGCTGGGAACGATCCACCGCCTGCATCCCATGGCATTTTGGCAATTTGGGAATGTTGTTGCAGACCAGTCCCCTTTGTGATCTCGTGGCCATGACTATGGTCTCGGTAGCGGCCTGAGGACGGTTTCCATTGGACGAATGGCAGCGCGGTCAGAATTGTGCGAGGAAGATCAATGGCTCTCGATTCATTCGTGCGGCCCTTGTGCGCAGCCGGCTTGCTGATTTGTGCGAGCAGACTTTCGATTGGAAAACAAGGTGACGACCGGGACGCACTGAAGAGCTATTATTCTCTGGTCACAGACGCCGGGCTCATGAAAACGCCGGCGTGGAATGCAACGTTCGACGAAAATCCGCCACTTTCCGCTCGACGGGCAATCGAGTTGGCCACGGCCGTCAAGAATCGCCTCGTCAAGGATGTCGGGCTTTGGAAGTGGGGGTACCATCGTGTTCATCTCGAATACAAAGACATCCCGTCTGTCGGCAGGAGATGGTACTGGCGGATCAACTTCGAGGCGTGGTTCGATGGTATGCCGCCGGAAGTGGCGCCTCGAGTCGATGTGGTCGTACTCATGAATGGCAGGACAATTGAGCCGGTCGAGGCGAAGAGCCCCTTTAAAGCGAAGTAAGCTGCACTGGTGCGCGATGTGGGAGTCTCATCGAGGGAGAATCGGATCGTGGTTACCGCGGCGAAAATGGCGACGGTTGTGTGGTTGCTAGCGGGCCATTTGCCTATAGCCTCGTATGGTGGACAGAATCTCCTCACGGACGAGGATCTGAAGAAGACGCCAACCTGGAAGGCGAGTGAACCCAACCCACCCGTGTCAGCGGCGCGGGCAATTCGCGAGGCAACAAAGGTCAAAGATGCCTTCGTTCGAGATGTGAGACAATTAAGAGGGGTCACGGTAGGCGGGCGCGCGTGGAGTTTGGCCTGGGTCGATTTGTGCCCTAACCGCCCGCGCGCTGACCGCAAGCTAGACCGTTGGGTGTGGCAGGTCTGGTTCGCATCGCCAAAAAAGGTGCCGGTTGGATTTTCTCCACCAGGATCGTTTGAGGATCCGTGGTCGCCGACGCGGTATGACCTCCTGGAGATCACGGTGCTGATGGACGGACGCGTACTGAAACCCTTGGCGTTGTGGTAAAGAAGCAGGTGAGGCCGACCGAGAAAAGGGAACACTCGATGAATCGCCGCTGGGCCGGCTGAAAAGTAAGCAGTTTCGGGAAAGGGAAGGCAGCTCTTTTCAGAGGGGGGTACCTCGGACGGCGGAGCTTTGCTGTTTTCGCTCGCACCGCCAAATAGGACCGCGGGACTTCGATCACCACGTCGGCCAAACGTAGCCCGCCGATTTCGCTCACCCACTGACCCCAGCCGCAGCCCAAGCGGATGATCGCGGAAGGTTCTCCTCGCGGCGGACCTCGCCCCTTCATCTGCGACCGGGAATGAGGGTCCGTGCGCACCTTTCCCAGTTTGCCAGCTCTCTCACAAAAAGTTCAATAGCCGTCCCGTCGACCCGACTTCGGCCACAGGCGGCTCGCCTCAGACAATCGGCGACGAGCTGTTGCTCGTTTGGGGAAAGTGACTTAGCTTCGGTACTTAGCATTCGCGAGCGGATTCAACACAAAGTACCATTTTGGCGAAACGGCAACGGGGTTGCCCTAAGTCACGCCCTGGACATGTGTTGTTGAGTTCAAATCTAGTCACCACCTTCGCATTGCAAAAAGCGTGAGCCTCGACGGACAGGCGTGAGCCATTCATTGGGTGCGACCCGCCGCTGTTTTTGCCGTCGGGTACGGGCCACAAAAAGTCGCTGCTGCAGCGAAAAACTCGCCCGAATTCCTATGTCGCAGGTTTTCGGTAAGATACTACGGACTCGTGTGCGCGATCTGTATGGGCGAGCGAGTCGCGCGCTCTTGGCGGGCTAAGTTGTTTCTTTACGCGTCGCAGCCAAGTAGGTTGCGTCCCAATCGGAGTTGTCGAGGCAACGCACACCACATGAGGGCCGAAAGCATGGACCAGAGCTCTGACACGTCTGATAGAAAGGAAATGCTGCAAATCTATTGCGCCGATGCCAGCGCACTCGAAAGCCTGCGGTCGACAGTCGCAGAAGAGGAAGGGGAGATCGGACCCGTCGCCAACGTTCCACGCGGCACCGTGCTGCACTTCGATCCGGCGCACAAGGATGACCTCTACTTCAAGGTCCTGGGAGTATTTGTTACGGCGGGTCTTACGAAGTTGATCGAATGGGCTGCTGCCTCGCTGAAGAGCAAGAAGCCGGGTGACTCCCCGATCATTTTGAGCCGGGGCAAGCATCGAGTCGAATTGCTCCCCGGCACCGATGCGAAGGTGGTCCGTGCCGTTTTGGATGATCTCTTGAAGCGCGAATGAGAGCTTCCGATGGAATTCTTTGAGCCTCTGGGATACGGCCGCTTTGATCCCGCCGCCTTCGGAATGTGGGTCAATGTCGACAAGGTGCTGGAACATCCGCGGTACGGAGAACTCGGACCGCGAATGTGGACGACGTTTCATTTTGAGCTGAACGATGAGCACCGGGACTATGTGCGCTCCTCGGAGCCGCGGGAGGATGCGGTCTTTGGAGCCACTTGCTTCACAGTGGCCACGCATGAGCGCCGGCATTTCCACGATTTGCTGGCGACACCCTACGGATCGATGCTTGCGCGGCAGTATCTCAGGGCAGCCTTTTTTAACGGTGTCCTGACGGAAGAAATCCTGTTTCGACGAAAGAACGTGGGCGTCCCGCTCGACGAGTGGTGCCAGAATCCTGGTTTCTTTCAAGCGTCCTTCGGCATCGCTCCTCCCTCCGACAACATTCGCGAGATTAGTGCCATCTTCCGGACCATGCAGCAGAAGCTGGCTGCGTTTGAACACGGTCAATTGAATCCCGAGCACTCGCCAGAGTTTCCCACCGGAACATCGATCCTCGAAGGAATCGCGGTCATGATGCAATTGCGTCAGATCGGCGAGGAATTCGGGCGCCCTTACGGTGAGGCATTCGGTAGGTCGGTGTTGGAGAGCGCTGGCGGTTCAAGGTACTTCGGCGCTCTCAGTCTGGTGTCGCGCGTCTTAGGAAGACGACTGCCAATTGCGGTAGAAGCACTCTTGCTGCAGGCCAGCCTCTACGGCAATTTTCAGGATCCCGACACTTCGCGGCCGCGGTATCCCATTGATGTGCTGGCCAGCTTGCTCACCTGGTTTCGCGACGAGCGCGTGTTTGAGTCACCGCTTTTGCCGCCAGGAGACGCACTGCTGCACTACGTCGCGTCGGTCCTCAATGAATACTTCGAAGAACGACACGGCGGACCTCTGGCGGACATGGCTCGTCAAGCGACGGTCGCCAACCGTGCTGTGGCGGACGCACTCCGGCAAGACCTAGCGCGATATGCCGAGTTGTCAGGAAACAGCAATTCGCTGTGCGAGTGCGTGTTGCAGATCTTCGACAACTTCAACACGGCACAAGCTGCGTTCTCACAGAAAGTCGTCCAGAACTTGCCGTGGTATGTGTCCTACGACTACGTCCGCGAGCGATTCACTTGTCCCGCTCCCCTGATGTTTATCGAATCACGGAAAGGAATTCCCGTGGATTCGCGACTGGCCGAGCTGTACTACGTTCAAGTGGAAGACCGCCTATACCTGTCTCCCGATGTTCAGGCTCGGTTGCGAGCGGATCCGCAGTTTCCAATCGCGGCGTTGGATCATGCCGAACCAGTCGAAGCACTCAGCGAGGACATGTTGCGAAATTGGCGGACGATCGCGCGGGCGACGTCTGTCGAGGACGAGACAGCCGCGCGTGTGGCTCCCAATACGCTCGTGCTGAGAAACGCGTATGTCCTGTCACCGCGGGCGACCAGTTTTTCAGGTTCGCCTGGTGAAGAGCTGGATTTATCACTGTGGCAGCGGTTTTACGATCAAACATGCCCGATGCGGCTTTTCTTGGAGGGGCCAGACCTGGGAATGCCAGCCGCTTCGCTCCGCGACACGTTGGCAGCATTTCACGCCTGCCATACCGCGGTGTACAGCGCTTCGGGGCTGCTGGAAGCAGAGGAACTGGACCCGCATGAGGTCGGTGACCTGTCTTCCGGGATTCTGAGCATGTTGGGCGCGCACAAGAAAAGCTGAGCGAAATGTCGCTGAATCGATTGCACGCAGGCGGTAGCGGATATCTCGATCCGAACAATTTGGGGTTGAGTGTCTGTCTCGATTCTCTGTTTGACGATACCGCACCAGAACGAACGCTCGAGCACCTGAATCTGGTGGCGCTGACGTCGGTGGGGCATCCCGACGCACGACATCAGGCATTCCTGAGTTCGACAAAGCCGGATCAGCAAGGCCGCGTCATTGCGTCCTTCTCTGTGTTCGCGCACGAGACCCGGCACTTTCACGACTTGCTACTCACCTGCTACGGGTCATTTCTGCTCCGGCAAGCGCTGCAGCTAAACATGGCCTATTTCAATATGTTGCGTGATGACATCGTGTATCTCTGCGATGCCATCTATTTGCCGTTGAACGAATGGGTCAACAATCGCGAGCTCTTGCGGAGGTTCCATCCGCAGCTGTCACCTCCAACCGAAAACATCGTGCGTTATGTTCGAGAATCAGAACAGCACGAGGCTCTCCTGGCAAAGTTCGAGCAAGGGACGTCCAAGCGTTCGCCCGTCACGGCCTCTTGTTTGTTGGAGGCCTCGGCCATTATCGCTCAGGAGGAATACGTACGCTCGAATTTCGGCGTTGAGTCTGTTCGTCCGTTCTGGTCGATCTTTCAAGGAGAGGCGCAGCGTCACTACTTTGGTGCACTCGACACTCTGCAAACCGTTCTGAAACGAGAAGTTCCTCTCGACATGCAGGCGTTCATTATTTTTGCCGCCCTGTGCGGCGACTATCGCGGCAAGTCCGGGATTAGCGGTTCGACGCCGCCTGACGCCTTTGTGCTGATTTTGAGTGAACTCACGAGCAAGAAAATTGACCTCTTCTCGCCTCCTGACGTGTCTGCCGCCGTGAATGAGTGCTTCGAGCGATGGGGTTGGGGAAGTCCATTCGCGGCGATCAAGCGGGCGCATCGCGAGAATCGCGAGCTGCTAGACGTCTATCGGCGGACTTATGAAGGCGAGGAACTCCACAAGAGCGTCGAGGCCTGCTTAGCGGCGTTCGAGAATTATTGCGACGTCCAGGACGCGTACCTCCAATGGTTTAGCGATGGACACAAAGGCTACTTTGACCTGCGCCAGTATTCCCGTGACTTGTTTTCGCTGCCGCTCCCGCCCCTATATTTTGAGTGCGTGCGAGGGCTTCCGTACACCGACGTCTTGATGACGGCCTTTGAAATGGAATCGGGACAATCCGTTCGCGTCAACGAATTGCCAGTCGAACTTGCAGGGCAGTTGACGGACTATCATGACCGGGACGGATTTCTCAACTTGTGGCACTCAATCAGCTTTCGGGGATCAGAGGCGGCTGAGGGCTTTTCGCCGAAAGTCAACATCGGTGCTTGGCGTGAGACGTGCCATTGGACGACCCATAGTCGGTTTCTGCTGGAGTCGAACCGTGCGTCTATTCCACCGTACGCCGTGGACGATCAGCTCATGGGACTTTCGGCCTGCGGCGTGACGGTCATCACTGCTGAGGGGGTGCAGCAGACGCAAAGCAAGGCACGTCCTGGATCGGTCACTGCTGAACTGGCGCACGGCGCGAGTACCTTAGACGACGCCAAGAAAGGACAATTTCAAGTCGACTCGGAACGCTCGCTTGAAATCAAGTTGCGCGGGGATGGAGCCATCGGCATCGAAGTTCCAATCCGGCTGAAGCAAGAGCTTTGACTCGCAAGACAGCCATGTCACGACGCTTGACCGCGCGGTCCGCGCCAGGTGGCTCGGCCCCCGTCAGTAGCCTCTGACTCGATGTCTTGCTGCACGAGTCGAAGAGCCTCGGGCAGTGCTAGGTTGCCGAGCACGCGGCCGGCATGGGGTGGTTCACCGTGCGCGCGTCGGTCCGACACACCGGCGCCTTGTGCGGTACTGACATGTCAACGCCAATCAAGACCATATGGAGGTGCAGCCCGGTGCAATACGTGGGGGTTTGGCAATTGATGCAACCGCAGTCGCCTGGTTTGGTTGACGCAGCTCGGAAGGCATCCGATTCCCGGTGCCCGTCAGAGCAAGGACAGTGCCAAGGCCGTTAAATCGGCGGAGCCCTTTAGAAATAGTTCAATAGCCGTCCTGTCGCCCCGATTTCTCGTAAATCTCGCCGAACGCGAATCTTAGCGTACCTGCCTGCGTCGGGCAGCGCGGCTCAAGAGCCCTACGAAATCCGGTAAATTACCGGTGAGTCGGGTCAGGAGCTGCTCATGCCCACGAAGATCCCTGCTTTTCGCTTGCATAAGCCCTCAGGTTTGGCCGTCGCCACGTTCAATGGCCGCGACGTGTATTTCGGCGCCTTCGACTCAGCGGAGAGCCGCGAGAAATACGAGCGCGCGCTCGTCGAATGGCTTTCCAACAGCCTCCGACTTCCGCGGGACGGGCATCCGACTGAGATGACGGTCGCCGAGCTCTTGGCCGCTTATCTCAGGTATGCGAAAGCCTATTATGCCGTGGACGATCAGCCCACGAGCGAGTATGGCTGCATCAAGTCTGCGATCCGGCCGCTTCGTGAGCTTTACTCAAGAGTGCCGGTCACCCAGTTCGGTCCACTGGCGTTGAAGGTCGTGCGCGAGCGATTGATCAAGCGGGGTCTGTGCCGCACGAATATTAATCAAAGCGTGCATCGCATCCGGCGCATGTTTCGATGGGGCGTCGAAAACGAGTTCGTCGCCCCGGCCGTGCTGCAGGCACTTCAGGCCGTTGCTCCACTCAGGCGTGGCCGAACCACGGCACCGGAATCGAAAGAGATTCGCGCGGTGCCGGACAACCTTGTGGAAGCCGTCTTGCCGTGCGTGGCCCCACAGGTCGCCGCGATGATCCAATTGCAACGGCTGTCAGGAATGCGGTCCGGCGAGGTTGTGATCATGCGACCCTGCGATATTGATCGCTCGTCCGACGTCTGGATCTATACGCCCCGAGTGCACAAGACGATGCTCCAAGGCCACAAGCGGGACATTTTCATCGGCCCGATCGCGCAGCGCATTCTCGAGCCATGGCTCAACCGCCCGGCATCATGTTACTGCTTCAGTCCGCTGGAGGCGGAAGCCGCACGAAGCCGGGATCGGCGCAGGGCACGTCGGTCGCCAATGACTCCTAGCCACGCAAAACGCCACGCAAAACCGCATCCGCAGCGTGCGAAGCGCGAACGCTACGACCGCGATTCGTACCGTCGCGCCATCGAGTACGGAATCAAGAAGGCGGGTGTGGCACACTGGCACCCCCATCAACTACGACACACATGCGGAACCCGAATTCGAGGGCGCTATGGCTTGGATGCGGCGCAAGTCGTTCTCGGCCATCGCACGGCCGCAGTGACCGAGATCTATGCCGAAGCTGATCGCGAGAAGGCCCTGGCGGCGATGGCAGCTTCCGGCTAGGCGAACAGTCCTTCTTTGGAAGACATCTTCGATGAATTCGACATGCCAGCGACCAGCGGGTAGCGATGAGGGCCTCAAGTCCGCAGCCGCCATGAAACTAGGATTTCACTCGCGCACCACCCGGAGCCAGCTTCCCCTCAAGGTGCTCGAAGACGTCCTGATTACGCTGCACACAGAATTTCATACGAACAGTCTGATTGCGTTCTTGATGACCTTGGGCGAGATCCGTCGATTATCCGTGTTGATAAACGACAGTGGGCTCGCACCCAGCTACAGCCCAACCTTTGCTGCCTCGTCCGCACTCTATGATGAAGCATTGCCTCTACTGAAGAGACTATGTGGTTCTCTCCTCCCTGAGGCCTCTTTGTTCCGCCCGTGGTATCACCTAGGAACTGAGCTTGGAAAGTGCAGTGAGCAGCTGATAACAACGCCCGAGATCGACCTACAACACGTCGTCGCAGCCATCGATGGCCTCAAAGCACACGGCGCCGATCAAGTGCGGGCGCTCCTTTGTTTGCGCAGCCTCAGCGGCAAGGCGGCCGCGTCTCCTGACATACTCCTGAATCTGGTCGCTCACTTTCCAGAAGTAGAGCGATTGACCGAAGCGGACTCCTTTGATCGCTTTGTCGAGTTCGCTCTATACGATGTCGAGCGCCTAGATCTGCGTCAGGAGACGGAGGTCGCGTCGCGTCTATCGGAGCGCGAGCGCTGGATGTACAAGGAACGCATGCGAGGCAGCTCATATAAGGAGATTAGTGAGTCCATCAAAGGTCAGTTTCCGGACTTGGATGAGAATCGCCCAATAACGTCCTTGAGCGGCATCAAGAGCGCCGTGGGACGCTATGCAACCAAAAACAACCTTCCATTAATTCGGGCTCGTCGGGGACGTAGGAAAGGACGCTGACCAAGGCTCTCGCTGTGTTGTCACCGCGATCTTGGCACAAAGCCGGCGAGCCTTCGGTCGAATCGAAATGGCGGAGCGAATCCGTGGCTCCCACGCTTTGACGTCGCCTTGCGTCCGACTGTGCGAAAAGCACTTTGAATCTCCTCGGCAGCCAACTTCCAGTCCGTTGCCTTAGCCGACAAAGCCCGTGGTTCGGCGGCGCTTTTTTGCCAAATGATGCGCGTAAATTACTTTGCGATTTTAAATCGTAGCGTTACAGCGAAGATGATCGCGTTCGATCGCAACTTCGCGGAGGCTACGATGCCGAATTCCCCTGTTGGAACGCGACTGCTCTCGCTGCGCGAGGCAACGCAGTTGCTGCCAGGTCGTCCACACATTTCGACTTTGCACCGATGGCGCCTCCGTGGCGTTCGTGGAATACGACTCGAGACCGTCCGCGTTGGCGGCAGACGGTTCGTTTCGACCGATGCCCTTGCAAAGTTTATCGATGAAACGACTAAGGCGACGGCGTCGCATGACCCGGTCGCAAGTCCTACCACCTCATGCAGCACGTCTGCCGCAGAGCGATTCTTGGACGCGGAACTGTAGTGCGAGGCATCAAGCCGCTTAGTTTCTAATTACTGACCGCTGATCTTCTGATCTATGACCATCGCTGTTTTGGATCGAAATGGCCGGACGGTGACGTTTTCACCGGGTCTGCCCAGCATTAGATCCGCGCTCACAACCCGCTGCATCGGCGTCCGATGGAACGCAGCCACGACGATGCCTGTGCCGCTCGCGTATCCAGCATCGGACGTACAAGGGGAATGGATCACGCGAGCCGGACTCGCGCCAGTTGCGGCTCGGCTCTTTGAGGATGCTCACTTCGATGTCGTCTACCGGGCAACCGGAATCGTGCCGCGCGCTCCGCGACGTGTGCGACTCCGCAGGCCTGATGGCTCTGAGCCGATCGACCTCTTGAATTTTGTTCAAACTCATGATGAAGGCCTGATTCGCGTCGTCGAGGACCGCGTGGATCCGGTACGTCTCATGGCCGATGTGGCTCTCGCATACCCCTGGGCACGTGTAGTTGCAGTTACGGATAGTCGGCGCCTCGGGCGCGATATTGCACGTCGACTCAGCGCCTCGTTGGGCCGGGTTCATGCTTTTGATTGCCGGCCGCGAGCGGAATTGCAACTCGAAGAGTTACCGAGAGTGTGTGTCTCCACGTTTATCGGACTCGTTCAGCTCGACGTCGAGCACGGGATCGATTTCCTGTTTGTGCCCAACGTCACCGAATTGACTTCCAAACGCGCCGATCTCGCGGTGGTGCGCGCGGGCCACGCGCGCGTTTTCGGGTTTGTGCCCTGTGGCCAACAACTGTCCCAATTTGAGAGCGACATCGTGCGATCGCTTCTCGGCTTCGCTGAGCTGACGTTGGTTGACAATCGCTTATCTATGCGGCCTATCGAGGTTGTCCGGACACAGCTTCGTGGGCCCTTCGTCAGAACCAGCGTCGTGAGCCCAGATTTTCTTCGGCACCATGTATGGCACGACCCCATTCGGACTCGGCGCGTAAAATCGTTGGCGTCCTACCTTCGAATGGCTGAATGCATGCGTATGCGCGATCGATTTCCGGACATCGCTACTGCATTGGCGTGCGAGGCCGACGTACGACGGAATGTCGTGATTGTGTGCGACAATGTTGAACACGCCTGGCACATGCAACGAAACTTGCGTCAGCCATCCTTATTGATTGGAACAGGCGAGCAGATGCGCGGGCAGACTTTCACATTCGCAGTCATGCCTCCAAGCACCGCAACCAATCCGGTTCAGGTGATTACGACGCGGGATGCTTTAGCGAACGGTTGCGTGGACATTAAAACGATCGATGCCCTTATCGTAGCGGGCGAAAATCCCCACGCGCTCAGGATTCCAAATCACCTTCTCGGTTCGAGCACTGCCCGCAAATTGCTGATCATTGAGATGATCGACTTCCGAAGTCCCCCGCTACGCCACTGGGCGTTGTCACGACTTAACGAATACTTGGAACGCGGAATTCTTGCTCCGGGAGTGGATCCCGTGCGTGGTCGAGTTGATCACTTCCTCCGCTCCCGCTGTTTAAGAGGGGTGACATGACCGTATATGTGAGGCGACGCCGCTACATTTTCGCGATTCACGGGCGTCCGTTGCGATTTTCCCGGCAGAGGAAGCGACCAAACCGCGAGCGCTCAGCGACTTTGACGGTCTCAACGCTTCATTCAATCACGCTGCGCGACGTCGCGCATCACGAGAGGCTCTTAGCCGCGTATGGCGAGCTCCGACGCAAGGGCGGGCGCGCTCCGGGGGCCGACGGGCTGGCATTCGATGACCTCAGCCGCGCCGAAGTGGCGGGTGTTCTGAGAAGTATTTGGCGAAGGATCGACGATGGCACTTATCGGCCGGCGCCTGCCCGCCGACAGCGAATTCCAAAGCGCGGTGGTGGTCACCGCACACTTAACATTCGGACGATTTTCGACCGGGCGGTTGGGAAGGCGCTCGCGCTCACATTGTCGCCGCTCCTCGATCCCCTCTTCTTTCCGACAAGCTTTGGCTTTCGGCCGAACCTATCGCATCTGGAAATGCTCGCCGCAATCGAAACTCGGCTGGTCGCGACGGATTCGTGGGTTCTCGCAATTGACGACATTCGCCAGGCGTTCGATTACGTTCCGATCGCGACGGCAGTTTCTAATTACCGACGTTTATTGGGCGACTGTGACCTCGTGCGACTTATTGAAGCGGTGCTGCGTGGCCATAGCGGTCACCAACGCAGCCGAGGCATCGACCAGGGATGCCCGTTTAGTCCAGTCACTTTAAACGTCGTGCTTCACGACATCCTCGATCGGCCCCTTTCAACCGATCGAGATCTTCCCCCGTTGTATCGCTATGCCGATAACTTGGCGTTTGCATGCAACGGGGTGCCCGAGGGAGGGCGTGCCCTCCAGCGTGCCCGAGAGACCCTGCAAGCCTACGGATTCGAGCTCAAGGGCCAAGATGGCCCACCGGTCGACCTACGACAACCGGACACACACGCCCACTTGTTGGGCTTCCGGATCAGCCGACAGAACGGCCGGGCCAAATACGAGCTCGGAGACGAGGCCTACGAAGAGCTCCGGGACGAGTTGGAACAGGCCCACCTAAGCGACCAACCGGGCCTAACAGCCCGAGCAGTCGCCCAAGGCTGGCTCTGGGGACATGCCCCAGCCCTCGAGACCGACGCAGAGGCCGGCGTCATAAGACGGACCCTCAATACGGCGGGACGAGCCGGACTCCGCGGGGAGTTATCGGAAAGCCTGCTGAGGGACTCTATCGGACGGGCACGCGAGCACTGGGAGGCAACACGCTCCCGGGCAATGCAGGCTCGCCCAATGATCCCCGACGAGGACAGCCTTATGATTCGCAGCGCTCCGCGCGCGGGTGATCCGCCCGTGTCTTCATGGGAAGGCACGGAGGCCGGCGACTCGGACGGTCCGTTTTAACGCGACGGCCGGGTCGTCGGCTCTTTCCCTCCGATTCGATAAGTGCATTCGGCGAAGCTCGTGACGAAGTCATAACAACCTATCCCCAATCCAAGACCAAGGGGGTGTTGATCGACAGGGATGACGTCCTCGTTCCGCAGCTCTTTGACGCCCTGCAATCACGATTCGAACTCTCGCCGCGATGGGCCGTGGGGTAAGCAGGCAACTTCCCGGCGAAAAACGCTTTAGCCCGGCATCACGACACCTAGATAACGGTTTCCTTAAGCCGGCTACCTTTCCCGTTGAACTTTTAACCCTTCTATGGCGTCGATACGTTTCCTGAAATCGTGCTCGGGAACGCCGCCGGGCGGTCGTTAGTGTCTGGCCTCAAATAACTTATGGCGGTCTCGGCCCGAGATGCTGCGATGGCTCTCGGCGCGCCCTCAGCAGGTCAGCCAGTTAGGTGCTACGCTCGAAAGCAACCTCCGAGGCTCTCTAGGCTATCCGTATTTCATGATGGCTGCCTCTCGCTAGGCCGACCGCCCGTTTCGATCGCTGCTTAGTAGAACGATCTAAACCACTTTGCGACAAAGGGTTAATCCCAATGCACCCTCCAAGGCGCTTCGGCCGGCCAGCCATCTGTGCCTCCGGGGGGTCAAATTGCGAACCTCGGACCCTGCGCATTGCCAAGCGGGGTGGATCGCTAAGTGGCCTGTGCTGGCTGCTTGCAGCTGCGAGCTTTCGCTAGCATGGAAAACGGCATCGAAAACCGCTGCGCCGAGGTAAGCTGGCTGCACTGCCCAATGGCTTCGTCACCGCCTCCTCTCGGGTGAAACCGGGGATGCTTCTTCGGTCTGGCGCCGTTAAACCTTACATGCAATTATGTTATGCTTTGGGCACGCACTTCCGTTTTGGCAGGGACATCGGTCAAAGACAACTCAGTCAACCCATACTTCCTTGTCAACCGGATTGAGAATGAAGCGTACAGCGCACCTCAACTCCAACCCCTATTTCGTAGAAAACCGGTTCGGACGACCTGGAAAAGACTGTCCAACGCAGGAGCTGATCTGGGCATTCGGTCGACTGACGACGAGGCAAATTGGCAAAACAGCTGATTTTGAGCTCTGGTGATCAATGGTTGCGACCGTGTCTGAACGCATCCCAGTCTCCGGCCGTTAGTTTCTAATTAACAAACGGAGCCGTGTCCTCATGGCTTTGGCGCTGGCCGCGGAGCTCAAACCTGTCCTCGCGGATCGGATTGCGTCACGACAAACCGGTTGGGCGAAAGGCTCAAGCTCCGCATCCCTGGGGGGGCAATCGGCAGCCCCACAAGGACCGCGAGAGACGAGCAAATGCTACTGCCGGGAGAGAGGCTTCCTCCAGACTGAAGTCTGGTCCGGTTTCGGGAATGCGTTCCGTCTTTGACCGGCCGAGAGCCTCACCTCCTACCGGCGTCTCACTGGCGCCTAATCAGTTCTCTACGCGAGCGTAGGAGAGCTTCGTCCTGCCGTTCTGGACATGACCCGTCATGGTCGATGTGGTCTTGCCCAGACTCAGGATTTCGACATGGCGCGGCGTTTTCTCGCCACTCGAGGCCGAGGGAGCTTTGATGAAGCGCACCGTTCGCGAGTCGGGGTCGTAGTGAATCTCCTGCATGATGAAGGTCAACTTTTCATGCCCGTCCTTGTTCGTGAACCAGTTGCCCTTGTTGTCAATCCTGAGCGTCTCCGAACTCACAGCGTCCCCGTTTTTTGACTCTAAACGCCACTGGCCCGCGACGGTCGATAGGAATTGTCGCAATAGCTCATCACGATCCACGTCCGTCTTACCTCTTCCGTTTCGGGCGTGCGTCTTCGATGTCTTTTTTCCCGTGCCCTCGGCGGGTTGCGACGGCCAGACGCTCGGTGTGGGCCTCATTACAGCGGCGGCTCTGGGCGTGTTTGTTTGCGCCTTGGCCGCATCGCCCACGATGGCGGGCTGCGGCGGGGGAGTTTCGACTGGCGGAAATTCCAATGCGCGTTTGTCGTTTGGCAGACGGAAGGTGGCAAGGACGTTTTGGCTCTCGTCACGAAGAAAAATCGCCACAAGTTGCGCAGATGCCGTTGGAGCAGGAACCGCATCGTCCGGCCGAAAGAAATTGGGCTGTTCGCTCAGGATCCCTCCAGCCCGGTTCCAATTGTCGAGCTCATCCGAATTGCAACGGGCCTTGAGCAGCGCGTTGAGTTTGTACAAACCAACTTCAGTTGGTGCTTGCCATTGGACATCATCAAAAACCACGTCCATTCGCAGGCGTGCTCGCTCCCGGAGCTGCCTTTTGATCGTGTTGTCAAAGGCGGACACCACGAAAACCATTGTCTCTACACTCGACTGGGGCAAGTAAAGGAAGCCGCCTGATCGAAGAACCAGCGACACCTCTTGGAGATTGTGGCATGGCGAGAGCGTCTTTTCCTTGGTCATGAACCACGGAAGAGAGCGCATCACGTCGGCCTTGCAGAGCGAGAATAGAGCAGGGTACTTCGACACGCCTTGCATGTACGGGTCCTGGTAGGCGAAGCCCGGATTAGACAGCCGCAGCGGGATAAACGAGCGCACGTAGACCTCGGTCTCATCGGGCACCGACGCTGCGTTGGAAAGCCAGGTCACATCTGCCGGCATTGTCCCCCATGTAAGCTGAGCTGCTGGCCGAACGACAGCCGCATCAAGGTCGCGGAGGACATAGGTCTGCTTCCGCTCGGCTTCACTCAGAGAAGCGACAAACTCCCTGATGTCATTTCCGACGGAATAGCGGTTGACGAAGCCTCGCGGATAGGAGAGAGCCTTATCCCGCATCGCCTTTTGAAACTCGATCAGCGCGAGCTTCCCGGATCGCGGCGGGAAATCGCCGCTGAGCGCGTCAATGGCGGCGTCGATCCCTGTCGGCCGGTCCGCTTTCGCGCTATTGCCGGTTGGGGGCGAGCTGGACGATTTATCGTCCGCAGCGGGCTTCGATTGGCTGTTTGCGTGGTTCGGATTGTCGGACGATGCCCCTTCCTGTTTGGCAACAACGTTGGCGACGACTGGAACCGAAGGCGATGAGCCGTCGTTGGCGGTGCTCAAAGCAACTGGCGCTCGAGCCGATCTGAGCCAGAACGCGGCCAGGGCGAAAGTCAGGACGAGTAACCCCGCAGCCGCCAATAACAGAATGCGACGCGTGGCCAACCCTCGCCCCCGACTCTCCGGAACGGATCGTGTGTTTTGATCGAGCTGAGAATTGGCATCCTCTGACTCGACCCGTTCGATTGTCGCCCGACGGTTTGACGCTCCATCGGCTTCGATACGTGAAACTGGCCCTTGTTGGTCCTTCCACGTCTCGGTTACCAAAAAGAGACTCCCGCACTTTCCGCATTTCGCCTTTTTTCCGAGCGAGTCGTCCTTCGCACGGAACGTCTTACCACATCCGGGGCAAACACAACTGATCATGGCCCTTCTCACCTCGCTTTTTTTGCGTTTCGCGGCGTGCGCTCATCGCCTGCGCAAAACAAAAGGAGCGTCGAACCAAGGCCGCTCCAGACGCCCCCGCTAAGAGGCAACACGAAACAGCACTCGGCCGACGCCCCCGTGCGGGGGCGCGGCTCCAAGTACTGCTTTCGTGTTCAAGAGTCCCGTGAGAGACTCAGGTTAGCGGTTTGTCTGGAAGCAGTTCTTGACGCTCGCGCGTCATTCAAGTTGTCGATGTGGCCGGTTAGCCGGTCACGGGTTCATTCGCAATTGGTCCTCAACTTGGTTTGGGCGTCCGCCTGCTGTCAGCGCTGGCGACGACGCGTCAGCCAGTCACTTTACAGCGGCGCCATTGTTCACGCCACAAGTCATCCGCGACTGAAACCCCCGGTCGGCCATGGCGGTCGATACACTACCTTTTCGCCGCGTTGCCGCGGACAACGGCACCTGCTCACGCACCTCGCGGGTGGCGACGCCGCCGACCGTTTTGGACATGCACCATCACCCCCAAGGAGACCACGTGAGCCAAACGCCAAACCCCGATTCGGTACTCGGACAGTCTCAAGGGCAGCAGGCATCTTCGACGACTCAATGGGGCAAAGCGCCGCCCGTTCCGGAAATCAGGCAGTTCCTGCAGGGACCGCAGAAACGCAGTTTCGAGCTGAGACAGGCCGTCCGCATTTTTCTCGAGATCATGCGTGGCTTCCGCAAGCTTCATTTCCTCGCCCCCTGTGTCACCGTGTTCGGCTCGGCGCGCTTTACGGAAGAGCACGCGTATTACGGCTTGGCCCGCGAGATCGGCGAGCGGTTGGCTCGCGCCGGCTTCACGGTCATGACCGGCGGCGGACCCGGCATCATGGAGGGGGCCAACCGCGGCGCCAAAGACGCCGGTGGCTACTCGATCGGCTGCAACATCGAGTTGCCGCAGGAACAGAAACCGAACCCCTACCTCGATCGTTGGGTCACCTTTCGGTACTTCTTTGTGCGCAAGCTGATGCTCGAGAAATACTCGTACGCTTTTATCGCCTTGCCTGGTGGTTTCGGCACCTTGGACGAAATCTTCGAGACGGCGACCCTCATCCAGACTCACAAAATCAAGAACTTTCCGCTGGTGATCGTGGGCAAGGAATACTGGCAGCCACTGCTTGGTTTCTTGCGTGGCCGACTCGTCGAGTCTAAGACCATCGACCCAATCGATGCCGAGCACATCTTGGTGACCGATTCTGCCGAGGAAGCGGTGCAGCTGGTTCGCGACGCGGCGCTGCGGCAGTTCGGGCTGACTTATGGGCCAAAGATCAAACGCCGCTGGTTCCTGGGGGAATAGGATGGATCCTGGCTGCGATGCCGCTTATTGGGACTTCGAAAGAGCGTCCGCTCAAGGCAAGTGATGCTCGTAACCTCCGACCTAACCGCCATCGCTATCCCCAGGAGATTGACTGCATGAACGAGCTGAACGGCACGACCAATCTTCGCGCGATCGCCCACAAGGCAATGACCGATCATGGGCTCGAGCCCGACTTTCCTCCGGATGCGATTCACCAAGTAAAGGGGATACCGGGTCCTGCACGCGAAACCGATCACTCGATTCGTGACTTCCGCCAATCCCTCTGGTGTTCGATCGACAACGATTCGTCGAGAGATCTGGACCAGCTCACCGTCGCGAAGAGGGACACGGCAGGCGGCGTCAAAGTCCTGATCGCTATCGCTGATGTCGATGCGATCGTCAAACCTCATTCTCCGATTGATCGGCACGCCAGCACCAACACGACTTCCGTCTACACGGCGGCTCAGATCTTCCCGATGCTGCCCGAAAGACTTTCGACCGATCTGACCTCTCTGGGGGAAGGGGAAGACCGCCTTGCCCTCGTCATTGAGATGGGAGTTGCTGCCGATGGATCCGTTCAGGAATCCCAGGTGTACAGAGCCTTGGTCACCAACCATGCCAAGCTGGCCTACCGCAGCGTCGCGGCGTGGTTGGACGGCACGGACAAGATGCCCGAAAAGATCGCTAAGACCAAGGGTTTGGACGAGCAGTTGCGGATGCAGGATGAAATCGCCCAAGTCATGAAATCGGTGCGCTACGTGCACGGCGCGCTGGACCTTGAGACCATCGAGCCAGACGCCGTGCTGAGGGACGGCCAGGTCGTGGATCTGCGACTGGATCGGAAGAACCGGGCCCAGGAGTTGATCGAAGACTTCATGATCGCGGCCAACGGAGTGTCCGCGCAGTTTCTTGAGAAGCATGGCGTCCCGTCTCTCCGGCGCGTCGTTCGCTCTCCGGAACGGTGGGATGCCATCCGTAAGGTCGCCAAAGGATTCTCTGACGACCTCCCCGCCGAACCCGATTCCCGGGCGCTAGCGACCTTTCTGGCACAGCGCCGCTTGGCGGACCCGCTGCGTTTCCCGGACCTGTCGCTAACAATCGTCAAGTTGCTGGGACGCGGCGAATATGTCGTTCAGCTCCCCGGGCAACAGTCGCCGGGACACTTTGGGCTGGCCGTGCGAGAGTACAGCCATTCCACTGCGCCGAACCGCCGATTTCCCGACCTGATTACGCAGAGGCTGCTGAAGGCCGTACTGATCGAAGGCAAGCTTCCCTACGGCGCGGCTGAGCTGACGTCGCTGGCGACGCATTGCACCGAGCAGGAAGACGCGGCCGCGAAGGTCGAGCGTCAGGTGCGCAAATCCGCTGCGGCGCAGTTCCTCTCCGGCCGGATTGGCGAGACCTTCGATGCCCTTGTCACGGGTGCCTCCGAAAAAGGAACCTGGGTTCGACTGCTCAAGCCTCCTGCCGATGGCAAGCTGGTGAGCGGGCATGAACGAGTCAAGGTTGGTGACCCGATCAAGGTCCGGCTCACCAGCCTGAATATCGAGCGAGGGTTCATCGATTTTGTGCGCTCAGGCACATGAGACGTTGGCTCGCCTGGTCGTGGCCACGATCTACCCGACGATCACTCATCGCGAACTGCGTTCGTGATCGTTGATGCAGATACCGCTTCTCCGCCTCGGCCGCGAGCGGCGTCCCGCGAATCTGGTTCGACTCGAACTATTGGAAGACGTTTCTGCACGCGCGGCTTATGACACCGATGGGCTCTTCCGGCTGCATCTCGCTGTTTAACGCGAAGCCATCGGCTCACCAGTGCTTCGCGGATCACGTCACCGCGGAATTTCCGCGCGAGGTGTTCGCGAGGGGGCACCGCGTCTATCAGTGGCAGTTGAGAGCCGGTCGAGACAATCACTTCCTAGACAATTTTGTCGGTTGCTGCGTCGCTGCGTCGCGCCGCGGCGTTTCTCTTGAAAGTCAGCCGCGGGCGCCGATCGCGCGGCAACAGTCCCGGCCACGAAACCGGGTGAGCTATATCCCATGACGAAAGACAGAAGCAACGTAGTTCCGATTAAGCGCCGGCCGGGCGTGTCTGAAGTGTTCGGCGTCCAGCTGGATGCGCCGGAGACGGACGGCCAGCGAAAGCCGGGGCGGCCACTTGGCAGCAAGACGCAGGAGATCCCCTACGTCGAGGCCGTCGTGACTCGCTGTCGATGCGGAAGCACCGAGCGGAGCGAATACACGAACCGGCGAGAGCACGCCCACGCGGGCATCGCCACCGACGGCAAGCCCTACACGCACACCGTCTGGCGTGACACGAAGTGCCTCAATTGCGGACAGCGGAGGTGCGACATCGCGCGGGAGAATCGAGTCCAGCCCATCGGAGAGACGTCGGGCCCGCTCTACGCGTGTTCGCCATCATCGTCGTCACTATCGTCGCCATCGCCACCCTCGAAGTCATCGTCGTCGAGATTGTGCTGATTGACGGGAGCCGCTTGCAGATTCGCCAGGGATAGCTCCGCTGTACGACGAAGGCCAAGCTTGCGGAGATAGATGGCCTGCGCCTCTTTGATAGCAAAGGCACGCTGCTCGTCGCTGATTTGACCATCCAAAGACACAAGCTGGAAAAGCCGGCTCCAGTAGGTCGTGAATGGCTGTGGCAACCGGATTCGCTCCAATACCTGACCTATGCCCGCGCCGATTAAGCCACCGACGATTATCGCGGCCTTGAATGCGGAGACTGGCTCCCCATTCGGATGAAAGTAGAAAAAGCACCCGCCAGCGACTCCGGATCCCAAAAGTGCCCCAAAGCCTAACGCCGCGATTGCCTTAAGAATTGAAATCATTGCAGCTGAACTTCCCGCGCCATGAGTCGAATTTCCCGATGGCTGGCCACCGCGACCGCGCATTCAATTAGTGCGTAGACGGCGAGTGCGAGCAGCCACCAGTGTGTCAACTCGCGGATCTCTTCGGGTTTGTCGGCGGTCGGGCTGACAAGATCCGGCTTGAACCGGAGGTCGGCCCCTTCAGTCACCACCGTATCGCGCCCGACATATGACCGGCTGGGGCCGCTGGTTCCACGCTCATCCGTCTTCACTGATTGCGCAACTTCGGGACCAGGTAGGCTTGGCATGTGCCGCGGCACCGCAGCAAACCAGAAAATAGCAGCGAGGATTATGAGTCGAAATCCAGCGTCGGCGAGTGCTCCGACGAGATACTCCGGTGCAAATTTATTGAGCATCATCACGACATTGGCTTCGTCGCGAGTAAACTTCCGGATGGGCATAGATGCCTGCGGATAGATTGCGCCGCTCATCAAAACCTTCCTCGCCGCTAATTGCGTGTATTCGCGCGTCGACAAGCAATCTATCAACAGAGGCGGCGCTATTCCAATAAAAAAGCGGCCTCATTGCCCGCATCGCGAGTGAAACCAACAGCCCTGAAAATAAAATCGGTTCCCGATTTTCTGATCTCCGAGCTTTGCGGAAGCCATCCCATCATAGATGGTGATGGCAAACAACTCCGCGCAAATTGCTCAGATCCGAGCGCTGCTCGCCACTGGCGCGACCCCTGGGCGCGAGCGGTGCGATTGAGTTCGCGATCTGTGTCGAGGCGATGCGGCAGGGATTCGTCCCGCCGACGATCAACTGTGAAGAGCCCGATCCAAATATCGGCTTGGACTATGTTCCCCTTGCGGGGCGCAAACATCTCGTGCGGCTCGCGATGTCCAATTCGTTTGCCTTCGGCGGCAACAATGCGTGCATGCTTTTGGGAAGGTGCGAATGATCGCTGAAGACCGCGCGCAGATCATCGAGCAGTTGAAACCCATTCTTTCGAGCGTGTCGAACGGACGGGCGAAGGTGGATCACTTTGCCGAGGATGCGCGGATCATCGAAGACATCGGCCTGGCGTCACTTGATTTGTTAGAGCTGCGTTTCGAGCTTGAAGCGGCATAGAATGCGAAAATCACGGATGAGGAAGCGATTTCACTCAAGACAATCCGTGATGTAATCGATATCGTGCTCGAAAAATCGAATACGTAAGCATCGTACCAAGCACTGGCGGTTCTGCGCTCCGATTGTTCCAATGGCCCGACCCTGGCGAGCGATACCACGCGAGATTTGAGCGTTGGTTTGCCAAAAAAGTCTCAGGGACGCGCGACCTCCTGTTTATGCTGTTGACGCCAGCAAAGAAGGGCTTTCGCGTCTCCTCTTAGCCTCCGGCTGCGATTTCTGGCTGATCGGTTCGGCTGATGCGAACGCAATTCCCGAATGCCCTTTTCTTGCGGCAAAGTCGGTCGGTTCGGTCTGAGATTTCGCAACTGCGGAATTTGCTCTGCAAAATACAACGGGTGGTCGTTGAGGGGCAACTTGGCGGTGTTCTTGAAAGTGGAGCCAAAATCCGCCGCCTTCGCCTGCGCTGTTGGTACGCGCTCGGCGTCGGATTTGACTTAGGGCTTTTAGTAATAAGAAAGGGGAATGTCTCAACCCTTTGAAATCCCTCAATCCGAAACGACAAATTCAGGCGGTCAACCGTCAAGAACGTGCGATTCAGCGACAAATAAGACTTGCGCTTTTGTCGTTCGTCTGCCAATGTCCTGACTGTTCAGTGACAACAATGGGGGGCGAAAATGACGGATGAGCGACACATTGCAGAACGGTCCGCGGATGGGAACCAGATAAGCACCAAGCGGGGTTTTCCCGTTTACCGCACGAATCCGAGTGTGCCTTCGTCGAACACATTGCCGACCCGCAGTAAACGGTTTCACGTGCCGGGCGGAAAGGGTTCGGTGATCGTCGACAACAGCACCGGCGAAATCAAAGGCATCGGCGGGATGGGCTTTTGGTGGCAGGAGGAGGTTGATTCGAGCCAGTTCGTCAAGCTGTTCCTCGACGGGATCAAGCAGGCGGCCGGTTTGTCGAAAACAGGCATCCAGGTGTTTGAACTGGTCTATCACCAGATGCGGGCGAATCCCGGCTCTGATGAAATCAAGCTGAATCAGTACGTGGCCAAGGACCACGGCATCAGCGACCGGACGTACCAGCGGGGCGTCCGCGAGTTGCTCGAAAAGGAATTCCTGTTCCGGAGTCCGAGCGACGGCGTCTTCTTCGTCAACATCCGCTTCATGTTCAACGGGGATCGCCTGGCGTTTGTGAAATCCTATCACCTGAAAGGCTCGCCCCGGCAGGAGGAATTGCCGCTGGTGGAGGTCCCCGCCCTCCCCGCTCCCGTCGAATGATTCACGTGATGTAGCCGTTCGATTTCAGCCACGGCTGGACCGCCTCCTCCAGAATGTCTTGCAGCGTGTTCGGCTCGACGCCCTGGAGTTGGCGTTCGAGTGATGCCTTTTTCAGGGCCTTGGCGAGGTCTCCTCGCATTCTGGTACTGATCGGAACGCGGTCGATGACCGGCGTCTGTGTCTGGGTCGTGGTCTTCGCTTTGCCTCCGTAAACGAAATCCCTGATTACTCCGGGGTCGAGCGGCTCGGGTGTTTCCTTCAATCCTTCGGTGAGAGTACGTCGTTGTTCGCCCATGGCGTTCCTTCCATGGTTTTATGCGGTCGTTGCGTGTTTCGTGGCGGTGACACGGTTCCTGACCGCATCGGGCAGAATCTCACGGAAGAGTTCGTCCATTTCCTTCGCGGCTTCGCGTGCGCGTGATCGCATCTTCCAAACGACAGCCCCCTGCCCTGGCGCGTCAGCGTAAATCTGCCTAAGAATCATTGCCTTGGACGCAACCGGAAGGTCCAGGGCGATGGCTGCGTTCTTCATGTCCTGAGTCAGGCGATAATGCATGCCGACCATGCTTAGCACGATGACTCCAGGCGGTACGCCGTTTCGCACTGACTGTGCCTGGCGTAATCGCTCGGTGGCTTTCGCGAGCGCCCTCACTTCCAGCATGCTGGCCTTGCAGGGCACGATGGCGAGATTTGCGCGAAGCAGCAGTGAGCGATTATGCTCGATCAGGCTGCCTGGTCCGTCGGCGACGACGAAGTCGGTTTCTTGGTCGAGGGTGACCGCCTCGAAGGCGAGCAAGGCGCCATCGAGTGGCAGCTCGGGCTCGACGGTCCCGCAGGCTCGAAACGCTGGTCAGGATGCCGATAGAACTCCAGCAGATGCCTGAGCCGAACAGACAGCCGATTGAACCGGACTGCCCAATGGCAAGGGGAAGATTCCCTTCATGAAATGGCATTCGGCGAGCCCTATTGGTGGCTCGATCGCGTCGGCACGCCTTTGACCTCCGCTCCGCCTGAAGCAATCAGGTGCGAGTGCTGCGACCGGTTTATTTCGCCGACCGAACACACCCTCGCCTATCCGACAATTCACTGTTGGAACTGCGGCCATACGATCCCGGCGCCTGACTCGTGGCGTGAGTGGAAAGGTGACTCCGCCCAGTCCGCGGCCGAGATCGAGAAAATAGCCGGCTACCTTATGGCTGATCTCGACCGCTGTTCGATCAAGACGGTTCACGTTGGCGCCTCGATTCGTCGAGCGATGTTCGCGAGAGTCGCTGCCATCATGACAAGGCAGTTTCCTGGCAGCGGCGCCCTCGTGTTCGCGATTTTGTTGGCCCTGGCGACCGTCGTTGCAGTCTTCATTTCCTCCCATCCGCGCCGATAAGCTGACGGGATGCCCGACCGCGACCCCGACTTGCTCGCAAAGCTGCGCGCCCACCTCGACGCTGCCCGACAGCGCGCCGACGGATTCGAGGAACGCCCTTGGCGCGGCAACGACAAACTGCTGATTTGCTGCGGGGCCAACCACATTCAGGTTTGCTACTTGGTCACTGAGCCGGTCCGCCGGTCGCGCGAGCAACGATTTAAGCCGACGCTGCCGACCGAAGAGCTGTTCGATTGGTTGATTTCGCGGCAGTAAACGCTGCCCGCCGTATCCGTCTCGGGAGTCTCGGACCAATGCCGACGGTCGAGTGTCCGTACTGCGCCGCCAAGTCGAACGTTCCGGCTGAATACGATGGGCGAACCACCAAGTGCGTGAACTGTGGCAAGCCGGTCTTAATTAACCTCTCGCCGCACAACCCAGCGCCCTCTGCTTCAGCCCCGCCGCCTGCTGCTGGCCGGGCCACCATCGTCGCCTGGGCGGCGGTGACGACTGTCGCGCTTGTCTGCGGGGTCGTGATTGCCATCATGTATCGCTCTCTTGCCTCACGGGCGAATGCCGCGACGGTCCAGGTTGGGCAACTGCAGGCCGCCCTCGCGACCGCGGAGGCCGAACTTGCGGAACAAAAAAATCCGAAACCGGATGGCGGTCGACTCAGCGTGCCGCGACTGGTGCTCGAAAAGCTAGACCTGAGCCAGAAAAACGTGGAGTTGGCTGCCAAGTTGTTTGAACACGGTGTGGCCAAAACCGATGTCTTTAACGCGCACATGGGCCGCCTCAACCAAGCGGCGCAGTCGCGCGCTGCGGGCCTTCTGCGCAAGCTGAACGACGGAACGATCGACCGTGGAGAACTGAACCAGCTGCAACAGACTCTTGGCGGAGACGGCAGCGATTTGGTTCCGTACTTCCTGCCCAAAATCGCTGCAGCTCGGACTAAGCTGGGCGGCTGAAGGTTCATCTAGGAACCATGGCAATGACTCCCAAGCGCGGCCGACGTTCGCCTGGCAAGCACCGGGCAATCAGTCAACAATCTCCTCCATGGCGGGAGAGCTCATCACCGAGACGTTCGGCTACGACGGTGGTCGCCAGGTCACGGTGTATGTCCCGGCCGATCCGCCCGAGGCAGTCGTGTTCGCTGGTGACGGTCAGTTGATCTCGCAGTGGGGTGAGGCC
>Ga0210390_10000220_pt1 | contig 62599 bp, 45 predicted proteins | sample IncBWH11OmetaG_FD_161050 | JGI IMG/M metagenome (GOLD analysis project Ga0210390, IMG submission 161050) | Forest soil microbial communities from Barre Woods Harvard Forest LTER site, Petersham, Massachusetts, United States - Inc-BW-H-11-O ...
CACGCCCGAGGCGCCCTGGACGGTGGTCAAGAGCAACGACAAGAAGCGGGCCCGGCTCGAAGCGATCAAGCACGTGCTGAGGAAGTTCGACTACGAGGGAAAGGACGAGTCGGCCATCGGGGAGCCCGACAAGCTCCTCATCGGGCCGCCGTCGATGCTGTCCGAACACGACCCGGATCGCGTTTACCCCACGCTGTGAGCCGAGCGGCGGGAGGTTCCTTATCCTGCGAACGGTGAGCTAGTGGCCAGGCCGGCTAGCGGAGAACATCCTCGGAGCGGCGGTGGGCCTGCTCGTGGCATTGCTTGTGCTGCCGGTCCCCACCGGAGCGGTCATCCGGACCGGCCTGCTCGGTTACCGGCGAGCCCTGTGCGGCTTCGGCCCGACTGCCGCTCCACGGCCTCGACAGGTGCCCCATCTCAATCGGGGCCAGGAGGCCGAATTTAGGCGGAGCTGGGCATGGCCGCGGGGCCGCCGGGGGGAGCGGTGTCGTGAATGGGGCGGTGTCGGCCTGACGTGCCGCGGTGGCGCTCGCGGCCGGCTGCGGCCCCGAGATCGGCAGGCATATGCGACGGTCGACAACCTTCGGGAGGAGATCAACGATTAGACATGGTTACTTGCATGTCCATCGCCATCAGGCGGACGTTGAACGGCTGTGCGTCGTCGAAGTTGTACATGCGCCCGTATTTGGGTCGCAGCCGTTCGATGATCTCTGGTACGGCCTCATCAACGGCTTGCTGCCGCGCGGCCGTCCATTCAGGGATGTTCCCGACCTTGTACGGGTCCACGCCATCCCAGCAGGGCTTCAAGCCGTCCACGATCTGCTTGCCGTACACATAGAGGCCGAAGTGATTGTTGAGCTGGGACAGCAGCCGGGACTTGGCTTCGAGATCCAGCCCGGCGGCCAGGTAGTCGGTCAGCGAGAGGTCCGGCACTTCCGTCGGCCGGGGCACGTACTCGTTGACGAGCGCCGCGACATCGTCCAGGTAGTTCAGGTAGAAGTCGACGTCGGACTTCTCACCGATGTTGCCATGTCCGCCGCAGAACCAGTCGAACTCAAGCGACCGGACGAACTCCAGGTTGGCCGCCAGCAACACGAGCGGTTCCTGCCCGCCGAAGCCGCCAAACGGCAGCTGGTCGACGTTGACCACGTCAGCCGTATGCCCGACGCGCTCCTCTTCGATGAGGAACATCGCGTGGTCGGGTGCGTGAGAGGGAAAGGGGAACCCGGCCAGCCGCACCGTTACGTCCTCGAACCGCACAGCGCCCGACGGCCAGTCGAGGACGTCGGCCGGGCGGGGGAGGTCCGACCGGAACCGCGACATCCAGATGGCGGTGTTCTTCGAGGCGATCACCCGCGGCGGCGCCGCGGCGAGCAGTTCGAACAGCCGCCGCGACCCGCCGACGTGGTCGGCGTGGAAGTGCGAGTACACAACCGCCGTCACCGGTAGCGGCGTCACCGAGGCGATCGCCGCCAGGGTCGCGTCGGCTCCGCCGAGGAAGGGATCGAACAGCAGTACGCCCCGCTTCCCGACGTAGAACAGGGACCCGTAGAACTGCCGGGTAACCCACCAGACCCGCTCGGTCACCCGCTGCAGGACGAACTCCTCCATGACCGCGCGAGGAAACAAGTGGGAGACCCGCTGGCCCGGCTTGATGAGCTCCGTCGTCGACGGCTCGACGTACTCCGCACCGGTAGTGGAGACCGGCTCTTCCTTCCACTCATCCCGCATCGCAAACGCCACATCGTCTCCCTTGAGTTGGGTGTTTTCGCCGATAGTCGGGCACGCCGTGGCGCGCTCACTTCCCGCGCGGGCCACGCTAGCTGTGCGCCGCGACGAGGGCGCTGACGATGTCGGACCTGCCTGCCGGTCCGGTGATCGTCAACGTCGTGAAGTTGCCAAAAGATCCGCCTGCGCCCTGCCCGAACAGCCGTGCGCGGCCGGCTGCGCCGCGGCCGGAGGCGTCCCCTACGGGTATCGAAACACTGAGATCTGGTGCTTCTGGGTGTTGAAACGGGAACGCGTCCAGGAGGGAGAATAGCCCGTGCCCAAAACGCACAGAGTCCAATTGATCGGCGACCAGCTCCCCGTCGCCAACCGAGGTATAGATACCAGTGAACGGGACTCCCTGTTTGTCGAGCGGAATCCCGATCTTCTCTACATGTGCGATCAGTTGATGATCGAGGAAGTAGTCGACCCAAGCCTCTCCGTCGTGGCGACTGAGCGCGATGTCAAGGTGATGCCACTGCTCCGCGGGCACCGGAACCTCTCGGATGATCTGCGTGTACATCTTGCTGAGACCGACCTCGGTGGCGGCGCCGCAATCCGGGTTGCCGACATTCCCGGTGACAACCGTCGGCAGCCGTTCGATTAGTGCGAAGGCCGTGCCCGATGCGATGAACCAGTCGAACACTTGCCCCGTACAGAAGTCGAGCACGTTCATCACGACACCAGCCTGCTGTCCCTGCAACCGTCGGGCCGTGTATTGCGGCCGCGTCGGCGGCTTGGCGGGGTCAAGCCAAGATCCGGACGGCCCGTAGGCACCGAGCTGGGTCACCCCGGGCACGGTACCGGGAGTCGAGGCTTTGACGTCCGCCGAGAGGACGAGCGTTCCGTCGGGGGGTACCGGAAAGGTGTGCGTTGAGACGGCCAGATACTTCCGGTGATCATCGACACCGACGTCGGATCCGGTCTGGAATGGGACCGCGCTCAAGTGGAAGCGCCCGCCGCTGAAGCAGCGCGTATCCTCGACAGCCATCTCTCCCAACCATTCGGTGTCATCCACTTCTCGTTGTAATCCGTCAGCGAGTAGCCGGCCTTGCCGAAGTCGTCATATACCTGCAAGCTCACTCCTGCTCCACTTTCTCCCGGCCTTCAAACAGGGCTACGGAGTCGGCCCCTGGCACCCGCGCGGATCCTCACAACGACCAACGGTGGCCGACGGGAAGGTGAAAGGTCATCACCAGATCTCGGTGATTCGCCAGACCTACCGGCCGACCCGACCCGCTCGGGCTGAAGCGCGCCCCGCATTACGGGCGCGGCTGGTGACGGGCCGACCGGTGAGGAGCTACGTGTTAACCCGCCACGCGGAGAGTAATTGCACGTCATGTGGCGTTGGTTTGAGTGTTGGATTGCAGGCTGGTCAGGCGCGGGATCAGCTTCGTCGCCGTAGCGCCGAGGATGGCCGTTCGCTCGTTTTCGGCGAGTTCTGGACTGGCCTCGATGTCCTCGCGGCAGGAGACGGCCAGGACGGGCATGTAGGGATAGTCGGTCCCGAATAGGACGCGGTCGATTCCTACGACGTCGCGCAGCATGCGAAGCACAGGGTCGCCCCAGGACGCGGCGGTATCCCAGTACAGGTGGCGGAACGTCTCGGCCGCGGTCGCGCGGGCCTCGGCGCCGGGGATGACGTCCATCTTGTCGATGATGGCGAACCGCCCGGCGAGGAAGGGCACGGTGCCCCCGGCGTGGGAGAAGACGTACTTGACATCGGGGGTGCGGGCGAAGGTGTTGCTGTAAAGTAGCTGGCCGATGGCCCTGGTGGTGTCGGCAGTGAAGTCGATGAGGTTGTCGGGCAGCCCGAGCGCGTGGGCGCTGAGGTCGGGCGACGGGTTGGGATGCACGAAGGCGACGGCCGCGCGGCGTTGCAGTTCCTCAAACAGCGGGGTGAACCGGGAGTCCCCAAGGTAGATGCCCCGGGCATTGCTGAACAGCACGACGCCGTCCAGGCGGAGGTCGTCGAAGGCGTAGGCCAGTTCGGTGAGCGCGCCGTCGACATCGGGCAAGGGCAGGCAGGCGAAGCCGCCGAACCGGTCCGGTCGGTCGCGGATCATCTCGGCGGCCAGTTCGTTGCCCGTCGGGCCAGGGCGCGGGCCGCGGCGTCGTTGCCGGTGTGCACGCCGGGGGTGCTGATCGAGGTGACGGCGACGTCGATGCCGGCGTCGTCGAGGAACGAGAGCATGCTTGCCCGCGACCAGGGCGCCGGCGCGACCCCGCCCGCCGGGTGGTCGGCCTCGTTGGTGGCCTGGAAGAAGAAGTCGGGCAGTATGTGGTGATGCGTGTCCACGGTGAAGGTCACGGCAGCCTCCTGGGGTCAGCTGGCGTAGACGCGCTGGTAGATGCGCTCGGCCAGCATGATGACGGTGACGTTGGTGGTGGAGGAGGGGACTTCGGGGATGATCGAGGCGTCGGCGACCCGCAGCCAGCGGACGCCTTTGACGGCGCCGACGGAATCGACGACGGACCGCGGGTCGTTGGGTCCGCCCATCGGCGCCGTGGAGGTGGGGTGGCCGTAGACGGCCGGGTTCGCGGCGATGACCTGGCCTAGGGTGTCGTCGTCGGCCGCCGCGTCGCCAGGGGTTAGCTCTGCCGCGATGAAGGGCGCGAAGACCGGGTGGCGGACGATGGCGCGGCCGAGCTTGACGGCTTCGAGCAGCCGCGTGGTATCGCGGCTGGTGCCGAGGTAATTGGGGTCGATGAGCGGGGCGTCGTCTGGGTCCCGGCTAGCCAGCTTCAGCGTTCCCGTCGCCTCGGGCTGGACGACGGCGGATAGCAGCGCGATCGCCCCTCCGGTGGGCTGAGTGACCCGGGCAGCAGGTGGGTCGCGCGCCCGCTGAGCCGCCACCGACGACGATCACATCGGCGTTCTCGGCCAGGTCAGACATGCCAATCTCCTTGCGTCGGAAGTGGTTGAGCCTGCCCGACCAGGTCAGAGCCGCTTTCGTTCGGGATGATCATGACAGGCGTCCTTCCTCTTTCAGAGGACCCGCATGGTCTTGGCGATGGGAAGCCGGCGGATGCGGGTTCCTGTGGCGGCCGCGATGGCGTTGACCAGGGCGGGCGCGGTGGTGGGGACGCTGACCTCGCCGACCCCCGTCGGCGACTCGGCCGACTCGATCAGCAGCACGTCGATCTCTGGCACCGACTTCATCCGCATGACCGGGTAGCCATCGAAGTTCTTGGTGATGATCTCGCCGCCGTCGCCGAGCACGACCTCCCCCCAGGCGGCGGCGCCAAGCGCCCAGATGAGGCCGCCCTCGACCTGCGCGCGGACCAGATCCGGGTTGACGGTGATGCCGCAGTCGAGCGCGAAGGTGACCTTCTCGATCCGCACCCGGTTGCGGCGGTCCAGGGAGATCTCGACGACCTGGGCGCTGTGGCTATCGAGGAAGCTGCTGCAGGCGACGCCGCGGGCGTGGCCCTCGGGCAGCGCAGTCCCCCAGCCGGCCCGGTCGGCGGCCAGTTCCAGCGCCCGCAGGGTGCGCGGGTTGTCCGCCAGCAGTTCGCGGCGCAGGTCCACGGGATCGCGGCCGACGGCGGCGCCGAGCTCGTCGATCGCTGACTCGCGGGCGAATTCGGTGTGGGAGTTGCCGACCGACCGCCACACCATGATGGGCACGCCGGTCTGGACGTTGGTGGTCTCCAGCTTGAAGTTGGGCAGCGCATACGGGCCGTCGACGGCGCCGCTCGTCGTCATGTAGTCGACGCCGTCCTTGAACAGGAAGTTGACCGCCAACGGCATGTTGGGCGAGGTCGGCTCGGCGGCGATCTGCTGGTGGAACGCGGTCAGGCGGCCCTGGGCGTCGGCCCCGGCCCGGACCCGGTGCACGGCCATCGCCCGGAAGCGGCCGGACTTGAGTTCCTCCTCGCGCAGCGACTGGAGCTTGACTGGGTGCTTCCAGCCCAAGGCCCGCGCGACCTGCACGGCCTCGCTATTCGGATCGTGCCCAGAGGTGCTGTGCAGCCCGAACGACCCGCCGGTAAACGGGACGTGCACCCGGATCTGGTCCTCGCCGATACCGGCGGCCGCCGAGGCCGCCATCCGGGCATAGGTGGGTCCCTCGGTGCCGACCCAGACCTCGAGGATGCCGTCGTCGCCCATGCGGCACACGGCGTTGTTCGGCTCCATCGGGGCGTGCGCGAGGTAGGGCAGCTCGTAGAACGCGTCCACCACGTGCGCCGCACTGGCGAGCGCCGCCTCGACGTCGCCGTCTTGCCTGGCCACCACGGCCTGCTCGCCGGACTCGACGAGCCGCCGGTGCTCGGCGAGCAGTTCGTCCGAACTGCGCCGCTCGGCGTTGCTGTCGTCCCAGTCCACCCGTAGCGCGCGCAGCCCCCGCTGGGCGTCGTCGAACGTCTCGCCGACTACCGCGATGCCTTCCTCGATGGGGATCACCGCGGTGACGCCGGGCACGGCGAGCGCCGCGCTGTCACCGACGGAGGCAGGCGTGGCGCCGAACTTGGGCGGGTGCAGCACGATCGCGGTCAGCATCCCGGGCATGGTGACGTCGATGGTGAACCGGGTCTGGCCGAGGATCTTCCCCGGGGAGTCGACCCGGAGCCGACCCTCGGTCCCGATGAGCTGGTACCGGCCCGGATCCTTGGGACGGACGTCGTCCGGGACTGGCAGTCGCGCGGCGCGCGCGGCGAGGTCGCCGAAGCCCGCCCGCCTCCCGCTCGAGTGGCGCGCTGTGCCCGACTCGAACTCGACTTCGCCGGCCGGCACGCCCCAGGCTTCAGCCGCGGCCGCGGCCAGCCGTGCCCGCGCCTGGGCAGCAGCCAGGCGGTAACGGTCCCAGAAACCCTTGGTCCCGGTGGACGCGCCGGTCAGCTGGATGAACCCGCCCCCCGCCGGGGTCCCGTACACATCCCCCTGGGGGCCGACCCCGTTCGCCGCGCTGACCACCCGGACCGAGGCGAAGTCCGCGTCCAGTTCCTCCGCCACGATCAGCGCCAGCGTGGTGTGCGCCCCCTGTCCCATCTCGGTCTGGTTTGAGTAGGCGACGACGGTCCCGTCCTGGTTGATACGGACGTACGGATGGACCGGATCGGCCAGCTCCTCCGGGGTCAGCGGCGTCATCTCCAGCTCCGGGAGGGCGGCCAGCGGCTGCGGGGCGCGGCCCGCGGCCAGGGTCTCGGCGGCCTCCGCGATGGCGTGCCGGATGCGCGGGTAGGTGCCGCACCGGCACAGGTTCCCGTTCATCCACTGGCCGATGGCCGCGTCATCGGGCGACTGGTTCTCCGCCAAGAGCGCGGCGGCGGCCAGGGTCTGGCCAGGCTGGCAGTATCCGCACTGGACGACGTTGCCCCGGTACCACGCGTCCCGGATCGCGTCGATGACCGGGCCCGAAGCGCCTTCGACGGTGGTGACCGCCTTACCGACCGCGGTACCGGCCGGTGTCTGGCACGACTTGGTGTTGCGCCCGTCGACCAGCACCGTGCACGCCGCGCATTGCCCGATCCCGCAGCCGTACTTCGGCCCGTGCAGTTCCAGCACGTCCCGCAGCACCCACAACAGCGGGCTGTCGGCGAAACGGTCGTCCACCTCGACGTCGCCACCGTTCACGTTCAACTTCACAACAACCTCCTGGATCGGGCGCGGACGGTGAAGTGCTCAGCCGTCGGGCGCTGGACGGGGTGGGGCGGCGAGCCTACGCGGGCTTGCCCTGGTCGATCCACTGCTGAAGCGTGTCCACCTGGCCTGCGGGCCACGCGCCGTCGCAAGGCATCTGCCCGCTGCGCAGGGAGCCGACGATGGCGTCGGCGTTCTCGACCACATCCTCGTAGTCGAATAGGTCGAAGGCCTGCATCATCGAGTCGCGGTCCTTCGTTCTGAATAGGGGCTTGATGTCACGATCGAAGCTGAGCTTGCCGTTACCTGATGGCATGGATCCTCCTTGTGGTGATTAGTGGGGGTCCTGTCCCAGGCTTGCCGCCGGGGAGGTGCGAGGTCGTCGCCCGAACTCGGTGTTTTGCGTGCCCGCTCAGTGCTCCAGTGCGGCGTTGAGGTTGCCGATCACGTCGAGCTGGGTGAGGATGATCGAGCCTTCTGGATAGCAGTCGAAGCGCTTGATCTTGCCGTCGGCCAGTTCGAACACGTCGCAGCACGGGGCGTCCATCCGCTTGCCGGTCGGCGGCAGCGTCCCGGCAGGCAGGTGCAGCACGCCGAGGTGGGTTCCCTGCAGGGCCAACTGCACCACCACGATGTCGCCGCTGACGTAGAGCTGGTACAGCTCGCGGTGCATGTCAGGGAACGCCCCCGCATAGTTCTCGACCTGCACCGGGAGCCCGTTGGGCCCGTCGGGCCCCCGATAGACGACACCGATCGAGTTATCGGTGAACGTGCCGTCGGCCGTAAAAGCATTGACCCATCCCTTCAGGTCCTTCTCCTCCGCGGTCTGATAGGCCTGCCGGACGATCTGCTCGTTGTCCAGGGTCATGTTCGTTACTCCTTCACCGCGTTCACCGCGCAGCCTGTCGGATCGGCCTATGCTCGCCGCCAGACAGGTGAAAGGTCGTCACCGGATCCCGGTGATTCGCCAGATCCGGACAGCGCGGGACGGGATCGATAGCCAGCGCCTACGGTCCGCCAGCGGGGCCACCGTTTGGCTAGCCCTTTGAGCCAGAGCTGGGGAATGCGGTCGAACCGCAGCGTCTGGCGGCCCCCCGAAACCCATGCCGGACACCGCTTCGAGAGCTCCAGATAACGATCGCTTTCGTCGTGCAGATGATCGTGCGGATCTCGTTGTCGAAGCGCAGGAAGGGGACGAAGTCGGCCCAGGCGTTCTCCCAGAGCCTTATGATGGCCGGATAGCGCTTCTCCCATTTCCCGGATAATTCCGCGAACGCATCGAGGGCGGCGGCCTCGGAGACGGCGGTGTAAACCGGCTTGATGTCTTTCGCGACTTCCGCCCAGTCTCGCTTTGACGCGTACTTGAACGAATTCCGCAGGAGATGGACGATGCATGTCTGGACGGCGGTCTTTTCCCAGACGGCAGGGCGAATAACTCAGATCAGGTGAGGCGCAGTCACCTGATCGCTCGGCATGCTCGACGCGTACTTGCAGGCGAAGGAGCCGTCCCGCTTAGGTGCCATTAGGAGCGACTGGGACGCGCTCGGGCAGCTGTTCACCGATACGGTCTACAGCGACCGCACCTCACTACTCGGCGGCGAGCCAGTGACCGTCGGTCGCGCCGAGTTCGTCGACGGATGGCGCCAGACGCTGCAGAACCTCGACGAAGTCCACCACATGATCACCTGTCATGTGATCACCCTCGACGGCGATCGGGCAGCCTGCTCGGCCAACATGATGGGCACGCACGTGTACACCAACCACTCTGGCGGCCCCATCTGGACGGTCGGCGGCCGTGACGTACCGCCGGATGCAGGAACGGACCAGATGGTGGCGGCCAGGCTGTCGGCGGAGTACAGGGATCGCGGCGATGCGCTGCATCGCGTGGCCTGCCGGTTCCATCACCAGGCGCTGGAGTCGGCTCCAAGCTGATGTGCGTCTTCAGATCGACGGCAATGGGCTGACTCGGAGTCGGCGGCGCCGCGTAGTCGCAGCGTGCTCTGCGCGTGGTACCAATAGGGCAGGCGATTCTGACGCGTGGGACGAGGCGGGCAATGGGTGAGGCGGATGTGGTCCGGCGGTTTAACCGCCGGATCCCGATGCGGGACGGCGTCACGCTGTCGGCGGACCTGGCGCTGCCGGCACCCGGGCCCAGCCCGGCGGTCGTGATCCGCACACCCTACGGGAAGACCGGGGAGATGCAGTCAAGGCGCGGTGAGGTCTTCGGCAAGGGCGGGTACGCGCTCGTCACCGTGGACGTCCGCGGCCGCGGCGACTCCGACGGCGTCTTCGAGCCGTACCGCAACGACGGGGCCGACGGCGCGGACGTCATCGCGTGGGTCGCGGAGCAGGACTGGTGCACCGGCGAGGTCGCCACCTACGGCGGCAGCTACGGCGGGAAGATTCAGTGGCTGACCGCGTTGCAGAAGCCGTCGGCGCTGCGCGCGATGGTCGCGCTCGTTTCGCCCAGTGACCCCTTCGTGGAATGGCCGACCGGCACTCCCGGGCCGATGAGCATCAACTGGCACCGCAAGGTCGATGGCAGGATGCTGCAGTATGACGAGGACGTCGACTGGATGGCCGTGTACAAGCACAGGCCGCTGCTCACCATGGACGAGACGGCCGGCTTCGTCGCCCCAGCCTGGCTGGAGCAACTGCGGCACACTACCCTCGACGACTGGTGGGAACCGCACCGCTACCAGTACCGGATCGCTGAGATCGACGTCCCGGTGCTGCACGTCTCCGGGTGGTACGACGATGAGGAGATCGGCACCCCCGCCAACTTCGCCGCGATGGCCGCCGCCGGCCGGGCCGGGCAACGGCTCCTGATGGGGCCGTGGGGGCACGCGGTGAACACGACACGGGTGCTTGGCGACGTGGATTTCGGCGCGGAAGCGCTCATCGACCTCGACGGGCACGTCCTGGCGTTCCTCGACGAGCATGTGAAAGGAGTTCCGCCAGGCCCGGCGGCACCGGCGCCGGTGCGTTATTTCGTGATGGGCGCGAACGAGTGGCGCGAGGCGTGGACGTGGCCGCCCGCGGGAGCTTCGCAGGCTACGTTCCGGCTCTCGAGCGGCGGTAGCGCCAACAGCCGGTACGGGGACGGGCGGTTGGTGCGGGTCCCCGTAGCGGCGCCGGATGCCGCTCCTGAGGCGGAGGAAGAACCGCCGGATGAGTGGGCGCACGACCCGGATCACCCGGTGCCGTTCCCCACCGGCGCCGGAAGCTCGCAAATCGGCGGCCCGGATGACTGCCTCGGCCTTGAGGGCCGCGGCGACGTGCTCGTGTACACCAGCGACCCGCTCACCGAACCGCTCGAGGTCATCGGCCCGGTGACTGTAGTCGCCCACGTCGCCACCGACGCGCGGGACACCGACATCACCGCCAAGCTCGTCGACGTGCACCCAGGCGGGTTCGCGCAGCGCCTGTGCGACGGGATCGTGCGACTGCGCTACCGGGACGGCTGCGCCACAGCACAGCCCGTCGTCCCAGGCGAGGTGTACGAGGTCACGATCTCCCTGTGGGATACGTCCATCCGCCTCGATCCCGGGCACCGCGTCCGCCTCGAGATCGCCTCGTCCGCGTTCCCGAAGTACGACGTCAACCTCGGCACCGGCGGCGACATGGTCACCGAGGCCGACGGCGTCGTCGCGACGAACCGCATCTGGCACACCGCTGATCGGCCGTCCCGGCTAATCATCGGCTGACCGCAGATCTCATCGGGCCAAGAGCCTGCGCAGCCGCCAAGAGCGCTTACCTTCCGCATGCCATGCAGCCGGGTTTCGTCTGACGGTGTCGTGCTGGGTCCGGTTGCCGGAGCTCAGAGTGGTTTTGGCGTCTGGGGATGTCTGGCTCGGTCAGGCGAAATAGCTATGGCAGTCCAAATAACCGACGACCTGATGACTCCGGAGATCGGCAACCGCGTCGCCCGGTTCAGCGAGCACGCCGCGGCCGACGCGGGAATGGCGCGTGGATCATCTCGACTCTTCCCGCCCAGCTGTTCACCGCGACCAGGCAGCCGCACCCGTTCTGGCTCATGGGTTGGAAAGCGGCGGTGACGCTGCAGCCAGGAGCCTTCCGGCGGCGTGGCGGGCGCGGGTGGCCTCCGGCGCCCCCAAGCCGATCAGGCGCAGGCAGGACGCGGCGATGTCGTGAGCGTAGGAGTCCCGCAGCCTACCTGACCTGCGCAGGTGGATGACCGACTCGACGACCTGCATGACCAGCGTCGCGATGAGGGTCTCATCCAGCCCGGTGGACGGGGCGGCCGCACGGCCGAGCCGCCCGTATACCGCCTGCAACTGCGATCGCTCGGCCCGGAACGACGCGAACTCCTCCCCTTGCACCTCGGGCATGAGGTAAAGCGTGGCGATGTTGTGCGGCGCGCGCGTCAGGGTCCGCACGTCGATAAGGGCGAGCGCGTAGAGCCCGGCGGCGGGGTCGTCGCGGCAGCGGGACTCCAGCATCGCGGCGACCTGCAGGCTGGGCCGCACCGACTGGGTGAGCAGCTCGAGCAGGATCTCATCCTTGCCCGCGAAGTAGTAGTACAGCGACGCCTGCCGGATGCCGACGCGCTCGGCAATCTGCCGGGTCGTCGTCGCGGCTAGGCCCTGGCTGACGAAGAGCCCGGCCGCCGCGTCGAGTATCTCCTCGCGTGGCGGCACGTCGGCATTGCTCGCCGGCTGCAGCCGGGGGCGGCCCGCGCGCCGCCGGTGCTCGGCCGCTTCTTCCAGCTTGCCCGTCGCCGGGCCTCGCGCGTCGGCCACGCCAGCGATTATCTCAGACCGCTCGGTGGCGGCCGATCCAGGAGCGCCAGCCGCCGAAGCGCGTGATGTCGGCGGCTCCCCGCACCGCCGTCGGCTCGCAGAGGAATCCCAGCACGTCACGGCCGTCGTCCAGGCGGACCCGGCCGATCGCCATGGGGGCGGCCAGCCCGGTCATGAAGCGTGCGAAACCCGCTCCGGGCAGCCGCCACACCTCACCCGCGATCGACGCCCCGGCCTGCCCCGCGGCGGGTGCCCCGGCGTCGGCCGCGGGCAGTGCCTCGACCCGGACAAGGCCGGGCTTGGGCGGCCGGGTATCCAGGGCGTAGAGCCGGTAGGCCGGCGCGGTGGCCGCCGGCCGAAGGAGCGTGCCGCCCGCTGCGAGGAGCTCATGGTTCAGCGGCTGCCCGCTCAGGTGCGCGCCGACGACCAGCACGTCGACGCTGGCCTGGTCGCAGCTCGCGGCTATCTCGGCGAGCCGCGCGTCGCTGCCCGCCGGGCCTGTCAGCATGATCCCGAACGGCAGCCCATCGACCGTCCCGGCCGGCACCGCCAGGGCCGCGAGGTCGAGCAGGTTCGCGAAGTTCGTGTAGGTCCCGAGCCGGGAGTTGACGCCGACCGGGTCGTCCCGCACTTCGGCGATCGTAGGGTGCAGCGTGGTCGTCGGGGTCAGCAGCGCGTCGCAGCCGTCCAGTGCGTCGGCGGCGCGCGCCGCGAGCCGGTCTAGCCGCTCCCGGTCCGCGAAGTAGTCGGCGGCGCCGTGCTTCGCGGCGTCGAGGATGATCGTCGCGACGACCGGGTCAAGGTCGCTGCCGACGAGCGCGGCGTGCTCGCGGACGTGGTCGCCGACCGCCGTGTACCGCTCGGCGACGAACGATCCGCCGTACAGCAGGCTCGCGGCCTCCAGCAGGGGCGCGATGTCGACGGTGACGACCCCGGCGCCGGCCGCCCGCAATCGCGCGACGGCCGCCTGGAACGCCTCCGCCCAGCCGTCGGCCAGGCCGGCGAGCTGGGATGGCAGCGGGACGGCGAGGCGGGCCTGGCCGCCGTCACGGGGCCGCCAGCCGCCGCGCGGCCTGCTCCCGAGCAGGGTCGCCAGCGGGTCCGCGTCGTCGGGGCCTGCCATGACCGCGACCGCGCGCCGGGCCAGCAGCACGGATCGCGCGAACACGGTCACGCAGTCCAGCGACCGGCACGCCGGCACGACGCCGGTGCAGGGGATAACGCCGCGCGTGGGCTTGAGGCCGACGATGCCGTTCAGGGCGGCGGGGACGCGGCCGGACCCGGCCGTATCCGTTCCGAGGGAGAAATCGACCAGACCGAGCGCCACCGCCACCGCCGACCCGGAACTGGATCCGCCGGAGATCCGCTCCGGGTCCCACGCGCCGCGGACCGCCCCGTACGGGCTGCGGGTGCCGACGAGGCCGGTCGCGAACTGGTCGAGGTTGGTCTTGCCGAGCACAATCGTCCCGGCGGCCCGCAGCCGGGCGACCGATGTGGCGTCCCGGGCGGGCCGGTACGTGTAGGAGGGCGCGCCCGCCGTGGTGGGCAGCCCTGCCACGTCGATGTTGTCCTTGACGGCCGCGACCAGGCCGGCCAGCTGCAGCGCCTCGCCGGCGGCGGCCCGGGCATCGATCGCGTCGGCTTCGGCTAGGGCGTCAGCCGGCGGGCGCAGCGTGATCCAGACCTCGGGGCGGCCGGCGGCGTCGATGGCGGTGTAAGCGGCCCGGACCCGTTCGACGGCGCTCATCGGCTGGCCGCCACGTCCGGCACCGGGCCGAGCCCGTCGGGGACCAGCGCCAGCAGCACCTGGCCTGCCGCGACCTGGGTCCCCACGGCGGTGTAGACCTCCGCCACGGTCCCGTCGTGGGGCGCGGCGATGATCGTCTCCATCTTCATCGCTTCCAGCGAGGCGAGCTTGTCGCCCGTGGTTACCCGCATGCCGGGCCGGGCGTCGACCTGCCAGACGCTCGCGATGAACGGCGCCGTCACCGCGGTCGACCCGGCCGGCACCCGGACCGCTTCCCCCGTGCCGGCGTCGGGCTGGCGCTCGGCCCGGCCGGACTCGGCTCTGTCCAACTCGCCACTGGCACGCCAGCGCTCCTTCTCGGCAGCGGCTGCGGCCGACTGCCGCGCGCGGAACGCCGTGATAGACGCCGCGTTCGCCACCAGGAACCGCGTGTACGAGCCGTAGTCAAACCAGCCGTCAGCCACGTCCACGTGCCCCCGCCCGGCCTCGGTCTCGGCGCGCAGGTCGAACAGCTCTTCTGCGCTGACCGGGTACCACTCGATCCGGTCGAAGAAGCGCAGCGCCCACGGCTGTTCCGCGAACAGCCCGGCGCGGCGGAACCGGTTCCACACCTGAGTTGTCCGCCCGACGAACTGGTAGCCGCCGGGTCCCTCCATGCCGTAAATGCACAGGTACGCACCGCCGATGCCGACGGAGTTCTCCGCCGTCCACGTCCGCGCCGGGTTGTACTTGGTCGTGACCAGCCGGTGCCGCGGGTCGACCGGCGTGGCCACCGGCGCGCCCAGGTACACGTCGCCGAGCCCGAGCACCAGGTACCGTGCGGCGAAGACGATCTCCCGCACGTCTTCGGGCGTCGCCAGCCCGTTGACCCGCCTGATGAACTCGATGTTCCACGGGGTCCAGGGCGCATCGGAGCGGACGCCGTGCATGTACCGCTCGATGGCGAGCCGGGTCGCCGGGTCGTCCCACGACAGCGGCAGCCGCACGGTGCGCGACGGCACCCGCAGCTCGTGCGCCGGGGGCAGCGCGTCCTCGACCTGCTGCAACACCGGCAGCAGCGACCTCGCGGGGAGCCGTGCGGCGTCGGTGTGGACCTGCAGCGACCGGATGCCGGGCGTGAGGTCGATGATCCCGGCCAGGTCCTGGGCTGCTAGCGCCTCCTGCAGGGCGTGGACCCGCATCCGCAGGCCCAGGTCGAGAACGGGGTCGCCGTACTCGACGATCACGTTGTCGTCGCCGTCCCGGCGGTAGACGACGGCCGGCGCGCCGGGCCCGCCTTCGCGCCAGGCCAGGATGCCGTCGTCGCCGTCACCGCCGGTGCGCGCGAGCGCTCGCGTCGCGCGCCGATTCCGCAGGGACGCCGCGTCCGCCTCGCGCACGGGCACGAAGCGCAGGGTGTCCCCTGGCCGGAGCTGTCCTAGCTTCCACAGCTCGCCGCTCGCGATGACCGCCGGGCAGACGAACCCGCCGAGGCTCGGCCCGTCCGGACCGAGGATGATCGGCGTGTCGCCGGTGAAGTCGAGCGCGCCGACCGCGTAGGGGACATCGTGGATGTTGGACGGGTGCAGCCCCGCTTCGCCGCCGTCCTCGCGTGCCCACGACGGACGCGGCCCGATAAGCCGGACGCCGGTGCGCGCCGAGTTGTGGTGCACGGTGTAGCTACTGGCGTACAGCTCGTCGATGTCGGCCCTGGTGAAGAACTCCGGTGCCGCGTGCGGTCCCTCGGTGACCCCGATCTCCCAGTCCGACACGATCGCGGGCCGCCGGCTGGGCGGTGTCTTAACGGAAACGACCGTGCCCGCGACGTCGCGGGCGCGCAGGACGTCGCCGGCGGCGAGGGCGCGGCCGCCGTGCCCGCCGAACCGGCCAAGCGTGAACGTTGACGCGCTGCCCAGGTACGACGGCACGTCGAAGCCGCCGCGCACGGCCAGGTAGCTGCGCAGCCCCGGCCCGCCGATCGCGCCGATCGCGAGGACCGCCCCGGCCGGCACGGTGAACGGTTCCCACCGGGGCACGGGGTGGCCATCAAGCGACGCGGCGCAGACTGCCCCGCCCAGGCACGCGACCGTGTCGTGGGAGAACTTCAGGCTCGGCCCGGTCGCGGTGCACTCCAGCGCGGGCGCGCCCTCGGGGTTGCCGAGGGCGAGGTTGGCCTCCCGCAGCGACACCTCGTCCATGGGGCCGCTCGGCGGCACGCCGACCTGCCAGTACCCGAGGCGCCCGGGCCAGTCCTGCACGGTCGTCAGCGCGCCCGGCTCAAGCACCTCGATCCGCGGCTCGGGATCGGTGAGCCCGTCCAGCGTCGAGGTCGAGTGCACGGCGGACCGGAAGTCCGGCAGCGTGAGCGCCGCGCGCAGCAGCCCCAGGTTGGTGACGACACCGTCGACCCGGGCGGCCCCGAGCGCGGCGCCGAGCCCGTTTAGGGCCTGCTCGCGGTCGCCGCCAGCCGCGATGACCTTCGCGAGCATCGGGTCGTAGCACGGGGAAACCTCAAGCCCGGCCTCAATCCACGCGTCTATCCGCACGTCTGTCCCCGACGTCGGCCAGGTGACGGCGGTGACCAGGCCGGGGCTCGGGCGGCCGCCGTGATTGGGATCCTCGGCGTAGACGCGGGCCTCGACCGCGTGGCCGCGCGGCACGTGCCGCGACGTCATGAACCCCGCGACGCCCTCCGGGCCCTGCCCGGCCAGCCGCAGCATCTGCTCGACCAGGTCGACCCGGTACACCTCCTCGGTAACCGGGTGCTCCACCTGCAGCCGGGCGTTTACCTCAAGGAACGATGCCTCCTTGCGCGCCGGGTCGTACACGAACTCGACGGTCCCGGCCGAGCGGTAGGCGACCGCCGCGGCAAGGTCCCGCGCCGCCTCGTGCAACTGGCGGCGCAGTGACGGCGGCAGCCCGGGGGCCGGGGCCTCCTCGATGACCTTCTGGTTGCGGCGCTGCAGCGAGCAGTCCCGGTCGCCGAGCACCGCGACCTGCCCGGTCCCGTCGCCGAAGACCTGGACCTCCACGTGCCTGGCCTGCCGCACGAGGCGCTCAAGGAAGACGCCGGCGGCCGCGAAGTTGGCCGTGGCGAGCCGCTGGACCCGGACGAACGCGTCGGCGACCTCGCCCGGGTCGTGACAGGCCAGCATGCCGATGCCGCCCCCGCCGCCGGTGGCCTTGACCATGACGGGGAAGCCGATCTCCCTGGCCGCGGCGACGGCCTCCTCGGCGGAGGCCAGCAGCCCGGTGCCCGCCATCATCGGAACGCCAGTGGCCTGGGCGAGTTCGCGGGCCGTGTGCTTGGCGCCGAACGTCGCAAGGTGCGCTGGCGTCGGCCCGACGAACGCTATCCCCGCTTCCTCCACCTGCCGCGCGAAGTCGGCGTTCTCGGACAGGAACCCGTACCCGGGGTGGATGGCGCCGGCGTCGGCTGACTTGGCGGCGGAGAGGATGCCGCATCCGTTCAGATAAGAATCTTGAGGTCTTGCCTTTCCGATCAGTATTGCCTCGTCCGCCTCGCGGACGTGCGGCGCGGCGATATCGGCCGTGGAGTAGACGGCGACCGTGCGCAGGCCGAGGCGGCGCGCCGTGCGGATGACGCGGCGGGCGATCTCACCCCGGTTGCTGATGAGGACGGTGTCGAACGCCCAGCCGCTCAGGCCACCCGTCACGCCGCCCCCGCCGTCACGATCATCCGCAGCGGGGTGGGGTTGAAGTCGTTACACGGGTTGTTCATCTGCGGGCAGTTGGAGACGAGGACGAGGATGTCCATCTCAGCGCGAAACGCCACCCGCTTGCCGGGCCCGGAGATGCCGTCGACGATGCCGAGGGTGCCATCGGCCTCGATGGGGACGTTCATGAACCAGTTGAGGTTGGACACGATGTCGCGGGCGCCCATGCCGTACTTGGCCGCCGCGGCGAGGAAATTCTCCCGGCAGCCGTGCTCGGCGGCGGTGTGGTGGCCGTACCGCAGGGTGTTGGACTCCTTGCCGCACGCGCCGCCGATCGTGTCCTGCCGGTCGATCTCGTTGGCGACAACCGTGGCGAGGGGGTTGCCCTCGTTGGACCGCAGGACGGTCCCGGTGCGCACGTACACGTTGCCGGACCGGGCGATCGTGTCCGGCACGCTGTACCGCTCGTCGGTGTCACCGGCGTTGTAGAGCAGGCAGTCGCCGGACTGGTTGCCGCCGACGTCCACGATGGTGAGGATGTCGCCGCGGCTCACGACGGCCGACCACGGGCCGCGCGCGGGGACGACCTCGTCCAGGAGGATCGCCCCATCGGCGAGCGGGCCGGCCAGGTCGAGCACGGTGCCCGCGGCGTAGTTCGCCGGGTCGAGGACGGCGTTTCGAGTGCTCATTACGTCACAGCCCCCTTGCGGCCAGGTAGTCGGCGGTGTTGAGGTAGGCGCGGTGCGCCTCTGGCGTGGCGTCCCAGCGCGGGTCTGGCGGCGTCGTCGGCGCCGACCGCCACGCGTGCACCCGCAGCAGGCCGCAGGTGTACGCCGGGCTTGGGTCGACCGGGTGCGGCACGTTGGCGATGAGGATGATCAGCGGAAGCTCGGCCAGCAGTTCGACGGCCCGGCCCGGGCCGGCGCTGCCGGTGAAGGCCAGGCCGCCGTCCGCGCCGACGCGCACGCCCTGGAAGAACGAGATGGACGGCGGGAGGTCGCGCGGGGCCAGCCCGTGCTTGGCCGCCGCCAGGATGAACAGCTCACGGCCCGACGGACTCGGCCCCTGGGGGGCCGAGTCGCCGTACTTCGCCTGGTTGGCGGCGGCTGTGCTCGTACCGCAGAGGGCGTCGTGCTGCCCGGAGTCGTCACCAACGATCGTCGCCAGGACGCGGCCGTCGCCGGACAGCAGCGGGTGCCCCGTGGTGAGGTAAGCCTGCCAACCGATCTTGACGGTGTCGGCCACGTTGAGCCGCTCCCATGGCTCAAGGGCGTTGTAGAGGAGGACGTGCGCGCACGCCTCGCCGGTAACGTCCGCCAGCCGGATGCGCGTGCCGCGCGCGACGACCTTGTGCGTGTAGTTGCCGCCCGCGACGGTTTCCGCCCAGGTAAGCGCGCCCGCCTCCACACCGGGCGGCGGGTACGGCGTGCTGCTGGCGGGCAGGTAGGGCATCGCGTCGGCGACCCCGCCGCCCTGGGCCCGCGCGTCCGCGCGGGCCAGGGCGACCGTGTCGGTCTCATGCTCCGAGGCTGCGGTGGCCATGGCGGGATTCAGGCGCTTTCCGGCTCGGCGAGCGCGGGCTCGGCGGCGACCAGATGCGGTAGCCGGGCGTGCGGGATGTGCACCTTGCTGCCGCGCAGACGCAGGTGAACGAGGTAGCCGACGACGAGGGTGATGGCGATGAACAGCACGGCGCTCCACTGCAGCCACCAGGTGTGCCCGGTCAGGTCGTAGACGGACTTGCGCGGCCAGGCCAGGTTGAGGATCGCGAGGACCTGGTAGATGACCGCGACGAGGTTGACAGGGATGGCCCACTTGCCCAGGCTGAACAGCCGCTTGCCGTGCTCGTCGGTCCCTTCGGCGGTGGCGGCGCTCGCCTGGCCGCGCGCGTGCCGGAACCGGTGCAGCAGCAGCGGCGCGGTGACGCCCAGGTAGCCGAGGTACAGCATGGCGATGCACAGGCTGGACAGCGCGGTGAACACGGCGCTCTGCCCGAGGTTGACGACGAGGACCAGGGCGGCGCCGCCGCCGACGATGAGCGAGGTGACGATCGGCGTGCCGGTGCGCGGCGAGACCTTGCCGAGGACACCGTGGAACGGCAGCGCCTTCTGCCTGGCCATGGAGTACATCATCCGGGCACCGGAGGTCTGGCAGGCCAGCGTGCAGACGGTAATCGCGATCACGACGTCGACCAGAATGATGCGCCCGGCGGTCGCGCCGAAGACCGCCTCGACCACGTACGGCATGCCGACGCTGGCGAGGTTGCCGTCGGTGAGGCTGGGCGCGGCCATCAGCGCGGCGATCAGCAGCAGCGCCCCGCCGACGCCGGAGACGACGAGCGCGCGGATGATGGTGCGGGGCGTGATGCGGCGCGGCGCGTGGGTCTCCTCGGACAGTTCGCCCGCGGAGTCGAAGCCGACCATGACGTAGGCGGCCATCAGCCCGGAGGCCAGCCAGGCCCAGATGTAGGGCGTGCCGGGAGTGGGGGCGGCGCCGGTCGAGTGGATCAGCACCGACGGGTCACGCTTGGCATGCGCGAACAGCGTGATCACGATGGCGATGACGCCGAGGATCTCCAGGACGACGCCGGTGCTGCTGACGATCGCCATCAGCCGGATCCCGATGATGTTGATCGCGGTCGTGACGGCCAGCAAGATGACGCCGAGCAGCACCGCGTTCCGCGCGCCGGTCACCGAAGTGGGGGAGGGGTCACCGCCGAGGATCTGGAAACCGGACCAGATGGACGGCAGCACGGCCTGGAGCGCGATGGCCGCCGCCGCCACGGTGAGAACTTGCCCGATGATCATGACCCAGCCGGTGAACCAGCCGAACGTCTGCCCGGCCAGCCGTGACGACCACTGGAAGATCGCGCCCGAGATCGGGAACCGCGCGGCCAGGGTGGAGAAGTTCAGCGCGACGAGCATCTGGCCGAAGAACACGACCGGCCACGTCCAGAAGAACGCGGCCCCGCCGAAGCCGTAGCCGAGGAAGAACAGCTGGAAGACGGTGGTGAGGATCGAGACGTAGGAGAATCCCGCCGCGAACGACGCGAAGCTGCCGACCCGGCGGTGCAGTTCCTGGTTGTATCCGAAGCGCGCCAGGTCGGCGTGCTCTACTGGCTGTTCCGTTGCGGACATCATGGCTGCCCCTGGATGGCTAGCGGACCTTAATACCTGTCGCGCGACAGGTAATTGGCACTAGCGTCCGCCGGCGCTGCTTCCGGCGTTTTTCTATCGGGTGACAGGTATGTGACGAGACGGGCGGAACGTTACAGCCTTGTGCATATGAGACACTTCATCGCGGACGGGTGCGGATGATGCGGGCGACTGCCTCCCTTCTTTCGCGTACCCCGCCGTTGCCCTGATGGCAGGACGGCTGCTCAGCCGCGACCGGTTTCCCGCCCGCCAGCTATCTGGGCTGAGCTGCGCGGGTCCGTGCAATAGCGACCCTCCGTTCGGATGAAATGCATCTTTTCTCTGAACGAAAGGCGGCTGCTCTTCCCCGCTACATTGACTGCGGTGACGGGCCGGCCTAGGGGTGGCCGAGGCTGGCACCAGCTCAGGCCAATGCTTCCGCGCATCAGCGTGTGCTGACCCCGCCCGCGGCGGGCCATCCGATCGCGTCGAAGACTGCCAGCGGGTCCAGGTAGTCCCGCCAGTGCGCGATCTTGCGGTCGGTGATCGACAGGACCGAGATGTAGCGGTTGCGGTAGGCGTTTCCAGTCGAGATGGCGCGGCCCTGCGAGGCGTATTCGAGAACGACGACGCCGGTGACCTGGTCGTGGTGCACGGCCAGGTCAAAGCACCGGTCGAGGGAGAATGTGGCGCCATACGGGCGATACAGCTCGGCTACTGCCTGGCGCCCTTCGACGCGGCGCGGGTAGCCAGGGACCGTGATGACGTACTCGAAGACGACGTCCTCGGCCAGCAGGTCGAAGAAGTGCTCACCGTCGGCCAGCCCGGCGACGCCTTCCTTGATGATCCGGAAGAACGGGTCCAGGGCCTGGAAGTCCGCCAGGTTGCTGACGGCCGTCATCGGGTCTCGTTCGCGGCCCAGGCCGCAGCCGTGCGCCGCGCGAAGTTAGCGAAGCTTTCCGACGGCGCGCCGGTCGCCTTCTCGATGTCGTTGCCGGGTCGCGATCCGCGGCCGGACGCGATGGTCTCGGTCAGCGCGCCCGGTCGGTGAGGACCATGGAGAACTCCTGCCGTGCCTCGCCGTTGCTGGTGTAGAGGATCACGTGCTTGGGGTCGGAGTAGATTCCCGCGATACCGGCGACCGTGCACTCGATGCCGGACCCCTCGAGTTCAGCGAGATGGTCGCCACCGTTGCAATACCCCGGGTCGCCGAACGAGACCACAGGAAGGGTTGCCCGGCAAGACCCCAGTGCCCTGAGGAACCGACCTGCAGACACGGGCCTCAACGTCCGACTGGGATAACGAGATCCATATTGCCGCTGCCACCTTTCTGTCTCCGATGCCGACTCCGGTAGACGATGCAGCACTCACTGGGACTGTAGCCTTCGGGGCCAGGCAGCCGTGCGAGCTGCGCGCAGCCAGCCCGGTGCATGTCACAGAACCCCTTCCGCCCCGGCATCCTCCGCAGCCTTCGCGATGGTCTCTCCGTATCCCTGGCTGAGGATGTTTCCGTCGGTGTCGATGAATATCGCCTTCACTTTCCCTGGCCCCAGAGATACGTAGAGCCGGAGCCTCGCGCCGTCTCTCGATACTTTGACGCGGCAGCTGTACTCGAATTCGTCAGGTAGGCTGAGAACTGTCTTGTGCTTGACGGCCTCAAGGGATAGCCAGCCTTGCCCGTTTGTGCTCATGCCCAGCTTCCTTCCTCAACCAGACCAGATTTGCCAACAGCAGTCATGCGTGGTTTCCCGCCACAGGGAAGCCGGTCACGAGGAAAGGCCGATCCATGACCGGACCCGCGGTCCCTGAAGGTCGTAACGGCCGGGCTTCAGCGCGCTGGCTTCCCGCTCGCGGTACTTGTTCAGCGCCATTCGTCCACGAGCAGTTCCGGAGCGTGCACCCTGTGCCTTTTGGCCTTCGCGTCAAATGTCCGTACGTACTTCAGCGCCTTATCCCGCCCTTCAGGCACGGGGAATTCATCGATTTCTTTGCCGTCTACCATGAGGACCACAACGACCGAGGTAGCGCTGTCGTGCACTTCGGCTCTCGTGCCCAGGGTCCTCACTGCTATCTGCTCCCACTCATTGAGGATCTGAGAGACTGCGCGCCTGTCTCCGGCGGCCGCCCGGGTGGATCGCCTCGGCCCGTGATCGCGGTTAGCGCCCAGGGTGCCGTTCTCTCCCTGGCGGTCCGGCTTCCCTGCATCGTTGCCTTGAAGGGACGGCGGGGCGGCCCCGGCGGCCGGTTTAAGGGCTGTTCCTTGGGTGGCAGGTGACCCTTGCCGTCCCGCTGCCTCTTTTATATAGATGATCCTTTTACCCGCAGACTCTGCTGCCCTAATCATCGTCGGGAGGTCCGGCTGGCCGGGAACGGGGCTGTACCGGGGACACGGCAGGACTACCAGGATGATGCTCGACGCGGCCAGGATGCTCGCGTCGCGCCTGCCGCGGCCCTCGCTTTTGTTACGGGCATCCAGGATGTCCACGATTCCATGGCTTGCGATCACATCAGAGGCTGGATGGCCGTGGACCAGCCAGCCGCCGCGCCGCCGGACGAAGAGGTGCGCGACTACATCGGCACCAGGGCCGCACCCGTGGTGCAGCACGGGCCTGCCACCGCCGTCATCGGAATCCATTCTCGAGAGCGCCAGGCAGATCGCCCGCTTCTGCTCTTCTGTGACTTTAGCGAGGCCGCTGATTAGGCCGACGTGAATCTCGGGCCCATGCCGACGCCGTCCCCTGTTTCTGGACACTGTAAGTAGATGCCGTTCTGAGACACGTGAGCTCCTTGTTCCGTCCAAATGCCCGTTACGTAGAAGACGCCCGGCGGACCGCCTAGGTGTACATGGCGGCTCTCCTCCTCAGAAATCATGCACGGCCGTGCCGGTGAATATCCGCGATCAGCGGAACCGCGTCGGCGAACCTAACGAAGCTCGTTGAGACGCCGCAGGCTCGCCATTGGTCGGCGGTCTATCCAGCGCCGGGCGCGTAACCCACCCGCTGAGTCCCACGGCACTGGCACGTGCCAGGACCGATTTAGTAAGGCCTGAACTCCGGAAACCCCTCTGAACTCGGGGTTACCCCCGTCGGATAAGCCCGCGCACCCAGTGTCCCGCCCCACTGGGGGATCGGTCACCATAAACACGATCGGCTAGTTCTGCACCCGCCTTCAGCACATTCGCGCGATGCACCGGCGGGCAGCCATCGAGTCCCTGCTTCAGCGCCCGGTCAACCACACCGGACTTTATCTTGGTGCCGATCAAATAGCAGATAGCCACGACGACGGTGGAGACGGCGGTAAAGACCAGCACCAGCATTCTCAGCGCTCCTTTGCTGCCTTGAGCTTGGTCTGGGCCTTCGGCGGACGGCCCCGTCGAATTGGTGGCGCGTTCCAGCCGGCTAGGTCTTCTACCGTGAGGGCGTACTCTTCGAGCTGGGTGGTGAAGTAGGCGTCGTAGGCCTCGGCCGGGGACTGGCCGAGGCTCGGGTCGACCTCGTCATGCCACTGGTGTACCCAGGGCATAACCTGGGCCAGGCCCGCCAGCAGGGGGATGAGGTGGACGGGGTCCCAACCGTCAATGGATGAGCGCTCCTTGATCAGCCCAATGAGGGCGTGGGCCTGCTCGCGGTCGTCCCAGCCCGCCCAACCAAGCATCAGCGAGCTGTCGGTCGCCGGACTGCTATGGGGATAGGAGACGAACCTCTCCTTGGGATTGTCGAGCTTGCCCCGAAGCCGCCAGTAGGAGTTCTTTGCGAAGTCACCGCTGGTGTAGTTCGGGGGGACCGGGATGTCCGTGCGGCATTCGGCGCGGTCTGCCGCCCGCTGCAGCTCCCACGCCCGTTCCCACAGTTCGCGCTTGATCAGCCCGGTGTTCCTGTAACGCAGTTGGGCTAGGTATGGGACGTGCTCGTCGGCGATGATCGTCGCGAGGACGTCGGCGAGGTCGGCGTCGGGGCCTTCCAACAGGCGGGCCACCGACACGACATCGGCGTCGGCGCGAAGCCGGTCGGCGAGACGGTGGACGGTCTTTGTCTGGGGCTGGCCGTCGGGGCCGTACCAGAGCGACCGCTCCTCGCACCGGTCCAGCAGCCAGGTCGTGATCGCCTCGCGCTCTTTGGCCTCCCAGGACTCGGACTGCCAGCGGCGCTTGCACTCGGGACGCTCGATCAGGCCGATATTCCGGTTCCGCTCGATCATCTCGATCCGCCTGGCGACGACGTCCTGGTACTCCTGCGGCCACTCCTTCGGGATCTCGGTCACCGACGTCGAGCGGTGCCGTGAGAACCACTGCGTCTCGACCTCGCCGCTCGCCACCTTCCGCGCGAGCACAATCTCAAAGGCCCGAAGACCAAGATCGATATTCGGAACGGACCCTGGCTCCGCGACGAGGCCAGCGGCTTCTTCGTCGGTGAGCAGCCCGTATCGGTGGTAGACGTCCCAGTCGAGCTCTTCTTGTAGGGAGACCATCCGTCCCCAAATACGAACATATTCCGCGTGAGCGGCGTCGAGGCGTTCCCGGGTCGGTACGCCGTCCACGCCTACGGCGGCTGGCTCGACGGCGGCGAGCTGCTGAGCAAGGGAATCCAGCTCCCGGCCGCGGTCAGCGGAAAGCTGGGCGCTAATCGGCAGTTCGTTAAGGCGCGTTGAAGTGAATTCATAAAAATGCTCCCAGGGCTCGGCAGCGCGCAGCTGATCGGCCCTTGGCGCGCCCTTGGACTGGCTGTACTGCTTCAGCCAGAAGCATGCGAGCGAACTGTTCAGCGCGGCAGCAAGCCCGAAGAAGTCATCGTCGGCAGTACCAGCGGGCAGCCTGACGACGGGCGCCGACTGCAGTGGAGCCTCTCCGCCACGCAAAACAGCAAAGTGCGCATGGGTGGCAACCCACGGAAATACAAGTGACCAGGGGTGTGCGTCGCGGGTAGGCGTGATCTGATGCCAGCTGTACCAAGCTCGCCCGCTTGCCGTGATCGGCTTGGTGCCAAAAACTCGGCGTGCGCCAAGCGTAGTTCGATATGGCCATAGTCGACGAAGATGGTGCGGGAACCTCGTGATATCGGCGGCATCCCGAGCGTCCGGTCGAGGAAAGAAGGCGCACGCCAGTCGATTTACGCCCCAGTCACGGACCTCCGAACCGCTGATGATGGGGACCGTCACCTCGGGTTCCACGTCGTCGCGCCGGAACACCCGGGCAGGCGCGGTGAAGGCTTCGTCCGCTCCGGTGACGGCGTAATAACCGATACGCGTTGCCAGTTGGCTCAGCCGGCTCCGCCCGGCTTCGACAGTGCTCAGCAAATTGTCGGCGCTGGAGCCAGCTAGGCTCCACGGGTGCCGCGCGAATCGCTGGCGATCGATGTCGGCTACCTGTATCCACTCGCTCTCGGTACCCGGCTGGTCGATCTGGGCGGTGAGCGCAGTCCAGACAACGCCGTCGGCCGGGTTGACAGGCTGCTCGCTCTCGCCGCGGATACCGAGGGCGGCCCGGACGGCTCGCCCCACAGGCGGCCGCGCCCGGCCCAACAGGATGACCGTCGGCGTGCCGTGCCCAGGAATGAACACGCCGGACGTGTCAAGCACGTGGGTCAGGTCGATCTTCGACAGGAAATCCTCGATCAGCAGACGTCCGAATTCTCGCTTCATGAAAGAGTTGGACACCAGCAGGCCGACGAATCCCGCGCCGTCCGTGCTCGACTGCGCGAGTTCGAAGAATCGTGCGATGAACGGAACGGTCAGCGGGTACTTGCCGCGGCAGACCGAGTACAGCGACCGGTATAGCTCATGGTCGGCGACGTCCTTGACCGTGATGTATGGGGGATTGCCTACCACGACGTGGTAACTCCCGCTGCCGAGCAGGTTGTCCGTCTTTCCGCTGCCGCTGGGGATGAGGGAATCGCCTTGCTCGATCATGAGCGGCAGTTCCGGAACCTCTGACATGCGCATTGCGCCGGCGGCCTTTATGGCGGCCAACAATAGGCGGAATCGGCAGATGACGACCGCAATGGGATTTTTGTCGACGCCGTGAATCGATGTCAGCGCTTGCCGTATCTGGTCCCAGGAAAGACCGTCGGGCTCGGCTTGCCGCCACCCGCCCAGCACGCGGTCGAAGGCACCGAGCAGAAAGGTACCGGACCCGGAGACCGGGTCGATGATTCTCAGGTCGGGGAGTCCGAAGAGGCCGATCGCGGGCTTGACTGTGCGATCCAGGATGAGATCAGCCACGAAGCTCGGGGTCTGCACCAACGCGTATGTCCGGCGGTCAAACTCGGATAGATCCTGATACACGTCGGCAAGGAAGTCCGTGCCCAGTCCCGGATCGCAGAAGTTGTGGATCAACTGTCCCGCGTCGTCGACGCGACGCCAGAAGGCAACCAAGTCCTTCGCAGCGTAGGGGGAGATGGGATGGCGCCGCATCATAGCGTGCAGGTCGTCAAACAGCCGGACGGTGGCAGGCGACGTGGACAGGGAATCGAGGCCGGCCACGATCCACTCGCGATCTCCCTGTTCCGGATGCCGTTGGGAGTAAGCCAGCTGCCTGTCTCTCGCGAGTGAGAGGCGACTTTCTGGACCGGCCAAGAACGGCGCGTCAATGAGCTGGTTGTCCTCGCAGAACCTGACCAGAACCGTGGCCAGCACCCAGGCGCTCGCGGACTCGTTGATCGCGCGAAGGTCCGCGGCCGACTGCCCGCCCGCACTCGCGCGCAGGTCGGCCTCGATGGCATCGCGCTGGTGCGCGAGGGGACTCAGGAGGTCCCTGTCGTCGGTCACTGGCGTCTCCTTGTGCCGGTGGAGGACTGGTTGCTTCATCAAATCTACCATAAATATTTGATGGTGTTGAGAGCTGCTAGAGCTGATGCCGGGCTCATCATCTAGTCGAGACGCTCTGTCCAGGTCGCCGCTTAGCCCACTTAGCCGCACCCTAAGCTTGCGGCTAGCCGTTGGCTCGCAAGAACCTACAGAAAATATCTCATGGTGTTGAGCATGAATGCTAGACCTTGCCTGGCCGAGCTAAGCTTTGGTCGAGCTAAGCCTGGTGGCCGCGCCCTTACGGCAGCGTGTCCAGCGCGCGCATGAAGTTGAGGCAGTGGATGAGCTTGTCCTTATCCTCTTGCCTGAGTTCTTCGCCAAAGTGCATGACGCGGTTGCGGACCACGCGCGCTGCGTCCAGGTAGCCGATGAACGTCTTGCAATCGGCCCACTCCCAGCCCATGCGCTGCCACCTGCTCTCGTCGCTGAGCAGCCGGACATACTGTCCGAAGGTCAGATCGTCGGCCGAGCCCACCTTGTTATTGCCCGTCGCGGCCCGCAGGTCGTCCGTGCTGAAGGCCCGGGTGATGCACCGGCGCAACCGTCTTTCGATCTCGCCAAGTTGGAAGAACGGCGTGGTGAGGTCCCGGAACTGGTCCGTTAGGTCGGCGGTCGTGACGATGCCGCAGATGCGGTCGTCCTCGTCCCGCACGAAGACGAAGTCGGCCTTGTAGATGGCATCAATCTGGCTGAGCAGCTCGTCGCCGGCGGAGACGATCGATGCTTTCTTGGTGGCATCCGCGAGCGTGATCTGCGCCTTGTGACGCTTGGCCTGCGCGATAGACCGCCAGCTGACCGCGCCCCTGAGATCGCGGGGGCCGGTCATGACCGGGAGCTGCGAAAAGTCGTTCGCGCTCATCAGCGATTGCGCCGCCGCCAGGTTCTGGTCCGGATGCACGCACACGACATCGCGGACGGCTGACGGAATCTGCTTGACCAGGAGAGCCGCTGGAGGAAGAACCAGCGGCTCGTCTGGCTCCTCGGCGTCGCCGTCGGTGGCCGCGGTGTCGTCCGCCGACGCTGCTCCGGGCACGCCCACCCGGACGAGGGAACCGCTGGCGCCGTCGCCAAGCGCGGGCTCGCATTCCAACCCCGAGGCCGATAGGTCGTGCTGGATCCGGGCGACGCTCTCAAACGTGCGGGCCCTGTATCCCCAGATGGCCAGCAGCTCGCCGACCGTCAGCTCGACCGGCTCGGCCACAGCCTTGGCGAGGAAGTCATCAACCTTGACGCTCATCGGAATTATCCCTGCTGCCCATCAGCACTGCCGACGCCCATCGCGTCGTAGATCAGCCTGAGCAGCTCGGCCGAACGCGCCTCGTAGAACGCGTCGAAGTCCGGCCTGCTCGCCGCCTCACTGGGAAGAGCGCCGCCGCGCAGATACCGCGCGGCGACGAGGTGCGTCGACAGAATGTCGTCCAGCCAGTTGGACGGCAGCCCGGCCTCCGTCTCCAATTGCTTCAGGTAGACGCTCGGTATTTGATTTCCCATGATCCGACGCGTGCGGTGGGTCAGCGGCGTCTTGTTGACGATGCTGTCCCTGTGCTCGCGGCTGACGCCGTGCTTTTCGCACCATGCCTTCGGGAAGATCAGCGCCACGTCGACTTGCTGATCCTCGAAGATCGTGGGGTTGATCGGCTCCTTGCTGTAGGTCCAGTCGATGGCGCCCTGCCGCAGCAGCAGCGCGAGTACCCCCTTGTAAGCGGCGCTGTTCCGGCTGCTCATTGTGTTGAGCCGGCCAGAGGGGAAGCTCGCCTCAAGGACCGAGGCGGGCGGCGGGCCGCCTCGCACCCAGCCGACCACTTGCTCCAGGTCGCGAGGGAGCCGGCTGTCGGGCGATCCGCCGTATTGCTCGCCAATCACGCCGCACCAGTACCACTGGGTGATGTTCGCCTCAGCCTGTGGCGAGTCGGTCTCGCTGCCGAGCACGGTACGGATCGCGGCCAGCGAGGTAATCTGACCGCGGTACGGAAGGTCCGTCGCGCCGTAGACGCCTTGGCGGGTGAGAAACCCAGCGGTCCAGCGCAGCGCGGACACGATCTGCGGAGACCAGTTGATGTACTCCTGCAGCGGAAGGTCCAGGATGTCACTGCGCTTGCAGCTAGCCGCAGGCTGCGTGAACGGATCGACGCCCGGTCGACCGCGCCGCTGGTGGTGGGTAGACACCAGGCAGACGGCCTGCAAGAAGTCGCTGTCCTCGAGCCGCAGCATGGGGTACCCGGCCAGTTCGTCTTGAACCTGCTTCCAGTGTGCGGGCAGCTGGAAGTCGTCGCCGTGGGCGTCGTAGTACTCCCTGTCACCCGCGTACGTCGCGGTGAGCAGCTCGAATACGTTGAGCGGGACGCCACCGGTGTTGACCTTCTCGAAGACCGTGCAGACGGCCTCCTTAGGAGTTTCTTTAGCAAGACGAATGACGGGCAGCCGATAGTCGCTGATGTTTTTGAGCACCTTCGCCTGAAATGGCCCCCAAATTCCCCAGCGTGAGGGATTCGACTCGACATAGTCCCGCTGCCACTCGTTAATGGCCTGCGGATCGAAAGCGATCCGCAGCGGAAACATCCCGGCCTCGCACTCCGCCGTCTGAGTGGTCAGGTCCAGGAGCTGCTTGCGGTCGCCGGGCACCGGGTACTTTCGGTCAGCTGGGACCGACAAAATGACATCCTCGCGCGTCACGAGTTCGTTGTTCGCGCCCTCGATGTCGAGATAGTACCACCGCTCGATCGGCTTCCCACGGGCATCTGTGGTCTCTACCGGTTCGCTGGAACGCAGTGCCTGGTACAGCGACGTCATCCGCTGCTGGCCGTCCATGAGCAGCTCGGCCGGTTCCGTTCCGGGCGGCACGTGCGAGCCGGAGAGCGGCCGGGGCTTGAACCGGGTTCCGGGTCCACCGGTGCGCAACGTCATGACGACGCCGAGCGGATAGCCGAGCGTCACGGTTGCCAGCAAGGACACGATACGTTCGTCGTCCCATTTCCACGGTCGCTGGAAATCCGGCAGCTGGATCTTGCCGTCGTGGATGTCGTCAAGTAGCTCGCTGAGACTCAGCGGCGGGCTTTCGAAGAGCATTCTGGGCTGAATCCCTCAGTGGGTGGTTGCCAACGGCAAAGTATTGTCACTATAAGTTCATATCACTGCAAGGAACCATCGCGTGGCCCGTAGCGCCCACGCGATCCTCTACCATTCGCAGAGATGAGCGAGATGAACAGCCCAGGGCAGCGCTGGCAGGGGCCGAAGTCTGACTACCCCTGGGAGCAGCAGGCGCTTGATTTCATCAAGGGCAAGCTGCCCGACGCCGAGCCCTACCGCGCGTGGCAGACGTTCACGTTCACCACCAACCACGGCCACGTCCGCGAGGTGGACCTCTTCATCGCCACCCCCGGCAGCCTGTTCCTCGTCGAGATCAAGAGCCATCCGGGCCGTGCCGCCAACAGCGGTTCCGCCTGGGTGTTCCGCGATGACGGCAAGACCCGGACGATCGAAAACCCGCTGCACTTCACCGACCTGAAGGCGAAGGAGCTTAAGGGCCAGCTCGAGTGGGCGGCGAAGCAGCTCGGCATTCGCGAGCGCATCCCGCGGATCGAGGCCGTGGTCTTCCTGTCGGCCGAAACCCTCCGCTGCGAGTTCGACGAGACGCAATGCCAGCGCGTCTACGGCCGGGACGATCGAACGAAGCAGACCGGACTCCCGGGCATCTGGGCGGACTTCCTCGACCAGCCGCCGGCCAGTGAGAGGAACCGCGTCACCCCCACGCTCTCCAAGCAGCTGAGCAAGCTCCTTCACAAGGCCGGCATCGGCCGCCTGCACAAGATTGGGCGGGTCGGCCCCTACGAGCTCGAACCGAAGTCGTTCGACGCCGGCCCGACCTGGGATGACTACCTCGCTCACAACCCAAGCCTGCCAACCGACCAGCCGCGCCGGGTCCGTGTCTACCTCACGGAAAGGACCGCGACCGACGACGAGCGCAGGTCCACCCAGCGCGCCGCCCGACGCGAGTATCTGGCGCTGCAGGGCATCTCGCACGACGGGATCGTCCGGGCGGAGCAGTACAGCGATGAGCTGCTGGCTGGCCCGGCGGTCGTGTTCCTGCACGGCAGGGACTGGCAGCGTCTCGATCACTTCATGGCCACCCAGGAGACCCTGGAGCTAGACACCAGGCTCGAGATGATCCGCCAGCTGGCCGAGGCGCTCGACCATGCGCACCGGCGTCACCTTTACCACCGCGCGCTCGCAGCCCGCTGCGTCTACGTCGAGCTCGACGGCCGCTACCCGCAGCTGAAGATCGCGGACTGGCAGGTCGCCGCCCGTCCGCACGGAACGGGCACCACAAGTACCACGATTACCACGAGCACCAGGTCCCCGGCCGCAAACGACAGTAGCGCACCCGCCTCGCTCATCAGGCATGTCGAACGTTCCGCAGGCCCGTACCTGGCCCCCGAGTTCGCGACCCCGGACGCGCCCCCCGCGCTGCTCGACGTCTTCGGCCTCGGCGCGCTGAGCTATCTGATCCTCACCGGCAACCCGCCCGCCGACACCCGCGAGCAGCTCGCCCAGCAACTCACCGCTGAGCACGCCCTCGTCCCGTCCTCGGTCACCGACTCGATCAGCCCGTCGATGGACACGCTCGTCCGCGAGGCGACGGCCATCTACCCGGGCGAGCGCACCGAGTCCGTGCGGAAGTTCCTCAAGGACCTCGACCGCATCGAAGAGGAGATCACCGCCCCCGACGCAGGTGCCCCGGAGCCCGACCCGCTCACCGCCGGCAAGGGCGACGAGATAGCAGGCTGGACCGTCGAGCGCGTGCTCGGCAAGGGCTCCACGTCCCGCGCACTCCTCGTCGCCAAGGACAGCGGTCAGCGCGTCTTCAAGGTCGCGCTGAACGACGGCGCCGCCCGCCGCCTGGAGCGCGAGGCGCAGCAACTCGGCCAGCTCACCGACTCGCACGTGGTCCGGCTGCTCGACCCGCCATTCGACGCCGGCCCGGCCGACCACCGCCGCAAGGTCATCGGCGTCGAGTACCTGGCGGGCGACACCCTGGCGGACGAGCTCAGACGGCACGGCCGGGTGACCATCCACGAGCTCGAGCGGCTCGGCGAGGACCTGTTCCAGGCGCTCAAGTTTCTCGACGGCAGAGACGTCTGGCACCGCGACATCAAGCCGGACAACCTGGCCCTGCGTCCGCTCGAAAGGAAGGGTCGCGAACTCGTCCTCTTCGACTTCTCGCTGGCAGGCACCCCGGACACCGAGCTTGGCGTCGGCACCAAGGACTACCTGGACCCGTTCCTCGGCACCGGCCGCCGTAACCGCTACGACCAGGCCGCCGAACTGTATGCGGTCGCTGTCACCCTGCACGAGATGGCCAGCACCGAGCTGCCCTCCTGGGGCGACGACATCATCCCGGCCGGTTTCCTCGACCGCAGCGAAATGGCGCAGCTAGCCGAGGACGTCTTCGACCCGGTGCTCCGGGACGGCCTGGTCGAGTTCTTCCGCACCGCCTTCAACCGCGACGCCGCCGCCCGGTTCGGCTCGCTCCATGAGATGACCCGCGCCTGGACCGACATCTTCCGCGATGTGCAGACGGTACCGCCGCTGACCACCGCGTCCACGGTCTCGACGGCCGACGCCGACGAGGCCGCGCCCGCAGAGTCGATCAGGCAGGAGGCGGCGGCGAAAGCGACGGCGGCCACCCCGCTCGCCGCGGCCGGCCTGTCTGCCTACGCGCTGTCGATCGCGCAGCAGAGCCTCGGCGTCTCCACCGCTGGCGAACTGGCCCGTGTCCCGGCCCGACGGATCACCCGGCTGCGCGGCATCGGCAGCGTGCACAGGTACGAGTTGGTCCGCCGTTCCCGCGAGTGGCGCCAGCGATTCAACCTGCCCGAAGCGGAGCTGTCTCACGGTGGGCTACTCCGCCCGCAGATCAAAGACCAAGACCTAGATCAACACCAAGATCAAGACCGTCGCATCGAACGGACCGGTGCTTCGCCGCAACCGCAGACGGCTCCGTCCGCCGTGGCCCCGCCGCCGGAGCCGGAGCCGGAGCCCGCGGAACCCGCCGATCTCAGGCAGCTGTCCGTGGACGACGTGGTTCGCCACCTCATCCCCGACGCTCCGGAGCTGGCCCAGGTCGTCGGTCTGGCCGGCGTTCCCGGTGGGACGCGAGTCTCGCCGTGGGCCGGCCAGCAGGAGATCGCCCAGGCCACCGGGTTGATGGCAGCCGACGTGGCGGCGCACACCGAACGCCTCCGCGCCCGCTGGGTCAAGTCGGTCCCAGCCCTGACATCGGTCAGGGACGAGGTCATGGAGATCCTCCGTGAGCACGGCGGCATCATGGGCGGCAGCGGTCTCGCGGCAGGCCTGCTGGCCAGGCGCGGTTCCCTACTCGGTGATCCGGCCGAGCGGCTGCGGGTCGCCGCGATCTGCGTGCGGGCCGCCATCGACACCGAGGAACGCCGGGAGAAGCCCCGGCTGGCGCGCAGCCGCGGCGGCGCCGCCGGGACCGTCATCATCGCGCTGACCGAAGCGGCCGCCGAAGATGGCTCTGCTGCTCCGCGCGCCGACGACCTGTTCGCCTACGCGGAGCTCCTCGGCGACCAGGCCGACCTCCTCGCTGCGCGGGACCCGCTGCCCGGCGTGACCGAGATCAAGCAGGCGCTCCGCGACGTCATGATCAAGCTGACGCTGGGCGAGGCCGACACCGCGGGCCACCTGCCTTGGCTGTCCGACACCGACTTGGTCCTGCTCGCCGCCGCCGCGTCGCGCAAGTCGGCGGCGACCGCCCGCCTCGAGCTGTATCCCCGCGACCTGTCGCCCGAACGCGCCCTGAAGATCTCCCAGGCGGCCAGCTTCCTAGGCGGGGCGTCGGACACGGAACTGGCCCGTCGCGTGCTCGCCCGCTTCCCCGACCTGGCCAGCCCGCCGCGGCCGGAAGACATCGCACGGCTCCTCACGGACGGCTACGACGCCACCCGCGGCACCGACGGCCTGCTCCGGCTACGGTCAAGCACCCAGCTGAGCGGCTCACGCCGCTCACGCGGGTCGTTGTGGGCGGCGACCGGCGGCCCCCTCGCCCGAGACGCGGCCGTCGAGGCGGCCGAGCACGCCCGACAGCGTCTCGACCAGGCCCGCAAGCGCGGCGGCTTCGTCGCGGTCAAGACCAGCATCACCGCAGCTGCACCGGTGATCGACCGGCTGGCCCTATTGGACGGCGTCACCGCGGTTAACGTCACGTCAACCTTTATTACCCTGCTCAAGGGCATCGTCGAAGAGGCGGGCCGCCCCCGCTGGGACATCGTGCTCGCCGCCGACGACGAGTCGGCCCTGGCCGCTGCCAAGACCGGCTTCGCCCGTCTCCTCACCGCGACCTGGGACCGCCTCGATGCGCACATCCGTGCCACCGACCCAAGCGGTATCGTTCTGCTGCACGACGCGACCCCGCTGACCCGCTACCTCGGCGGACCCGAGCTGTTGGCAAGGCTGGCGGGCGCGGCCAGAGACGCGGGGGAGTCCCCGCACGGCCTGTGGCTGCTCTGCCCGATGCAGAACCCGAAGGACCCGCCGCGCCTCGATGGCATGACGGTCGGCGTGATCCCGGGCGACGCGGAGCAGGTCGTCGTGGCTGATGACACTCGTGCGAAGGGGGCAGCGTGACCGTAGAACTGAACGCGCTCCAACAGCAGGTAAAGAAGCTGGAAGCGGACCTCACCCCGACCGGCCTCGCCGACCCGAAGCTCAAGGCGGAGTGGCAGGACGCCCGCGCCGCCGATCGAACCGCGTCCGCCTTCGAGGCGTGGCTCGGCGAGCGGGTCACTCAGGTCGCGGTCGGTTGGGTGCTGTCAACGGTGTTCGTCCGCTTCTGCGAGGACAACGGCCTCATCGAGTACCCGTTCATCGCCGGCCCGGCAGAGCGCACGGCGCTGGCCCGCGACCTGCAGCAGGCGTTCTACGAGCGCCATCCGGAACGGGGCGACCGGGACTGGCTCAAGGCGTCGTTCGACGCGCTGTCGGTCTCCCCCGTGGCCAAGGCGCTGTTCGACGAGCACAACCCGATGTGGTCGATCCTGCCCTCCCCGGATCAGGCGAAGGCACTGCTCGACTTCTGGCGCCAGACCGGCGAAGACGGCGAGCTCCGCTACGACCTCACCGACCCAGAGTGGAACACCCGCTTCCTAGGCGACCTCTACCAGTACCTCTCCGAGTCCGCCCGCAAGACATACGCCCTGCTGCAGACCCCGGAGTTCGTCGAGGAGTTCATTCTCAACTACACCCTCGACCCCGCGATCGAAGAGTTCGGCCTCGAGCCCGAGCCACCGTATGGCCACGCAGAACTCCCGCACCGCCTCCGCGTTATCGACCCCGCCTGCGGCTCCGGCCACTTCCTCCTCGGCGCGTTCCGCCGCCTCCTGGACGCGTGGCAGACGTATTCCCCCACGACTGACAACTGGGTGCTCATCGCCAACGCCCTGTCGTCTGTCCACGGCGTCGACAAGAATCCCTTCGCGGTCGCCGTCGCCCGCTTCCGCCTCATGCTCGCCGTCATGCACGCAGCCAATGTCACCCGCCTCTCTGCCAACGTCAACTTCCGGATCAATGTTGCCGTAGGCGACTCCCTCCTCCACGGAAAAGGCGCCATCGGCATCCAAGGCAAGTTGTTCGACGGCGAAAAGCATGTCCACACCTACCGCACTGAGGACGTAGACGACTACATCAAGTCCGTCCACATCCTTGAGGTCGGTACGTACCACGTGGTTATCGCCAACCCGCCGTACATCACGGTCAAGGATGCGAAGGAGAACGAGAACTACCGCAAGGCCTACAAGAGTTGCTCAGGCACGTATGCTCTGTCGGTCCCGTTTGCTGAGCGGGTCTTCCAGCTGGCTATCCGTGGTGCGCAGAATGGCGAGGGCGCCGGTTACACGGGCCAGATCACTTCGAACTCTTTTATGAAGCGCGAGTTCGGCAAAAAGCTGATCGAGGAGTACTTCCTGACCGTCGATCTCACCTACGTCATCGACACGTCGGGTGTCCACCTTTCAGGTTTCGGAACTCCCACAGTTATTCTAATCGGACGTCGGCGTTTCTACAGGCCTGCTTCGACTATACGCGCTGTTTTGAAGGTTCAGGACGAGCCTGGCGTACCCTCGGAACCGAGTCAAGGCATTGTCTGGCAAACGATTCTTCAGGACGTTGATAAACCCGGAACCGAGAATGAGTGGATAACGGTATCTGACCTGTCTCGCGATCATTTCGCGAAGTATCCCTGGAGTTTGAGCGGTGGGGGCACTTCAGCGTTGCAAAAGGTTATCGAGTCGATTGCATCAAAAACATTGAAGAACGTTGCCGACAGCGTGGGCCGGACGACGGCAACAGGTGAAGATGATCTTTACTTCTTGCCGGACGCAAGAACTGCTCTGCGCTTGGGTGACGACCGATTCGTGCGTGACCTCGTCATAGGCGAAGCGGTCCGCGACTACAGCATCAATAGTGTAGTCAAAGTGCGGAATCCATACTTGGACCTCGCTAATACACAGTCCATTCCAGATTCTCATCCGTTGGCCACTAGGAGTCTCTGGGTAGCGCGAACAATATTGCGTGGTCGATTGATATTTGGGAAGACCGTCATCGAGCTGGGCAAGTCGTGGACCGTCCATCTCGAGAATTATTCACGCAAACTTTATGGTCAATTTGCGATCACATTCGCATTCGTCTCAACATCTAATCATTTCGCTCTTGATCGTCGACGTAGGCTATTTAATCGGACTTCTCCGATGATTAAGTTGCCAGAGGGCGCGAGCGAGAGCGATCATCTCGCGCTACTTGGGGTACTCAGCAGCTCCACGGCCTGTTTTTGGCTCAAGCAGGTGAGTCAAGGAAAAGGCGGTAGCGGTATTGGGCGAGGCGTCCAGGACGAGAAATGGGAAGACAGGTACGAGTTCACAGCCACCAAGCTGGAGGAGTTCCCGCTCCCGCCTAATCTGCCGTTGGAGTTCGGGCGCGAGCTGGACGCTTTGGGTCAGCAACTCAGCGGTGTCGAACCGTTTGCGGTCTGCGCAACGGGCATCCCGACCCGTCATCGCCTAGACGCGGCCCGGGCTGAGCATGCTCGGACCGGTGCCCGGATGGTGGCGCTCCAGGAGGAGCTCGACTGGGACGTGTACCGCCGCTACGGCCTCATCACCGATGGCGAAGCCGCCGCCCTAATCGCGGAGCCGGGATCCGTTCCGAATCTCGATCTTGGGCTTCGAGCCTTTGAGATTGTGCTCGCACGGAAGATGGCGGCCCGTGAGGTCGAGACGCAGTGGTTCGCGCGGCACCGCTCAACACCGGTGACGGAGATCCCGAAGGACTGGCCGGAGGAGTACCGGGCCGTCGTCGCGAGGCGGATCGAGATGATCGAGCGGGACCGGAACATCGGCCTAATCGAGCGGCCCGAGTGCAAGCGCCGCTGGCAGTCCGACCCCTGGGAGGCCAAGGAGCGAGAGGCCCTCACGACCTGGCTGCTGGATCGGTGCGAGGAGCGGTCGCTCTGGTACGGCCCGGACGACCAGCCCCGGCCGATGACGGTCAACCGGCTGGCCGACCGGCTCCGCGCTGACGCCGATGTCGTCTCCGTGGCCCGGTTGCTGGCCGGCCCCGACGCCGACCTCGCCGACGTGCTGTCCGGGATCATCGCCGACGAGCACGTTCCCTGCCTGGCCCGCGCCCGCTACAAGCCCGAAGGACTGGTCAAGCGCGCGATCTGGGAGCAGACCTGGGTAATGCAGCGCGAGGAGGACCGGACCTGCCAGCGCCTCGACATCCCGGTCCCGCCGAAGTACAGCAGCGCCGACTTCCTCAAGAACTCATACTGGCGGCACCGGGGCAAGCTCGACGTCCCCAAGGAGCGCTTCATCTCCTACCCCAACTCCGGCCCCGACAGCGACAAGTCCAGCCTGCTGGGCTGGGCCGGCTGGGACCACCGCGAGCAGGCCTACGCAATCATCACCGTCATCGAGGAGCGCACCGGTACCGACGGCTGGGACGGCCCCGATCTGATCCCTCTGGTGTCAGGTTTGGTCGAGGTCATGTCCTGGGTCCGCCAGTGGCATCACGAACGGGACGAGGACGGCCGGTCCCCGGCCGAAGAGTACGACATCTACCTCACCGCCCAGCGCGAGAAGTACGCCCTCACCGACGAAGTTCTTGCCTCTTGGTCCCCGCCTGCGGCCGCCCGAGGGCGCCGCAAGGGTTAGCGCGAAGTCACTCGTCGTCCGCGGCCTGCCGCTCCAGCCAGGACGGCCCGAGTTCCACGCCGACGCCGTCGTCGCCGATGAACAGAGGATCGTCTTCGTCGTCGTCCACGGGCGCCTCGTTTTTAGGCGCCATCGTCTCGCCGTCAAGGGCAAGGGCAAGCTCGTACAGGGGCGCGCTAACGCTCCGCAAGCGATCCCGTTCGGCAGCGGACCCGTGAACGCCTCAATCTCGAAAAAAATACTAGCCATGGCCGCCTTGCTCAGTTCGGCTCTGCTGAGTTGCCCAGCGACTCGATCAGTCGCCATACGGCAGTGGACGGATTCGCCTCCGGTGGCTCGCCCAGACGCTGTGCCCGCACCACCGCGCGAAAGACGCCATCGCCGAAGTCGGAGAATTTCAAGCCAGTCTTCTCCCAGCCCTGTAGGAGACCTTTCAGATGCCTTCCGGCCTGGGTAGCGCTATTAAACCCGGGACAACCCTCAGACAGGTGAAGGATCAACCAGACCTCAAAGGACGGCGCGGACAGGGCGAGCCCAACCTTGCGTTCGTCTGCTGCCGCGATAGCGGCCTCGGTGACGAATTCGTCGACGTCGCAGACGGCCCATGCTTCGTCGTAAGCATTGTCGTCTCGGATCTCGGCAGCGCGCAGGACAACGGCGATCGGTTCACCGGACTGGAACTTCACCGTCACCTTGTCTGCCGTTACCCACGGTTCCTTCCGGAGGGCATCAAAGTAATCTACTTCGGTCCTAACCCCGTTGGTGACTATCAGAACCGATCGACACTCCGTCCGGGTGTTCGCACGGCGTGCAAGGTCGGTCTCGCGCCTGAACCCGGAGTTGCGCGGCCGGTGCCCCTTATTCGGCATCGGTGTCTGTCCGAGAGGTCATGGCCTGTTCGAACACGCGCATGGAAATCTCAGGGATAGCGCCGTAGCTGCCGTTGAGGTAGCGTTTTTGCCGGTTCTCGCCCTGTCGGCGTGGCTTGAACTCCGCTAGTGGAAAGAACTCTGAGGCGCCGTCGTCACCCTTGGTCGTGAACCACACCTGGTCGCGTTCTAGCACGTCATCGCCGTCGATGCTGCCAAGGAGGGTAGCATCATGGGTGGTGAACACTAGTTGCGCCCGAAGCTTGTTCACCGTAGGTGACTGGAAAAGCTGGACCAGGCTCGCGGTCAGTAGCGGATGCAGGCTTGCGTCTATTTCATCGACGAGGAACAGGCCGCCGTTTTCTAGAATCGGAACCGCTCCAGCCGCAAGCTCGAGAAGACGGAGTGTTCCCGACGACTCGTCTGCAATGCCGAACGACACGTCGTCTGCTGCGCCCTGATGCACGAAATGGACCCGGCCCCGATTGAGATCCTCGAGTGGCTCGGCAAGCACGTCTTTCAATCCGATGTCGGCCGCGCGAAGCAGGTCTACCACACCAGTACGAATGGCGGGATCGGATAGCCAGGCCGAATACCTCAGCGTTCGGGTCCTGGCGCTCGTAATATGGGAGTCACGAGACACGCGCTGCCACAGCCGGGTGAACGTGTCATGGAGGGCTGCAGTGGTCTCGTCACGATCCCCCTCTCTCGTCCGTTGGGGATCGAAGCGGGCAGCCACTGACAGAAACAGGGCCGTGGGAGCGACGATTTCCGTGAGCTTCCGTACGTTGGACCGACCCGACTCGTCGCCCCAGTGGAAGTCGTGCCCGGCGCGTTCGAAGATAACCCGTTTCTTGCGCAACGGATAAGTGTAAAGCCATTCTTCGAGGATCTGATCGTCGTCTACAGAAAAACCATACGTATGGCGCACGCTATTGATCATCAGATCTACGGCGTAGTGCGACGGAAGCGCCGCGATAACCGGATCCAGGCGGAAGGGGCGCCGCCTCGGGCCGACGCCTGGTTCGGACTGCCGATCGGACGTTCCTACCATGTCGCTCAGATAACTGAACGCGCTGATGACGTTCGACTTGCCCGATGCATTGGCGCCGAATATCCCGACGACCGGCACCGCGTCAAACGGAGACTCGCTGTCGCCGTCGTACACCGGCGATAGGTTCAACTGCTGTTCGTCGCGGAACGATCGATGGTTCGCGAAGCGGAAACTTAGCAACACAGAGCCTCAGACCCCCCTGTTACGGCGGTCACATGCCTTCTCCTGCCGAATCTCTGCACGGATCGCTGTGTAGTCCACTGCAGACCATGAAAGCACACATAGTGGCTGTACGGCACCTGCAAGGCCGTCATGGTCCTAGGATGACGGGTTAGGACTGTCTTCTGACAGCTGGTTTTGGGCGTTGCCTGAGGGGTGGTAATGAGCGACCAGGTACTACTGCGAGACCTCATTGCGATACCCGACGAGGTGCACGCAGGCGACTTCGTCCTCAGCCTCGCCAAAGGGGTCGGCGAGAAGTCCACGATCACCGACTACGTGGTCACCCCACCCCTGGCCGCCAACTTTGACCGGGCGCTCGGCCTGATCAGGTCGGCCGTGGAAACCGGGTCGTCGCGGGCCGCGTATCTGGACGGTTCGTTCGGTTCCGGCAAGAGCCACTTCATGGCCGTCCTGCACGCGATCTTGTCCGGCGACCCGGACGCCCGCGGCAAGAAGGGCCTCGCCGACGTCGTGGTGAAGCACGACGCGTGGCTGAAGGACCGCCGGTTCCTGCTCGTCCCCTACCACCTGCCCGACTCGCAGTCCCTTGATGCGGCGATCCTCGGCGGTTACGTCAGCCACGTCACCGGGCTGGAACCAGGCAAGCCACTCCCCGCAGTCTTCCGTGATGACGAGCTCATCGCGGACGCGCGCGAACTCAGGGAGCGCGCCGGCGATGAGGAGTTCATCGCCCAGCTCCCGGCCGGCGACGACGAGTGGGGTAACCCGGACTGGGATACTGCATCCCTCAACCAGGCCTTCGCCGAGCCACCGCATGGCCAGGAACGCAGAAGGCTCATCGGTGACCTGCTGGTGGGGCCGTTCAAGCGCTACGCGCGCGCGGTCCGGGCCGACCAGGAGTCCTACATCTCGCTCGACGAGGGCCTGTCGGTCATCAGCAAGCACGCCAAGGAAGTACTCGGCTACGACGCGATCGTGCTCCTCCTTGACGAGCTGGTGCTCTGGCTGGCCGGCTATATCGGGGATACGACGAAGGTGAGCGCGGAGGCGCAGAAGGTATCCAAGCTCGTCGAGTCGGCCGAGCATGAACGGCCTGCCCCCATCATCAGCTTCGTCCCGCGCCAGCGGGACCTGCGGGACCTGGTCCGCAAGGACGCCTACGGCGCTGAGACCACCACCCTGTTCGACACGCTCAAGTACTGGGACGGCCGGTTCGACTCGATCCGCCTTGACGACCGCAACCTCCCGGCGATCGTGCACGAGCGCCTGCTGAAGCCAAAGGATGAGAACGCGAGGCACAGCCTCGACGACGCGTTTGCCCGGTCAACCACGGTCCCGGCCCAGACCTGGGAGATTTTGCTCGGCGCGCACGGCGACAAGGGCGATAAGGATGCGTTCCGCCTCATCTATCCGTTCAGCCCGGCGTTCGTGCACACGATGGTGGACATCTCCGGCGCCCTGCAACGGGAACGGACCGCGCTTAAGCTGATGCAGCAGCTCCTCGTCGATTACCGCGATGTGCTCCCGGTTGGCCAGCTGATGCCGCTCGGCGCGATCTTCGACGTGCTAGCGAGCGGCGCCGACCGCCCGTTCACCGACAAGCTCCGCGACGAGTTCGAGCAGGCGAAGCGGTTCTACACCGACAAGCTCCGCCCCTACCTGCTGATGAAGCACCAGCTCACCGCCGATCAGGTGCCCGGCCTCAGCACTAAGCACCTGTTCCGCGCTGATGACCTGGTGGCGAAGACCCTGCTGCTCGCCGCCCTCGTGCCGAACGTGCCCGCGCTCGGCGGCCTGACCGCGACCCGCCTGGCGGCGCTGAACCACGGCTCGATCGTGACCATGCTTCCCAATCAGGAGCGCGGACAGGTCGCGCGGACGCTCAAGCAGCTGTCCGCGCAGTTCGGCGAGATCCGACTGTCCGGCAGCGAGGACGACCCGCGGGTCGACCTCGCGCTGATCGGCGTAGACACCGAGGGGATCATTCGCGACAACAGGCACGCGGACGACGACGCCGCCCGCAGGAGGCTGGTCAGGGAGCTGCTCTGGGAGGAGCTTAAGCTCAAGGACGAGGGAGCCTTCGACACCAAGACGACGGTGATCTGGCGGGGCACCGCCCGCACCGTCGACGTGCTCATGGACAACGTCCGCGATGACGAGCGGATGCCGAGCAACAGGTTCCTGGCCGACCCGGGCACGATCAGGATGGTCATCGACTACCCCTTCGACGTCGGCAACTTCGGCCCGGCCGAGGATGTCCTGCGGGTCCACAAGGTCCAGGACCAGCTCGTCGATACGGACACGCTGATCTGGCTGCCGCACTTTCTGTCCGACGAGCGTAAGGCCGACCTGTCCGCGCTCATCGTAATCAATTACATCCTCGAGCGGGACCGGTTGACCGAGGTCACCCCGACCTGGACCGCGGACGATCGGCACCACGCGCGCAGCCAGCTCGACTCCAGGCGCAGCGCACTCATCGCGCGGCTCGGCGAGGCGCTGCGCCGCGCCTACGGGGTGAGCAGCCACGACGGCGCTGACCTGGGCGCACTCGCCAACGAGCCGGTAATGACGCTGGCGCGCGGCCTCGAACCGCGCATGCTGGCCGGGCAGGGGCTGCGCAGCGCCTTCGAGCGGCTCTGCTTCCAGCTCCTTGACTACCGCTATCCACTGCATCCCGATTTTGATCCGAACGGACGAGGACATGACCTCCGGCCGGTCGAGCTCGACACTGTGGTCGCCGTCGTCGACAAGGCCGCCCAGGATAAGGTCGGTCGCTACGAGGTGCCGCGCGGCGACGTCGCAACGCTGAAGAAGATCGCCAACCCGCTCAAGCTCGGGGTGATGCACGAGCAGGCGTTCGTTCTCGGCCACGCCTGGCCTGAGCTGCTTAACAAGAAGTCCGCAGCCGCCCCCAAGGTCAGCGTCGGCCAGCTCCGAGGCTGGATCGAGGAGGAGCAGCCAGGCCTGCCTATCGGCGTGCAGAACCTCGTCGTCGTCTGCTATTCGATCCAGACCGACAAGGAGTGGCTGCGCGGCGGCCAGCCGATCCCGATGCCCACGGTCGCGCGGGTCACCGACGACATGGCGCTGCGCGGCACCGAGCTCCCGACCGAAGCCGAGTTCGCGGCCGCGTCGCTGCGCGCCGAGGGGATCTTCGGCATCTTTAGGGAACCGGTGCGCACGACCCGCTCGGTGCAGGCGCTCGCCGCACAGCTCCGCCGCAACGCGAGCGGTCTGGGTCCTGCGGCCGAATCGCTGGCGGCTGAGCTCGCCAGGCATGCGAAGACGCTGGGCCTGGACGATGCCGAACAGCCCCGCGCCCGCACCGCGAGGCTCCTCGTCCTGCTGCTTGCCCGGCTGGCGGCTGCCGCCGACCCCACTCAGGCGGTCCGCGTGCTCGCGGAGGTCGAGCTGCCGAGGGAGAACGCGATCTACCAGGCGCACCTCACCAGCGCGGAGCTGCTGACGCGGGTGCTGCGCGACCGCAACTGGCAGGTACTTGACGACCTCGCGACTCGGGTCGGCTCTGGTAAGGATCCGCAGGCAGACGCCATCATCACGGCGCTACGGCGGGCGGCCGGCCGCGACGAGCACGAGACTTCGCTCGGGGATCCGCTCAGGAGGGCGGACCGGGAGTCACTCGAGCTGATGATGGCTAGGACCAGGACAGCGCCACCGGCGCCACCGGCGGCGGTCTCCCCACCCCCCTTCTCTGCGGCCGGGGTATCGATCCCGTCCTGGCAATCGCCAGGCGGAGCGATACCGGCCGATTCTGTACCCAGCAGAATCCTCGCCCGGGACGTTCCGGACGCGGTCGAGAAGATTCGCGCAGCGGCCGAAGCGAACCCGGACGCGGAGTTCGAGATCACCTGGCGGATCGTGACCCGCTAATGGAACCGGTCGCGAACTCCTCGGTCGTCGAAGGCGAGCTGCGGCGCGCGCTCAACAGCAGCCGCACCGTCCCCGGGAACTCCGTGCTCCTGCTCCGGGCCGCGCCGGAGTGGCGCGACGACGCCACATTCACCATGGAGGTCGACGCCGGGCAGGTCACGGTGACGGTCGCCAAGTGCCCGACCGTGCTCGCCGTGCTCGACGCGATCGGCACCAGAGGAGACCACACCGGCTACCTGGTGGTGCTCACGCCGTGCGAGACCCGCGAGGTGGGGGAGTCGGTGCTGGCGAGGGCGATGCAGCCGGAGATCAAGCCGATCAACCGGTGGGACCTAGTGCAGGACGCGTTCGGGGCGCGGCGCCTTGACCCCGCGCTCACCAGGAGCGAGAACCGATGGATGGCGGAGGCGTTGCTGGACGCGCAGCCCGCAGGAGGGTGGCGCCGGCTGGTCGGCCCGGTCCTCACCCGGGCGACCGCGCTGAACCGGCTGGCCGCCACCAGGCTCGGCATCCTTGACGCGGACGACAGCGCGGTGGACGCGGCCGCGCTGCTCGAGTGGACCACCGACGCATCCGCCGTCGCCAGTTTCCTGCAACTGCGGGACGCCGAACGCGTCGGCTTGATCGACTGGCTGGCGCAGTCTGTCGGACCGGTCGCGGACGTCGTCTTCGCGATGGCCGCCCCGGGCAAAGTGCCCGACGCGGTTCCGTTCGGGCTCGCGATCGCGGCGCTGTACGAGAGAGCGGGCGAGCCTGAAGCGCAGGCGCAAGGCGACGCGCTGGTGGCGCGGGTCCGGGCGGCGGAGCGCTACCTGGGTGGTCGATCGCTCGAAGTCCGGGTGCTGCAGGCGTTCGGTGTCGCCGCCGAGTCACTAGTCGTCCGCTGGACCGACAACGGGCACGCGCCGCAGGCGGCCGCGCTGTGCGAGCGGGCCGAGTCCATCCTCTCTCAGCTCGCCGACGGCCAGCCCGGCAACCTGGGCCTGGTCGGCTCGAGCCGGGTGCTCGAAGCCGGGCTTGACGCGCGGCTGGCCGCGTTCGCCGGCGCGCTAGCCGATGCTCTAGGCGATACTGCCCCCGCCCCGCGGGCCGGGGCGCTGGCCCGGGTCCAAGACGCAATGCGCCTAGTCGGCGAGCACGCCAGACAGCGAGACCGGGGCAGTGAGATCGCCGCCGCCCAAGCCGCCGTCCGACTGGCCCGCTGGCTCGCCGCGCCCGACGAGTCGACGGCGACTCTGCACGACGCGGCCACCTCCATGTTGCGGTCGTGGGCGTGGGCGGACCGCGCTCTCGCCGCCATCTCCCGCGCCGACACCAGCCGGGTGCCGAGGCTCGCGGAAGCGTATGCAAACCTGTGGGACCGTGCGAGGGCGCGCCGCGCACGACTCGACCAGGCGTTCGCCCGCAAGCTCGCGACCTGGACCGAAGGCTCGTCCGCCACTGACGGCCTGCTCCTGGTCGAGAACCTGATGGACCGGATCGCCCGCCCCATCGCACCGCAGCGGCCTCCGGTCGTCGTCGTGCTCGATGGGATGACCGCCGCGATCGGCTGCGAACTGGCCGAAGAGCTCACCGGTCGCGGCGGCTGGCTGGAAGCGGGGCGGCGCCCCGACGGGCGCGAGCCGGCCCTTGCCACCATCCCGTCGGTCACGTCCATTTCCCGGACCAGCCTCCTCACCGGTGGGCTAAGAGTCGGCGGCCAGGCCGAGGAACGGGCTGGCTTCGCCGCGTTCTGGGGCAGCCGCAAGTCCCGGCTCTTCCACAAGGCGGACCTCACCCCCGGGCCTGGCCAGGCCCTCGCGGCCGAGGTGCGCGACGCGATCGCCGACCCCGAGACGGTCGTCGGCGTGGTGCTCAACGTGATCGACGACACCCTCGACAAGAGCAAGCCAGGCGGGCCCGCCCACTGGACCGTGGAGACCGTCACGTATCTGCGACCCGTCCTCGACGAGGCCCGCCGGGGCGGTCGCCCGGTCATCCTTACAGCCGACCACGGGCACGTTCTCGAATGGGGGCACAGCCTCGACGGAGGCCAGTCCGCCAGCTCAGCTCGATCCGATTCCGCCCGCTACCGGATCGGCCAACCAGAAGCCGGGGAGATCGTCATCCGCGGCCCGCGTGTGCTCACCGCCGGGGCAGAGGTCGTCGCAGCGGTCGACGAGACGATCCGTTACACGCTCAGGAAGGCGGGCTACCACGGCGGGGCGTCGCCGGCCGAGGTCGTCATCCCGGCCATCACTTTGCTCCCCTCCGAATCCCTGCTCCCGCCAGACTGGTTCGCCTACGACGCTGCTGGGCACGCGCCTGCCTGGTGGGACCCGCCGGCGTCGACCGGCCATTCCCTCCCCGCCGCCAACGTGCAGTCGACTCGGGGCGGCGGTGCCGTACGCAGCGGCGGGCCGCGACGGAGTGGTCGACCGACCACTGTCCCTGACGACAACGGAGCGCTGTTCGGACTCGCCGAGGCTGCGGGTCTGGCCCCCGCAGCGTCGGGAGCTGAACGCGCTGCCACGCATGGTGCCGCGTCGGCCGGTGCCACGTCGGTCGGCGCGCGAGTCGTCGCCTCGCCCCGGATGGCCGTGCAGCGGCAGTTCCTCCGTCGCGCTCCCGATGACGCCAGCATTGCCGTTCTGATCGACGGTCTGGCACAGTCAGGCGGCCGTCTGACGATTACCGAGGCGGCGAGCATCGCGGAGGAGTCTCCCGTCCGCATGTCCGGTTACCTGGCGCAGGTCACCCGGCTTCTCAATGTTGACGGCTACCCTGTGCTTCAGACCACAGACGGTGGCAGGACGGTGGAGCTGAACGTGCCGCTACTGCGGCAGCAGTTCTTGGGGGACTAGCACCATGGCGGAATCGGTAGCGATCAGCGCGGCACGCCGCGCCGAGGTTATCGACGCGCTCCGCCGGGGGACGGTGCCGCAGTCTGGCCTTGACCTGTTCGCGGTTGGCATGGACCGGTTCGAGCGCGCCATCGACGAGGAGCTCGACGGCGTCGCGGCCGGACGGGCTACGTTCAAGGCGGTCCGCGGCGAGTACGGCGCGGGCAAGACGTTCTTCGCGCGCTGGATCGCCGAACGGGCCAAGCGGCGCGGTATGGCAGCCGCCGAGATCCAGATCTCCGAGACCGAGACGCCGCTCCATAAGCTTGAGACCGTATACCGCCGCCTCGTCGAGCAGCTCAGCACCGCCGCCTATCCGCCAAGCGCGTTCCGGGAGATCGTCGACGCCTGGTTCTACACCCTCGAAGAGGACGTGCTCGCCGACGGCACCGTCGCTGCCGACGACGCCGACGCGCTCGCCAAGGGCGTGGACCGGCTGATGGAGCAGCGGCTGGCCGACGTCGCCAGAACCACGCCCGCGTTCGCCTCGGCGCTTCGTGCGTACCGAAGGGTATCCCTGGACGGAGATCAGGCCACCGCCCAATCGGTGCTCGCCTGGATCGGCGGCCAGCCCAACGTCGCGGCCGCCGCCCGCCGCGCGGCCGGCGTCAAGGGCGACCTCGACCACTTCGCCGCGCTCGGCTTCCTCCAAGGGCTGCTCACGATTCTGCGCGACTCCGGGCATCCAGGTTTGCTGGTTGTGCTCGACGAGACCGAGACCCTGCAGCGGGTCCGCTCCGACGTGCGCGACAAGGGCCTTAACGCCCTCCGTCAGCTCGTCGACGACGTCGACGCCGGCCGGTTTCCCGGCCTCTACCTGCTCATCACTGGGACGCCCGCGTTTTATGACGGGCCGCAGGGGATTGCCCGACTGACGCCGCTCGCCCAGCGGCTCGTCACCGACTTCGGCACCGACGCCCGGTTCGACTCGCCGCGCGCGGTTCAGCTCCGCCTGGCCGGCTTCGACACAGATAAGCTCGGCCAGCTCGGCATTTCGATCCGCGAGGTATACGCGGCCGGCTCGTCGGCGCAAGCGCGTATCGAGCGCTTCGTCGATGACGCCTATGTCGCCGACCTCGCGGTCGCGGTAACCGGGGAGCTCGGGGGTCAGGTCGGCATCGCGCCCCGGGTATTCCTGCGCAAGCTGGTCGCCGACGTGCTCGATCGGGTCGCCGAGTTCGACGACTTCGACCCGCGCAAGCATTACAAACTCACTCTCTCGTCGGCGGAGCTCACCGATACTGAGCGGAACGCGGCGGCGTTCCGCCCGAGCTCCAGCTCCCCGATCAGCGCCGACAACGTAGAACTCGACCTGTGATCGAGCCGCCGGCGCCCCCCACGCCAGGACTGCATCCGACGCTCGCGCACAACCTGGTCGCCACCCTGGGCTGGACCACACTCCGGCCGTTGCAGCGCGCCGCCATCGAGCCCGTGCTCCGGGGCGATGACGCGCTGCTGCTCGCGCCCACTGCGGGCGGCAAGACCGAGGCAGCCGCCTTCCCGATGCTGACCCGGATGTCCGCCGAGGGCTGGAGCGGCCTGTCTGTCCTCTACCTGTGTCCGCTTAAGGCACTGCTCAACAACCTGCTGCCTCGGCTCGAGACCTACGGCGGCTGGACTGGCCGCCGGGTCGCGCTGTGGCACGGCGACACCCCGGCCTCCCGGCGTAAGGCAATCCTGGCCGGCCCACCGGACCTGCTGCTCACCACGCCTGAGTCGCTTGAATCGATGCTGGTCGGCGTCAGCGTCGACCACAAGCGGCTGTTCGCCGGGCTCCGGGCCGTGATCGTCGATGAGGTGCACGCGTTCGGCATCGGTGACCGAGGCTGGCACCTGCTCGCCGTGCTTGAACGGCTGACGCGGATCGCCGGACGGCCCTTGCAACGGATCGGGCTGTCGGCGACCGTAGGCAACCCGGATGAGCTGCTTCGCTGGCTGCAAGGGTCGTCGACAGGTAAGAGAACCGGTTCCGTGGTTGGCGGAAACCAGGGTCCGTTCGATAAGAATGCCTGGTCGAATTTGACTGGACAGCCAACGAAGCCGCTCGGCGAGTCGGCACCCGAGCTCGATCTCCAACTCGACTACATCGGGTCGGTATCGAACGCGGCGAAGGTCATCGCGACGCTCAATCGCGGTGAGAAACGGCTGGTGTTCGCGGATTCCAAGCGGCTCGTGGAGTTGCTCGGCGCGGAATTGCGCGCCCGCGGCGTCACCACGCACCTGGTGCATGCGTCGCTCTCGCTTGACGAGCGCCAGCGCGCCGAGCGCGCTTTCGCTGAAGGCCGCGATTGTGTGATCGTGTCCACCTCTGCGCTCGAGCTAGGTATCGACGTCGGCGACCTGGACCGGGTGATCCAGCTGAACGCACCGACGACGGTGGCCGCGTTCCTGCAGCGGCTCGGACGGAGCGGAAGGCGGGCCGGAACGGTGCGCAACTGCCTGTTCCTCGCGCTCGACGAGGAGAACCTGCTCGTCGCGGCGGGGCTCCTGCACGCCTGGGGCCGCGGATTCGTCGAGCCCGTCGCGCCGCCGCCGTCGCCACGGCACATCGTCGCCCAGCAGCTGCTTGCGCTCTGCCTGCAGGAGAAGCGCGTCGGCGAGCACCTCTGGACCGAATGGCTGCCAGTCCCCGCGCTGACGGAATCCGCCGCTCCGATCACCAGCTACCTAATCGAGCGGGGGTTCGTGGAGCGCGAGGACGGGATGCTTTTCATCGGGCCGATGGCGGAGCGCAAATTCGGGCGACGCCATTTCATGGGGCTAATGGCGACGTTCACCGCTCCGCCCGAGTTCACCGTGCTGCACGGGCGGGACGAGGTAGGCCGGACCGACCCGGTGCTCCTGGTCGATCACGTGACCGGGCCCCGGCTGCTGCTCCTCGGCGGGCGGTCGTGGCGGGTCACCTGGACTGACTGGAAGCGCCGGCGCTGCTTTGTCGAGCCTGCGGAAGGCGGCGGACGGGCGCGCTGGCTGGGCGGAGGGGTCGGCGGGCTGTCGTACGAGATCACCCGGTCCATGCGGGCGGTGCTGCTCGGCTCCGATCCGCCGGTTGCGCTGACGCGGCGCGCGGCCGGGATCCTTTCCGGCCTCCGCTCCGACGCAATCGGACGGGCGCATAGCTCCGGGACCGTGATCAGCGGCAGCGACGGAGACCTTCGCTGGTGGACCTGGGCGGGTTACCGTGCCAACGCGACGCTGCAGGCCACCCTCGGTTCGCTCGCAGACCCGTCGCAGCGGGTCTCCGATATTTCCGTCCGGCTCAAGGCCGACCTGCGACCGGGGAAGTTCGCCCCGGCGGCACGCGAGCTGCGCGACCACCTCTGCCTGCCGTCGGTCGACGACAAGGCCCTGGCCGGCCTCAAATTCTCCGATGCCCTGCCCCGGCACCTCGCCGTCGCTACCCTCGCCGCCCGGCTGGCCGATCTCGACAACGCCGACACTGTGCTCGCAGAACCGGTGCGCTTTGAACGTTGATCGCCCGGCCGGAGTCACCGACCGGCAGTGCACCCATTCAGGTTCACGCGGTTCACTGGGCGCTACTTCGGCAGAAACGCAGAGCCCCATCCAGCCGGATGACTTCCCCGTTCAGGTAGTCATTCCTCCGGCTCGGCGATGCCGCCCTTGGCGGCGGCGAAGGCGGTCAGGAAGCCGGGGAAGTACTCGCGCAGGTGCGAGCGGAGCTTATTGTGCGCGGCGGTGCGGTCCCAGACCGCGTCCTGCTGGGCGCGGGCCAGCACCGCGATGGCCTGCGCGAGCTCGCTGTCGGCGGACAGCGGCCGGTGCGCGTGCAGGTCGGTGCGCAGCACGTTAGCCAAGACGACCGCATCGCCGTGGTCGGACTTGCGCCCGGCGACCGCCGCGCGATAGCACTCACGAGATCCTCCGGTGAGCGCGCAGCTGGCTGCGGTTGCCGGCCCGGACTCGGTGACCGGCGATGAGCTGGCCGTCCTGCGGGTCATGCTGCGGCCGGACTTCCTGGCCCGGGCGGGCTGAGATCCGGTGGCGCAGGTCCTTACCCCGGTGCGCGGTGACCCGCTGCTCAGCCTGAAGGAATGCGCGGTGGCCGGCTGCGCCGCCTCCACCGCGCATAGGCGGGCGGACCTGTGCGTGACGTGCCGCACGCGGTGGAAGGCCAGAGAGCTGGCATGGGACGACTCCTCGCCCGCCCCGGCGGCGGCAGGTCCCGCGGGGACCGGCCTTGCCGGGTGACGGGCTGCCCGCGCCCGGGTGAGTCGGATGAGCGGCTGTGCGCCACCCACACTGCGCAGCGTCAGCGGCATCCTGGCCTGCCGGCCCGAGTCGTGGCTGGCCCGGCAGGAGGTCGGGCCGCTGCCCTCGTTCGGGGCCCGCATCGTGGCGTCGTGCGCGGCCACGGCGGCGAACCGCTCCGGAATGTGCAGCGCTCACAGCATCGCCTGGTGCCGCGATCACGGCGGCGTGGGTTCTGGCCGAGTGGGCGCGGCATGCTGCCCCGGCGGACGTGGCCGGGCACGAGGGGACCTGGCCCAGGTCCCCGGCGCGGGAATCCGCCCTGATGCCCGCCAGTTGCTGCGGTGGCTGGTATCGGAGCTGTATTGCCTGCTGTCCGGGCCGGAAAGGGAGCGAGCCAGGGACATCTGGCAGCTTCGGGTGTTCGGGCTCCCCGGCAAGCTGGACTTCGCCGGCATCAGCCTGCGGTGGCTGCGCGAGGCCGTCAAGTGGTTGGCGGCTGAGGATCTTCCCCTGCGCCGTGGCCGGGCGCCCGCCGACTCCCCCCGGGACTCCATCCGCGCGGCCGCGGCGCTGTCGCAGAGCTGCGCCTGTCCCGCGGCGACGGCGGGCACCAACCCGCCGCGCTCGGCCGCCAGGACATCACCGCGTTCGCCAGCCGGATGGCGCACATGCAGCGGACCGGGGAAATGACCCCGGAGTCCCGGCTACGCCTGACCCGCCGCATCTTCCGGCTCCTCAACGACGTGCACGCCCTGGGCGTAACCGGCACTGGAGAAGCCGCCGCCGGCCTTCCCGCCTCCTTCGTCCTGCGCCGCAGCGACATCCCCCAAAGACCCCGACCGTCAGCCCCGGCCGCGCAGCCTGCCTGACACGGTGCTGAAAGTGATCGCTGAGAACATGGACGTGTTCGAGGAGCGGTGCGGCGTGGCCGAGCGGCGGATCACCGAACTGCTCATCGATACCGGCCGCCGCCCCGATGAGATCTGCACCCTGGGGTGGGACTGCCTGGAACGAGACCCGTCCGGCAGCTCGGTGCTGATCTACACCGACGCCAAGAAAAACCGACCCGGACGGCGGCTGCCCATCAGCGAGGCTACCGCCGCCGTCATCACCGCGCAGAAGGACTGGACACGCCGCCGCTACCCGCACACCCCGCCCGGGGACCTGGCGCTGTTCCCCTGCGACAGAGGCAACAAGGACGGCACCAAGCCGATCCGCGCCGACGCCTACGGCAACGCCCACCGCGTCTTCGCCGACGAGATCGCGCGCCTGCTGCGCGACGCCGACGGCCAGCAGATCAGCCCTGCCCTGGTCGTGCCATATGCCTACCGGCACTCCTACGCCCAGCGGCACGCTGATGCCGGGGTCCAGCCCGACGTGCTGCGCGAGCTGATGTCGCACCGCTCCATGCGCACCACCACCGGCTACTACCGGATCACCGAGAACCGGCTGCGCGCCGCCGTCGACAAGGTCGCCCGCCACCAGTTCAACGCCTCCGGGCAGCGCGTCTTCACCAGCATCGCCGGGCTGCTCGCCGACGAGCATGCCCGCATGCGCATCGGCCAGGTCGCCGTCCCGTTCGGGATGTGCACAGAGCTGTCCAACGTCAAGGCCGGGGCCATGCCTGCCCGTACAAAGACCGGCTGTCCGAGCTGCTCGGCACCCAGATCAGCCAGCGCACCGGCCTCGGCCCCCGCCCGACGTCGCCGCGCTGAACGACGAGATCCAGGCCCCCTAGCAGGAGAACCTCGACCTGCACCGCCGCGCCGAAGAACACGATGAGGAACTCGCCGTCGCCCGCGAAGCCAACCGGCGGCTGATGACCGAACCCAACAAGGCACGGTCATAGCACCAGCGTCGGGGGAACCAGCTGCCGCGCTCCTGCTCTTCCCCGTGATGATGCCGACGGTTATCCCGCGAAACAGGCAAGGCTGGCGCAAATAGCGCCGCTGCGGCAACGGCGCATGCACCGACCTCGCGCGGGGCACACGAGGAGCAAAACGCCCAAGCCGACGCGTCATCGCATCGCGTCCACTCGATCCTTGTCGCGGTACTCATGAGGATCGCCTCCCGGGCAAAAACGGCGATGATGAGACGACAGCGCCCGGTCGAGGGCCAGGACCCTGCACCGATAGGCCTGCGCAGCGAAGGGAGCGGGGATGGCTGCCCGCGATCATCAGCCTTTCCGGGGCAACGGCCGGCGCACTGGCCGCCCCGCTGGGCGGGACGCTCACGCAAAGATGGCAATACCGGGGAAGTGACCGCGGATGGTCGTCGCTTCCGGCCGCATCTGCCGGGTCCGCATCGTGGTGCACATCCGCGGAACGTGACCGCGGTGATGCCCGTCCGCTTCCCTTAACCTTTTCCGCTAGGCAGACGGGCGCTCCTAGGATGGCGCGGTGAGCGAGACCTGGATAGATGAGGCGGATCAGGCCGAGATACCGCTGGCCGGGGGCGACGTCACCGAGGGCCTGGTCCGGGTCGGCAACACGGTGCGGCGGCCGATCCGGCCGCACTCGCCGCTGGTGCACGCGCTGCTGGCACACCTGGAATCGGCCGGCTTCCAGGGAGCGCCGCGGTTCCTCGGCATCGACGGCTCCGGGCGTGAGGTGCTCAGCTACATCGACGGCGAGGTGGCCGGGCGGCCGCGCCCGCCCTGGATCGCCGACGAGACCCGGCTGGCATCGGTCGGACGGCTGGTACGCGCATACGACGACGCGGCCGCCTCGTTCACCCCCGCGCCGAACGTACCGCCCGGCACCGCGGCGGCCGAGCCTGCGGGGATCCCGCCCGCTCCCTCGTATCCGCCGGAGCTGATCGGGCACGCCGACATCACGCCGGAGAACGTCGTGTTCCGTGACGGCCAGGCGTTCGCGCTGATCGACTTCGCCCATCCGGTCACCCGGGCCGACGAGATGTTCAACGCGATGATGTTGTGGGCGCCGCTGTTCGATCCGCGCGATGCCGATCCGCTGCTGCGCACGGTCGACGTGCCCCGGCGAGCTCGTATCCTCGCCGACGCCTACGGCCTGTCCGGCACCGACCGGGAACGCGTCATCGAGGTCGGCCTGCTGTGGACCCGCCGGGCCTGGTACATGATGAAACACCGGGCGGAGACTCTGGGCGGCGGCTGGCAGCGGATGTGGGACGAAGGCGTCGGCGACGTCATCAAGCGCCGTGAAGCCTGGCTGGACCGGCACGCCGCGACGCTGACCGCCGCCCTCACCGCGCCGTAGCCGCCTGGCCTCGACCCAGGCCACAGGCCCAAAGGCAGCACCCGACGGCGCCGAAGCAGGCCACGTGCGGTCAAGACCGGCGAACCCGCTCGCACATGTCCGCGACACCTGTCGCACACACGAAGGCCCCAGCGAACATGCCATGACCTGCGTGAATGCAGAAGTCGGACATTTCACCCCGAGAGAAACACCCATGCACCACCTGACGATCATGGTCAGTTCAGCTGCCTCAGGACGCCGGAGGTACAGCCCCGCTTGGCAGTAGTCGCGACCCTGAGCAAGGGCTATGACCTGGACTACATCTGGCGGCAAGTCGACCGCGGCCTCGCATCCCAGTGAGAAGCCCGACGACACTGAGATCGACAGCAGGGCCGACCAGACAGGAGTCCGAATTTTGTCGACCATGGGCCAATTGCCCTGGAAGTCAGGCCGTCACGAACATCCATGGAGGACCGGGGACCGGGGGACCGGGGACCGGAGACCGGGGCTGGGTGGCCGTACAGAACCGTACGCTTCCGTGCGGTCCCGGTGCTATCGTAAAGGCATGACTACGATCAGGGCCGAGGAGGTACGGATTCCCCGGCATGCCCGCGAGGCGGTCGCCCGCCACGAGCGGGTGGTCGTTGTGAGCCACGAACGGCCTGCCTTCGTGATCATGCATCCAGACGACACCGCAGCAGACTCGCCGGCCACGCGGCGCGGACGGCCGCTGCGCGAGGCACTCGGGCTGCTCGCCGGCGCGGCCCTGCCGGATCCCGGTTTCGCTGACGACATGGAGGCCGTGCTCGCCGATGTCGGGTCAACTCCGGATAACCCGTGGGCACGCTCCTAGATACCACCGTCTTCATCGACCTTGAACGCGCCGTCCGGAGCCTGCCGCCGGGAAGCGCCATGGCCGTGGTGAGCGGCCGCCTGGAAGAGCAGCTGGGGCCTGATGACCAGGTCGGGATCGCCGCCATCACGGCCTCCGAGCTGCTACATGGCGTGCACCGCGCTAGTCCGGAGCACCGGCCCCGCCGTGAGGCCTTCGTCGAGGCGGTCCTGGCCGCGTTTCCGCCGCTGCCCTTCGGTCTCCTCGCCGCTCGCGCGCACGCCCGCATCTGGGCTGAACTCGCCGCTGTCGGCCAGGATGTCGGGGCGCACGACCGGCTAGTCGCGGCGACCGCCGTAACTGCCGGATGGCGTGTCGGAACAGCCAATCTCCGGCACTTTGACCGCATCGCCGGCCTCGACGTCCTGACCATCACTTTCACCGGTTAACAGCGGTCCGCTGGCGGCAGCGTAGGATCGTCAGGCCGTTTCTTGCCATTCATGGTCAGCGACCAGGATTGAACGATCCGTGCGCGCATCCGCCGCGGTGTGTGACGGCGGTGATGGGCAGCAGCATGGTCGCTGCTGTCGGCGCGCCGATCAGGCGCGGGGTGGGCCCGGCAGGGGTCGGCACGTCGGCGAGCCGGTCGAGCAGCTTGTCCAGTGCGGTCCGGCCGTCGTCGACTGCGGCGCGTTCGTCGTCGGTAAGCGGCACCGCTGCCAGCATCTGCTGCAGGTTGCCGCGGGCTTCCAGGAGCTGGCCTTTGGAGGAGTCCTTGGGGGCGTAGAAGTCGCATTTGGCGCAGGCCATGCGATGCGGGCATTGCTCGAAGAAGGTGTAGGTGCACCAGCCGTGACCGAGGTCGTGGTACTGCCAGGGCTGGTCGGCCGCGGCGGCGCCGGAGGCCACGGCATCGCGGTCGAGCAGCACTTCGATGGTGCGGATGTTGCGGGCGAAGTACCCCGGCGTCGCGGTAGGCCCTGGTCAGCGTGTTCGGGGTGATCTTTAATGGCGGAGTCGGGTATTGGAACCCGCTGAATACCCTCGCCTGGGGAGCGGAGCCGAGCCACGAACCCCTGGTCCCCTTGTCGCTGCGCTTTTGACTTTCCCTTCAGATCCGAGCCCTCTGATGAGCGGATCATGCATCAGGCGGGATCACAGTCGGGTCTCCCCAGGTCACAGGGCTGGCATCAGGACGAGCGGAACGCCGTTCCGGCAATCCCCCGACCTGCTGACCTGCGGTTTCTCGCCCGTCTGATGCAATTCCTGAGAGTTCGCGTAATGCCGGTTCGTTTCGGGGGAGGCATGCCCGAGCCAGGCCTGCAGCTCGAACAATGTCATCGGTTCCTTGGCGTTGTAGAGCTGGCTGGCGATCGTGGAGCGGGCCCGGTGGCTGGTGATGTTGCCGCGCACGTCGGCGGGCGGGACGCCGGCCTTTTTGCACAGTGCCGGGATGATCGTGGTGTTGATGTAGGTCCTGGGGACGCGGCGGGCGCGGAAGGCGAACAAGAACGCGGCCTGCTGGCCGGTCTTGCGGTCTGTCATCGCCGGCTGGGCGGGCGGGGCGGCCTGCCATGCCTCGATGGCGTGGCCCAGCAGCGGGTCTACCGGCTTGGTGAATGCGGTGCCGGTCTTGTGGACGGGGACGTCCAGCAGGCAGACCGCGTCGCGGGCCAGGACCTGCCGGGAGTCGCCGGCGACCGGCGTGCCGTCAAGGTGATCGCCCGGACGAACTGCTCCGGGTAGCTGGCGCCGAACCTGGGCGGGAGGTCGGCGGGCCCGAATTCAGCCCGGCCCACACCTCGTCGGCGATCACCTGCGGGTCGGGGCCGATGAGCGACAAGACGCTGGCGGGGATGGCCAGGGCGCGGGCGGGATCGAACCGGCGCGGGATCCACTCCCATTCCAAGATGTCGCGGAAGAACATCCGGGCCGCCACCAGGCGGCCGGCCTTGCTGCGGGCGGAGATCGGCTGGCCGGCCCGCCCCGGCGGGCCTCCAACCGCCGCTGGACGTAGTCGCCGATGCTCATCCGGTCCACCGCGGTGACCCAGGCCGCGCACAGCTGGCGGGTCCACTGCCCCGGCTCGGGTGACCTCGGGGTGCTCTGCGGCCAGCTAGGTCAAACCCCATGAAAGCAGGCGACACACCGCAAAACAGTCATAACCTTGATAACCCAGAAGACTGAGTCATTCGCCAGCCTCTTGAGCAGCGACGGCGTCTCGTGCTTAAGATCTCCCAGCCGCAAGGTCCCGGTCCTGGTGACCATGCGACTTACGACGTCCCGGCGCGGTTGTCTGGCTCTCCCATAGGCCAGTGGGCCAGCGTTTCCAGGTAGGCCGTCCGGACCTGCTCGATCCGTTCCCGCAAGTTCCGCAGTGTCCAGCCCTCGACGCTGACGGGCGGCAGCACGGCGATGTCGACGGTACCCGGATTGAGCTTGGCCGCGTTGCGGCCGGCCACCGACTCGGAGTTCCTGATCACGATCGGGACTATCGGCAGTCCGGCCGTCATCGCGATCAGGAAAGCCCTCCTCTTGAACGGGCCTACCGACCGGGTGTCAAGCCGGGTCCCCTCCGGGGCGATCAGGATCGACAGCCCCTTACGCGCGGCCGCCTCAAGGGACTTGAGGGCGGCGACGGCCGTCCCCGGGTCCTCGCGGTCGACGAACGCGGCGTCGAGCAGCTTTCCTAGCTGGCCGAATACGCGGCCGCTCTGCATCTCCTTCGTAGCGACGCCGGTCCAGTTGTCCTTGACCAGCGCGGCCACGAGGAACACGTCGACGTTGCTGCGGAAGTTGAACAGGAAGACCGCGGGCCGCCGCTCGGTCAGGTGCTCCGCGCCCGCCACGTTCAGCTTGACGCCGCTCAGCGCAAGCACCGTCCCTGGCCAGAACCTGGTAAGGAAGTTGACCCCGGCGCGCTTGTTGCGCCGCACCAGCCCGACGCCCAGCGCGACGGCGGCCAGGGGGCCGATGGAGCTGACGCTGGCCAGCCGGCGGCCTATCCCGAACAGGCCGCCGGTGCCCCGGCTGCTGAATCGCATGATGGGCCAGCCTTGGCGGACAGCGACCTTGGTCAGCACGCGTCCCGGATTGACCGGCCGCGGATGGCCGACCAGGTACATGAGGCTGAGGTCTTCGTCGCCGTCGGCGTAGAAGTAACTCGACCCCAGGTCAACATGATGATCGGCGGCGAACTGCTGCACGCCGCTGGCCTTGGCTGGGCCCCACACCACGGGCTGTTCGATCTCGCCGGTCAGTACCCCCTGCTCGTCGGCCACGAGCCGGTTGCACACGATGTGCTCCACACCGAGGTAGCGAGCCACTGGCGCCACCTGATTGGTCAGCGCGGACGAGCTCAGCACCACGGTGTGGCCGCGGCGTTGATGAGCCCGGACCAGCTCGCGCATTTCCGGGTAGATCAGGTCCGCCACAGACTGCTGGAAGATGCGCTCCCCCATCTCGTCGACCTCCCGCGCCAGCCGTCCCTTGACGGTAAGGGCGCTGCCTTCGATCAGGGTTTCGAATGCGCGCCTTCCGAGCCGGAACTGCACTGCGAGCTCCACGATCGTCAGGAACTCGACTACCCGCAGGTCCCGGCGGCGCAGCCGGTCCCTCGTCTGGGCCGCGGCGGTATACCCGGCGACCAGCGTCCCGTCCAGGTCGAAGAACGCGCCGACATCCGGCCCCTCCGGGCCCGCGTCGACTTCCGCCTCCGGCCCGGGGAGCCGCGTCGGCGGGTAAGCATCGTTCCGGCTGCTCACGTGTCAGGCTGACTCTGGCGGCATCCGCAGCAGCAGGGCACCTGGCTCAGCCACGACCGTAAGCTGACGGGTCGATTCCATGACCTCGCCGTCCAGTTCCCACGTCTGCTCCCGGTCCAGCGTCACCTGCAGCTTGGTGAACTGCACGCGGTAGATCCTGCCGTGAGCCGAGCGCCGCAGCACAATGCCCGCGGCCACCGCCAGCCATCCGGTCAGGCCGCCGGCGGTCAGCACGACGGCATCCAGCATGCCGTCGTCAGGCCGTGCGTCCGGCAGCAGCGGGAGCCCGCCGCGCAGCCAGCCCACGTTACCGACGACCAGCGCGCTGGCCCGCATCCGGCGGCGCCGGCCGCCGTCGGCGCTGACAGACACCCGCATCGGCCGGTCGCCCAGGTGACGGACCGCCGAGATCGCGTAGGCGAACCAACCTAGCCGCTTCTTGAGCGGATCGCTTGTGTCGTTCAGCATCTGGGCATCCAGGCCCAGGCCCGCCATCACGACGAACAGCGTCCCGTTCACCCGGCCCGCGTCAATCGGCTGCTGCACGCCGCCGAGCGCGACCGCGAGCGCCTCGTCCATGCCCATCGGCACGCCGACATTGCGCGCCAGCAGATTGCCTGTCCCCATCGGGATGATCGCCAGCGGCACCCCGGTGCCGGTGACCCCCTCCGCGCACGCGGTGACCGTCCCGTCACCGCCGCACGCGAGCACGAGGTCGACCCCGGCGGATACCGCTGACTCAGCCTGGCCTCGGCCGGGATCATCCGGCGTCGTCTCCAGCCAGAGCGGCTCGTCCCAGCCATGGTCGTCCATGATCTGGCGGACAGACTTGCGGAATGCCTCGTCGTCATCCAGCTTGGTCGGGTTCACCACGACTGCGGCACGGGTCATCGGCGTATCCGTCCTACGCGTTGTGGGTGATCATGATCAGCTTGCCGATGCGGCTGACATGGCCATCAACTGCCCGTTGTTAACGGGTTCATACCTTTTAACCCGTTAGCTGTCCCGCTTTTCAGGCGCGGCGCGCGATGGGAATGCCGTCGGCATGACGCCGATCCGGCCGCCCACCACCAGCAGGCTGCCGAACGATAGTGGCGGGCCCGGCAGGCCGCAGCCGACGGGTGAAGTCACGTAGGTTGCATTCCATGGCAATCGTGAGAAATCTGGGTCAGCCCGGCCTCGATCCGGGTCCGACGATCTTTGTCCTCTATGGCGCGACGGGTGATCTGGCCAAGCGGATGGTGCTGCCCGCGATCTACCGGCTCGCCGTGGCGGGCCTGCTGCCCAAGCAGTGGCTGCTGGTCGGCAACGGCCGCGGCGACGTCGCGCACGAGGACTTCCGTGCCCACGTCCACGACGTGCTCACCGAGTTCGGCCCGCACCCGGAGCAGGGCCAGTGGGAGTCGTTCGCCCAGCGCGTGCACTTCGCTGGCGGCGGCTTCAACACCGACGACCCTGGCGGCCTGCTGGACGTGCTGGCGAAGGCGCGCACCTCACTCGGCGGCGACCCACAGCTTGTCCATTACCTTGCGGTACCCCCGGTCGCCTTCGCTGAGCTGACGAAGGCTTTCGGACAGCACGGGCTGGCCAAGGACGCCCGCGTCGTCTACGAGAAGCCCTTCGGCACGTCGCAGCAGGCCTTCCGCGCCCTCGACCGCGTTGTCCACTCGGTGCTGGACGAGCAGCAGGTCTACCGGATCGATCATTTTCTGGGCAAGGAGTCGACGCAGGACCTGCACCTGCTGCGCTTCGCCAACGGGCTGTTCTCTGCGATGTGGAGTCGCGAGCACGTCGAGTCCGTCCAGATCGACGTGCCCGAGAAGCTCGGCATCACCGATCGGTCGGAGTTCTACGACGCCACCGGCGCGGTGCTGGACATGCTCGTCACGCACCTGTTCCAGGTGGCCGCCGAGGTCGCCATGGAGCCGCCTGCCAGCCTCGGCGCCCTCGATCTGCAGGCCGCGCGCGAGCAGGTGATCAACTCCTTCCGGCCGCTCGACCCAGGCGAGGTGGTGCTCGGCCAGTTCGCCGGTTACTGCGACGTGCCCGGAGTAACGGCCCGGTCCAGCCGGGACACGTTCGTCGCCGCCCGCCTGTGGATCGACAACGACCGCTGGCGCGGCGTGCCGTTCTACCTGCGCACGGGCAAGCGGCTGGCCGCCACGGAGCAACGGGTCAGCCTGATCCTCCGCGAGCCGGCCGGACCGCTCGCCGGTCAGCTGCCGCGCGATGCGAACGTGCTGTCGTTCTCCCTCGCGGGCAACGGCGAAATCGACCTGTCGCTGGTGGCCAAGAAGCCCGGCCCGGCGCTGGACCTCGATATAGCACATGCCTCGATTCCGTTGTCCGGACTGGCCGGGGCAAATCCCCTGCCGCCCTACGTCCGGCTGATCCACGACGTGCTCATCGGCGATCGTTCGCTGTTCACCCGTCCCGACGGGCTGGCCGCGGTATGGAAGGTGGCCGAACCGCTGCTGTCGAACCCCCCCAAGATCGTCCCCTACGCGCCCGGATCGTGGGGGCCGGCCCAGGCCCGCAAGCTCATCGAGCCCGGACGCTGGCTGCTAGGCCAGTAGCGGCCGGCGGCAGGACGATAAAGGCGTCCGGGGTGAAGGCCCCGAACCGGTGCCGGTCCTGGCCGTCGGTGAATGGGTGGGCGCGGGCGGCGGTCCGGCCGTCGGGGTACTGGACGTCGTAGAAGCCGTCGCCGTCAGCTTCCCAGGCCTCGATCCCGGCACCGGGAACCGCGCGGACACGCTGCCTAATGGCGTCGCCGCCCCGTCGCAACCGTCGCCGGCAACATTCCGGAGGTGGTGAGAGACGACACCGTCCGTTCGGGACAATTTTTGAATCTTTTATTCGGAACGGACCGTGGCGTCTCCGCAGCACTAGCGTGGCTCCGGTTCGGCTGTGTGGCTCGTCGCTCAGGCTGAGCGCAGGGCGGGGGCGATCTCGGTGGCGTAGCGGGCGATGGACTCCCCGACGAGCGGGCCGGCAGCCCTCCCCAGTCGACCGGGGCG
>Ga0210390_10000221_pt1 | contig 62578 bp, 52 predicted proteins | sample IncBWH11OmetaG_FD_161050 | JGI IMG/M metagenome (GOLD analysis project Ga0210390, IMG submission 161050) | Forest soil microbial communities from Barre Woods Harvard Forest LTER site, Petersham, Massachusetts, United States - Inc-BW-H-11-O ...
AGCGCTCCGTTAGCCTGCTGTGCTTTGCCAACCTGCGGATGGTTTGTTAAAAGATAACGAGATGAACGGGGCAGAAAGCCTAATTCGCACGCTGCTGGCCGGAAGGGTAGACACCTGCTTTGCAAACCCGGGCACGTCGGAAATCCATATCGTTGCTGCTCTTGATCGAATCACCGAAATGCGCTGTGTGCTGGGTCTGTTCGAAGGAGTTGTGACCGGAGCCGCAGACGGTTATGCCCGCATGGCGGAGAAACCGGCATGCACCCTGCTTCATCTCGGTCCTGGCCTCGGGAACGGGCTCGCCAATCTGCATAATGCGAGCCGGGCGCACGTGCCGATCGTCAACCTGGTCGGCCAGCACGCAACTCATCATCTGCACCACGATACGCCGCTCACCTCCGACATCGAAGCCATCGCCCGGCCCTATTCCAAATGGTTGCGGACGTCTGCCTCTTCATCCGAGGTCGGCAGGGACGCAGCCGAAGCAGTTGTCGCTGCGCGGACTGCCCCCGGCCAGATTGCGACGCTGATCGTGCCCGCCGACGTGTCCTGGAGCGATGGCGGTTCGATCGCGGCCATTCCTCCGTCGTCGAAACCTGCTCTGCCGGACGCACAGACTGTCGAGCGTGCAGCAGCCGTGCTCCGGTCAGGCTTGCGGACTGCCATTCTGATCAGTGGGAACGCTCTTTACGGCAAGGGACTCGCGGCTGCTGGGCGCATCGCGACGGCGACAAACGCTAAGCTCTTCGCTCCCTATCCTGTAACGCGTCTCGAAAGGGGCGCAGGCGCCGCTGTGGTCGAACGCATCGCCTACGTCCTCGAACAGGGGGTTGAGCAGCTGAAGGAATTTCGTCAGCTGATCTTGATAGGCGCCGCGGCTCCAGTCGCATATTTCGCTTACCCGGGGAAGAACAGTATTTTCACGTCAGCCGGATGCGAGATCTTTGCGCTGGCGCGTCCTGGCGAGGATTATGTTGGAGCGCTCGAAGCGCTCGACGCAACGCTGTCGCCACATCGGACACAACTCTTAGGAGAGAATTTCGTTGGAGAGAAAGTGGAGCGCCCGCCTCTGGCGGACGGCGATATTACTTTGACGGGCCTTGCTGGTGTTGTAGGAGCGCTTCTGCCTGAGAACGCCATCGTGGTCGATGAATCCATGACCGCAGGCCGGGGAATGATGGCAGCCACACGGGGAGCTCCTCCTCACGACTGGCTGACTAACACGGGAGGCTCGATTGGGATCGGTTTGCCCCTCGCCGTGGGCGGGGCAGTGGCCTGCCCCGATCGAAAGGTCTTGTGCCTGACTGCCGATGGCAGCGCAATGTACACATTACAAGCGCTGTGGACCATGGCGCGAGAAAGTCTCGACGTTACTATCGTTGTTTTCGCGAACCACGATTACGCAGTCCTCAGGCGCGAGTTTTCTTATCTGGGCGTAGGCAAGCCCGGACCTCGAGCCTCGGGGATGTTTGAGATCGGGCGACCAGATCTCGAGTGGGTGCAGTTGGCGAAGGGCATGGGAGTGCCGGGATCGCGCGTCACTTCACTGGCGGAGTTTGCGAAGGCACTGCGGGCAGGTTTTGCCAGCCAAGGGCCGAACCTGATCGAGGTGCCGCTGTAGCAGAGTGGTCTTTGAAAAATGTCGAGGAGGATGGCTTCATGCCTTATAAGATCGGCTCTAGATCAAAATTGCAGACGACTTCAGCAGGCCGAGAACGTAAATAGCGCCATCTTTGTAGCCAGTGTTTATAGTTATTTAGAGATAAACAAAAAGTAACACTTTCCCCTCTGCTGCAATACTGAGGTATTTCGATAGAAATTCAGTTTGTGGGCTTTATGTTTAAAGCTCGAATCGGGCAGCCTATGGCCTGGCCATGCTCCACTTTGCGGCGTCGTGGGTTTCGGCTGGCAAGCGGACGCATCGGAGGGAGTCAGTCTGGTGGTTTGGTGCGCGCTCGTGAGAGCGTTCGCTCAGAGAGCTTAGTGGTTCTTGGCGATACGAACTGGATGGATGATCAGTCTGTACCTCTGACGATCCAATTTAGGCTCTTACTGAATCGGTTGGCCACTGCCAGGAGCATTTCAAGCGTCGGGGGCATTCTTCCCCGCTCAACCTTCGACAGTTGGCCTTGACTAACTCCAAGTTGCAGGGCGATGTCTTCCTGCCGCATGTCACCTCTTAGTTCCCTGATCCTCAAGCCAATCGCCTTCAAGTCGGGTTTTGAACGGATGCGGCTAGACATTTCTCTTGAATTTTTGTTATATTCCTAATAGAATATTCCATTAGGAATACGAGTCGGAGCGTTCGCTTTCTATTCGTTTTTACCTCGATGCCCGTAAATTAGCAATTAATGATCTTGATGCTCAGGTCAGACCTAAAGGAGAAGTGAGAAATGCGAAACGCAACTGCGATGTTCAAATCGAATCGAAGACTTGCAAAGCGATTGTGGAAAAGCATTTCACCTTTAGCCTCAAGCGCTTTGAAAACGCTCACTTCTGAACATCAACTTTCGGTCGCGTCGGGAGATCTCTTACTCCTCGATGGCCGCTGGTACGTAACGCACACGGGCCTGCTTGGCTTGGCTCGTCGAAAACGCTGCGCGGGCATGAACGTTCAAGCCGTTCAAGCATTTTGCGACCCCCATGCACAACGCTGGGCTTTTCAAGCAACCGTTTACAAATCCAAGGTCTGCCGTGGGTTCGTCGGATTCGGCGATGCCGACCCCTCCAATGTTTCGTTCCTTGTTCAAGGTGCCGAAATGCGGGTTGCTGAAACTCGCGCCGTGAACCGCGCACTGCGGAAAGCCTACGGAATCGGCATCTGCTCGGTAGAGGAAATCGGTTCCCTCACGGAGCGATCTACATCCTCTCCCGAATCCAAGAAACTTCCGCCGCCACCTACCAACGGAAGCTACGGCGGTCGAACGGTCCGTGACCACCTCTGCCAGATAATCCGCCAGCATCATCTCGACCCCACCTTAGTCAAGTCCTACGCCATCGACTTCTGCGGAGTGAAAATGCTTCGTGAAGCCACTCGCGAGCAGGTCGAAAACTTCGTCGGCCACCTAGCCGATTGGGCCGCAAAAGACCGAGATGCCCTGCTCTGTCAGCTCAACAGCTATCTCGGGGCGAAAGAAGGTGCCGCGTGAGACGCCAGATCACGGGCTTGCACGCAGCCGACCGGTGCGCCGCCGATCAGATCCCCGATGGGCTCTTCCTGGTCCGCATCCAGCGCGTCCAGTTTCGTAGATATGCTCATAAGCCTTACTACACACTGGCTCTGACGATTCTTGAACCGCGCCGATTTGCCGATCACGTGATTTCGAGCCGGCTCTATTGCAGCCCGAAGGCTTTGTGGAAGCTGAACTGGTTCTTGCGCGACTTTGGCCACGATGCCGAACTGCTGGGCCGTGATGAAGTCGATGAAAGTCAGCTTGTCGGCCTACAGGGTGTGGTCAAGATCAGCCACATCGTGCTAAACGGCGCTTCCCTGCTCCGGTTCGACGGGTTTGCACTTGCCAGTCGCTGGGAGGAACTATCGCCAACTAATCTGGACAACCCCCGGGTGGCCTGATGACCTACAGCTACACGCAGATCAGTCAATACCTGACTTGTCCTCGGCGATCTCGCCATCGCTATCTCGACGGCTGGAAGGAGAAAGATACCCGTGCGGCGATGCTATTTGGTCGTGCCTTCGAACAGGCTCTGGGTGCCTACTTTCGTCGTGAAGATCCGGGGGACCTCCTTTTTCGCGAGTGGTCAGCTTGCAAAGATCAGAGCCTGTGCTTTTCGAACCGTGACACCTGGGATCGCATGCTTGAGCAAGGGATCATGCTGCTCACACGCTTCTGCCAAGACGACCGCGTCCGGATTCAGCAGCCGCGACGCAACCTGCAGATCAAATTTAACCGACCAGTTGGAGGAAACGAATTCGTCGCTTACATCGATGGGATCGGCACGCTTGACGAGACCCGCTGCCTGCTGGAATGGAAGACATCCTCGAGCCGGTACCCGGAGGAGCCTGATGGGCTACTGGCTCTCGATCCCCAACTCGTCTGCTATTCCTGGATGACTGGAATCTCCGAAGTCGCTCAGGTCGTTTTCGTTCGCAAGCGCCTGGTCGAAGTTCAATACTTGCGTACCACGATCACTGACGAGCAGCGCCTGGAGTTTGGTCATCTGGTTGACGACACGATCCGAAGAATTGAGTCTGCAGAATTCCTTCCGCACAGCGGCATCCGTTTTCCGCAGAACCCCTGCCGCACCTGCCCGTATGTTGGGCTGTGTCTTGGGAAACAGCAGTTGATTGAAACAGATCTGGTGCGGCGTCCAGGAGCGGACAATCTTGATTGGCTTGACGAGCTTAATTACTAGAAATCCACCGATGCCCCCGAAGTTCAATCGCCGCCGCGCCGTATTTGTACTGAACAAAATTGACGAGATTCTGGCGTGGGAGCAGCGGAAGGAGATGGAGCGCGACACCAAGTTCGTGGAACTCGGGCGATATCTATGTGAAGCGCGGGCGGGACAGTACTGGCGGGTGGAAAACGTGAAGTCGTTCGACGAGTTCCTAGAAAGACGATTTCCGGAATCGCGAAGAAAAGCTTATTACCTGATGTCGATTCACGAATACTTGCCGCCGCAGGCGAGAAAGCAGCTGAAGGAAGTGGGTTGGACGAAGGGGCTGGAGCTAGCCAAGCTGGCGAAGAGGGACAGGCAGCACTTCGATTGTGCAACCTGGTTGCATCGGGCACGGGAGATGCCCAAGGAGCAGTTCAAGCAGGCAGTGGAGAAGGAACTGACTGGTGGGGAGACGGAACCGTGGGAGATTGTCTACTTCAAGTTGTACCAGAGCCAGATGCCGGTCGTCGAACGAGCGATCGAGACCGCGTCCCTAATGCTGGGCAGCGACAAGTCCCGCGGTTACTGTCTGGAAATGATCTGCGCGGACTTTCTGGCCGGTGCCAACCTGGAGAACGGACATCCAGAAATGCTCCTGTATTCGATGGCGAGATTCTTCAAATTTCTGCCTGAAGACCAACGGCTGGCATTCCTTGGTAGTCTGAGCGAGATCGCATCGTGAACCCGATTCGACCGGAACTCGGTCGCTTGCGCCCGGATCCGATGTTGTACGAAACTCTTCGGCAGCAGGTTCTCCGTCGCGACAGTTGGCGGTGTCAATCGTGCGGCACGATGTCCAACCTTGAGGTTCACCACAAACAGTTTCGCAGCCACTCTGGGCAAGATTCCGAGGAGAATCTGATCACGCTCTGCGCACAGTGCCACGCCGAGATTCATCGCTGAAGCACCGAGCGAGGAACCCGGCCACCGCACCGCTCTTGGCGAGTCGGCGTTTTGCACCTGTGGACAAGAACGAGTGGAATTAGAAATGGTGGGTCTTAAATCCCCGCTTTCGGCAGTCGTTCGAGCTTGGGAGCTTGGGGTTACGACGATTATCCAACGCCCGACGATACCTGCCACTTCTATCGGCAAGCTACAAACTAAACCCACGGTTCACGCCGCCATAGCACTCCGGCGGTTCCTTAGTGCGGTTCGTAAACCGGGCTAGCAGAAGTGTAGTTCCCCCTCAGTGCATGGGAGCGAATCTTCAGCATTTCCGCGAACATCCGGATGCCGTCGCGCAATGGGTTAATGCGCGTTCCTTCGCGATGTGCCCAGGCGACAGGCACTTCGCGGACTACAAACGTAAGTTTTCTGGCCAGGTAGAGCAACTCCGGATCAAATCCCCAGCGCTCGATCTTCTGTAGCGGGAAAATTGCGTGCGCGCTGCGCCGCGTAAAAGCCTTAAACCCGCACTGCGTGTCTTTGAACTTTAAGCCCAGGATGATGCGCAACGCGAGGTTAAAGATGCGCCCGAAGAGCTGGCGATGCAGCGGCTGCCTCTGAATCTGCAGTTGTGGGTCCACCCAACGCGAACCGATCGCCACGTCCGCACCCTTCGCCAGCGCGGCAAACAACTTGTCAGCCTCCTCAATCGGAGAGGACAGGTCAGCGTCGCTAAACAGTAGGATGTCGCCATGGGCGTGTAGAATTCCGTTGCGGACGCTGTATCCCTTGCCCCGGTTCCCGGGATTCTCCAGCAGATGCAGTGCCGGATACTTCCGCGCATATTCGCGCACCATGTCCGCCGTGCCGTCACTTGAACCGTCATTCACCACGATGATTTCAGCCTTCCAACCGCGCTTCGTATCGTAGGCGAGAATCTTATTCAGTGTGTCTGTGATGCGTGCACTCTCGTTGTATGCTGGCAACACGATGCTATATGTAGGCTTGACCATGTGAAGATTCCCGTGATCGGCTCCTAGACTGCGAGCCCCTAGTCTCTGGAATGGTTGGCTCCGATTCAAGCTTGGAGGCAAAAAAAATCGCAGCTCAGATCTGAGAGCTACTGGTAGACGGCTTCCCGTCAAGCCGTCGCCGCGATTGGGCACTGTATTCAGCCATCTTCGCAAGCTCTCCCTTGATAACTTTTCCGGTTGGAGTCACCGGCATCGCCGAGACCAGCAATATCAGCGACGGTCGTTTGTATGCGGCAAGATGCCGCGCTGCGTATTCTGCCACCTCCACGGTGGCTAGGGATGAATCCGGCGCTGGTTGCACGAAAGCGATAATCTCCTCGTCTCCTTCAATCGACCTGCCGATTACGGCAGACTGGACGACTCCGGGATGAGCATTCAGAACTGCCTCGACTTCAGCCGGATAGACGTTGAACCCAAAACGGATGATCAAGTCCTTCGTGCGTCCAACGATAAAGAGATTCCCTTCCTCCAGCCGGGCGAGATCGTGCGTGTTAAACCATCCTTCAACGTCGATGGCGGCAGCTGTTTCCTCAGGAGCGCGATAATAGCCCCTCATCACGTTGGGCCCTCGCACCAATAACTCACCCACTTGTCCTTCGGGCACCGTTTGGCGATCCTGTCCAACCAGCTTGACTTCCACTCCCGGAAACACTGGTCCGACGGAGGTATCGGTTCGAGACGGCGCTTCGACTCTTACCTGAGCCACGTTAGGAGAGCACTCCGTTATGCCATACGCATGATGGAGCGGAAGACCAAAGAGGCTTTCCACGGACGACTTGATTGCGGGTGGAAGTGGAGCTCCCGAACAAGAAATGATCCGGAGTGCAGGAAACTTCATCGACTCCAATTTTCGCACTTTCGCATATTGCAGGAAGAGGGAAAACATGGATGGCACGCCCAGCATGACCGTAATTCGATCTTTTTCCAAGGCCAAACGCGCAGCCATGGGATCAAATCGAGGCGCAAGATAGAGCGTTGCTCCACTGAGCAGGGTTCCCAAGAATACGGTAGAAAGGCCAACAACATGAGACAGCGGCAGGATGCCATAAAGGCGGTCCTCGGAGGTCAAGGACCGGATCTTCGCAGCCCCGGCAGCCGCGAACAACAGATTCTTGTGGGTCAGCATGACGCCTTTGGGAAGCCCAGTGGTACCAGACGTATAAATCAAGGCTGCGACGCGGCTCCCAAGATCAGAATCTAATAGTTCAGTTTGGACTCCCTCGCCAAGAGGACCTATGCCAATCAGCCCTAAGTCGTGTACCTGTTCAACCAGTGCCCCGTGCCGATTGGCATGCTCAGTAGCATGCAGCGACACACTTGTCGTATAGACCACACGACGGGCTTGGCAGTGATCGCGGATCCCGTCGATCTCGCGCGCGGACAAATGTGCGTTCACTGGCACTGGCCAAGCATCAAGACTGCACGCAGCCAGCAGAACTGCCGCGAATGCCCGGCAGTTTTCTCCAACAATCATGACCCGATCGCCGGGTCGGACACCGAAATCGCGCAGCCAGGCTTGGGTTCCGGAGACCGCGGCCGACAATTGCCGATAGGTCCAAGTGCCCGTCGATTCCACCAGAGCGGGTCGATCAGGCGAGCGCTCAGCCCACGGTTTCACAACGTCGCTAATGCGAGTTGGAAGAGCGGTGAGCGCGTCGGATAAATAATGCTCAGGCATGGGCAGACGTAAACGCTATTTCGTTGTTATTGACGTGGGTTGCGCGCGGCCGACTCGCGCCAACGGAGGGAAGGTCAACGTTTCGGCCTTATTGATCAACACATACTGTAGCCAGTTGCTATAGATGGATGTCGCGGACGACTGCCATGTCTTCTGCAGTGTGCCAACCAGAGCAGCTTCAGGAAAGCCTTCCATGAGTTGCTCCCGCCGATCGGACAAAACAGAAGTGCGAAAATCGGTAAGAAGGTTCGCGCTTGTTGCGTCGAAATACCCCTTCGGCATGGACGGATAAGTCTCTCGTTCCCCTCTGAGGAACCGCTTTATATCTCTCCGGTATTCTTTCAGAAGAGTCTCCGCGCCGTATTCCGGATGACCCTGGAAATGCAGGAACAGGCTCTGCTTTTTTTTCTTTACGAACGAGTCCACACCACCCTCGACCGATTGAGTCAGTACGAGGTAGCCACAGGCAGCCAGTGCGTCCGCCTGCACTTCATTCCATCGAGAATGCGGGAAACGTATAAACTGCCCGGCACCCCCGGTCAGCGGGTGATTTGCAGCCTTGGCGAAGTCGAAGACGCCAAATTGCTTGTCATTCAACGGACAGCGCTCGATGCCATCGCTATGCAGGACCCCGGCATGCGCGGCCAAGCAAGACAAGATCGTCGAGGTCGTATTGCTTTCCGCCCAGTCCAGAACATTCGCGAGTGCGGACCAGTAGGGTTCGTTGCGCAAGTTGGGTTGCCGGGGCTCGGTTCCGGTCATAATCACAGCGTCGAAGCGGCCGTTCAACAAATCGTTCGTGCCGAAGTAGAAGCTGTTCAGGTGTTGCTGCCCCCGTTCTCCGCGAGGAACTCCGGTCAGCGAGTAGAGACTGAGGAACAGGGGAATGTCGCCGGACGCTGCATCAAGCAGCTCGAAGAACTGGACTTCGGTGTCTTCCAGCGCCGAGTCCGGCATGTTGTTCACAAACGCAATTCTGACGGAATCCTTGCCCGCGCGGCTATCGCCCAACCCTGCAGAGCACAACCTTTGCTCAGCCCAACGACGCGGGACTCGACCGCCATCAATAGTCAGTGACATGAGATCCCCCACGCTTTATAAACATGACGGACAGGCCTCACGCTCTAGCCTTCTCCAGGGACTGCCCAAGATCCTCAAGTATGTCGTCGATATGCTCGATGCCTACACTGAGCCGAATCATCTCGGGCGTGACACCCACCTTTTCCTGTTCTTCGGGAGTTAGTTGCCGGTGAGTGGTGGATGCGGGATGACACGACAATGACTTGGCGTCGCCCATGTTCACCATGCGCTTGAACAGGCGGAAAGCATTGAAGCATTTCCGTCCGCCCTCATAGCCGCCCTTCACCCCAAAAGTCAGCAGCGAGCAGAAGTTCGAGCCCAGGTATCGATGAGCCATCGGATAGAGCGGATTGTCAGGGAACCCGACGTAGTTCACCCAATCAACCATGGGATGACCTCGCAGAAATTCCGCAACCTTGCGTGCGTTCTCTACATGGCGTTCGACGCGTAGAGCTAGCGTCTGAATCCCCTGCAAGAACAAAAAGCCATTAAACGGAGACAGCGTAGCTCCTGTATTTCTCTGGCAGACCGTCCGGCAGCGCGCCACAAACGCCGCCTCTTTGTAATGATCGACGTAGACCACGCCGTGATAGGCGATCTCCGGCCGATTGAACATATAAAACTTGTCCGGATATTGCCGCCACGGAAACTTGCCGCCATCGACAATCATTCCGCCGATGCTGGTGCCGCCCCCTCCGACGAATTTCGTCATGGAATGGACAACCACATCGGCGCCATATTCGATGGGGCGCAACAAAATTGGCGTGGCAACCGTGTTATCGACCACCAGGGGCACACCGTGTTTGTGTGCGACTCGCGCCAAGCCTTCGATGTCGGCGACGTTGCCAGCGGGATTTCCTACGCTCTCGCAGTACACCGCGCGGGTGTTCTCGTCGATCAACTTTTCGATATCTTCGGGGCGATCACTCGCAGCAAAGCGGGAGCAGATTCCCCGCTTCGGAAAGATGTGCGCCAGAAGCGTGTAAGTGGCGCCGTACAACTGCGGGGTCGAAACGATGTTATTCCCCATTTCGGCAATGTTGATGAGCGCATACTCAATCGCGGCCATCCCAGAACTGACGCTCAACCCCTCGACACCGCCTTCAAGCGCAGCCATGCGCTTTTCCAGAACCGTGTTCGTGGGATTGCCGATTCGAGTGTAGATGTTCCCCTGGACTTCCAGATTGAATAGAGCAGCACCGTGTTCCGCGCTATCAAACTCGAAAGCGACAGTCTGATAAATCGGCACCGCAACGGCTTTCGTCGTGGGATCGCCATCGTATCCGGCGTGAATCGCCAACGTCTCTCGCTTCATGCGTCCATCAGCCTTTCAAAGTGTGATCTACTTCCTACTCTGCCGAGGTGGCGACCTTAGCGACCGGAGCCGATGCCGGACTCTTCGCTGACATCTTCGCTATCGTCTGGGTGACACGGCGAGCGGCGAAGCCTGCGCCGAACGCGAAACGCATCACTGGGCCGAAGCTGTTCGCGGCTGCGACTCCCACGAAATAAATTCCGGGCACGGACGACTCGAAACTCGACGACAGCACCGGGCTTCCCATGACCGTCTTGAACTGGGAACGAATCTCTCGGTTGAGGAAGGTCAATCGCTCTAGATCCACTTTGTAGCCCGTAGCCGCAATGATGTGCTCTGTAACAATCTCCCGCTCACTACCATCCGCTGCCCGAACCCTGAGATGCACTCCGCCGTTCCGAACCTGAGCGCCTTGCGGCGTGCAGCCAAGATGCAACTGCACTTTCCCAATCACTTTGTCTCGGATAAACCATCCGCCCGAAGGACCAAGAGTTGTGCGGACAGTTTCCACTCGAAAACCTTCCGGCAAGTAGTGGAACGCCATCGGGGAGTTGGCAAAAAAGCGCGAGCGCATGCCGGGACCAAGCCCGGACTGTGGATGCCGGATCTGTTGCCACAGAGAGCGCGGCTTCCCCGTCGGCTGGCTATGGAATTTCAATTCCTGCCTGCGAGTGACGAGTTGGACGCGTGCGCCCGCTTCTTGGAGCAATCCTGCCAAGTCCAGCGCCGAAGCTCCGCCGCCAACCACAACGACATCGCGGCCACGAAACGGATCTACCTCGCGATGGCGAGCGCTATGGGAAAGACCTTCCGCAGGTAGCTGTGCCAAGCTCTCCGGAACATAGGCGAAGTGCGTAATGCCAACGGCCAGCACCACCTTGCGCGCCTGAAACGTTTCACCGTCGTCGAGCTGTAAAACGAATCCGCCCGGCAACCGGTCGACCTTCACTACGAGCTTGTCCTCGAGTTCCGGCACCATGCGGTCTCTGAAGGCGAGGCCGTACGCTGTAAAAGTCTCAAGGCGGACGGGTACACCGGTATCTGCATAGTCGATGCCCCGCTCGGCACAGAATTGCCTTAGGGTGAAAGCGCTCTCCGGATCGTAGATGTCGGAAGCAAAGCCGTCCGACTTGAGCATCATGCCCTTCGGCATGTGCGCCAGCCAACTGTCCATCGGCCGACCGAAAATGCGAAAGGCTATTCCACGACGTCGGAAATGCGCAGCGATTGAGAGTCCATAGGGACCCGCGCCAATAATCACAGTTTCTAGCATGTTTTTATGAGAACCCACCTAACCGTTTCGTTGTGATAGCAGGCAAAATAGTTGAATCAACTCTTGGGGGGATTAAAAGGGGAGCACGACTCAGGAAATCATATCATGGCCAATAGTCGAAAGTATCCAAAATAAACCAAAGAAACTGCCACGGGCAAATCAGTGTAACCGTCTTATTATGAACAATATAGTCTCAGCGTAAGCGAGGAAGCTTAGGACTTACTGCCGAGCTTTCTTACGACGTACGCAACCGCCTTGTTTATAGAGTCGAGGTTGTCCGGAGTCACCTCTTCGTCGGGCACAGTGATGGCGAAATAATCCTGAAGAAAGATGACCAGTTCGAGGACGCCAGGGGAATCGATCACATTGTTCAAAAGCGGTGCGTCGTCGCCCAGTTCTTCGCCACGCCCTAACAAGAAGGTGTCTACAAGAAACGTGCGGATTTCGCGCTCGATGTCAGTTGTCTGCATGGTTCAGATCGCCTTAGTGGTCGCTCTTCTCAAGTGATAGTTGTAGTAGGGGATGAATTGAGTATCTGATAAAGATATGCGGTGTGGAAGTATGGTGAGATCAACGTCCCACCATGAATTGCCTTCGAGCACAACCGGGCCGTCCTGCAAAATCGCGATATCCCAGCCTACGAATGGCATGCTTGCAAACGCTGCGTGGGCCTGTTTCGCAAGATCGAGAACTTTCCCCCATAGCGGAAGTTGGACGCCGATGAGACTGACACCAGTATCGGGATGTTTGTCAAACCTGGAAACTCCGACGGCCTTATCCTTTTGAATCGCTGAACCACTGATTTCTCCGGTAACAAGATCGATCGGGGCAGCCAATCCGCCTTGCGCGATATTGTCAACGATCGCGTGCCCGATCGGCATTCGTAACGAGGCCGGCATGAAGTCGATCGAACCAGACGGAGTGCGGCAGGTTACGAGACGAACTGTCGCTAGTCCGCCACTCGTAAGGACTCCAGCGATGGACGAATGATTTGAAACCTTCGCCTGCAGCACAATTGCGCCTGACTTCGATTCTGCACAGAGCTTTGCGATGAGACTGCGTTGGTCATGGTTTTCATCGGACAGGGTGTTGATGTATTTGCCCGGGGACTTGTAACGCCACAGGTTCGCGCCAATCCCACACCAGAACTCGGATGGCTTCGAAAACAAATCCGCTTGAGGAAATACCGCTTCGCCCTTTCGCGGATGGGCCATCATTTTCCCGTCCGTAAATTCAGCCAGCACTGGAACCGTAGGGAGGCCTATTTCAGAGCACCGCTGGGCAAAGCGATTTTTGCTCCGCAGCGAGGGGAAATCCTCACAACGACTGGCGTCGATGAGGTACTGCTGCATCGACAGAATCTCTGCAAAGGAAAAATGTCTGGCGCTTAGTCTGCGATTGTCGGCCAGGTACAACTGATACATGTAAAAACTTTCGGGTAAGATGCGGTAAGAAAAATGGTCCGAACAGAGACAACGAAACTGCTCAATGAGACCGATGTTGTATTGTTTCTTAACACCACGACCATAGTGGCCCAGCCCATGGAGTCCATGCGAGATCGCAAGGGGAATTGCCAGTTGACGGCCGGCGAAGTGTCGCAGTTTCGTGCGGAAATTCCTGCGGTGCCTTCTGACCGTCGCCAAATTCGTCCTAAATTCGTTTATGTCCGCATCAGAGGCAGTCACCACGCGAGTGCCCTCAACCACTGGAAGTCGTTTCGCAAAGTGTGGATTCATCGTTTCTTTCGTGCCTAAGTATGGTTCAGTCATGGAGAGGAATCACGCATGAGCCGGCTCGCGAAGTACAGGCTTATCTTCGGCTTTGAAACGCTCCTGCAGCACGAAGGCATTGACGATCGGCCAAACTGGATCGATGCTCCTTTTTCCTGCTACCGCCTGTTCGACGGCAACCCCCGCCGCCTTGCCATTCCAAATCGACGATTCCCGGAAGGCTCGGCTTGCCGCTATGTCGAGCAGCCACGAACCCAAACCCCCGCGAGCCCAGTCGTTGATCGGCGAAGAAAAATGGACTTTCTTGGTTCGCAGGCGGACGGGGTCAGGCATGAGTTCTTGCATCGCCTGGCGAAGAACTCGCTTGGTATAACCCCCGCCGATTTTGCTTTCATCGGGTAGCGCAAAGCCAAAGGTCACCAACCGCCAGTCCATAAACGGCATTCGCACCTCGATGCCGTGCGCCATGGAAGCCCGGTCGATGCAGCGCAAAAAAGTTGGCAAGACGTTGACATGGAAAAAATCGAATAGCATCTTTTGCTGCGCAGTTCCGCTCGAGGCAAGCCGCAGGGCATTGCTCTCGAGAATTCTCTTGGATCCCGCCAATGGAGGCAGAATCGGCTCAGTTGGCGGGTCCGATAGCCACGACCTAACATGTCTGACCGGATCCAAAATGCCAAGCTGCTCCAAATAGCGTGTGGTGGCGCGCCGGGTAAAACTCTTGAGGTCGGACACCACGCCGTTATGTGCCAGGAGTTCACCGCTGCCACCGACCCTCGTTCCGCCCGCCAGACCTGCTCGGACTCGGTTCAGGTCAAGATACCGGCCCAACCGGAAGGCCCTCCCGAACTGTTCCTCGATTGCCGCTTGCACGAAGAAATGGTAGCCCCCGAGAAACTCGTCGGCACCATGGCCGTCAAGACTAACTCGCATTCCGCTGTGCCGCATTTCCCGGTAGATAGCCCACGCGCCCACCAGCGGCACGTACCAGAGGTCTTCTAGATCAAAGATAACCCTCTCGATCTCTTGGACTGCCACACTGACGTCAATCGTAGAGTAGTGCGGACGCATACCTGTATGCTCGACAATTTGTTCGGCATACGTTCGCTCGTCGAGACCGGTTCCGGGAAAGCAAGCGACAAATGCACGCTGCCAATCCTCGGGAATGTGATCGACTGTACCACGTCGGCCAAGTTCTGAGATGGCACATGCGACCGCGCTTGAATCCAATCCCCCACTGAGGGATGTCGCTATGGCGACATCACTGCGGAGCCGCAACCGGCAAGCATCGAGAAAGATCTCTCGGAATTGCTCGGACTGCCCAGCCATATCCGACGGAGGCACGGGTAGGTGTTCCATCGTATCCCACCAACGAACGATGCGAGTGCCATCTTGGCCGACCGTCATACAATGGCCGCCCTGCAGCCGCTTAACACCGGACAGTAGGGTGTGAGGTGTGCATTCCTGTCCTACGACGTTCCGGAGGGTTTCCGCGAGCACTTGCTCATCCAGGCCGCCGTGAAACCAGCTTAGCTGCCGGAAAGACTTGAGCTCGGATGCGAAACAGAAAGAGCCATTGACATCGGCATAATGAAGTGGCTTGACGCCGAAACGGTCGCGGGATAGAAAGAGGCGTTTGTCGCGTGCATCCCAAATGGTGAAGGCCCACATGCCGTTGAAGCGCAACTGGCAGTCTACCCCCCATTCAGCATACGCTGCGAGAATGACTTCGCTGTCCGTTTCCGAAATAAATCGGTGGCCGAGCTGCCGCAAATCTTCGCGCAACTCGATGTAGTTGTAAATCTCACCGTTAAAGGTAAGCCAGTAGCGCCCCTCGCCGTAGGACATCGGCTGACGACCGCGCTGCGAGACATCAATAATCGCCAGCCGCCGATGCCCAAGCCACAAACGATCGACCGCAAAGTGCTCAATGCCCGATCCGTCCGGGCCCCGGTGCGCGAGGCTATCCGTAAATGCACGAAACTCGGTGGCACCGAGATCCCGGCTTGCATAGGCCCAATGTCCTGTTATTCCACACATACGCGAATCTGTTCTCCTTAACACCGCACGAATGCGGCCATACCTGAAGAACCCACCCTGAAAAAAGCAGCGGGCCGGCGAGTGTCAACTCACTGATTGCAAAAGACCGACTCCACCTACAAGAGACTACGAAGCTGGCAGCGAGGAAACGGCAGGTCTTCGATAATGCAACCAGGTTGCACAAGGTCCCCACGAAAATGGCGCCCGATTGCTCTCGGCATTGCATACCACTCTTATTCACCTGCACTAGGAAACCGCATGTCCTTTACGGCGACGAGTACCAGAAATTCATTTTTTGTCGGTACTTTGTCTAAACCGACGAAGCGCGTTGCCTAGGGCCTCAATTATAGAAGTTATTGCGGCAAGGTCAGGGAAGTGTCCAGGGAGTTTACATCCGGTAGCAGGAAATGCACGTAGTAACGTGTATCTCCAAGCCTTTGCCAGTCCGCGAACTCGCCACGAGGTGGTGTCTCCTCCGCTACGACTGCCTTTGCTCCAGCCCGCGCAAAGGCATCATAAACTTCTGCCTTCAGGCGAGGGTCTGATATTCTCCAAAAGTCGTTCGTATCTTCGCGGAGTATCTGGGCAACAATTCGAACCCTCGCCAATCGCGCCCAGCGGCACCCGTCGGAACCGTCACCTATGATTGCCACGTCCTCTCCAGGTCGCACACCCACGCTATTCAGTGATTTGCCCACCTGAACATACAATCCTAAGGTTTCCCCAAGATCTTCACGAGGAAAACCTGCCAAGTGGTAACCAACGAGCAGCGCAGTAAGGACCATCAACGAAGTTGCAACAACCATCGCCGAGATGGCAATTCGTTTCGCAGCATCCTTTGGGTTCTGGAGCAGTATTGCGGGGAACAACCCGAGTAACACCAAAACGAGAAAAGGAGCAACGTAACGTGGTTCAACCGATACGAGCAGGTACAAGCAGATGGCAGCAACTGCGGGGACGAGCAACGGCCAACTTTTCGGGATTCTCTCAAAGCGCCGAGGCGCATTTGAGCTCATGAGCAAGAAGATGAGTGCCCCTCCAATCAGGCCCGAAAGTGGCGCGATATGGGGGTCCGCAAAAAGAATAGTCAGGTTCTCGCCGATCGCTCGAAGTTGGTTTCGCGGATTGAATACTACCTTGGTACCGGCGCCCCAGTATTCCATATCTACTCGCGGCGGATATGAAAATGCTAGCGGCTCTCTGAAACTAAAGACGTCAGGGTGCCTGTGAAGGAGGGTCACCGGGTGTTTCAAATAAGGAGGCGGACCGGAAGCGGAAGGAAAGAAAGGCCCCAACGCTAGCTTGCCTCCATTAACGTGATTAACGTGCCAAGCATAATTTAGGTTTCCGACCTCGCTGTAGCTGGGATGACCTACCCTGATGGACATGGAGATGAACAACGGTGCAGCTATCGCGCAAAAAAGAAGGAAAGCCATTGCGAGGGGAAGTATCGCTTTTCTCCAATCCCCAATCACGAAAAATGCGACTACCATGAACACGAAAGCCATGGGGAACAAGATCGCCTTCGCTAGATAACCCAACCCGAGGGTGAGTCCAAACAACAGACAAGTCTTTGACTTATTGGTGCTGGCGGGGAGACTGAGCAAAAGTCCGGAGTCAAGGTAGACGAACATCGCCACACATAGATCCGGGGTAACCATGCGAGGCGCCCAAACCATTCCAAAAGTGCTCCAAGCAAAAAGGCTGTACCCCAGCAGTTGCCAAATCCAGACCGGTAAGGGCCCTGCCGAATCTGCATCTTCCCCTCCCTTCCCTCGTCCGAGAACGCAGATCACTCGGCGCAAAAGGAACTCGAAGGATGCCAACGCTCCCAAAAAAATAATGAAATTCAACACGTGTACGAGGGGAGCTTCCCATTGCGCTGATGGGCGGATAAACCAGGTTGCTACGCCGATCAAGAACGGGTAGAGTGGGCTCCAAACTGGATTAATCAGTAAGTGCCAATCATGTCGCAGGATTGCATCGCTCATGTCGAGATACGAGATTCCATCCTCATTGATGAATTGTCGCTGTGACCAAGTCTCAAGCAGCGCAAAACCAACACAGACTGTCCAGCAGACGAGCCTCGTCAATTTGTACTTTTGGTCTTGTACAAGGGTAAGTGTATGGACAGTTTTCTCTTCGTTATCAGACAACACGGCTTTCATCGCTCCTCCGACCCCACCAAACATCCAAATGATGTTGCTCAACACCGGCATGGCACCATGCGCAATACACGCCGGAGAAAGCGACCACCACGCGCAGCGAGGGTTGCATTACAAGCTAACCACTACCTCGAAGGCCAACTCCCTGTGCCATCTTCACGAGCTCACTTTCATGATCAATTCGTTTGTATGACACAGGCCCGGTTCGCCGGGACACTGAAAAGAGCCCCTCTTCCGAGAGATGATGTGTTAGACGGCAGACAAAGGGTGCGAATCCAGATGTGTCGGCGAGCACGCTCGCAATGATTACGTGATAGCATTCGCGGCGGGTTCAAACGGCGGCCGCTGACTCTGGCGGCCGCGCGCCGTACAAACCATCGTCTCTTCTTGACGCGCGGACATGAACCGAAGCACAAATGGTACAGATAACTACACTGCTCCCGACGGAGAGGGCTATCTCGGCGATCGGCCTAGTCGTTAAGCCGAGGCCGCGACTGCAGAGGACTACAACCAGCATTCCGGCAGATCCTAGCGCGGGCACCACAAATGCTTTTCCATAGCGCAACAGATCCAAGCCAGTGAGCCCACGCATACGCATAAGCTGAAGGAAATAGCTAAGAATAATCGCCAGCAGGGCTGCGACCTGGCCTCCTACGACCCCCAACAATTTGCAGGCAGGATAGATCGCGATCAGCATAGCCATCGCCGAGGCGGCGACCGCGCGGCGATGAAGCGCGGGATGGCCGATACCGCTAAACACGCAAGTAATCGCGGCGTTCAGCACATTTAGGAATACCACGGTGGCCGCGACCGCTAGCGGTGCGAATGCCGCAGCATACCGAGCGCCGTAGATAACCGTAAGAAGGGAATGGCCGCACAGATAAATCGCAACCACGCCTGGAAGCCCCAACAGGATTAGCCAGGAAGTAGTCTCCATTAGGATGCGGTTGATACGCTCCTTATCATCCTGGACATGGGCGAAGCTGGGGAAGAGAATTTGTCCCATCATCCTGGTGAGGAAACTTGAGGGGGTCTGGACCAGCATAACCCCCATGGTGTAGAGCCCCAATGTCGTTGTCGAATAAAGCTTACCCAATACGAAGATGTCCGTGCGCGAGAAGATAAGATTTAGAAACGACAACCCGACCACAGCTCTGGAGAACTTATAGAGATCGCCCACTACGTTGCGCTCCCACCCGAGTGATGGCAACCCAGGACACAAAACATATGACAACAGACAACGGTAAGCGTTTTCGCTGCAAGTGCCGATGGCCAGGGCCCACACGTCTCGAAGATAGAAACTGAGAATCACGGTCGTAATGACCCCACAGATGGCACCGCCGTTGCTGATAGCCATCCAACGCCCAAACTTCATGTCTTTCTCTGGGAGGATGGACCGCGGGCTCATGGCGCCTTCGAAAAGAGTGCTCAATAACGCCACACGAAGCAAACCAGATAGTTCTACGTTCCCATAGAAACGTCCGACCAACGGGGCCATCGCAAAAATAACGACGTACATGCAGACCGACCGGCCCATCCCCATCCACCAACCTGCGTTGAGGTATGCCTCTTCCCGACCCCTCGGATTTTGAATTACCGCCGCCCTCTGCCCCACATCCGCCAAGCTCCCAATAATCGATGAACAGGACATGACAATCGCCATGGCCCCAAAGGCGCCTGGCGCAAGCAGGCGCGTCAACAACATGTTTCGGGCAAACCGGACTACTTGCTCCGCCCCGCTTCCAGCTCCCAACCAAGTTCCGCCGCGCATTACCTTGGCCCTGAGGCCATCACCAAGCAGCAAGTAACTTATGCTTACCTTGACCCGGTCATAGTTTTGTCTTAAATCCATCTCGTCCTTTTAGCTTCGCAATCACCTTGACGATCTAGGGATCGACGTTGCTATAGCTATGAATTCCAGGCTGGCCTAAACTCCAACCTCGTACTCAAGCCGGTCGCCGACCCTTATGGCGAAGGCAAGTCTGGCTCTCTCAGCGTCTTGGCCCTCAACTCGCCAATTTCCCTCCTGGCCCACGATTCGCATTCGATGCCGCGATCTCCACCAACGATTGATTTCCCCAGGGAGCGCGAACCACATTCTTTCTCTTTGCCGCAATTCGCGCAAGAACGTCAGCAAGTCTCGGTAAACGTCCCTCGCCTTTTCCTCAATGACGTAATCCGGATGGACGATAAAACTCACCAGCCCGTTCCGCGCGACGATCAAGTTTGTCTGCGTTTTCCACAAATCTAAGGAGTAATCGTTGAGCAGGTGAAACAAGGTGTAATCTTGCGTGGTTGTAACAGGAATCTCGAGAGTCTCGTCGAAGAAATACGGCATCACCGTGCAGCATCCGCCTTTTTGTGGGTCAAGATGAGCCACGTTCGGAACCGACATATCAAAGGCGAATTGAAGCGCGCCGTACCAGTCTAAATTCCTGTAGAGAACGGCCGCACGAAAGCCTGAGGCACCATAGATCTCTGCGTATTGGTTGATCGTTTGAGCCCGTCGGCTAAACTCCTCCGGGTCGCGAAACAAGTTACCGTCGTGGTTAAGGTCCTGGATATTTATCTCGAAGCCTCGATCGCGGATGGCTTGGATGAAGGTTTGGGAAATCTGGTAACGTCCTTCAGGCACAACTTGAAACGACGCGTTGATTCCGAACGATTCGTCGATATCCATGAGCTCGGTGCAAAAGCCCCTTCCTTTTTCAGTCTCGACATCGTGAGTCATTGCCACACAACTCTGAGCACCATCCGGCCAGAACCAAATGAAGGGAACCCTATCAACACCCTTGGCCTCCATGGACAACAGCAATGACTTCTCGCATACATCCTCGACGGTGGTGTCCACTGGCCAACGAGGGAAAGAAAGGTCGCGCCAGCCCCGGAGGCGAGCTCGTTGAACGCGCGAGCGGAGTTTTATGGACATCAATGGTCGAAACACATAGTAAATATTTTTCAGCACCCGTTCCCAACTACTCAAACCGCCAGGGCCAGCTTGATTCGCATAACGCTCGAGACGTAAGTTGTTAGTCACATCAGTTAGATCAAATGGAAGACCGAGCGCTGTGCCGTGAACTGTCACGTCCGGTAGAACATCGTAGAGGCTGGCGTCAGCCCGATTGGCCCGAAATCCTGAAGTGGACCTTCCGTAACAGGTCGTGTCCTGACCGAAACGAAAATAGCCGGCGTCATCGGATAGTTCACCTACTTGCTGGATGTTAACAAAGGGTTCCGGGCACAAGTAGCGATCGAGCAGCACTTTGTTCATCTCATTCCGTCTTTGGGAACGCTCCCGAAGCGTGCGCCTTCAGTCCTGTTTTCGCGCCGTACCGGCCTGTCGGATTCAAGCGTTGGCATGTCACAAGAAAATGGAACCGATCTAGCTATCTGAGGACGGACTTCGTGGTTCTCGGACAGACTCGCCTTGCCTCCGTGTTCGTCTTTATCGCTACCATAGCCGAAGCCTCATACACACTTGTCGCAGAACTCGCATTTCGCTTCGCGCGTTAACTCCTACGTAAGTCCTTAGCCTATGTGTCGGTACAAGAATCTGCCAGACGCAACAAGAACGGGGTTCGGAATCCGTGAGAATATCCCTTTGGTGATTTGAACGCGCCATCCGGCACTCGCCGGGCCTGCAACTCTCGCGATCGGGTATCGCCAATAAGGCAGCATCGTTTTCATGGCGCCCAGACGATCCTTGAATTGAACTAAACCGGGATGATTTAATTCAGACCGACCGAGATCGAGTTCACGCATCCCCTGATTCTTAGCTTCCTCAATGGTCTTCCAAAGCAGAAACGGAGTACCTCCGAGATTGTGGAATCTCTCATCCGAGCAACCGTACTTGAACGTAACAGTGGTCTTGTGTGACAAGGTGAGTATCGCCGCCACCGGATGATCATCCTTGGAGACTAGGCGTATGGTCAGGTTGTCACCCATCGACTCAACCAGATTGCGGAACCAATGCAATGGCTGCGGCGGCAGGCAGTGGCGGCGGCGCGTGCGCAACAGGAGGTCGTAGAATTGGCGCAAGAGTGGTTCGGAGCGCCCGCTCTGGTAAGCCAACTTTTCTCTTTCCGCGCGCCGGATTTTGCGCTGGATGCAATTTCCATGCAGATTGTGGAACAAGATATCGAGCGAGAGATCCAGCGACAGCTTGTGCAAGCAGAACGTCTCTGTTGCCTGCAGGTTGGTGGCTAACAACCGCGCATGTTCCTCAGTTGTCGTAGGTCGTATCTCCGCGTGCGCGTAGCCATCGCGGACGACACACTCGCAAACGTGTGCCAGCAACTCTTCTTGCTCGGCTGCATCGGCCAGCAGGTCGCAATGATCGGAGAATGGCAGCGATACCAAACGCCGGCCGGTGATCCAACTCCTCACATTACAAAAAACCAAACCGTTCTTTAGCGGCTCGCCGAGACCAGACGTAGTGAATACAACCGGTTCGTAACCGTAAGTTCGCTGCAAAGTCGACAACCACCCGGACGTATGGAACACGCCTGCACGCGGGTGTTGAGTTACCAAGTCATCCCACCTGGCGTCGGTCAACGGATAGACTGTGAAAACAGGCAACGTCGGTCCTTGAGTCGGATTCTGGCGTTACTAGAGGTCTCTAAGCGGCTTGCCTAATTCTTGGAGATACTCTCTCGAGTTCGTTATCGTTCGACGGGATCTGCTCGGCAGGCGTGGTCTTCTGCCTTAGTCTTCCTGGGCCCAAGCACCCAAATCTTCTTCTCCGGATCGTACTGCTTCACAATCCTGGCAGGGTTCCCAGCCACGACCGAATAGGCAGGTACGCTACGGGAGACTACCGCATTCGCGCCAACCACAGAGCCTCGTCCGATCACCAGTTCACCCCTACTGCACATGATGGCCGCGCCGAAGCCAACCCAGCACCCTTCCTCAATTCGGATGGTCCCGCCCTGCGTCATCGGTTGACGAGCAATTGGAACTGTTACGTCTTCGAATGCATGGTTGTGGTCCATTACGAGTACCGAAGGCGCAAAAATGGTATCCCGCATGATATGAATCTGATTCTTCGCCGAGATCACAGAGCGTCGTCCGATGCCACAGCCATCTTCCAGAATGATGGCGGGTTCATTGCAAATGGAGACATTCGGAATGTTCAGCCAGACCTCTCGCGCAAGCTTCACCCTGTTGCCGATCCTAATGTATTTTGCTCTGGACCGCGGCAAGTCACAGGAGTAGTGCACTGAAACGTTCGCACCAATCGAAGCGAAGGGATAGGTCCATGCGAGCCACAGACTGTGTAATTTATTTTTCAAGCGCGAAAATGCTGCGAGCGGATCCTCCCTGGTCTCTTGGCGAGAATTGCTCATTTCTCCCTCTCCTTCCCGAGGAACGCTCTCTACTCCAATACGCTCCTGATCTGAGTCAGCGGTACGGTTCCCCCGACTGACTTCACGGGTTTCGAGCACGGACCCCGTCGCGACCTCGGAGGATTTCATAAGATCACGCCAATCTGGTGTTCGTTGAGGCTTGCCGGAGTGGATTTGAAGTCGTATTGTACGCCTTGACTATTACTGGCATGCTTCCTTGTACGGCCCTTTTTCAAGCACCAGTTTGTCCACGCGCTGTGAACGCCTCGCAAGTTGTCTCGGACCGTCTTCATCAAGTCCCGTGCCGGTGGCGGCTTCAACTTCAACCAGTCCGAAGCTATGTTCACATAGCACTGCTGTGTGAAACAAGCGGAATAGGAACCGTGCCAACGACGGTTGATCAAGGCTTCGCTCCAAGAAGTGTTGGCCGCGGCGCTGGGTCCTGTCGTTCCGAGCCAACCGCGAGACGAATACATCCCAGTACCCATTTTCCCTTGGAAAAATCGTATTGCTTCACGATCCTCGCTGGATCGCCCGCGACAACCGAATAGGGAGGAATGCTTCGCGTTACCACGGAATTCGCCCCCACCACGGAGTGTTTCCCGATAACAAGTTCACCACGCTCACAGACAATCACGGCGCCAAATCCAATCCAGCACTCTTCTTCGATCCGGATGGTCCCGCCGCGCGTCTCTTGCTGGCCGCAGCTGGGATCCGCCCGCTCCTCCGCATCGGGGCCGTAATCCATCACCAGCACCGACGGACCGAATATAACGTTGGGCATCACGTGGATGCGATTTCGTGCTGAAATCACACCCCGCCGCTGAACGCTGCTGCCATTCTCTAGAATGAGGACAGGTGCATTCGTGCCGGGAGCTGCGCAGACGTCCAGCTGGGCATCCCGCGCAAGACCCACGCGCTCGCCGATGCTTATGTACGGCGCCGCGGATCGGGCTACATGACAGGAATAGTGGGTCCAAACTCCTTTGCCAAACGAAGCGAACGGATAGGTCCACGCCAACCATAGTGTGCGCAGTTTGCCGGCAGCCCGCGAAAACCACTTCAGAGGATCTTCCCGCGTCACGTGGCGTGGATAGCGAAATGGTCCAGTGTTTCGATCCGAACAAGTTTCTTCCATGCCACATCACCTCGCAGACAACATGTCTTACCTCTTACAAATCGCAAAATTCAAGAATAAGGACCTACCGAGTGCTTCAGCCTCCTCGCTTCGCAAGCTCCACTTCGGTGCGCCGAAGGGACTCTTGTTCCGCGCTAGCGTGCCTCATGCCCAACTTCTGCACTGCGCGGGCCGGATTCCCCGAAAGCACCGAATCCGGCGGAAAGCTCCGGGTAACTACGGTGCCTGGGGCCACAACGCAATTCCGTCCCAGAATCAGTTCACCCTTGTCGCACAAGATGGCGGCTCCGTGGCCGATCCGACATCCTTCCCGGATCAGGATTCTGCCCCCCGCGGTGGAGCCTTGCGTCTTGATCGGTCGGCTAAGATCTTGATAAGCATGGGCGTGATCCATGATCAACACGTCGGGTGCAAGGACAACCTCGCGCTCAAGATGGATAGAATTCTTGGCGGTTATCGTACACCGTGCGGCGATGCGACAGTCGTCCTCGATTGTGATTTTCAGCGCGTGTTCGCCCTCCATGCCGAGGTGGAGCCAAGTATGCTTCCCGATCTCAACGTGATTCCCTAACTGAATGCGTGTCGCGCGACTGCGCGAAATCTCACTCGCGTAGTGGAGAGACAGGTTACAGCCCGCGCTCGCAAACGGGTAGGTTGCGACCACCCATAGGCTGTTCAATTTCGTTAAGACCCGGGAGAACAGACCTTCGTGATCTTCCAAACCGTTGGAAGTTTGATGAATGGACCTAGGCGTAGTTCTCAAGCAGAAGTCTCTTCCTTCCGGAAAATCGCATGGATGGACTCGCCTTCTCCCACCAGAGGAGCCACCGTCAGCAGACCGCGTAAGACGGTGAGGCGTACCAGCTTTCGCGCTGCCCGCCAGGGAAGACTCGCCTCCCCACAGTACGCTACGGGGGGTCGCTGGATACCCACGGAGCGGAAAACATCATCCCACACGTAGCGCAGACTGGTCCCGACGGCGGAATTCCGCCGTGTTTCGAGCGACACCTCGCGAAGCCCCGCCGACTCGGCGAGGAACTTGAGAGATGCCGGCGAGTAATGGAACAGGTGTCGCGGCAGCTCAAGTCCATGCCAATAGCTTCCAAATACGTGCGCCTCGGCTGAGTCCACGTTGGGCACCAAGACGTAGAAAATCCCCCCCGGCTTTAACCATTCGCCGACGCGGGCCATGACCCGCCGCGGTTCATAGAGATGCTCGAGCACGTCGAAACAGGTGATTGCGTCAAAGAATTCGCGTGCGAAGGGTGCGTCCAGGATATCCCCCACAAAGACCTGGGCCTTACTCCGCTCCTCGGCCGCTCTCGCACTCTCGGCGGACATCTCTATTCCATAGAGCTTCCACGGTTTGTTGCCCATGAACTCCAGAAACGACCCCGAGCTGCATCCTAGATCGAGAAGCGTCCCGGCCTGTTTGTATGGCGCCAACGCCGCTTTGCGGTCCTCCCACCGAACGGGTGAGTTCTCGCCTGCAGCCGAGATCAACTTGTGATACGCACCCGTGTAGTGCAGGTGCATTTCTGCGGGCTTGGGTGGACCGCTAAGCCAAACGAGCGAACAGGCCGGACAACGCACCAGTGTGTACTTCTCGTGCCTGCCGTGGAACCGGTCCGGTCCCCGCAGCCACTCCCTCGCGCCTATTTGCCCGCAACTAGGGCACGGTTCCGGACTGAGATTTGCGGACACAGCTCCTTCCTCGCGGCGCGCGATCCAGTTGGGCTCTCCTGCGGCCGGTGATGAACCGCCACGCACAGCAATCATACCCTCGTTCCTGTGACTCATCGATTTTCCCGGTGTTGCTGCATCCATTTCCACGCCGTGCACACGGTGTCGTGCAAAGGACGAATGGCCTTCCATCGGAGCAATTTCTGGGCACGAGACGGATCAGCGATCAGTATGGGCGGGTCGCCGGGTCGGCGAGGAGCTTTACGCCAAGGGACGGCATTCCCGGTGACTTCTTGCACCGCGGCCAGCACTTCGCGGATTGAATGGCCTTCGCCAGTGCCGAGATTTAAAGCCAACGGCTTTCCACCGTTCACCAAGTGCTGCAAGGCGAGCACGTGCGCTTCAGCTAAGTCGTTGACGTGGACATAATCTCGGACGCACGTACCGTCCGCCGTGGAATAATCCGTGCCAAAGACCTGTAGCTCGGGACCTGTCCCAGCGGCTGCCGCCAGAGCCAGCGGAATGAGGTGAGTTTCGGGATCATGCAACTCCCCGACCTCCCCGCTCTCATCGGCACCTGCGGCATTAAAGTATCGCAGCCGGACAGAGCGCAAGGCATAGGCATTTTCGTAGGCTTCCAGAGCATTCTCAAAAAAGAGTTTGGACACTCCATACGGGTTGATTGGTTGCCGAGGTACGTCCTCCGCGATTGGCATCTTCGATGGAACGCCGTAGACCGCACAGCTCGAAGAAAACACCAATACGCGAATCCCTGCATCGATTGTTGCGTTAAGCAGTGTGAGGGCGGCCTCCACGTTATTGTGAAAATACTTCCGTGGGTTCTCGGTTGATTCACCGACATAAGCATGAGCTGCGAAGTGAATAACTGCCGCACTTCGTGCCAGAGCGCGCGCCACCTTTCCTTCATCGGCAATGTCACCTACGATCAGCTCGAAACCATCCGCAAAGGAACTGTGTCCCGTGGAGAGGTTGTCATAGATAATGGCCTCATAGCCGTGTCGTCGCAAGGCTCTGGCAGTGTGGCTCCCGATGTACCCTGCACCGCCGACAACCAGAATCGATGGCCTGGATGTAGCCTGCCCAACAGAAATTTTCATAAAACTGGATACCGTTCCTTCTTTTTCGCCTGCCGGTTCCGAACGGTCCTGAGCGCCAGTTGCGGGCTGATCCACGTCAGCAGCCATTTCAGCGCAACGTTGAACGTCGGATCCAATTGCACCGCTTTCGACATGGCGGCACGTGCGTTGGCGTAGTGTCCGGTCTCCAGATTCCAATTCGCCAAACCGCTGTGAACCGTGCTCAAATGGTCCCGAATGAGTTTACGGACCTTCGGAGGCAGGCTGTCGCTAAAGCGCAGGAAACCCTCCAGTCGGACCCTACTCTCCTGAAGCACAAATTCCAATTTGTCCCACTCTTTACTCGCTCCCAGATGGCGACCTTCCCCCGGCGATCGATCAAACCAGACCAGCGGACGGTTGACATAGCAAAAGCCCGTGAGCAGCGCTAACCGGAACATGAAATCGCTGTCTGCATAAAACCCCAGCTTGAGATCGAATCCTCCCGTTTTTCTCACCGTATCGGCGCGAGCCAGAAGGGATGAGATACAGACAAGCATACCCGCGCCCCCTGGTCTTACCAGTCGGGTTAGCACGTCCGGGTTGACGCCCATGATTTCTTCATGCCGACAGTCCTCATCCGCCATTTGGAACAAGGTCCGCGTTTCCGGATTGTTGAGTAACCGGACATCCGTGTAGCATGCGCCGCACTGTGGACCAAATCGCTCCATGGATTTGAGCTGCCACTCGATTTTGTCTTTCTCCCAAAGATCGTCTGAGTCCAGGAAAGCGATCCACTCCCCGCGCGCCTCTGCGATTCCCTTATTCCGTGCCACACTCACGCCTTGATTGACCTGGGGGTAATAGCGGATACGATCGCCAAAAGTGTCCCCCAAGACCTTCCCCGTGTCATCGGACGATCCATCATCCACCACGACGACTTCGAGGTCGCTGACTGTCTGGGCCAGGACGCTTTCAATAGTGTCACGCACCTTAGCTGCCCGGTTGTAGGTCGGGATAACGACGGATACTCTGGGATTCATCATGCCTTGACGCCTTGGGCCTCTCGATCCCGATCGGTCCTCCGCGAAACCTCTCTCCGGTGGGCCGCAATCGTTTCACGATATGCTTCCAGCAGCCCCCGCCCGGCGGCGGTCCATGTGACTCCCGGAGCGGCTTCGAGACCTGTGGCGCGGAGACTCTCTAGCAGTGTGCGATCTTCATGCAGCATGGTGATATGTTGCGTCAGCGCTTCGACATCCCCTACGTGGTGCATTAGCCCCGTCTTCATATGGTTGCAGATCTCGGTGCAGGCGTCCGAGGCCAGCGGAACGCATCCGCTGCCCATGGCCTCCGTGATCACCAGGCCAAAACCTTCCTCAATGCTCGGGAGCACCAGAATGTCGCTCTTCCGCAAAAGTTCCGGAACGTCCTTTCGGTGACCTAGGACCTTCACGCTGGGATGCGCGAGCATCGGTGCCAGTTTTTCCTGATACGCCGGCAGGAATCCCCCGGCGATGAGAAACGTTCCATCTTTCGATGCCGGGGATCGAAGCCATGCCTCAAGCGCGTAGTGCAAGCCCTTTCGCACCGCGCACACCCCCACAGATATCATGGTCAACCCGCGCTTCGGGTCTCGAGGGTCGTTGCCGGGGTAGTACACCTTTTCGTCATATCCGTAGATGTGTCGCGCCAATTGCTCCCGGGGATATCCCTTATCCAGAAAAGTTTTCACTACAAACTCCGAAGGACACAGCAGGCGCGTAGCCAGTTTGTATTCCTCCTCTTCCTTGTGCAACTTCCTCTCGTTGTAAGCGTGTTCATGGTCTGGTGGCAACGTCAGGCCCAGGCGCTCGCACTCCTTCTGCACCACCTCCATTGCAAAACCCGTATGGGCATTGCATCGTTCCAACACCGTAGGGATTCCCAGCCTTCTGGCCGTTTTGAGTGTTTCAAGCGCTCCTAACGGCCAAGTGTGGACAATGTCAATCTGCCCCGCAAGTTTCTCGAGGCGGCGAGCCACAACATGGTCGTGCAAACCGCCAGCACGCATCGCACCCACGATCCGGTAAGGGAGGCGAAACCTACCTCTTGCCAGCGTGGGGGATACTTCCACGCCCACGGCAACCGGCCGGGAAATAGAGGCTGGAAAGGCAACGACTTCAGCTCCCGCCTCCGCCAAGCCGTCTATTTGGTGCCAGGCAGTAGTGCAGATACGGTCCGCCCCCAGCCTGAGTGGAAAGCTATACAAAACGCGAACGCGCTCGTTTCTGACGCTCAAGGTTTCTCCCGGCTCCTTCACACTTCGAATAAGCGATGCCTTGTTCCTGGTGTCGGCCCACTAAAAGGAACGCAAGCCGCATCTGCGTCAAGCGCTGATACGAACTCCAACTCTGCCGAAGCCTCCCGCGCTTGAACTTTCGCCTGCTTAACTTCCTGGATGGCGTCGAAGTTTGCAACAGAAACGAAGACTAGCAAGGGAAAGAAGCCCATCATCAGGTGAACCATATAGTTAATTCCAAAGGACGCCACGATATTGGCGAACAGGGCTGAACCTAAACACCAGAAGATCCATTCCTGCCGACGGTCTCCCTCAGCACGCTTCCTCGCAATCCCGATCACTCGAAAGCTCCTCTTGAAAATCGTGATGTAAAGGACCAGGGTTACGAGCCCCCCCGTCAAGGCGTTGACCACAAACTGGTTGCAAAGATCCCACATATCGAATCCCCAGCTGCCGTAATCCTTATATCCGAGGAGCCACCAGTCGCTAAAATGCCGGATGCAATTATCTACTAGGTAGTAACGATGATAGCTAGACGAGCCGCCTGTCAGGTCAATTTTTGAAATGAGGGACCAAACCGGTCCGTTCATAGAAAGATGCAATCCCACTAGGATGACCACGAGCCCCCACCGCAAGAGTCGCATGTGTTTGCGTAGCGGCCAGAATCCAAGGCCGACAAGGCTGCCGCCGTAAGCCATCCACGACGTGCTGGCGTGTGACGCCCACACCATCGCCGTGGCCCCGGCAAGTCCCGCGCACGCTGCCATCCGGGACCTCTTCTCTGTCCACAGCCAGAGAAACAAAGGAATCAAAATACCGGCGAACGGGCCACCGTAGAGAGCGCCCATCGCCCCCTGCGAACGAACGTGGCCCTCTCTTATCTCGGACAAATACGCTCCCAGAAAGCTGAAAACATTTTGCCGAGTAAACTGTTCGCTCACCATACAAACGCCCTGGATGACGCAAATCACCGCCAGCACCTTCACCGTACGGCGCACCGTTTCGCGGTCGGGAATCAGAAATCTCACCGCCAGGTAGCCGCCCAGACTGACCACCAAATCCCCCAGGCCCTTGATCAATGCCTGCATATCCATAAACTCGAGGGAAAAGATGATCAATGCCGACAAGGTCCACAGCACTACCACCTTGTCCAGTTCATTGAATCCCCCTTCGAATCTCTTCTTTGAGGACGACGATCGGAAGGCGATCATCCGACCCAATACGGTCAGGATGAGGATCTGATGCATAGTAAGGTGCACACCTCCCAGCACCAGCACTTGTCCGACTGGAATCGAAAAAAAAGCAAGTAGAAACGGTGCGATGGCCTTCTTGCGCGGAAGGGCCAAGATCAGCCCGACAGCAATCAGCATCGCCAGGGCGACGAGCGGATGCACCACCGTGTCGGTAAGGCCGCCTCCAAATCGAAGATGTTCAGGTTGCATAGAGTTCTGGCATCGGCATACATGACTCTTACGAGTTACATGCCTTCGCCAGACCTCTTGCGTCAGGCTGGCGCCGCCATGATGATAGGAAGAGTAAGTTAATGCACTCGAGGGATCGCGCGTCTACCACATGACGCTTTGCCCGGACCAGGAGAGTCAGGCGACGATCCCACTCCCTCGATCAGTTCACCACATCCGTTAGATTAGTCGGGGGTGCAGGCGGAGGGTCTCCCCCATTGAATTCGTAGGCTCCAATGTCCCAAGCCCCACTCGTTGGCCTCGCGTTCGCTACTGTGTCAGGGCAACTTACCGTATTGTTAGAGATGTTGTAGGCGCAGGCATAACCTGTGCTCAGCTTGCAGGCGGCAGCCGCAGTTGCGGCATCGGAAGTTCCGATTGCGGCAATCTGCGTGCAAAGCGATTCGTTGTTAGTCCCTGCCTCCAAGGTGCTGCACGTCCCTGCGGTACAACTGCGAAGCGGCGAGAATGCCAAGTAACTATTACCGATAGGCAACGACGGAGGGCCGTCATCGTTATAACCGGGAGATGTTGGTTGGCTTTGGGCCGTGGTCAGAGTCTGAGTGAGATCGGTAGTGAAGGTGCAAGTTGCATAGGTACACGTAACCGGTGCTGAGGTATCTCCCTTGATGAAATGGTCGTTTGAAAAATAGATTTTGCCGGTCAGCCCGTTTGTACCTCCCCCGTCATTAGCGCACGAACCTGGGCCAGTGCTTAGAGCCGAATCCTTTCCACATTCCTCGGTGTTGTTGAACCAGTACCAGGTCCCATAATTCTGGGCATTGTGTCCAAAAAGATCCAGACTGAAGCCGGAATCGTTGTTGTACATGACGTTGTTGAAGCCGAAGCCGACCCCCGTCGACGAAGGATTGTTACCCGTGAGCCATATCCCTCCACCCCCTCCTGGGAGCTGGATGTGGGTAACGACATTGTTGTAGAGAAACATCGTGTTATTATTGGCACCGTTCGGACCGAATAGGAAAATACCGTTTTGGTGGCAGCCTGAATAACACTGATTGATTGGACCTACCCAGTTATCATGCCAATTACTCCCAACCGCCTCAAATCCATTCGTCAGGTTGGCAAAAATGTTGTTATAAACGTCTGACATGCCCGAGATGATTCCTACCATCATGTCGCCGGTCGTGTCAGTTCCGTCAAAAACGCAATCGTGCACAGTTCCTGTGCCGCCACCACCGACAACTTGGCCGTTATCAGTGTCCCCGCTCGTAGCATGTGACCATCCATGCGCATAAATATGCTCGGCGACTTGGCCTGTATTGAACATTTGTATGATGTTTCCACCACCCCCGCCTGAAGTATGAAATCCTGTCACTTCTATGTTGTCGAAAGTCACATAGTTGCCCCACATATAGATAACGTTGTTCGAATTACTACCCACCGCCCCACCCATGTTGAAGATCGGACGAGTCCAATACGAGTAGGAAAACGAAACTGTGCCCGTTCCGGGACTGCAACCGCTGAAACTGATGACGTTGCTTGCACCTTGTGCCGGGGTCGAACTCACAGTGCAGCTTGTACCGCCGAGCGTGACGGTGTTGTTCGTCACCGAATCTAGATAGCCGAAATCTCCGCCGCAGTATCCGGTATTGCAGGGAGCACTCAATCCGCCCGTATAGGGCGCCCGTAATCCGCTTACCCATGTACAAGTCGATCCGCTGATGGTGCACGTTCCTGTAACCGGCTTAAACCAGGTCTGATCGACTCCGATATACTCACACGTCGAATTTGGAGTCGTAATACAACTGGCTGTTCCGTTCCCGTCCCACTCAACGCCCAAGTCGCCATGCCCCCACGTGTCTCCGCCGTAAAGAATGAATCTATCCCCCGAAACTGGCCCGTAACCCTGCGGACCTTTGCACGAACTGCATCCCCAACCTGATGGAGTTGAACATCCCGTCGTACACCCGGTGAGTGTACCCGGCAAGTGCTGCCAAGGGGTGGATTTCGATTGGGCTTGGCTTGTGCTGTTGGAGTCCGAACCGAGGGTCTTAGAAATGTAATATGTGTGCTGGGCCGAAGCGTAAATCGGCAGAAGCATCGACAATGCACACATAGCAGAGAAAATAAGTACAATTCCGGGCACTGCTGAGCCAAACCCGATCCACAGCCTATCTTTGGACCACACCATGATCGATTCTCCCGTCCGGCAAGCGCGCCGACGCAAAGTATGCGGCCCACTCGCCGAACATCGATCTGGGGAAGGCCACAGCAGCCATCGTAAGCAGTACCAGCGAAGGAGGATAGGTCTCGAAAGGACATGCTCAGACCTGTTCAATCGCACAGTCGACTTGTTCGATCGTCCACTGGTCAGGGAATCACCAGTCATTGGAAGTCCCACAAAGTGGATGAGCCCATGAGTTTTAGCGCTTTAGCGTCGAAGGTCTGAGATGCCGGAGCCTTGGCCGCCGGTCGCGGCAATCGACGCTTGGTTAAGCTGCTTTCCGTGCTCTCGTTCCACGGTTTTGCTTTCGTGCCAGAACACCATCGTCCGTCGCAGAAACGTGAATTTCCTAGCCGAACCGCAGTAACGAAAGGGAGTCCTCCGCAAAGACGCCAACTGTGCCTTATTCCATTCCGCTGCCTCGATGAACGCGCGGCCCTGACACTCCGCGGCCAAGCTGCGCAGGATAGAGCCGACCAGCGACGGATTCACTCCCTGGCCGCGATACTTAGGGAACACATGAAAGTCGAAGAGATGTATATCGTCCGTTCCTAAGCGAAAGTAGTGCGGCTCGACAGTATGCCCCTGCAGGGTCCAGCCGTAGCCCGCCAACTTGTCTTCCAACTTGATCAGCCACAGTGATGCCCCTAGCTCGAAGCGCTCTTTGATCCTGCGGCGGGCGAGCTTAGGACTCCAGAAACTTGTGATTTCTTGTAGGTCGTGCGGGCTGATATCGATTTGATTCGTGTGCCGCTCCACTTTCGGTAAACTCTGCAAGTCTGCCGTCGTCGGCTTGAGGGTCGAGACGTCGCAATAAAAGAGGACCATGCGACTCGAAAACAACGCCCGTCGTGCTGCTAGGCCGGCTCGGTGCAGGGTCGCCAGCAAGCCGTTGCGCTTGAAATAATCAGCGCCGCGCGAAACTGAACTGGAAATGCTCATTCTGATGTCGACTGAGCGGCTGTTGACGCGTTGGCGGGAACACTATCGGAGAACATCGCCCGCAGGCAGGCGGCGCTTACCTGTTTGCGTACGTCACCTTCAGCGCCTCGCTTGGTGCTGGCTAAGCCCGCAACCACGGTAAGCAAGTAGCGAATCAGGTGGCGGAAAAATATGATGCTTCGAATCCCCATCACGCCCCAAAAGCCGTGATGTTTGCGCCAATAGTGCAAGACCGACCGTTGTTGTGCGACAGCAAACCGAACGGGATACGGGGCCGTGATTTTGCCCCGGTCATGAATTGCCTTGGCGCCGGGGAAGAAAACCACCTGCCAGCCTGCCTTCCAACAGCGCCGGCACCAGTCCACGTCGTCGCCATACATGAACAGGTCTTCATCTAGCAGGCCCACATCATTGAAGGCTACACGGCGGATCATCGAGAAGCAGCCGACCAAAACGTCGACGTGCAGAGTCCGATCGTGAGGAAAGTAGAACATGTGCTCGCCAGCGAAAAACTTGGAATGTTTGAATGCCGCCGCCAAGCCGGTTGCGGAACAAACATTGTTCCACAACGTCGGGCTTCGTCGGCACGTACTCTGCATGGTCATGTCGGGATTTAGGACTCGTGGACCAACGTTTCCGACCTTCGGATTCTGGTCGAGGAAATCTGCGAGAGCATCCAGACAGCCGGGAAATACGATTACGTCCGGATTCACTAGCGCGATGTAGCGCCCCTGGCACTGGCGAATGCCCACGTTGTTGCCCTTCGAGAAGCCGAGATTCTCGCTGCTCCGGATCAGTTTGACAGAGGGAAATCGAGCTTCGATCACTTCCGCAGTGCCGTCAGAGGAGGCATTATCAACCACAATAATTTCCATACTCCGGCGCGGCGGAGTTGCTGCCAGGCTCTCTAGGCACAGTTCCAAATAGTGCCTGGCATTCCAGCCGACGATGACAACCGAGATATCCATGGAGGAATTCTTTTATTTGGAAGGCGCTGATTCAGAAGGAGCAAGGCCAACCGTGATTGACCGCATGGCTCCGACTGTCTTAACCGGTTGAGCTGCTGCACGGCCACGGCGTAGAGTTGCCAATCTGCGAACGAGGCCGTGCGCCGCTAGACTTGTTCTGACGACCGCGGAAGAAACAATGCTGTCGCACGCCACAACTGGGGTTGACTGAGTCACGTCGGTGCCAGACAACCCTTTTTTGAAGGAATAAACTCCTGGGTTACCTTCCGGATCGATGCCCCCCAAGTCGTACCACTTAGTTCCATTTTCCTTAAGCCATTGAATCAAGGTCCACTGCAGGAGATAGGCGCCTTTCGCGTTTAGTCCGTCGTCGCTAGTCGCCCCGAGCAGATAAATCGCAGAATCACCCATCGCCGATGCAACCACCCCTGCCACTGGAACCCCATCTTGTTCACAGATCAGGACCCGCATGCGGTGGGTCTCCGGCAGATCTTCCTGGATCCGCCCGAACTCCTCAACGTTCACAGTGGTTTCGAAAGCTTTTCGCTCCCACATCTGGCTGTACATCCGACAAAAAATTCTGTATTCGTCCGTGCCGCATCCTGAAATGACTTTGAGGCCTTTCTTTTCAGACTGCGTGAGCTTGTTTCGCCATTTAGCGTCAAGATTTTTTCGCAACTGATCGATCTGGGGTGAGAGATCCAGAACAAAAGTCCTATAGAGGTTGGCTGCGGTCGGAGACTCTTTCGTAAACTTCGAGAAGCAGGACTGAAACAACGCGGCTCGGGTCGAATCGACAAAGGCGTTTGGAATTATCTGCAGCAACAATCCTCGTTTGCAGACATATTCCTCCTGCAGGGCACGAGCTATGTACGAAGCGGCTGCAGCATCAAGCTCTCTTCCTTCTCTGTGACAAAGAGGACCCCACCGTAAATACGCCATGCCGAAGTTGAATCTTGTCGGGCGAACGATCCTGACCTGCGCCATCCCCAGGACTTCACCATTTCGCTTCAAGACCAGGTGGCTGAGGTTCTTTCTTCCCCAGCGGACCGCGCCATACGACCACGTCTGATAGATGTTGGCATCAGAGAACTGGTCTAGCATCTGAGACCATTCACTCGGCGTGGAACGATCCACTTCGACTTGGAAACCCGGGTCAATCATGATGATCTAGCTGCGCTCTCCATATACATCTGCGCTTTCCCTGGAAGCGCACCGCCAAGTAGTGCGGTTGACGTTTTCTTGACGAAAGATCCCAGAGTGGCGCTCCGCATCGGACATGCCGAATAGTCCCTTCCTCATCGCACGAAGCCGGGGCAGGATCTCAATTTCCGAAAAGAAAGCAGCATCCGTGCTGGCCTTGATGCTGACCCGGTCAAAATGCGGCCCGTGGTTGCGCGCTGAGTTGGCACGGCCTTCGGCAAGGAAGATCGCCTCGTATCCACAACGCTGCAAGTGCGCCTCGATTTCCGTGGTAAGGTCGGCTGAGGAGCCGTAGGGCACGCTGAATGACCTTACTTTCGTGCCTGAGGTATCCTCCAGCAGCGCCTTGTTCCTGTCGATTTCCCCAGCGAAGTCCCCAACTGACAAAGACCTGCAATTTGCGTGACTGTAGGTATGGTTGCCTATTTCAAACTTAAAACTACCTAGATCGCGCAGTTGTTGGCTGCTGAGATAAAGACCAGCATTGGCTGCCAATTCACTTTCATTAACGCGGGCCAATTCAACCAGGGCACTACGAAACGCTTCCCTGCCCCGGAGATTTGTAATGGGAAGAAAGCGGGAGAATACTTCGACTAGCGAGCAAACTTCGAGGTCACCGTTGCCGTTGACAGATCCAATCGCAGCGTTGACTGTGCTCAATCCGAACCGGTTGACTACGTGGCAGATAAGGTTTTCGAGCGCCAATCGGCGGTTGTCGAGACATGAGCCATTCACGAAGAAAAGAGCCGGCACTCCGAATTTCAAGCAGAGCGGTGCAGCGAACTCTCTGACTGACAGATAGGCATCATCGAAAGTCACCAGCACCGGTCGAGGCGGCAGCTTCCGACCATCGGAGTCCGCGATGATGTCCTGCAAACTGACGGGAGTGTAATGCTTGGTGATAAACGTCAGTGCCGCCTCGAAATCTTTACGAGTGACGGTGACGCCCAGGCCCTTGGTGAATGACGATTCCGTATCTGAGATATCGTGGAAAAGCACACATCGGAGTTCGTACCGTGGACCGAGCAGGCGAGCCATGCCGAAAGAGCCAGGAGCATACCACAGGCTCCCGGCTATCAGATTCAGAGCTGCGCGCCGCTTGCCGACGTGGTCTCCCGCCGTTGTGGAAAATGCTGGCATGATTGGGCTCTAGTTCAGTGTTACCTGTTCACCGTCGAGAAACATGCGGTGCCACAATTCCAAAGCGACTAGCGAAAAGACCGCTTTGGAGTGGGAGCCGGAATCGCTATTTGCTTGGATAAGCTTTTCGACGGCGGTTTTCCGGAAGTATCCTCTATCGATCGTTTTTCGGTCGGTCAGAATGGTTCGAACCTGGTCTTTGAGATTGTTGCGCAGCCAGAATTCGTATGGGACGGGAAACCCGGCCTTTCTGCGCTTCAGAATTTTATCTGGAACTCGCTTCGACAAAGCTTTTTTCCAGATGTATTTCAGAGAGAAGCCATTCAATTTGTAGTGCGGCGGCAGCGAGGCGGCAAACTCCAGGAGTCGATGATCCAGCAAAGGTACACGGAGCTCGAGTGAGTTGGCCATTGTCATCTTGTCGGCTTTGATAAGCAAATCGTCCGGCAGCCAGGTCTTGGTGTCGATATACAGCATTTGATCGAGGATGCCTTGGTCCTTCACTGCCGAAAAGAGCCTCCGGACCGGCTCAATCGTATATTCTTTGTCAACCGACTTCAGGAAATCCGCGGAGTACAGTTCGCCGATTCCATTCCCGGAGTACTGATAAGGAGTGGATGTGCGGCTATAGTAGTAGTTGGGGAATGTAGCGTTCATTAAAGGCAGGTACTTGGCTACTTTCGCCGAATTCACCCACGAATTGAGCTGCGAGAGTCCCCACGACGCCGCGCCGTTGGCGCCGGGCCAAACCTGCTTGAGACGCTCCAGCCAAATGATGTTACGGTAATTGTCATAACCGGCGAATGCCTCGTCCCCACCTTCTCCGGAAAGCAACACCTTCACGTATTGCCTTGCGAACTTGGAAACGTAGTACAGGGCGACGGCGGGCGGCTCACAAACGGGCTCTTCCATGTGCCAGACGTATTGCGGGAGGAACGCCGCAAAGTCGCTGGCAGTGATCGTCATGTCGTGGTGCTGGGTGCCAAAGGTTTCGGCCGCCAACCTGGCGTAAGGTCTTTCGTCTGCCAAGCCCGAATCCGAGAAACCCACAGTGAAAGTGTTGATTTCCTTGTCCGTTCGTTCTGCGGCGCAGCTTAGTACGGCGGTCGAGTCCACCCCGCCGCTTAGAAGGACGCCAACGGGAACGTCCGCGATCATGTGCATTTCGACTACTTCGGCCAGCAGATTCGACAATTCGTTTTCCGCGTCCTTGAGGCTTAGGCGCTCAGAAGGCTTGACGAACCTGAGATCCCAATACTGTCGGATCTCCGTTTTGCCATCCTTAACCGTCAGATAGTGTCCTGGCGCGAGCTTATGGATCTCTTTGAGCAGTGTCTCTTCTCCAGGAACATAGAGGAATGTCAGGAACCGGTCAATAATCTCCGGGGCAAGCTTGCGCTTGATCGCAGGGTCGGCCAGGATTGCTTTGATCTCAGAAGCGAACACGATCGAATTGTCGATAAGCGAATAGTAAAGGGGTTTTATTCCAACGCGGTCTCGCGCCAGGAAAAGCGTCTTTGTGTTTTCATCCCATATGGCTAAGGCAAACATTCCGCGGAGCTTCTCCAGGCACTGGGGACCAAGCTCCTCGTACAGGTGCACAATCACTTCAGTGTCGGTCTGCGTCTTGAAAACATGGCCCTTGCTCAGGAGGAAACCGCGCAACTCGCGGTAGTTGTAAATTTCACCGTTGAAAACGATCCAGACAGTGCCCTCCTCATTCGAGAGCGGTTGGTGGCCGCTGCTGAGGTCGATGATCGAAAGCCGCACGAAGCCCAACCCCACTTCGGGCCCCATATGCAGCCCTTCGTCGTCCGGGCCTCGATGGCGAATCGTATCCATCATTGCTCGAATCAAACCGGGCTTCACGCCAGCGCCTTTCTCGAAGTTCAGTTTTCCGCAGATTCCGCACATATCAGTTCGAAGGCTCTCCCCGACCGCTCGTCACTTCCAAATCGTGTTCAGCCCGCAAAGGCGTCTGAGTTGCTGAGTACGCACATACTTGATCAGTCGTTCGTCATTCACGCGCGGCGGCCGGATCCAATAGCTCTTCACAAAACCATAGAAAATCGCGGCAGAACCGGCGATGTAAGGCTTCTGAATCAGCCGTGACACGCAACTCGCGAGCAAAAATAAGGGGTCATATCCCGAGACATAGCACGCCACGCCGTGCTTTATCCTGTCTCGTAGCAGACCATCGGCCGTCCCTGTCAGACGATGATGAACGAGCTGCAGTTCGCCGAAGCTGTAGGTGTTCCACCCTAACATGTTGGCCTTCACTTCATCGATTGTGTCCCACCCCGGAGCTTGCCACAAGCCCCCGATCGCTTCCCAACAGTCTTTCTTGTAGATCTTGGTCGCTCCTCTGACGTGAAACTTGGGATTGGCCTCAAGTTTCTGTACTCCGCCAAGGTCATGATAGATCTCTCCGCCGCCGATTCCGAGCTTTGAGTCGTGTTCAAAATGTTCGAAACATTTTTCAAAATAATCCGCGGGTAAAGTCAAATCCCCGTCGAGCTTTACGACGAACTCCCAGTCATTGGACCGAAGCGCGTTGTAGCCGTCATAGAAGGCCTCTACTACTCCGCCGCCGGACTTGCGAAACCCGCGGTTGGTTCGGTGTACCACGCGGATCCATGGAACCTCAGCCGCATACCTATCGACAATTTCACCTGTCCGGTCAGTCGACCCGTCGTCGACAATGACCCATTCCGCAGGCCGTATGGTCTGGCCTTGAACAGAAGCGATAGTCGACTCGATAAACTTCTCTTCGTCGCGTATAGGCGTAACGATTACGTAGCGTGTCATTTCTCTTCCATCACACCAAGGCCCGTCGCTCTAGCGATTTTATCGTTCGGGAAAATGCCCGGGCTTTGCGCATCCGCACGATTCTTCCTCTTCATAATCACTCGCAGACTCCAAGCTCCCCAAAGGCTGACTACTATCAGTGTGCATCCGCACACAATGACCAGCAGCGGCGTTGCCCGACGCTTGTCGGAATAGTCTTGGTAGTAATAATCTGTCAGCGCTCGTCCAACGTAATATTTTGATAAGGTTATATCCCGGAAATCCGAAACCCCTCGAAGAAGATTAACGCGAAGAGAACTCTTCGACGTGCTGATTGCGGCTAAGTCAAGATCATTCTTGTATTGGATCACAACGCTACCAACCCCTCCCGCCGGGACGGATACGCTGAGGTCGAGATCTCCGCTACCGAGTTGAAAGGGGTGAGGCTCGCCATTCACACTCACCGAAGCGATACCTGGAGACCCGGATTCCCGCTTCTTGACATTAAAGACCAACTTTCGGTCGGAGGTATTCTCCAGTTCGAAGGTGTTTGAGAAAGCAAGAACATCGTAGTTGGAGTCGTCTCTTAACCTCACCAGGTACAGATACTTCACGATGTCGCCAACGCTGCGCCACTGGGTGTCGGGCTCAAGTTTGTTCACTTGATCTGCCATGCCGTCAAAGGCATTGATACCCTTCGCAAAGAAGTCATGATGAGTGTAGAAAAACAACGGGTTGTCGAGGAATTCGTTGATCGCTACGAAGCCGTTCGAATTTGGCATGTTTGCTGGATAACGGCTGATGCTCGGGAAATCTGCGAAAGAGAGCGTGACCGGCCTCAGGGCAAAGGAAAGATCTGACGGTTTCGATCGATCCATGGGCACATTCGAGGAGTTGATGGTAGCCAGAAAATTATAAGTTTTGAGTTCTTCGAGAATACTTTCTGTCCCGATGCTGTGGGGAAATACGAAGACGTTGTCGTAAGGAATCCCTGTCAGAGTTTGGAACTTTTCCATTCTGGCCAAGGATTGTTTCAGCGCAGCAGTCTGAAGACTCAGAGGCTTACTTGACAAGTCCTCAAATTCTTTATGATCGTGGTTGTCTCCGTGGACGCAGATGGAGAACCTCTCGGGATGGCTGCGGAAGATCGAGACGGGCTCTGCTTCGCTTCGGTCGTAATTCCATGGTATGAAAGCAATGGTTGTGTGAAAGTCGTGTTCTTCCATTTCCTTAAGAAGACCTTTGTAGCTGAGGTCCCCATAAGGCTCGCGCAGCCATGGATCATCGATTGTTAGGTTTGCGTAATGATGGAGAGCATGCCAGCCTCGTTCCCCGGCGCTGTATTTGATAAACATCATCGCGGGAGCGATTTCCGCAAAGGCGGTTTCGATATTCGCGACACTCTCTCGCACAGCGCCACCCCCGGCAGCATGAGTCTTACAGAGCAAGAATATCTTTTGCCCAGCGTAATCTGTCTCAATAAATACCGGAACGACCTCATGATCGTTTCGCACTCCCATGATTTCGCGCGCGTTGTTCTGCGCTGCCAAGAAACAGTGGAACGTATCGTTACCCGGGAATGGAATCTCAAGGTCTGATAGTTGTTGAGTAATTCCGGCGACGTGGCCAACTACGTAATGCAGGCGAAGTGGACTCGCTAAACGCTGGACACCAACTACAGCGCCGCCGGACCAAGAGCTTAGGAGAGCTGGCCCTACCTCTGGCGTCACTCCGAGAATAAGCAACGGTACACTGCCTCGATTTTCCCGATGCAGGGCTCGCAGTAAAGTGTCCTGATTAACAAGGCCTAGCGAACTCGCTTCAACAGCAACCGCCTCTGTCTCGTTCTGTTGGGCTGCACGAATTGCAGAACCGGTATTGTTTTCACTTACCGTAACTACCTTGAGATTAACTCCGTAGAACTGGGCGGCCAGTTCCAGTTCGCGTTGCTCTCCGGACGGGACTGCAGTTGAACGAATTAAGACAACGTCCGCCGAATAGCACAAGGATGACATCAGGGTTAAGAGAAGGATGAAACATGCGGTGCGTATGCGGCTAGCCGCTCTTCGATCAAGCCGCTGTGTTATCCCTTCTCCCAAAGCGCGCGGTTCCGCAGAAGAATCTGCGCTAACTTTGCTCAGGAATAACCGCACATAGATACTATTCGTGGGCATTATTGATTACCGCCAAACCAGCAGTCGGTGCACAGAGAGCTGCGTCATATGCTTGAAGCAGCGACGTTTTCTCAACTTCCCAGTTCAATCTTTCTTCAATCCGCCTGCGGCCACATTCACCGAGCTGCCGACGGAGATCTCCGCTATCGAGCAGTGTGGTGATTTGCTTGGCAAAATCGACGGGATCGTTCGGGACGGCGTAGAGTGCAGCAGGTCCTGCTATATTCCGCCCCTCCTTCAAGTCGTAAAGCACCACCGGCAAGCGGAACGCCATGTATTCAAGAATCTTGATCATTGTAGAGTTATCGTTCATTGCGTTTTTCGGATCCGGGGCAACCCCCACGTCTCCGTTGGAGAGATAAACGGCCACTTCGTCGTGGGAAACCTGGCCCGTGAGGGTCACAAAGTCGTCAAGATTCTTCCTGGCAATGATTGCCCGCAACTCAGGAAGAACCGAGCCTCCCCCGATGAGCACGAAGTGCGTATCTTGCCGATTCTCACGTTTTACGATGTGTTCGATAGATTCGAGTAAAAGGTCGAGGCCGTCTTGCGTACCCATGAAACCAACATACGTCACCAGCAGCGATTTACCGAACTTGTTGGCAACCAGAAGCTCCGGACGGCGGAACTTGGCGAGGTCGGGACAGTTTCGTACGACGAAAACAGTTCTTGGGTCTTTCTCGCCGCGAGTGACCGCAACATCCTTAAATGATTCATTCGTGGCGAGGCAGATGTTCGCCGCTCGGAATGAACATCGCTCAGCCAATCGGGCCAACCTATAGAGGGGGCCTCTGCGCTTTCCGAACTTCGCTTCGAAAAGCTCGGGACCGAGATCGTGTTGGTCGAAGATAAATCGGACGCCGAAAAGTTTGAAAAACAGCGCAATTAGGAAAATCGTATCTGGTGGATTGCATGCTTGCAAGATCCGAAACCTGTTCCGTGTGAAAACTTTCAAGGTCAGCAGAAACTCGACAATCAATGCCCAACTATATTCCAGCAGGTATCCTGACGCACTGGAGGCCTCGAATGCACGATGGCGATAAATCTCGACTCCCTCAAGAGTTTCATAGGCTGCCGAAAAGCCCTTTCCCTTCGGGCAGATAACGGACACCCGATATCCCGCATCCCGCAGTGCGCATGCTTCTCGCCATACGCGTCTGTCGAGTGGCACCGGCAAATTCTCGACCACAATGCAAACAGCGATCGGCAGTTTCTTAGTCATGTTTTGGAGCCGCATCCGCTGGGCCAGTGGAAGTTAGTGCTAGATTGGACACAGCCCTTGGGTTCTTGCTCAGGTGGGAACGTCGTTGCAGCTTTTCGCCTTACTTCGACACCAACTAATCTCGTTCGCGAATAATGACCCGTTGTGTTACCTTGCCAGGACATTCGCGGCCTAGCGTTGCACAGCTGCAAGGGACTCTACATCGTTGGGAGGAAGTTCCCCGGGCGCCATCGCAGGGCGACCTATGCAGACATAGTGAAAGCCACGGCGAGTCAGGTCAGTCGCGTCAAACATATTTCTGCCGTCTAGGACCAGCGGGCGATCGACGGCTGATCTGACGCGATCCCAATCTAGCTCACGAAATTCATCCCACTCCGTGACGATGACGATGGCATCCGCGCCTTCCGCGGCTTCGTACGGATTTGAACAGTAAGTAATATTGGAAAACACCGATTTCGCTTTTTCCATCGCTTCCGGGTCGTAGGCTCTCACCTCGGCACCCTCGTCTCGCAGTGACTTCACAAGGGTGAGCGACGGGGCAAAACGAACATCGTCCGTGTTTGGCTTGAAAGCAAGACCCCATACAGCTATTTTCTTGCCTCGCACGACCCACAATTCCTTCCGGACCTTTTCAAGGAAGTGCTCAACCCGGCGTTGATTGATCTTCTCAACCTCTTTCAGCAACGAGAAGTCGCAACCGGATTTCTCCGCGATCCTGACGAAGGCTTGCACATCCTTGGGGAAACAAAATCCTCCAAAACCGATCCCAGGATTCAGGAAAGCAGGACCAATTCGTGGATCTAAGCCCATCCCTTCGGCGACCTTGGTCACGTCGGCTCCAACCACTTCGCACAGATTCGCTACCATGTTGATGAAGGAAATCTTCATGGCAAGAAATGAATTCGAGGCATGCTTAATCAGTTCAGCCGAATTGGTATCGGTAGCCAGGAAGATAGGGTCTTTGCGCTTCGGGCAATCCGAATGGATGGGACAAGTGAAGTTCTGTTTGACAATCGGTTCATAGATCTCTCGCAGCAGGCCAGCCGCACGCGGAGAGTCTGCCCCAATGACGATCCGGTCTGGATGAAGGAAATCTTCGACGGAGGTTCCCTCCCGCAGAAATTCAGGATTGGATGCCACATCGTATCTCAACCCATTTGTGCTATGCACGGACAGATGCCGTCGTAGCTGTGCACCAGTCTGAACTGGCACGGTGCTCTTCTCGATGACTAGCCGATATCCCGAAGCACCCTTTGCAATGGCTCGAGCGACTCCTTCGATGGCAGAGAGGTCAGCATCACCATTGGCTAGTGGCGGCGTTCCTACGCATATGAAGATCGCGTCCCCCCAAGCAATTGCCTCTTCCGTGGACCCGAAGCGCAGCCGGCCAACTTTTCGAACGCCCTTGATAACGTCCTCGAGGTGGGGCTCGAACAGCGGCATTATCCCATTCTGCAGTTTGGAAAGTTTTTCGATGTCGCTCTCACTGCAGAAGACGTCGTGACCGATCTGCGCTAAGCAAGCGGCAGTTGTAAGACCCACATAACCTGCACCAATGACGGAAAGCTTCATTCTTCTTGTCCTTTATCTCACTATTTGCTGAGTGTTGACTTTAAGTGGGCTATGCTCTGCGGTCAGCCGCGGCCGAAGAGGCAAACTCGGCTTCGGCGTGCTTGCGAGTGAACTTGGAAGTGAAGCTCAGGATCTCCCCTACTACCCTGGCTTGTTGCTCTGTGGTCAGCTGCGGGAACATTGGCAACGAGACAATTTCCGCAGCGGCTTTCTCTGCCATGGGGAAATCCCCAGCGTGATGCTTCATGGGTGCGTATGCCTTCTGCAAGTGCAGCGGAATCGGGTAGTGAATTCCCGTGCCAATGCCAGCCTTTTTCAGATGGTTCATCATTCCTTCGCGGTTATCGGTCCGTACTACGTAGAGGTGATACACGGCTCGGGACCACGAGGGTTCGAATGGAGGAGCGACTGCGTCGTCCGCCGCGGCGAACAGGCGACGGTATTCTGCGGCGCGTTCGCGGCGCTGAGCGTTCCACTTTGCCAAGTGAGTCAGCTTAGCGTGCAGGAGTCCGGCCTGAAGTGCGTCCAGCCTGCCGTTGTAGCCCTCGACATCGTGATAGTATTTTTGTGCTTGGCCGTGGTCGCGGAGCATGCTGATCTTTTTCGCCACGACTGCATCATTGGTGGTGACCGCACCTGCTTCGCCACAGGCTCCCAGATTTTTCCCCGGGTAGAAGCTGAACGCTGCTGCTCGGCCCATCGAACCGGCCTTCATCCAGCGGTTTTGCTTGCGGGAAAAATACTCGGCTCCGTGCGCCTGGCAAGCGTCTTCAATCACAATCAACTTAAAGCGCGACGCAAGTTCCAAGATCGCGTCCATGTCGGCAGTCTGCCCGTAGAGATGAACCGGGACAATGGCAGTGACCGGCCGGCCGCTACGACGGCTGATGAGCTTGCCGGACTTGTCGGTGGTGCACTGCTTTTCCAAATACTCCTGAAGTTTCTCCGGATCCATGTTGTAAGTGCGCTCGTCGATGTCGACGAACTCCGGCAGAGCTCCGGTTTGCGAAATGGCTTCGGTGGTGGCTATGAAGGTGTGCGGGACGGTCACGACTGCATCGCCGGGCTGCACACCGCACGCCATCAGAGCGAAACGTAGGGCGTCAGTGCCGCTGCTGATGGCGATCGAATGGCTGGTGCCGCAGAACGCTGCGAATGCCTTCTCGAATTCTTCCACCATCGGACCACCGATGAAGCCGGCAGTATGCAAAACCTTGTGGAAAATGGCGGTGAGTTCCTGTTCCATTTCCACGTGAGGAGTAACCAGATCGAGAAAAGGAATACTGTTTGTGTTATTGGACATTGTCATTTTATGATCTCCGAAATTTGTTCGATGTATCGCAAAACTCTGGCTGGATTTCCGGCGATGATGCTGTTCGCCGGGACATCCTTGGTTACGACGCTGCCGGCTCCTACAATGGCGTTCTCGCCGATTGTGATATTCGAAAGGATGGTCGCACCCGAGCCGATGGATGCTCCCTTCTTGATAACGGTCCGCTCGACTTTCCAGTCAGCCTCGGTTTGCAGACTCCCGTCAGCCGCTGTGGCCCGCGGATAGCTATCGTTAATGAACATCACTCCGTGACCAATGAAGACGTTGTCCTCGATGGTGACGCCTTCGCAAATAAATGTGTGGCTCGAGATCTTGCAGCGCTTGCCGACGGAGGCGTTCTTCTGAATTTCGACGAAGGCGCCGATCTTCGACTCATCGCCGACTTCGCATCCGTACAGGTTGATAAACTTGGAGAGCTTGACGTCCCGTCCAAGCTTTACATCGGGCGCGACACACACGTAAGGATTCATAGAGCTTGTTCGACCATCCAATTAGAAAAGATTGGCGTGCGAGAGGATTGGTTCAATCTGCTTCCGCAGTAGCACGTGCGGACTCGTAATACCATGTCGCGGGCTCCGCGGTTCCTGCTTTGAGCACGGATGAAGCCGCTTCGCCCAGTTGGAATTCCTGATGAGTAGCGACCAACGCCGCCTTCATCTCCTTCTGGGCGACTACAAACGAGATGTTGCACGCCGATGCTCCGTGTGCGATGGCGATCACGTCAATATTTTCTCGTCCTAGCGCGCCGAAGGTGCGCCCGACGATTCCGCTGGTGCCGCGTACTTTCTGGCCGACCACCGTGACGATCGCAACGGTCGAATCGAGTGTGATGTGTTCTACCTTTTCATGTGCCAGGTCATGCGCGAATTCGTGGCGCAAGGCCTCAACAGTTCGTTTAGCCACTGTGGTCGGGACCACAAGGCAGACATCGTTTTGCGCAGAAGACTGCGAAATCAGCAGCACATCGGCTCGGACTGCCGCGGTGGTGGCGAAGGTGCGGCCTAAGACATCCTGAACTCCCACAAGCCCCGGCCCACCGATGATAATCAGGGCGGCGTCGCTGATCGCCGTGAGGGCGGTTACTTCTCCGCCGTTTGCCGAGCCCTCCGGCGTAATTTTCGTTCCGGGCCTTTCCTGTGCAAATGTGTTGCGGATGCGGAGAGGAATACCACGTTGCATCACCGGATAAAGTGTTTTGGGATGGAGGACCTTGGCGCCGAAGTATGCGAGTTCAGCTGCCTCGCGATACGAAATTTCCGGGATCAGACAAGCGTCCGGTACCAGGCGAGGATCAGCTGTCAACAAGCCGTCTACGTCGGTCCAGATGGTCACCTCGTCCGCGTTAAGGGCTGCGCCCAAGATGGTTGCGGAATAATCGGAGCCGCCACGGCCGAGAGTCGTGAGCACACCCTCCTCATTGGCACCGATAAACCCGGTCACGACGGGGACGATCCCTTGCTGCACAACCGGATGCAGCCGGGCTTCGCAAGCTTCCCGAGTCAGATCCATCCAAGGCTCCGCGCCACCGTGGTAAGAGTCGGTCACAATCAGTTCTGTGGCCTCAATGCACTCGCTAACTACGCCGTTCTCTCCCAGTACAGCAGCGACTAGCGGAGCCGAAAGCCGCTCGCCGAGACTTGATATGGAATCCCGAGCTCGGGGAGTCAACTCCTGCAGTAGCATCGTTCCTTCGCAGAGCCGTTCACCTTCTTGAAATAGGACGTTCATTTGTTGGCTGATACGATTCCGCTTTGCGTCAGAATGAATCAGGGTGTGAATCGCTATTTCGTGTTGCTTGCGCACTTCGGCGAAAATGCACGCGACCGCTTCGCGATTACCTGCCTCCGACTGCACCGCTGCCTCAATCAATTTGTTGGTGACACCGCTCATCGCTGAAACGACGACAACAATGTCGCTTTCAGTCAAAGCAGCCCGGATGATCTCGATCACCTTCTGAATGCAGGAGGCGTTCCCCACGGAAGTCCCACCAAATTTCATGATTCGCAGCGGCCTGTTCGGATTGTTGCGCACGAGGCTGTGGCTATTGCGCTCCGCTGGAAGGTGCTCAGCCGGAACCTTGGAAATCCTCACGGAGTCCGAATGTGGGATACGGTGACCTCGCGGCAAGCGAGCGGAACTTATTTCGGGATTTATTTTGCTTCGCAATCCACCTCCACGGGGCGATGCTCGGGTCGAACAGTTAGTGGCAAAGAGGAGGATCGAACCGCCGGCGATCTCTGTTTCAGGTACCAATTTCGTTGAGTCTGACTTTTGCTCATGCAGTGACTGACCAGTGCGGGTTCCTCCCAAGGAACATCGTGATAACCCGACCGCAAGAACTCGCTCGCGGGGTCCCTCATCCATTCCTGGGGGAAAAGTGCGATCGTATCCTTCTCTGTAACCTTCGGAGTTGCGGGGACAGAGTCGCCAGACAGAGCCTCATATAGTGCCGCGGGAAGGTTGCGTCCGGCCCCAAGCGCGAGGTGCCCAACCTGTGTGGTTCGCGGGTTTACTTCAATGAGATAGGCGTTCTCCATGTGCGTTTCCAGCATGAAATCGAAGCCGTAGAATCCTGAGAGATTCAGCTTGCGGACTATCTTTTCCGCGGCGACGGACATTTCAGGATGTTCAATCAAACGCAGAACAGCGGCGTGTCCGGCGGCATGCATTTTGTTGAGAACCTCGAAATGCAGGGATGCAAGGACGGAACCGTTCCAGCAAAAAATCGTGCTGGTTGCTTCGCGACCGGCTACGAAAGCTTGCGCATTCACCACAAATCGGCGACGAAGCAATGAAGGCCACAACAACGTTGCGTCTTGGTCCACGAGAGCTCGCTTCGCCGCTCGTGCAAAAAGTGGCGGTGCTTGCAGGCTCCGAAGCGTTCGCGCCGCTTCTTCAAACGTTTGAACGATCTTCACTCCGTCCCCGCCCGAAGTGCCGTTTGCTTTCAGGACCAGCGGAAAACCTAAACGTGCGGCCTGTTTTCTAAGATCATCGATGTTCTCGACGACTCCGGTTTTTGGAACTCGGATGCCCGCTTGCTGGGCTGCTTCCATAAAAGTACTTCGCGCAAAGACTACGTGGAAGCTTTCCGCCGGCCCCAATGAACGCTCAATCAATGCGCAAATCAACGCTCCGGCATTCCCTTTCCGCCGCCCGTGTCGATGCAGGTCGTGCAGGTGCCGGGTCGCGAGGTCGTCAGCGGGAACGATTAGATCTGGATTCGACGCGACGATCGCGGCCTTGAATGACTTCAACGGTGCCAGGCCGCGGTAGATATGCGTCTTGCTCACCGCTCTCGTCTTGACGACCGGATGGCCGTGGGGACACACAGCTTCGACGGTGCATCCGGCATTGGCGAGAGCCATTGCCAACCGGGCGGTTGGTACCCAACGAGACGTAGTCGCAACTAGGACTTTCGGTTTCACTCTTGTCCAAACCTTAGTACGCGCACGCGACGCTCTGCGGCTAGATGACTGAAAACCATCAGAGATGAACAACTGCTCCCTGATTGCGGACGGACTTCGAGGCGGCTTCCAGCAGTTTGACGACTCGTAAGCCGGCTATGCCATCATTGAAGGGTGTTTGATCCTGGAGAATACAATCGACGAAGTAGGCCAATTCCTTACGCAGCGCCTCAACCTGCTCAACTTGCGGCGCCCACATGTCGCCCGAGCGATAGTTCACTAACAAGTTATAGAGGCCTTCTCGACTACTTACGTGTACGCCTTTGTCGTAGACCTTGATCTTTTCGTCGGCTTCGAGATCGTTCCACACCAGCATCTTTTTTTCGCCACCGATGAGTGTAGTACGAACTTTCACCGGGGACAGCCAGTTGACATTGATGTGGGCGATGATCTTGTTCGGAAAGTAGACGGTGATGAAGGCCACGTCCTCGAAGCCGTTGAGATGGCTCTGGCCAGTTGCCGAAACCGCCTCAGGAGTCTCCTTGATCAGATGGTCAATAATCGACAGATCATGAGGAGCAAGATCCCAGATCACATTGATGTCGTGCTGAAAGAGTCCCAGATTGACTCGCGTGGAATCGTAATAATAGATTTTCCCTAACGTGCCTTCGTCGAGCAGTTGGCCAATTTTTTTCACCGCCCCAGTGAAGAGGAAGGTGTGATCCACCATGATCTTGAGATTCTTTTTTGCCGCAAGGTTGATGAGCTCTTCTGCCTGAGCTGAATCGCTGGTGAATGGCTTTTCGACAAACACATGTTTTCCATTTTGCAGGGCGGCTTTGGTGAGCTCATAGTGCGTCCACACCGGAGTCACGATTGCGATTGCGTCGATCTCGGGCGAAGACATCAGGTCCGCAGTTTCCGCAACCACTTTGATGTGTGGGTAGGATTTGTGAATACGTTTACGCGCCGTTGGGCTCTTGTCGCAAACGGCCACCACTGTCGAGGCCTCCAACTGGTCAAGATTCCTGACCACGTTCGGGCCCCAATATCCGTATCCAACTACTCCGAATTTGACCACAGTGTCTCCACTCCCCTTTTGCGTAGATTCATTCGAGGCGGGTCCAACAAGCTGACCGACGGGTTGTAGTACGGTTGACATTTGCAAAGGGGGAGTTTTTCAGTACGCCCCGTCGCCGAACACTACGGCGACTGGAGTCCGGAGAAGAATCTTCAGGTCCATCCAGGGCGACCACGTTTTGGCGTAACGCAAGTCGAGGCGAACCATGTCATCGAACTTAATGCGGCTGCGTCCGCCCACCTGCCACAATCCGGTAATGCCGGGCTTGGCTTCGAGTACCCGCCGCCGATGCCAAATGTCGTAAGCTTCTACTTCATAAGCGATGGCCGGACGCGGTCCAACCAGGGACATCTCTCCCGTCAGAACGTTCCAAAACTGGGGCAGTTCATCCAGGCTCGTCTTGCGCAAAAATGCTCCTACGCGAGTGATTCTGGGGTCTTTGGTCAGCTTATAGACCGCCTGTCCGTTTCCGTTCGAAGGATTTTCAGCAGCTCGGCCTGCAATCAACTGCCGGACAAAGGCCTTGTGAGCGGTGGCATCGTTGTTGACATACATTGATCTGAATTTCAGAAAGACAAACTGTTCGCCATGCTGCCCCACCCGCTTCTGCCGGAAGAATACCGGGCCATTCGACGTCAGCTTGATGGCGATCGCAATCGCCAGGAGAACAGGTGCGAACAGCAGCAGGGCAAGCGCGCTGCCGACGATGTCCATGATTCTCTTGATCGCGCAGAAGAATTTTTTCGCGTTGTCCCGGCGCGTAAGATCCGGATAAAGAGTTGGATTGCTGGGCCTTTGCGGAATGTCGTGGTTCCATTCCTCGGGAAACAAGTGAAAGGAGATGCTGATCAGGCCAAATTGCTGTGAGCTTAAATTGGTGCGCAACGTCTCGCTGACCCTGGTCATCATGGTGCTCAGGATCGCATTCCGATCTTCAGCTCCAAATTCGGTAAACATGACGCCCACAACCGAGTTGCTCTTGTACCAGCCGGTAACGTCGGTCTCACGTGTCGATAGAGAAAGCGCCGACAGGATCTTGTCCAAGGCCTTCTCGTTCTTATCGGACCGCAGACCATCCCCCATATCCAAGAGCATCAGCAGAAATGGTTTTCGCGAGCGCTCTGTCCGCTTTCGCTCGAGAGAAATCATCCTGTGAAAGGTTGTCTCATTTAGAACCCCGCGTTCCTCAACCGGCAAAACGTCAGCCGAAAGGGTCTCCAGACTTGCTATACCGCCTGAGCGCCGTACATTCACGACTCCCTCTCCTCGTCCTGCTTCCTCTTTCGGGCGCAGGAACAAACGACCTACTCTGTAGCTGCTTTGTGCTTGCTTTGGGGGAGTACAGAACTGGAAACTGAAACAACTAACAACTGGGGATTAGTGATTGAACCGAGACTGATTACTCTTCAATAACGCTCGTTTGCCGCGCCGTTCCCGGACCGTAGCGCTGGTAATAGTTGCTGTGATCCGTATTCGCGGAGGAGTTCACCACAGCGCCCAGCAACTTCGACTGTTCGAGCGCCTGCACACCTCTTTGCAACATTCGCCGCTTAGTGGTTCCTTCTCTCGTCACTAGCAAAATACCGTCCGCCAATCGCGCCCAAACGCTGGTATCGGCTAAAGGCAAAATCGGGGGAGAATCGATGATGATCCAGTCAAACCAGGTTGAGAGTTGATTCAAGAGTTCGGAAAGCCTGCCTGACTGCATCAGTTCGAGAGGATTCTCGGGTGGCCGGCCAGCCGGCAGAAACCACAAGTTCGGGCCTTCAAGACGGTAGATATGCTTGATCGGTCGCGGCTCGCCCTGCAACCATTCGCTCAGGCCGGGAATACTGCTCAGACCGAACTGCTTGGACAACGACGGACGCCGCAAATCGCCTTCCAAAAGCAGGATCTTCGGCTGCTGCCTTCTGGCCAAAATGGTTGCAAGATTGGCCGACACAGTGCTCTTGCCTTCCTCGGGAATTGTGCTGGTGATCAGCAGCTTCTTGAGCGGGCGGCTGTGCTGGAGCTGTCTCAACCGCACCCCGAGAAAACGGAATTTTTCCGCCCCGAAGCTTTCGGGCGCGGTAAGACATACCAATTTGCTGTCTTGCGGCAAGGACACTGGCAACGACTGAAACTGGCTCAAGTCACTCTGAGCGAATTCGTTTTGAGAGAAGTCCTTCTGGGCGAAATCTTTACGAGGGAGTTCAATCGCAGGGAAATCTCTCGGAGCAGAGGCGTTGGCTTCACGCTCCACCACCTGCAAAAACTCCGTCGCAAGTGCGGGGGCCGCTACCGGCGTTCCCAACCGCTCCGACTCGGACCTCTGTAAAGCTTCAAATATACGGCTCATGTTTACTGGCTCCGGTTGCTGCTGCTGCCCGCGGTTCTCCGTGACTCGATTGCAGTTTCTGCAGATAGTCATGCAAAAGAAGGAGAGTTTTGGCCGCGCGTCGCGCATCGCCTTCCTCGTTACTGCTGGTAGCTTCTGCCTTGGGCTGGTGTACCACGCCGAGGCGGAAGTCTGCGGCGATGTCCTCGATGATGTCGGGCGTCACGCTGCGGGCTTGTCTCGCGTATGCAGTGATCAGCGCGTTTTCGCACACCGTATTGATAAGACGCGGAATTCCCCGCGAGTGCCGATGCACCCTTACAATTGTGTCGGCCGGAAAAAGCACGCCGGAATTGGAATTTGCGCCCGCGAGTTGCAAGCGGCGCTGGATATAACCTGTCGTCTCGTCCAAGTTTAATGGCAGAAGTTGTGAACGCAGAGCGATTCTCTGCTTCAATTGTCGCAGCTCGGTGGAGTCGAGCTTCTCGTCCAACTCGGGCTGGCCGACCAGCAAGATCTGAAGCAACTTTTCGTTCGTCGTTTCGAGGTTCGTCAAAAGACGGATCTCCTCAAGCACTTCGGCCGCGACGTGGTGTGCTTCGTCGACTACCAGGACGGTGGTGAGTTTCTTTTGATGCCGCGAAATTACGTAGTTGCTCAAGATCAGCAGAAGTTCGCTCTTGTTCTTGCCCGCCACATTGAGCCCAAAGTCGCCAGCAACATATTGCAGGAACTCAACCGGCGAGAGTCGGCTATTGAATACGTAGGCGTAGGCCACGTCGCTCTGATTCAGCAATTGCAGCAGGCAGCGGACGAGCAGAGTTTTGCCCGTACCAACTTCCCCGGTCATGACGACGAATCCCTTGTGGCGGCGGACGCCATAGTACAGAGCCGCTAGCGCCTCGTTGTGCCTCCGGGTGGGAAAAAGAAAGAACGGGTCCGGAGTGATCTCGAACGGGTTACGCTTCAGATTGTAGAAAGCTTTGTACATTGCCTACCAACATTACCCACGGAAGAAGCTTATCGCCGATCCTGCCAGAATAGTTGCAAAAACCAGACCCGCCGTTGCCCAACCCATCCAGAGCTTTCGCTCTTGCCTTTTTTCCTCTTGGGGACTGGTGATCGCTGGGATCTCCGAGATCACAGCAACCGGCAGCAGCTCCTTGAGCGCTTTCTCGCTGTGAAGGCGGTCGTCCACGAACTCTGTGCCGCCGGCGAGAGCGCCACCTAACGCCACCCCAATACCCAGTCCGATGCCGCAGAACTTAAGGCGATTCGGGAAATCGGGCTTCAAAGGCAGGCTCGGAGGATCGATCATCTGAAAGTGCTCGCCCTGCTGGAGTAACTCCATGCTCGTCGCCATCTGTGAAGAGTTTTTCTTCTTCAGGAGTTCGTCATAATTGGCCTTGGACTGTTCGTAGCCTCGCGTCAGATCGGCGAACTGCTGCTCACGCGCCGGCTCCTCATTCAAGCGCCTCTGGTAATCATCAATCTTCGCTTTCAGGGCAGCGATCTCGTGTTCCTTGTTCGTCATGTCAATCTGATTCGCCTTCAACTGGCCCTGGAGCTGAATCGTCGTAGAGTTTCCGCCGTCCAAGTCGTCTGCCGTGGACGCGGCCGAGTTGCCGCTGCCTGCGGTCGTGGCCGCACTGGTCTTGAGATCGGCTAGAGCCTGATCCCGCATTTTCTCTGTCTTCGCAATCTGATCTTTCAGCTTACGAACATCGGGATGACGATCCGTGTAATGCGAGCTGAGATCGGCGAGCTGCGCTTTGAGTTTGTCCAGCTCTTGGTCCAAAGCGGGTATTCCGACGGGCGTGCCGTCCACACTCTTGGTCGTTCTCTGCAACGCATGGGACTGTTCCAGCATTGATTGCAAGTATGCGTTTTGCTGCCTGTCGGCATTGAGGCCATCTTGCTCGTTCTGCAGTTGGGACTGGAGTCCGGAAAGGATTTGGACATTGCTCGTCAGCTGGGAAGGCAACTCTCCCAGATGCTGATCTTTGTATACCCGGACCTTTTCCTCTTGCTCGGCCAAATTCTGTCTTGCTGTTTCCAGTTGTTGCTCGAGAAATTTGGTCGTATCTTCGGATTTCTGTTGCCGCAACTCCAGGTTCTCGCTGATGAACAGATTGGTCAGTTCGCCTGTCACTTGCTGGGCAAGGTGAGGATCGCGAGAAGAATAGAAGATGTTAAACGAAGTGATGAAGTGTCGTTCGTCATACACCAGCGCAATCTCGATATCCTTGCGCATACGTTCAACTAATTCGTCGGGATTCAGCCGGCCGCGTTTATCGGCATACAGGTTGAGCTCATCAATAATATGCAATAGGCGGGTGCGGCTGAGAATCTGCTGCGTGATGCTTGCCAGCCGCGCTTGCAGATCATCGGTTACGTTCGGCGTAACGTAATCCTTTGGCATGCTCGGCTGCTCCACCAGAATCAGCGTGCCTGACTTGTAACGCGCGGGCAGAACCCAACTGGCGCTCCAAACAGCAAGCCACCCCAGGAAGAAAGGTATCAGGAAGTACATATGTCGACGACGGATCACGTCGACATACTGCTGCAGGTTGATCCCTTCTCCCGGTTTCTCTTCTAACTCATCTACCATAAGTGCCTTCTCAGACTAACGTCCCAGCGGTCTTGAAAACTGGTACGAAATGTTAACGGCCACACGATCTCGGTCGGGGATGCTGGAAATGGCGGCAACCTCGCTGTAACTCTGGTGCAACCGAGTATATTGCAGCTGCAGATTCAGGTGTTCGCCAACCTGGCGTTGCACCGAGGCGTTTCCTGTGATGGTATGACCACCGGTGTTGAATATCGGAGACGCATCCAGAACGGTGTTGCTCGCGTAACCCCCTCCAATTGACATACTGAGCATTCGGGCAAGTTGTCGGCGAAGTGACCCGTTCGCGCTGCTGGACTCAACTGCCCCGGCTAAACCACCACCACTGTTGATGCTTCGCGAGTAGCTGGCCGCAAAACTCGTAAGCTTGCCTTGCCAACTCATGCTCGCGCCACCCGCCGGAGACCATCCCGTCATTGCCGGTAGCCCCAACTGCACGGTGTTCGCGTACTGTGGGCCGCCGAACAGAGAAATCGAAAGGGTTGGCTTCAGATAAACAGTATAGAAAAGGTACACGCTTTGTGTCTGGGTCTCACTTTGCCCCCCGGTCGGACTAGACAGCAAGAACTGATATTGATAGGTAGCCCCGATGTAGTGCATTTTCGAGAGGCGGTGATTGTAGAAAGCCGATCCTCCTCTCGAACTCGAATCGGACAATCCGGGAACCTGCCCCGGGTTCGGGTAATGCAAATTCATAAACGTTCCGCTTGCTCCGATCATGCCATTGGCGCTGAACTGGTAGGTGAGCGTCGCGTTCGCATTGTTCGTCAGCGTTTCGGCAAGAGGCGCAATCACAGAATTATTGGGAACGAAGGCGCCGCCGGAGACTGGGCTCGAGAGGTCTGAGTTGGGCTGACTAAGAACATTGGATGTTTGTTGAAACGTATCTCGAACGCTCAACGTCACATGCGGGCTCAAGCGATAGCTAAGATTCACGCCCAGGTTCTGATCAGCTTGATTGAGCGAACTCGTCTTCTGATAGAAGGTAAACCCAGGGCTGTAATTCAATGTCCAGTGGAACCGTGATCGTGTCTGGTCAAGGGAGATTGTCGGCCATACGGAGTAGCTCACATCGCTGATCGGCTGGCCATTCGTCCCGGTCGTGGCGTCGCTGTCGTAGGCACTGCTGAAAACCAGTCCTCCGCGCAGGTAATTGGAACGCGTTTCGGAGGTAAATCCCATCGAGTATCCTTCTCCGCTGACCGGAGCCGGCGTCAACATGGCTCCCCCGCCACCGCCGGGACCAGTTCCGGCTGCTTCGGCGCCGCCCTGTGCCCAGAGAGGACACGCAGCCAACAGAATCAAACCAACGAAGGCTCGGATTAGCATGCTTGCTGTCACGGAACCACGATAGTGTCACGCGGCTGGAGTTTTATGTTCTGTGCCGAGTTCTTGCCCTTGATGACGTCCTTGTAGTTAAAGGGCAAGCGTGACTGTCCTCCGTCGGCATTCTGACGAAGGATGTAGATGGATTTTTGTTTGGCAAAATCGCGAAACCCGCCGGCCAGCGCAATCGCGTCCAATACCGTAGCGGAGTTCGTCAGTGGATACGATCCAGGCTTCGATACCATGCCGAGGATGTTGAATTTCTGACTCTTGACTTCTGAAACGATAACGGTAACTTCAGGCTCCGAGATGAAACTTTGCAGCTTGGTAGCCAACAGTTTCTCTAACTGGAGGGGCGTCTCTCCGCTCGCCTGCACCTCGCCGGCTAAAGGCAATGAGATTTTCCCGTCCGAGCGAACTGGAACCGTCCGCGATACGTCGGGTTCTTTCCAGACATTGATCGCCAAAACATCATCGATACCGATAACGTAAGTATCGTTGTGCGCGAGGGCTGCGGTCCCATTTGCAGGATCCCCGGAAACTGTCTGGGCTGCCGATTTTGTGTTCTTGGTTGTGTCAGTTTGCGCCGCCAGCCAACCAGAGACCAGAATGCAGACGGCGAACATCGCTATCCACCGGCACATCTTGTTTGCTGTGATTGTCATGGTTTGTTCCAAACTGAGCAATTGTAACCCGCGTTTCCTCATCCGGCGGCTAAATCCGCTTTCCGTTGCCCCTGGTCCCGTTTCCTGGAAATGCGGACGGATAGCTCTCTGCTGCGCTCATGTGGTATTGCTCGATCTTGTACAGCAAAGTTCGGTAGCTGACCTTGAGCAACCGGGCTGCAGCTTTTCGGTTCCAGCCGGTTTTCTCGAGAGCCGTGGCGATTGCGTTTCTTTCCGCTTCGAACCTGACGCTTTGCACCAGTGATTTAAGTGAGTTGAGACTCGGCGAGGGCTCTCCATTCTCGCCTGCGTCAACTGCTTCCCAGGCTGGTTCCGACGTCGCCGCCGGCTTGCCGTTCCCCGGCGCGCGTTCCCGCTTCGGCGTGGCAAAGGCCAGCTCTTTGTCTCCCATCACCAGGTAACGTTTCACAAACTCCTCGAGTTCGTGCAGATTCCCTGGCCACGAATAGGCATGGCAGGCATCGAGAACGGCGGGCGAAAAGGTGCGTGGAGGCAGGCCGTAATGCTTCGCCAGATGATGCATAAAATGACGAAGCAGGAGTGGAAGTTCATCCTTGCGCTGGCGCAGTGCAGGCGCCTGAACCGTGAATGCGCTCAGGCGATAATAGAGATCTTCTCTCAACTTCTTTTCAGAAAGTGCCCGCTCAATGTTGGCGCTGGTTGCCGCCAGGATTCGGACATCGACTTCGACCGTGGCGCCGCTGCCGGGCCGGAAGAACTGCTTGTTCTGTAACACCTGCAACAGCTTGCTCTGGACGCTGGTTGGCATCTCTGCAATCTCGTCCAACAGAACCGTCCCTTTTTCACAGAGTTCGAGCTTGCCGGGTTTGGATCGAACTGCGCCTGTGGAATCACTGCGCTCGTAACCAAAGAGTTCGGTTTCGAGCAGGTCGCCGGGCAACGCTGCACAGTTAACCTTCAGAAATTTGAATCCGGAGCGAACCGAAAGTTTATGGATAAGACGAGCGGCGGTGTCTTTCCCACTCCCAACCTCTCCCAGGATGAGCACCGGAACATTCGCTTGAGCCAGCAGTTCTGCCTGGGCGCGAAGCTTCCGCATGATCGGACTGGCGCCGACAAAAAATGCATCGTCGCTGACCTGCTCGATATCCTCGCTCGCAAGTTCCATTTCGATGCTCTCGCCCCGCGAGCTGAGTTGGCCCCGGATCACAGCCTCTAACTGCCCGTCGTCCACTGGCCGGACCAGGAAGTCCTGGGCACCCAGGCGAATGGCTTCATTTTTCCGTCCCGCGTCGTCAGGGTAACAAAGCAAAATGATGGACAAGTTAGGACGAAGTCTCCGCAACCACCGCAAAATATGCAGGCTATCTGCGTCCCCGCGAGGCAGATCCAGCAGAAGCAGGTCCGGCGTTACCCCAGCCTGGACAGACTCCAATGCCTCCCAACCGCTGCCCACTGTCTCCAATTGCCAGGAATTCATTTCCCCGATCGACCAGAGCGAGCGAACCACGGTGGGCTCCTTGCTCACGATCAGCAGGCGAACCGTCTCGATTGCGTTGTCTGTCACAGGATTGAAGTTCCTTAGGAAGATAGTGAGGGAAAGGGATGCGCGAAAATTCTAAACTGGCTCGACGTCGTATCCCTCAATGCGCACGGCCAGAGATCTCTGAATGGCGTCGATGGATACCACCAAAGTGTTGTCGTCATTTCTAGAAACCAGAATGCCTTCGACGCCTTCCAACGCGCCGCCGCGTACTCGCACCCGTTGTCCAATCTGAAGAAATGGGTGGGTGCTCCAGGGTATTTGCTGCCCAATCAAGGTTCGAACCGCATCGATTTGAGACTCGGCGATGGGCGTTCCCAATCCACGAGCGCCTACAAACTTGAATACACCGTCGATGCGCAGGACCCGCAATCGCTCCTCGCCGGTTGGAGCCAGTTTCACAAACACATAGCAACCAAACAGCGGCTGTTCCACGGATTTTCGACGGTCGCTCCAGCGATGCACCTCGGTGACCAGCGGCAAGAATGTGGTTACTCCTTGTTCCTTCAAACGGTGCACGACGACTCTTTCGTGCCGGGCGCGAGTGTGCACGGCATACCAGTTTTCGACGCTGGGTCCAACCATCGACGCCATATTCGGGAACTCCCAGGACTGTTCGCCAGCACTCATAGCTTCGCCCTCTGAGTCACAATGTGACTTCCACGTTCGGGGGATAGACTCGGGAAAGACAGCGGGATCTGATACTTCAATGGCTTGGGGGAAAGCCTACGTAACAAATCCTGGGGGGATTAATCTCGATTAAGTTTATCTACATTATTGCAAATCCACTATCCGTGTCAAGTAGCGATGCATAGCGCCGGCAGAACTAAACAAAACCTGCGCGTTTCTGCTAGCAGTGTGCTCGCTCTTCGTGGGTCACTTTACAATCTGGCCCATGACTACGTTTAATGGTTTCCTCACCGGGCAAGGGGGATGGGAACTCTGCTCTGAGTTGGTAGCCCGGAAGTGAAGCTAGCCTACATTCCTATGCAGCCTGCTGCAAGTGGTACACGCTCTCCGCGATGGACTTCTCATAGACAGGAGAGCGCAACTTCTCGGCATGAACGGACGATACGCTTAGAGACGGTCTTCTCATCGCTAGAGAGCTTCTACGCTGCGACGGCTCACTAGACGGGGTCGCCCCTTGGCTCTCAGCAACTCCTGAATGGACCGACAGTAATTGACGTTATGCCACTGATTCTATAGGGATATTCACCGGTGGCATACGACCTTGCATGAAATCCCGATGGCCCGCGGGGAGCGCAACCTACAATATGGGGAAGTAGTGCGCGGTGTCACGTTGCTGCAACCCGCTGCAACGAGTGCAGAGATTTGCAACCTTCGTTTGCATTCTGCATAGGGAATGCTGTAAACTCTTCTGGTTGTCGCTGCCCGTAGGCTAGCCTTGTGGGCGCTGATTTTGTAGGTTGCGTTTTTGTCGGACCTCCCCCGAACAAAAACAAGTTTAATCCCTCACCTGCGGGAACTCCCCCTATACCCAGGACAGCTTGTTTCGTTTAGTTGATTCGGTCCCAACTGAGGGACCTACTCGAATAATGTCGCTGGAGAAACTTATGGAGACCCAACGTGCGAGGGAGGAGCGGATTCGTGTATTGGTTGCAGACAACACGAGGATCCATACTCAACTGCTTGCCGATGCACTGAAGCGGGATCACGAATTGAATGTGATTACCGCAGATTGCGATTCCCACGGCCTGATCGCGGCCGCCGCGGCGCATAAGGCCGATGTCTTGTTGGTCAGCTCCAATCTGGATGAGGAACCCGATCGGGCGTTTGAAGTTTTGCGTCAACTACGGGCGTCACATCCTCGGATCCGCGCCGTGGTGCTGCTGGATTCTTCGAAACGTGAAGTGATTTTGGCCGCATTTCGTGCCGGTGCGAGGGGAATCTTCAGCCGAAACGAGTCGGTCGATGCCCTTTGCAAGTGCGTTCGCAGCGTTCACGAGGGCCAGATCTGGGCCAGTAGCCTGCAGATGGCGTTTGCCGTGGAGGCTCTGGCTTCCTCACCCACAGTGCGCGCAGTCGATGCCAATGGGTTAGATCTGCTGTCCAAGCGGGAATTGGAAGTCGTTCGTAGTCTGGCCGAGGGGCTGACCAATCGCGAAATCGCCGAGCGCCTCGGGTTGAGCCAACACACCATCAAGAACTACCTGTTTCGAGTGTTTGACAAGTTAGGAGTCTCCAGCCGGGTTGAGCTGTTGTTCATGACTTTGAGCCAGACCAGTCCAGCGCAATCGCTGCTCCCATCTTTATTGGCCAATCTGACGAGCGGGAACGGCCATGATGAGGCGACGTTTGCCATCTGCCAAAAGGCGGCGGAACAAGGTCTGCCGACCGCACAACTGGCGTTGGCGCATCTCTACTCGGCCCGCCAAACTGGACCGAAGGACCTGGTGTTCGCGTATATGTGGTTCCTCATTGCACATGAGCAGATCACTCGATCCAAAAACCACGTCAACAAGACCATGACCATGGAGCAACTACTCGAGGCCGAACAAAGAGCCGCGGAGTGGATGAAAAACATAAGAAAGATTCCACCCTCTTCGACCGAAGAACCTCCCGAACGCCGACCCACGCGGGAGCAAGGCGCGACTTCAGCCTGACTTAGAGGAAGAGGTTGGTGTTTCGACTTGCACGCCCTAACCGAGCCTCGATCAACCCCGTCAAACGTGATAATTGTGCCTGCGATTGAGAGGCTTGCCAAGTGCAATTAGCGGCCTTTGTAACGAGCCCTTGATGAATTCAGAGGGGACCGCAATGTCGAGTGGGCCACCGAAGCCTCAGAATTGCGAAATCAAGGATTCTATCGAGACCATTCTTCGAGTGAATATGCGAGAATTCTGACCTTAATCCCACTACGAGGCGTTTAGGCGCCTCGGCGCCAGCATTCAACGTCCGGTTTCGCATTTTTGCCCGGCACGTTGCGTGGGCTGCGATCAACGCCCGGGTCAACTGGCTAAGGCATACAACATCTCCCGAACCAGCGTAGCAAGAGTGCTGAAACAAGCCCAGGGAGGAGTTGCAAAATCCTCGGCTTCTCTTGCTTGGGCGCACGCTGAAAATTCACCGTTTAATAGCGTGTAAACTGCAATGTGACACTGCGTCGAAATCTCTAGCTGCTGTCAGGCCGCCTTATCACGACGGATTTTGAGAAACGAAGATCGTTCTCCGAGCACTTCCCTGCGTCCGTGTGATCCAAGCTGTTCGATGGTGTGACGGGACTTAACTCTCCGCTTTCCGACATTCGATTACCGCGCGGCCAAAACCGGATGGCTGACGAGGACAGTCGCACGGTAAGTCCGAGGCGACAGGACGGGACCAAGCTCTCGTTCGGGGTTCAATCCTCGAGGCCAAACCTGGCATTGCGTGTGCGTCAGCTCACAAATCACTAACTAATGACAAGGCTCCGCCGATGCGGAGCCTGAGTTTGAACGGTCTGCCTTCGCGGTGAATTCATGTTGTCGCACATCAGCAACGTTGTGAGACAAACCGGGCTG
>Ga0210390_10000222_pt1 | contig 62545 bp, 50 predicted proteins | sample IncBWH11OmetaG_FD_161050 | JGI IMG/M metagenome (GOLD analysis project Ga0210390, IMG submission 161050) | Forest soil microbial communities from Barre Woods Harvard Forest LTER site, Petersham, Massachusetts, United States - Inc-BW-H-11-O ...
GACCTTACCCCACCTTTGGCCGACCGGTTCATCCTGGGGATGGTCCCCATCGATTACGGCCCGGTACTTCTCCTCATGCCCTTCGGATTCCACCTCGCGATGGACACCCTGCCCTCCGAAGTACAACGAGCGGTGGCTTCAGGTCGGTCTTGGCTATATCCAGCTTTCGCTTTCGTGCCCGTTTAGACCTCTCCATACCTTCCGCTTTCTCTGGCCAGCGAGGCTGCGAACCCCGCTTCTTGGATATGGCGCCGCTCATTTGAGCACCAAAGGGACTTCAACCCTCCTGAACAACGCGCTGCTCAGCGCGCACCTCCTTGATGCCGACGGCTTGACTCGCCAGAGAAGTGCTGAGATTTATTTTCTTTTTGAATATCTGGATGCCTTCGAGAATGTCCGTATCATCGGACGTGAATCGGGGGCCGTCGTCCGGTAGCAGGTGCTTGGAAGACGGCGCTCAACGTTTCCCTGCGGCAATCGCCTTCAGCCAAATGAGTTAGGTTCGCGTCCTTGAATGCTCGCCGCCAAGCTGTGCGCGTAGAGTCGCACTCAAAAGACCTCAGCTAATCGTCGTCAGGGGGCGTGACTGGTCGCTTGACGGTCAAGAAAAAGTTCCGGTCTAACTTCGCAGGGACTGCCTGAAAAGATATGGGCGTTTGAGTGAGGTCGAAACAATCAGAAAAATCGTCGGCGCGAGCATCCGCATATCCGAGCGAGGGCAGCTTGAAAACCTCCTCGATAAATTTCAAGATGCTGCCGAAATCGTGGGTAACGTGAGAGACATATGCCTGCTTGGCGTACGGGGAAACGATGATCAGTGGCACACGAAAACCGTACTCGTAGGAATCGTAGATGGTGGGTGAGACATGATCGTACCAACCGCCCCAATCGTCCCACGTGATAATAATGGCGGTGTTCGCCCAATATTGGCTCGTGCCGATGGCGTTGACGATGGATGCCACCCACGACGGGCCAGTGCCGCTGTTGCTGGCCGCGTGGTCGGAGTCCGCCCCGTCGGGTATGACCCACGCTACTTGTGGCAATTGCCCGTTGGCGATGTCGGTCAATACTTGCGTCTGAGGGATTATGACGTTGGCCCAGTCGGCGCCGGAACGAATGTGCTCGATAGCGTTGGGCCCGGTCCAGATCGAGCCAACAGAGGGGGCATAATAACGCCAAGTAAGCATCTGGGCATCAAGCGAATCCATCAGTGTGGGATGCTCGAAGCAGGGATAAATCTTCTGGTTCTCGTTTCCGAGAGGATCAATCAAAACCACGAGTGCATCCGCTGGCGCAGCGCACCCAGCTTCATTTTTAGTCGGATTTTCCGCCGCGAACAAGTCGCTAGTTGCTGTAGGTGCAGACGTTCCCGAAATGATGAACTGGTGTGCAGGAAAACTGGGTCCTTGATTCGTCTGGAACATTCGATCGCCGAAAGTGTACTGTTCTCCGAGCTGAAAATAGGGCTGCACATCCGACGGATCCACATACGTAAACTGTGGATTCGGCGGTGGACAATTAACGGCACCGGTATTGCAGCTGATGGGAATTTTGTCGGCTCCGTCCATTTTCCCGCCGTCATACATCTGCACGAAAGCTGAGTGCGCGTGGCTGAGGTCGTAATCGTTAGCCAGCGCGATGGGCGTGAGTTGAATGCTCTGGCCTGCGGAGTTGGTACCGCTGTCGGCAATATCCGCGTTCGGGAAACCGTGGAAAAGATTATCCGGGGTGCGGTTTTCTTGGAAAATCACAACCACATGTTTAAATGTCTGTGAATAGTTGGGCGGAGAAGGAGGCGGAGGAGCGGAGCTTCCGCCGCCTCCACCCCCGCAAGCGATGAGGCCGGCAGCTATGGCCATGATGGCGATCAAAGCTCCTGGGAAGATCGGTGCGCGTCGTCGAAGCATGAACACCCCCCTTGTGGCGCAACCTGGGTTCGAGATGTGTTGCCTGTAACACAGCTAGAGGCAAAAAGTTGCGACTTTCCGGAATTATCCGGACTCACTTCGGATGGTAGTCTCAAAAAATGATTTGAACTTTCACCATCTCGGAAAAGAAGGAATAGCTTTGTACCGTGCGGCCCCCGGCGGCGAGGATGGTTTCCCTCCTACATAGATAGCCTGCTCACTCCAATTGGGCAATGGTCCTAGAACATTAATCGTGCTGAAAACTGTAACACGCGTGGAAAGCCGTTTGGGCTGATTTCCTGCAGGGTTCCGAAATTCCCCGGGCCCGAGTTGGGCACCAGATAGCAGGTCTGGTTCAACGTTGCGCCGTCGCCGCAGTTGGTCCCGAGTGGGTTGCAGAATTCCAAAAAATCCTCGACCATCGCAGAATTGTGCTCAACGAACCCATCGGCGTACTCGCGCACCTCCAAATCGGCAGAGCCTATGCTATGCAGGCCGATACTGCCAAAGCCCGCAACCCGTATCAGGATTTCCTCACGTTTCCGGAAGGACGCACCTATTTGGTGCCCACGATCACCATCTTATCCACCCGCACTTCGTCCAGACCGTTTACTCCAGACTTACGAAAGACGCCGATCCCGACCGGCGTCTCGGTCACTCTGCCAACGTAGTTTCGGAATTGCGCGACTCTATGCGTTCACTGGCTGCTCCCGCCATTGAGGCGCCGTCTAGTTCTTGCGCCTCTCGCATCTGCCTTGATCTAGGAATTGTGCACGTTGAGGATGCGCCATCGGCCATCGCCCTTGCGGCATATGGTCATGCCGTGGCCGGTGCGGTGCTCAACAGGCGTATCGAGGACGTATTCGTAGGAGTACCACAGTGCGTCGCCGATCATTTGTACCTCATTCACCTTGAAGGTGTGATGCACGTTGGGCGCGTACTGGAAGAAACGGTTCTGCAAGTAGCCGATCACCTGCTGCCGGCCGACGAATTCGCCATGCGGCGTGTACATCACCACTTCGGGATCGAGACATTTCTCGAACTCAGCCGCATCTCCTTGACTGAAGGCGGTCATGCATGGCTCCATAGAATTTTGCATGGAATCGTATGCTGCGCGCGCGTCCTCAACGTCGGCGCCCATGGATGCCACGCGATGCTTCAAGTCAATCGTCACGCCCATCTTGTCGAGCAGATCCACACCGAGTATGCCGTCAACCGGCCCGCCGCAAGCGGCGCCGATGGGGCTCAGGTCAATCGCCGGCAATTTCAGGTCGCGCAGGGTGTGTTTCCCTAACGTGAGCTCAGGCAACGAGACTTCCCGCGCGCTGGTTGCCGTCGTGCCAGTCCAAGAAGCGATGTGGACCTCTTTTGAGCGGCCGCCTGCAAATGATTTCAAATTCAGCAAAGTAGTTGCGGCCGTATCCACGAGGAAGTGCATATCTTTCCCCGCGACGTGGACCTTTACGACCGGCAGGCGACCGCAGCGCTCAATGGGAATTTCATCTTTGGCAACCGAGTCCTGCGCGGAAACAGTGGCGGGAAGCATCGGACAGGTGAGGCAAAACAAAACGCTCGCAAGCCCTCTGATCTGTAAACGCGGGATCATGTAGGCGAACCCACAATCCTTCCTTGATCTATCATCCCATACTTGCGGTCTGAGCTACCTATCTCAGAGGGCGACGATCCGGGATTACTGGTGAGAATCGGATGTATCGACATCTATCCGGACCGGAACATTTCAACTAGCTGGACATAGTTTCCTTCCGCAGACAATTCCCGGACGCCTGAATTGCCGGTACAGTATTCTCAGGATGCCCACATGACCTGGCGCGAGTACCATGAACTGACGAAACACAGTGTCGAATCGCTGCGGCGAACTCAGCACTATCTCGATTGGGCCAATATGCCCAATCCATTCCGACACTATGAGGGCGTCCCCGTCCTGGACTTGCCGGCCGACCCACCAGTTCCACAGATCCCAGCTCTCGCAGTACTCGAAGGCAAAACAGGAATTACCCTGGCTCGGGACGGTGCGGAATTCCTTTCGCAGTTAATGTTTTATTCCGCTTCGATTAGCGCGTCCAAGCGAGTCTCGTCCACTGGAGCCGTCTACTCTCTGCGCGTGAATCCTTCCTCCGGCAATCTCCATCCCACCGAATTTCACTTTTGCGCGCAAGGATTGGTCGACTGGCCCGATGGCCTCTATCATTACCGTCCCTCATCCCACATGGTAGAACAACGCGCCATCGGAGATTGGGGTGGTAAATTGATCCGTACCTCTGCCCCGCTCATTTTCATCCTGACGAGCGTTGCCTGGCGCGAAGCCTGGAAATACCGGGATCGAGCCTATCGGTACTGCTTGCACGATGTCGGGCATGCCTGGCAGGCTCTTACTCTAGCTGCTCGATCGATCGGATGCGAAAGTTTTGCGTTTGGCCAGTTTCCGGATGACAGAGTTGCGGAACAGTGTCTGCTGAATGAGGATGAGTGGCCGATGCTTATCGTCGAGCTCCATGGCCTATCCATTCCCGTGAGGCCGCTGGAACCAGTCGAGACAATTTTGTTCAGAGGTCAGCCCAACCGATTGTCGGAGGAGCAAGTAGCTTATCCATTGATTGAGCGAATTCACGCCGCAACGAAGCTCAGTGTGCAAACCGCCGCCCCCGTTCTCGCCCAGGCAAAGCCATCCGGGCGCGGGGAAATCAGCCTGTCGCCTAACTCTTCGACGAGCCGTAGCTTCGGCGATGTCGTTCGTGCCCGGCGTTCTGCTCTCGACTTCAGGGGTGGGGAAGAATCAATTTCGCTCTCGCAACTTGCAACACTTCTCACCGCCGCTCAGGGACGTCTCTTCGCCGATTTCGCTACCGCTCCTATGGTCCAACTGTATCTTTACGTCCACCGTGTCGACGGCTTGAAGCCGGGAGTGTACCGCTACTGGCCGGAGCACGCAGAGTTGCAAGGAATCAAGGAAGGAGACCAACGCGTAGCCGCCGCAGCTCTCAGTCTGGGACAAGAGCTGGCGGGCAACGCTTGTGTGGCGGTCTCCATGATCGGCGATTTTGAGAATGCGTCTCGCAGTTACGGCACTCGCGGATATCGCTACGTGCATTTCGAGGCGGGCGCCATTGGTCAACGAATGTATCTTGCCGCCGAGGCGCTGGGCCTGCGAGCAACGGGCATCGGGGCGTTTTTTGATGAGCGAGTGAATCGATATCTGAACTTGTCCCCCGAGCTAGGACAAGTCGTCTACCATTTTGCGATTGGCTACCCGGTTTCCGATCCGCGCCTGCAGGGTTGAAAACCAATGGTCGGCATTTTAGTCCATGGAAACAATCTTTTCATCCTGTCCGGGCCGTGCCTGACGAAGGTGTCGCGTTGGCGTTAGCGCGGCACTCTCTCAGCGTACATGGTCTTCGCCTTCGAGATTTCTGCCTTAAGCAGCTCAGTTGTTTGTTCGTCGAGCCAAAAATTGGCGATGGCGAAGCCGTTCTGCTCTACATTTTGCGTCAATTCATCGAGCGCGGTTGCCGCTAGAGTGTCGCACGGTTGCTCACATTCGCCGTGCTTGCCCTACCATTTCTACTAGTACTTTTCTGGCTTCCGCCGGACTGCTCACTTCCCGCAAGAATGCGATGCGGGCACCTCGCGTACCATCTTGGGTTTTCAAGCGTGCGTGAAAGCCGAGACGGTCGACCGAAGTCATCGCCACTTCCTGAGACTCGATTCCAGCAAATACCCTGGCAAGCAGGACGAGCGCTTCCCCGTGATCGGTATTCATGTGCTGGATGATGTCGGTTGCAGTGTCAGCCAGCGGGTCAGGTTGCCCGCTGAAATATTCCGAGGCCGAAACCCAGCCCATCACTCCGAAGCCACCCACGTAGTAAACGTCCACAACGTCCATTCGGTAAAAGGAAAAGTCCTCAAAATCCACCCAGTATTTGCTGTTGGCATATCGCGCTAGGTAGAGTTCCCGCACTTCAGCCACCTCCGCCGCAGGTACCGGTAGAATATTTCCTAGCAACGTGACCCTGGACGCTCCCAAAGGATCACCGGTGGCGTCAGGCTGGGTCACCAACAGGCTGGAGCGCGGGTCGGCCTGCACATTTTGCGTGTGCATGGCCATAGTGCTGATGAGGAAGATGGGATTCGCGTGGTCGTCCAATCCATAGGGCATAACGGATCCGAACGGGAACCCCTGTTGTTTACGGGAAAGTGTCGAGAGACTCCCAACTCGGCCCAGATACACCAAGGTACGCGCTCGTTCGGCAAATGTGGGCTCAGCGACCGCTGCTTGGCTATTCGCCGCGCCCGAGCCCGCGTGTTTCCCTGCTGTTGATGAAGACATTCCTGTGCTCCGATTTGGATTCGACACATGATCTGGGATTCTCTTGTTGCCCGGATCCTTGGAACAAGTTAGCACGTCGCGGCTTGAGCCGTCTGTCTGAAGGGAATGTGGCGAGCATGCCAGTTTCCAATAAACGTTGATCAAGCACTAGCGGTTAGCTGGTTGCCTGTGTTAGCTATATTCCTGAAATCAAAAGGGAGCAATCTGAACATGGGATACGGTAACCGCGACAAACCAGAGCGCAAATCAGGACGAGTCGGATTTGTGGAAGGCCGACTCAACGAGCTACGACGTCGGTGGGAAAATGCGACAGACGAACGCGAGAAGAGTGAGCTGTCTGAACAAATCCGCGAGTGGCAATCATTTAGGCCAGAACGATCTGCACCCTCCCGCGGCGGACGGTCGTAAGTCCTGATTCGCGTTATCGGAAACTGGCCGGGCGACGACTCAGACTTGTGACGCCGCCGTGACGGGAATGCGGGCAAAATGAGGGATGACGAGGGCAATACCAGGCTATGGTGATTTTCCAAAACCCGCGCCGGAAGCACTCAAGAGTAATATCAGAGGTATAGGAGGCTCATTTCGTCCGCTCATAATCCGTTAATCCAAGGTTCGAATCCTCGCGGGCCCGCCAGCGTTTCAATCAAGAAGTTGCGGCATTACGACGTGCTTTGATTGCTGATCAAGTCGCGCAATTCCTGGTAGCTCTCTTGTACCTCAATCGAGCAGCTGAGCCGCTTATCCAGGTCGGTCGTCATCCGCCGGACCTCCTCCAGAAAAGCCATATATCGCATAAAAAAGCCCCTGCGAAGCCGCGGAAAGCGGTGAAAAGTGATACTTGTGCGGTGGGGTTCACGCGGCCCCGGAACAAATACTGAATTTCCTTCCAGCCGCCAGACAGCCTCGCGCGGTATTCTTATTTTCCGTCCCGTCGTCTCAGTTACCGTGATGGTTTCCATTTGAAGCCCCCTTGAAACTCTTTGGATGCATCGGCCACGCCATCTGTTGGCATTGTTCCGCACCGAGAATGCACGATCCGAAGAAATTCGTCCAGAAAAGTTCAGACAACGGCTCGTCGATGTTTTGTGTCATCGCATAGAGGTATCATTCGCGACTCGCCATCACTGGCGCCCTGCGCGCTGTGGCGAGCCCGCCAGGCCACCAGTTCCAATCGCCGGCAATACGAAGGAGCGCGGGACCGATCACAATACGAACGAGTGTCGCGTCAATGAACACGGCGACCGCCAACGTAAATCCAATCATCTTGACCACCAGGAAATCTCCGAAGGTGAATGCCGCAAATACCACGATCATGATCGCGGCGGCGCTCGTAATCAGGCCTGCGGTTCTAGCCAGGCCCTCCGGGATCGCATCCATTTCACTCTGCCCGTTCCTTCTGGCTTCGAGAACGCGTGCGACCAGAAATACCTCGTAATCCATGCTTAATCCGAAAACGATGGCAAAGGCGACGATCGGAACAAGGGGAAACACGCTACCGGTTCCCCCAGGAACTCCCAGGAAGCTGCTTCCGTGTCCGTCTTGAATAACGAAAACCAATGCTCCGAAGGACGCCGCGACCGAGAACAGGTTGAGTGCGATGGCCTTCACGGCGGCGAAGATCGATCGGAACCCGCAGAGCAGAGCAAGAAGCGTTCCCCCCACAACCAGTGCCATTACGGACGGAAAGTGGTCTCTGATAATCGTTTCATAATCGGCGTTGAGTGCTGGGATGCCCCCAACGAGAAGGGTCGCGCCGGGCACTCCGGTGAGAACTGGCGCGCCGGTCTTACGGAGCTCGCGCACCCAGTTGACCTGGTCGCGCAGGGAGACCGAACTCGCGGGCAACACCTCAAGCAGTGCCGCTCGTCCGTCACTACTCAGGAACGTTCGACGCGTCTCCCGCGAGAGGTCAGGGAGGGAGGACCGGTTGCTCTCCGCAATCGTAGTGATAGAAATCACGCGGTCACAGCGAGGGTCGCTCGCGAGGCGCTTGGTGAGACGATCCAGCGCATTCCACCCCGCGTCGGTTTGCGCGATGGAATCCGTTGGAAGTTCGACAATGACGCGCAACGATTCAACAACGCCGCCCCGATCCATCCGTTCAAGGGCGTGGAGCGCATGGACTGATTCCGCCGCCTGCGGAAGCCAATCCCCTCGGGGGAGGCTGGTATCCAGTCGTCTGACCTGCCAGGCGAGCAGAAGCAAAGGAGTACCTGCCACAAGGAGGGCAATCCAGGGATGCGCGACAATCATCTTTCCCCATCGCCGCCAGCGATTTCCGGTACGCGCGGCCCGCTGCGCATCCAACTTTGGAGTAAAGGGCAATCGGCCAAGATCAATCCGCGGACCGAGCAAAAGCAGTGCTGCCGGAACGAGGGTATTTGTAAGCAACACACTCATTCCCGTCACCAGGAATCCCGCGACACCGATGGAACGGATTTCGCTGATCGGAACCGTTAAGAGGGCCAGAAATCCGATGGCTACCGTTGAGGCTGAAATCATGAGCGTGCGACCTGCCTGACGTGCCGCGATGACCGAGGCCGCGGGTCCGTCGTGCCCGGCGGAAATCACTTCCCGGAAGCGGCTGATCATCAGGAGCGCGTAGTCGATTCCCAGGCCCAGGCCAAGCATGGTGGCCAAATTCTGAACCAGAATGGACAAGTGCCAGCGCTGGGCCAGGAATCCCGTAATCGCCAAAGTGGTCGCGATGGCAAGCTGGCCAATCGCCAATGGAATCAGGGCGGCGATCAGGCTTCCAAAAGCCACCAGCAAAAGCGCGAGGGTCGCGGGGATCACCAGGCTTTCGCCGCGATGCACGTCGGCGGCGCTCGCTTTCCGAATATCGAAATTCAGTGGGATCTCGCCTGTGAGTTCGAGCTTCACCGCGGGATAACGGCCCCGCAGTTGATTCTCAAGTGAGCTTGCCAGATGGTGAATCTCCGGAACAAGCGACTCGACCGGACCGCCGGTCGACGACAGTCCCACGAGAACAAACGTTTCCCCTCCCCGGCCCAGAAAAATAGGATCGCGCAACTCGAGATAGGACACCACTCCTGAAACGTCGGGTCGGTCTCTGAGTCTTGCCACGATGGTTTCTAACGCTTGCCCGCCTTCCTCCGAATCCGCGGGTGGGAGTCCCTCGATCACCAGGACAACGCGGTCCACAAACGGCGACCGAAAACGAGTCGACAGCTCCTCCCGAACAGTTTCAGCCTGGCTCCCTTCGACACGGGTTGCGGTCTCCAGGCGGCGCTCCGTGTGAAAAGAGAACGGAAGAAGTGCGATGGTTGCTGCGAGGACGATCCCTGACACCCAAAAACGGCGCATTTGCATAGCTATGATGATGTCATATCTCATAAGATCGTCGTCACCAAAACTGTCCGGTGGCGTCTGAGGACCACAGGGGCGAAACAGGTGCGCGTCCGGAACCGGCTCGTAGGTTTGCGGTTAGTTTCTTACGTTTGCGCTCGCGCACGACTCACGTTCGGAGCTATTTGAATCTGCTAAACTCTGCGCCATGGATTTAGGAGGATTAATTCGTACTTTACTTTTGCTCGGACTGCTTGCCGCCATCCAATCTGGAGTGGCAGACCCACGCCTTGGCTCGTGGACGCTCATTTCTGCGAACTCCAGTCTGGATCCTCCGAACCGGCTCTCCATAACACCTCTGCATGACGGGGTGCATGTAGTCGTGTCCGGAGAAACTCATCTCGATTTCACTGCAAATTGGAACGGACACGAATCGTCCGCGCCAGGCAATCTCGCATTCAATCAAATTGAGCTGCGCAGGATTGATAAGAAGCAGGCGGAGGTCAAGGAGAAGAAGGATGGAACTGTTGTGGCGACGGTTCGCGAAAAAATTTCGAATGATGGCGTCGAGCTGACGTCCACGACCGCGACCGCCGGACAGGCCGATAAGATCACCGTGTGGACGCGAAGCGGAGGTACGAAGGTCGCGAATGACCCCTTTGCAGGCGAATGGACGCAGGATCTCAGCAAGACCCGTTTGCGGCAAGGTTTGGCTCTCAAAATCGAGGCGGACGGAAGCGGTGGGATTCATTTTCTGGGTGACTTCAGCTATACCGCTCGTTTTGATGGAAGGCAATACGATCTAAAGAACTCGCGCAACGATTCCGTGACGCTTGAACTTGTCGATCCTCATACGGTGGATGCGAGCTACCGGAGGGACGATCAAGTCACGCAAAAGGATAGATGGGCGGTTTCCGCGGATGGGCAACAGATGACACTATCCACCACAGGCACGTTGGAAACGGGCCAGCGGGTAACGGAGAAGCTCTTGTTTAAGAAGCAGTAGCGGATATTGCATCTGTCCAGTCCACGAGCCGATCGCTCGGTGACAGCCCGTTGACCTCACGAGCCGCGACCGAAATGATCCCTTTGCGATACATGAATTTCAGAATGCCGTTGACCGTATCTTCCAAGGACGGATCTGCCTTGCCCCATGCGGAGGCATTGCGAGCCGTTTGATAAGAGGTGCTGTCATAGCGTTTGAACTCCATCGCGGAGATGTTGTCGACAGAGCCCACCAAGAAATCCAACAGCGGAAAGAGAAGATCTTCCTTCCGGCATCTCCGGATCAGTTCGGGAACGAAGTCGGGAAGCCTGAATGTTTCGAATTGCCGGCCGGTCGCTTTGGTAATAAGCCCGGTAATATCCATCATGTTCGAATAATCGTCCCGCGTGACATGGTAAGTCTTATTTGCTGTACCGCGAGTGGTAGAGATCGCAACGATGTTGTTCGCCACAATGTCCGCCGGAACAAAGCTGACCTGGTTGAGAGTATCAACGCCAATGCCGTGATTCACCATGAAGGCAACCAAGCGAACGGCGATATCGAAGTTGTTACCTCCGCCCGTGACGGAAGGACTCACGAGCGCAGGCCGGAAAATCCGCGCGGAAAGTCCCCGATTGCGCGCGTCGACAACCACCTGTTCCGCTACCCATTTCGATTGGCTGTACCCAAAATCGAGCAGCTCCATATTCTCGTTCAGGTCGGTCTCCTTCAGGACTGATTTCACCGCCCAGCCAAACACGAAGGTAGTCGAGACATAATTGAATTCTTTGGGCCTTCCCTCGAACGCCAGTCTTACGACCTCATTGGTTCCCAGCACGTTTGCGTCACGCATCAGGTCGTAGTTGAACAAGTAGTTCACGGTTGCGCCGTTGTGGAACACCGTGTCGATTTCACTGGCGAGGAAATCCCACTCGTCCTGCGCCAGGCCCAGCTTTGGCTGCCCCAGATCTCCGCAAACGGGGATCACCCGAGCTTCGAACATCTCCATCAGACCGACGCCGCAGGGTCCCATTGACTCCATCGCAGCTCTCAGTCTTTCCCTGCCTTGCTGTTCGTCAGAAGACCTGACGAGAACATAGATCTTCGCCCGTGTCTGTTCCAACAGGCTTTTCATGAGGAATGGCCCTATGAAGCCGGTCCCGCCCGTGAGCAGCACGTGATTCGCCATGGGCGTCTCGGGCATGGGCAAAGGCACCGGAGGCTCGAAGATGAGCTTTCTGTCATTGATCATCATCTGCTTTTCAGCGGCGCGCTGCTCTTCACGGAAAGCCGCAAGGGAATTACGCAGATGCACCAGTGCCGCTTCGGGAGCGCGCTTCAACTTTTCGGCTAGTCCAAACAGCTCGGCTACGGCGACGCGCTGTATAACACCAATATCTACCTGCCTCGCCAGCATCTCGGCGCCTTTATCTTTCAGGAGTTCCTTCAGCTCATGCACGAACACCACAAGATCCAAGGAATCCAAGCCGGCTTCGACGAGGTTGTGCGATTCCAGACCTGTCAAGTTGTACTTGGCTTTCAATTCGGCGAAAGAGGAATGCATGTCGGAATCGCACGGAGAGTTCCCCGCATCCTTCTCCCGCGAAAAGTCGGAAAGAACTGTGAACTGACCTCGCTGCCACATCTGCTTGGTCTTATGGCGCATAATCTTCCCCGAACTGGTTCTGGGGATCGCGCGCGGCGCGATGATGGAAACCACCGCCACTTCCACGTTGAGATAATTCCGGACTGCAGCGGCGATCTTTCGTGCGTCGGGAAGCGCCCTGGGATTTTTGGCTTCGGCGACGATTGCCAGTGCAGGTTCGCTGTCTTCCTGAATCTGGAACGCGGCGACGCAGTTGTGCCGGATCAGACCCGATGATTTCTCCACAACGTTTTCAATGTCGTGCGGGTAATAGTTTTGCCCACGGAGAATAATCATGTCCTTGATGCGACCGCAGACGTAGAGTTCGCCGTCGTGGAAGAATCCTATGTCGCCGGTCCGGAGGTAGCCGTCGTCATAGGGAGTATCGTCCACAAGCCGCGCACGGAACTGCTTCAGAGTTAACTCGGGATTATTCCAGTAACCTCGGCACTTACCGCTTCCGGCGACCCAGATTTCGCCCGTGCGCCTTGGCTTAAGGGTGAAATGCCCTACCGGATCCACGATCTTAACGTCGAGACTCGGGAGCGGCGTTCCACAACTGACAATCTGCGTGGCCCCGTCGATTTCAGAAACCTCCGTAGTCATGCGGGCCGTCCCCAGGGAGAGGGCTCGCTTGTTAACGGAAACGATGTTGCGACCGCCTAGTGAGACGGCCAGAGTATTCTCGGCCAGCCCGTAGGCGACATAGAAACTCTCGGACTTGAGTCCATAGGATTGAAACGCTTCTAGAAACCGGGTGTAGGTATCCGGCTTTACGGGTTCTGCGGCGCACATCAAAACGCGAAGAGAGCTCAGATCACAAGCCTCCAGACTTTCCTTGGAAAGCCTCCCGGCGCGCAGGCAATAGTCGTAGGCAAAGTTGGGCGCAGCCGTGGCGGTGGCGTGGTAGGTCGTCATCGCATCGAACCACAGGATCGGCCGCTGAATGAAGTCCGTGGGAGAGAACCCGTACGTCGTGCCACCTCTCAGTGCTGGATATAGGTAGCACCCGATCAATCCCATATCGTGATACTGCGGAAGCCAGGAAACGACGACCGGCGCGGGATGGTCGATCACCAGCGGACACGTATTCAGAATGTTTTCGTGCGTCACGATCACGCCCTTGGGCTCCATCGTCGAACCCGACGTGTACTGGAGAAACAAGATCTTCGAATGATCGGCAGCTGGTCGATCCGCAATCGCATCCACGAAATCTTCCGTGGCGATCCACGGCAGACCGGAAATGTAATCGACGTCAATGCCGCACGCCGAGACTCCACTTCTGGCGAGATTCGTCCTGAGGGATGCCTGATAGTCTCTGCTCGTTAAGATTCCATCCGCCTGGCAATCTTTTGCGATGTGGACCATCTTGTATAGCGCGCTCTGGAAACCACGCGAACTGGGGGGATACACCGGCACGGGGATCAATCCGGCGCGCACGCAGCCAAAGAATGCGCAGATCATTTCGAGCCCCGGTGGGTAGGCAAGCAGAAGTCGGCCGCCTGGCGCGAAACGACCCTCTTTCCACAAATATCCGGCGATCGCCTCCGTTCGGTGGAGAAACGACGCGTAGGTGTAGCTTTCGATCGAATCGCCGTTTACATCAAGATACGAATAAAGAAGTTTGTCCGGGTGCTCATCTGCCAGCCTATCCAGGTGGCCTAAAATTGACGCCGCCATCAATCAGCGATCCTCCAATCTTGAATAGAACGTAAGCCAGTAAACCAAACATCTCTCCCCAGCGAGCGAGCTGATCTGCGATTGAATTGGAAAGTGCAGACCTGAAAGGTATGCCAACGGTGAGAATGTACGTGTATTTTTTTCTCAGCATCGACGCTTTGGGGAACGGATGTTTTCCTTCTTGGCGCACAAAGGCGCGAACGGGAATTTCGGACCTTCGCCGAGCTTCTGTGTCCCTTGCGGCATGCCCGGTTCATTATGGTTCATTGAAGGTTATATATTAACAAAGGGATAGGGACAATGCCATGCGTCGTCGCTCCCACCGTTCGCATAACGCAACTAGGCATCGCCCGTTCCGAATGTCCTTGATTGTGTTTACAGGCTCGCATTAAAATCGTGCTGCGAGGCTGTCGGCGGTGCGCCACCAAGTTCACTGAGGGTCAGGACCCCGAGTGCGGCGTGCGGAACGCGTCGGGCCGAATTAGCATGTTCGTGGAGGCGCCGGTGACGTTCGAATCCGAAGTATTGATCACTCAAGATCCGGAGACTCCGGATCTGGTACCATCGGAATCCTCAGCCGCCATTACCGAACCCGTCGGTGCCTCTTCCTTCCCGAAAGTCTTACGTCGCCGCCTGGATAAGTTTTTTGCCGACCAGAACATTACCCACAAAGCGGACCGCACCATGTGGGTCAAGATGGCTGTGGGCCTGGCAGTGCTCGTGGGTGCCTGGATTGCTCTATATGCTCTGAGGCCTGATTCATGGAAGTTTGTTGCCCTCTACCTCTTAGGCGGCCTCGCGCAGACATTCCTTTTGCTAAACATTGCCCATGACAGCAACCACAACGCCATCTCGTCCCGGCCGCGCGTCAACAAAACCCTGAACTATGTCTTCGATTTGTGCGGAATCAGCTCATACATGTGGCGCATCCTCCATCATCGCGGCCATCACTCCTGCATCAATCTCCACGGCGAAGATGATGCGCTTTCGGGACGCGGCATCTTTCGTTTTACCCCCCATGAATCCCGCGCGCCGTGGCACCGGTTCCAGCACATCTATGCGCTGTTCTTTTATGCGATGTTCTCTCTCGACTATGTGTTCTTCAGGGATTTCGAGAGCTTTTTCTTCTCGTCCCACGATTATCTCAAACGCGCCAAGCACTCTCCGCGCGAATTTGCCATTCTCTTTGCCGGCAAGGCCTTCTACCTCACTTACATGCTTGTATTGCCGGTGATGGTGCTCGGGAAATCACCTCTGCTGGTCGCCGGGGCGTTCCTCCTGGTCCAATTGTTCGTCGGACTAGCCGTAACGCTTGTGTTCCAGACAACGCACACCATCGACAGCACCTACTTTCCCACCGACCGTGGTGAGTTTGACAACGGCGTGTATCACATCTTCGCGACGACGGCCGATTATGCGACGGAAAACCCGCTCGTTGGTTGGCTCGCGGGCGGGCTTAACCATCACATCGTCCACCATCTGTGCCCTTTTGTGTGCCACACCCACTACGCTCCGCTGACCAGGATCGTGAAGGAGACCGCCGAAGAGTTTGGGGTCCCCTATCGACAGCACCCCACCATGACTCGGGCAATCCGCCATCATCTGATACTCTTGAAGCAACTGGGGAACCAAAACTGATTCTGCACATTTTATCTTTAGCTATGGCCCCGCTACCACCTCCTACAACTGACATGAAATCACCTGCGGCGCGAGGCCAGCATCAGGATGGTTGGGTATGACCTCATCCGCTCCTATCCCGGTTGTTTCCCGATTTCGCTGCTTTGCGGATTCTCGCGCGATGTTCCGCAATCCCGTGCAGGTTTTGTCCGGCTACAACAAAATCTTCGGCGACACGTTCCGACTCTATTTGGGTGGTCTCAAAGAAGCGATCGTTACGATCGATCCCGCTGTGATTCAGCACGTGTTAAAGACCAATTCGGAGAACTACCAAAAATCCGAAATTCAAGTAAAGCGGATGGGCCACTTCCTGGGGAAAGGTCTTCTAACGACCCACGGAGAGGCCTGGCGCACGCAGCGGCGTCTCATCCAAAAAGGCTTCGATCGAACGCAACTCGATGCGCTGTCCTCAATCATGCAGGACTCCCTTGCCGAGTCGCTGCGGGATTTCGACAGACAGACCCGTCGCGGCCCCGTCGATATCTACCCCCAGCTGATGAAAATTACCTTCGCGATGGTCGCCCGATCGCTATTTGGCGCACGGTTGAAAGACGAAGACATCGATCTTGTCAGCCATACCATCTGCACCGTCCAGGAATTCATTGTTCGGCAAACCCTTCAGCCCTATCTGAATCCCTGGTTTGCCGTTTCAGGGGAACTGCGCAGACACGAAGACATGCGAACCCGCGCGGACGCCATTCTGCTTGAATACATCAGGAAGCGCCGCAACGAACCGCCCGGCCACGATCTGCTGCAGACTTTGATGGATGCGCGTTACAGCGACGGCCAAGGGATGAGCGATGAGCTCATCCTGAGTGAAAGCATGCAACTTCTGGTCGCCGGCCATGAAACATCGTCGAATGCGCTGTCGTGGCTTTTTTATCTTTTGAGCTCGCGTCCGGATTGCCTCGAAAGGGTAAGGCAGGAATTTGATTCCGTGCTCGGCGAAGCGCCTCTGAGCTATACCGACGTTCCCAAATTCGAATTTACGACTCAGGTGATTCAGGAGGGGCTCCGCCTCTACCCGCCGTTTTGGATGATTGACCGCATGGCTGTCGCGGACGACCGCGTAGGCGACCTCGCCATACCGCGCGGATCGACGGTCATTCTATATGTGTACGGTGCGCACCATGCTCCGCGCTACTGGCAGAATCCGGAGAGTTTCGATACGGAGCGTTTCGCGAAACCGAACGACAAGCTGCGCACGCCCTTCACCTTCCTTCCGTTCGGGGGCGGACCCCGAGGCTGTATCGGTGGAAATTACGCGATGCTGCAGATCCTCATGATTCTGAGCGATCTGCTCAGAAAATACGATTTTCAGCTGGCTCCGGGCCAAATGATCGAGGCTCGTCCGATGGTCATTCTGAGGCCGAAGCACGGAATCCGCATGACCTTCACCCATGCTATCGCGCCGGCTTCGTGCATCGCATCGGCGGCTCGCCGGGGCCAGCCGTAGCACACCGGTACCAGGTTCGAATGACCCAAAAGGGACTATGCAGATGCAACCAGGGCAGCCGTGCGCTCGGGACGCTTTCAGTCCGCTGATTCCGCTCTCACTGGTCTTGTAATACTGCGTTCATCTGCACGTTACGCGTGAGCAACCTCGCTCCGTATACGGTACCTTCCCATGAACATTCTTGTGGTGGAAGATGAGCCGGAGATGGCGTCCGCGCTCGTGCGCGGATTGCAGGAGGAGCTTCTCGACGTTCAGCTTGCCAAAGATGGCAGGGGCGCTCTGCAGCTTTCGGAAGACCACGCATTTGATTTGATCCTGCTTGATGTAATGCTGCCGGATCAGAGCGGCTTTGAGGTTGTGCAGCAATTGCGGCAAAGGAGCCAGGACACGCCTGTCCTGATGCTCACCGCGCGCGACGCGCTTCCTGACATCGTCCACGGCCTGGATTCGGGCGCCGATGACTATCTCACCAAGCCATTTTCCTTCACCGAGCTGCTCGCACGCATACGCGCTTTAGGACGGCGCAATGCGGCGGCGAGCAAGCAAATACTGGAACTGCACGATCTCGTTCTGGACGTTTCTTCACATCGCACTTTTCGCAACGGGCAGCCCATTTACCTATCCCTGACGGAATTTCGATTACTAGAGGTTCTCGTCAGAAATCAGGGCCGCGTGGTGCCACGCGGCGCGCTGCTGGCGACCGTGTGGGGCAACCGTCGCGGAGTGGAAGAAAACACACTCGATGCGTTCGTAAGGCTCTTGCGCAAGAAGGTTGATCAGGAATCGGATGTGAAGCTGATTCACACCCATCGCGGCGTCGGATATTCGATGCGTGCGCCTGCAGAGCCATGAAGCCATGAATATGACCATACGAGCGAGACTAACCGCGCTCTATTTCGTCGTACTTGCTGCATCCTTTAGCGTTTTTGTCTGGATCAGCGATGTCGGCTTTCGCCGAAGCATCGAAGTGACGGTGAATGACGCCTCCAGCGTAAATCTGCAGAGTCTGCAGCAATTACTCGCGAAAAGCGCTCCCGAGGGTACTGCGAAAGTTCACAAAGAATTGGACGATCTCGCGAGTTGGTGGCCCAGCGGCGTGCTCTTCGAAGTAGCCGACGAAAATCAGAATTGGATCTTCCAGCCTCGGGAATTTCTTCAAGTCAGCGTTCCCTTGCCTCCCATTCGCGAAGGACAAATCACTTTCTTCACCACGAATTTGAATCAACTGCAGTATCGCATCGCGATGCAGCGCGTGGCAGCGGGCGGACGGACGTTCGAAATTCATGCCGCAGTTCCCACGGAACCCTTGGACCGCGCCCTCGATAATTTTCGAGCGATCGAGAAGGAAACGGTCCCGCTGCTGATCGTGTTCGCGTCGCTGCTGGGCTATTGGCTGAGCGGCAGGTCGCTTGCGCCGGTCACTCGGATCATCGAGACCGCCGAGCGCATCGGCGTGCAAAATCTTTCCCGCAGGTTGGAAGTGCCGCGTGCGCGCGACGAGTTGCGCCGCCTGACCGAAACGCTCAACGCAATGCTTCAACGCATCGAAACATCGTTCAAGCGGATCACGCGATTCACGGCGGACGCGTCGCATGACTTGCGTACACCCGTGGCCGTTATCCGTACGATCGCGGAAGTCACCTTGCGCCGGCCGCGAACGGAAAGTCAGTACACCGAGGCGCTCGCGAAAATCCTGCGCACTTCCATCGAGACCACCGACTTATTGGAAGGTCTGCTGACGCTCGCAAGAGCGGATGCCGGCGCGACCGGGATGGAACTTCACTTGATCGATCTGGATGAGCATGTGAGAAAGGCGCAAGAGCGCGCGGTGCTGCTTGCGGCCAATAAGCAGCTAAGCATAACGCTCAACGCACCCGGCGCGCCGGTATGGGTGAGAGCGGACGCGATCGCTATGGATCGCTTGCTCTTAATATTGTTGGATAACGCCGTAAAGTACACGCCAGACGGCGGTTTTTGCGAGATTGAATTGCTCGCTGCCTCGCAGGAAGTTCAAATCCTCGTCCGCGATTCGGGGATCGGTATTGCCGAGCACGAGTTGAGCCTGATCTTCGAGCGATCCTACCGTACGGACCGCGCACGATCACGAGACACCGGAGGTGCCGGGCTTGGTCTGGCAATCGCGCGCTGGATCACGGAAATGCATGGCGGCAAGATCACTGCCGAGAGCAACTTGGGGGTTGGCTCGGTCTTCCGCGTGAGTCTACCCGTTCCGCGTATCGCCGCAGACCATTCAGGCGACGCTTCCCCCGTCGCCGCTGCAGTCTGAAAAAAATTCAGGTTCTATTCAACGCGCCATTAAAACTCATTCACGCAAGGTTCGCATTCGACGCGCCTAATACCCGCATCAAGTCCCAGCATCTCGTTCAGGGAGTAGAGCCTTATGCGCGTTAAGCCTTTGTTCCGAGGATTCGCATCAGTATGGCCTAGCCAAGACTTCGCCCTCCGAATCGGCACGCTCGCGTTCGCTGTATTCACCCTATTCCCTTGGTCGGTTTGCGCTCAAACCGATCGCGCCAACTTGGAAGGCACGATAACGGATAGCTCCGGCGCCATCATCTCCGGCGCCAAGGTAAAAATCACAGCGGTAGAGACGCTGCTGACCCAGGAAAAGACTTCTAATTCGAGCGGACACTATCGCTTTCCCGGCGTTCCTATCGGCGTCTACACGATTGAAGTTTCAAGCACAGGCTTCAAGACGAAGCTAATTGAAGATCTCGAATTGCAAGTGGGCGAAACACACACGACGGACGTCAGCCTGCAAGTCGGCGCAGTGGATGAACACGTGGAAGTCAAGGCGAGCGCCGCCGAGCCCGATCAGAGAAGCACGGCGGAAGCTAGCACCGTGATCACTGGCAATCAAATTGAAAATCTTCCGACGAATGGCCGCGACTGGGCTGGATTGACGCTGCTCGCGCCTTTCGCGCAGGACGATGGCGGGGGAGACCAGCGAACGATTCGCTTTGCGGGCCGCGCCCGTGACGACAACAACTTTTCATTCGACGGCGTGGACGCCGGAGGAATTCAGGAACAAGCGCAAAAGTCGCAAACCAGATTGCAAATTTCCGAAGATGCGGTTGCAGAGTATCGCGTCGATAGCGCGCTGTACGACGCCGAGTACGGCACGCAGGCTGGCGGGCAGATTGACGTGGTAACAAAATCCGGTACGAATGATTTCCACGGCAGCGTCTTCGGATACCTTCGCAATTCCGTTTTGGATGCGCGTAATTTCACTGATGGTCCGAACGTTGCCCCATTCCGCATGGGACAGTACGGAATGACTTTGGGTGGACCTTTCATAAAAGAGAAGTTGTTCTTTTTCGTCAACTACGAAGGACTTCGGCAATATCAAGGAGTAACCGCGACTGCCGTCGTGCCAACGGCTTCGTTCCTGCAGGAGGCACTGGTCACTGGCCGAACAGACACTACTCAGACGCCCGCGCTTGTTATTCCCCCGAATCCGCAGTTGTTGTGTCCGATCCTGCAGTCATTCCCTTGGCAAGCTTCCACAGGGACGGTCGGAACATGCGCACCGCGATTCGTTTTTCCTGACAGCTCCTTCAGCCCCATTACGGACCCCAATTCGATCCCGTCCCCACCGGATCAAAATGACGCTCAGAATTTCACACATGTGCAGCCGACCACGGTACATGAGGATACGTGGCTGTTTCGGCTCGACTACAAGTTCAGCGACAAGACGATGTTGTACGGCCGTGCGCAGCGGGATGTTAGCTTGGTCGACGGACCGAATGGCAACTCTTTGGATGAATTGAGAACTATCAACCATCCGGCCAACTATTTCATCGCGCTCCAACATGCTTTTTCCTCGAACCTCTCGAACGAGGCGAAGCTATACGTGAATCGCGCCCCATTTCACAACCCGCAAGCAAGCGTCCTGCCCTATTCAGTCTCGACGCCGAATTTCGAAACCATTAACAACAATTCCGAGGACGTCGAAGTTGGCACGACGTATGGAGTAATTGACAACCTGACTTACACCCATGGCCGCAACACCTTCAAGATGGGGATGGAAATCCGCCGAGTGCGGCTCAATCAAGGCCAAACCGACAATAATACGCTCGCCTTTGCAGGCAATGACGACACTGTGATCGGAGCGCAACTTAGCACGCTGACTTTTTTTGCGCCATGGTGTTGCCATAAGCTGCGGCGCACTTTTTACATGCCGTATTTTCAGGATGAATGGAAGATCAGCCCTACGCTAACTGTGAACCTGGGTGTGCGCTACGAATACTATGGCGTGGCCCACGAAGCTGACAATGCGACCACAGTGTTCGACCTGAATCAGTTTCACGGGATTTGTCTTGGCTCGCATTCGCGAAACGTTCCTCTCACGGTCGCTCCAATCGATACCGCGCCGTGTCCTAGAAATCCGTCGCTTTACAATCCAGACTACCGGAACGTTGATCCGCGCGTGAGCCTAGCGTGGGCACCCGCCGCACTGCATGGAAAAACCGTCATTCGGGCAGGATTCGGCATCTATCACGGTGCAGCTCAAAATGACGACCTGAATGCTGGCCTTGAAAGCGACACGTTCCGCGCATTTGTGCAGAGTGTGCCGCTCCAGTCCGGGTTCGAGCAAGCCGCTCCCGATCTGTCGGGTTTGCCGGCTGGCTCGACGGCGGCCAACCAACCCCGAGCCTTGCAGCGCGAAGGCCGCCGGGACCTCTACGTCGAGGAATGGGGACTAACGATCGATCACGAATTGCCCGGCAATTTCCTGTTCACCACGCAATACCTCGGTTCCCACGGTGTGCGTCTGTTCTCTCGTGGAGCGGTGAATTTGTGCGCTACCAATGTAGATGCTTTTGGGAACTGCGTTCGCCCCTTGGATCAGTACTATCCTCTTTTGGCCGGCGAAACACCTAGTCCGACCAATCCACTTAGCGCCGACCCATTTGGATCCGTTGACATCAAAAAAGACATTGGCTCGAGCAGCTACCAGGGTTTGGAATTCACGATCGAGCGGCGCTTCGAAAGCGGTCTTTCGTTTCAGGCGCGCTATACCTTCTCGCACTCCATCAACGACGGTTCTGTCGGCGGCGGCGAATCGAACGGGCCGGAGAACGTGAATTGTCTGCGCTGCGATATCGGACCGAGCATTTTTGACATCCGCCACAACTTCACGGCAAACGGCGTCTATCAGCTTCCGTTCGGGCCCGGCAGGGCCTACTTGAACCATGGCGGTGTGACCAGCAAGCTCTTGGAGGGCTGGAGCCTCAGTGGCGTCGGCCTCTATCACACCGGGCATCCTCTTACGGTCGACTACAACGTGTCACCAAACCAGCTTCCGGATGACAATGATCAGACATCCCAGCGGCCTGATCTTGTTCCTGGGGTTCCTCTATATCTGCCGGGCGGCGGGAAAAATGGTGTTCCATATATCAATCCGGCCGCGTTTCAGGCTCCGCCGCAAAACCTCGCCATCCAGGCGCCGGACCCTATGACTGGCGCTCCCGGTGTTCCGGGCGCAGTGACTCGATTTGGGAATGCGGGAAACGGGATCATTCGTGCGTTGTCTTCGTGGCAGATTGACCTGGCGCTCATTAAAGAGACTAAACTGACGGAGCGATTTGCGCTGGAGTTCGGAGTTCAGGCGTTTAATGTCCTGAATCACGTCCAGCTTGGCGACCCCCACAACCTCACGTTGGATTACGTGCCGAACCCGAACGATCCCACAGGTCAGACATTTATCACGAGCCCGGGCAAGGACTTCGGCGTAATCAACACGACCAACAACTTCAACAACAACAATGACAACGCCGCTTCGCCGAACACCGGCACCGGATTGCCTCGGCAGATTCAGTTCATGTTGCGCGTGAAGTTCTAAACCCTGAAGCCGGTACACGGAGGTTCGGCCGCTGTGGTGAACAGAAGCCACCTCCACGGAGGTACAGGTGAAACAGTTTGCGTTCATCGCCGTCATCATCGCATGCGGATGTGCCGTCGTTTGGGCCGCCGATGACGGCGCGAAACAATCAGGCTCTTCCGTGGTTGCGCCACACGCGACAAAGCCCGCGCCGCCGGCTGCGCAGCCGGTAGCGGACCCTGATCCCGTGCTGGTGGGCGCCGGCGATATCGCCGATTGCTCTGACCTTTCCGGCGCTGAGGCGACCGCCAAGCTCCTCGCCGCAATTCCCGGCACGGTATTCACCGCGGGCGACAACGCCTATCCTGGCGGCACCGCGGAGCAGTTCGCCAAGTGTTACGACCCCACATGGGGCCGCCAAAAGGCCCGCACGCGTCCATCAGTCGGCAATCATGAATTCCATTCGGGCGGCGCCACTCCCTATTTCGACTATTTCGGCGCGAACGCCGGCGATCCATTGCGGGGCTACTACAGCTACGACCTCGGGGCCTGGCACATCGTCGTGTTAAATAGCGAATGTGCCGAGGTTGGTGGCTGCAACTCCGGTTCGACGCAGGAAAAATGGTTGCGCGAGGACTTGCAGACGCATCCATCCGCATGCACGCTGGCGTATTGGCACAAACCACTGTTCAGTTCCGGCGCGAAACATGGCAATGATCTCGAAATGAAGGCGTTCTGGCAGGATCTGTATGCCGCGAAAGTTGCCGTGGTCGTTAACGGCCACGACCACGATTACGAGCGGTTTGCGCCGCAGGATCCCGACGGCAAATCCGATGCCACGCGCGGAATTCGCGAGTTCGTCGTGGGCACCGGCGGCAAGAACCATCGGCCGTTCGCCGAGCCCAAACCCAATAGCGAAATCCGCAACGCTGATGCCTTCGGCGTTCTGAAACTTGTGCTGCGGCCCAACTCTTACGACTGGTTCTTCGTCGCCGAATCCGGAAAATCGTTCGCGGATTCCGGCTCAGGCCAGTGCAACGGTTCTTCCGAGTCGTCCAAAGGCCAATGAACTTGTTTCTCCAAACGAATGGAGCGCTTATGAAATTGATTTCTTCCCTGATTCTAGTGGCCTGCTTGCTTTTCGCCTCTGCGGCTGGTCCTTCGGGATATCACGAGGTCAATCAAGTCTCATTGCCCGGGGGCGGTGGTTGGGATTATCTGACCGTTGACGCGGCAGCGCGCCGAGTGTACGTCTCTCACGCCACGCAGGTGGAAGTTCTCGATGCCGATACGCAGAAAAGCGTCGGAACAATTGCGGACACGCTCGGCGTGCATGGGATCGCACTCGCTCCCAACCTCGGACGTGGATTCATCAGCGCCGGTAAAGCGGATTCGGTGGTTGTTTTCGATCTGAAAACTTTACAAGTGCTTTCGCGTGTGAGTACCGGCAAGAAACCGGATGCAATCGTTTTTGATCCCGCCACGAATCGAGTTTTTGCCGTGAATGGAGGGAGCGACAGCACCACGGCCATCAACGCCGCCGATGGATCGGTCGCCGGAACAATCGCTCTAGGTGGCGGTCCGGAATTTTCCGTCGCCGACGGCAAAGGAAACCTGTGGATTAATCTCGAAGATCAAAGCGAACTCGTTCACATCGACTCAAAGTCGCTGAAGGTCGTGAACCGTTGGCCCGTTGCGCCGTGCCAATCTCCTTCCAGCATGGCATTCGATTCGCAAAATCGCCGGATCTTCATCGGTTGCCGCAATCACTTCATGGCCGTCATGGACGCGGACAGCGGCAAGGTTGTGGCGACCTATCCCATCGGCGACCACGTGGACGCTTCCGTATTCGATCTGGGAACCAAGCTCGTTTTTAATTCGCTCGGTGAGGGCAACATCGCCGTCTTTCGTCAGGATTCGCCGGACAAATACACATTCGTTGAAAATATCCCCACGGCCCCAGGCTCAAAGACTATGGCACTGGACCTCAAGACGCATCGCCTTTTTGTCCCCTCGCTGCGTTCAGGACAATTTACGATCCTGGTTTTCGACCGCATTTCACAATCTGGTTCCTGAAGCTTTTCTCCGTTCGCCAAAGTGCAGGCGCGTGATGTCGGCCGCTCTTGCGTGGGTGTGCGATGCCATCTCAGCGTTGCCGCGGACTTGAGTTCATGGGACACTGTGCGCGCTTGACGCTGTAAGATCGCCGCCGCATTCTTGATTTCTTGAGCGAGGCTTGAACCTGGCGCAGTCCCTCCCCAATCCTTCTCTCGTGCCCCGCAGGCGTTGGAGAATTGCATTTCTGCTTTCCTTCGGCGTGCTCGTAAATTTCTTCGATCGAGTCAATCTTTCGGTCTCTCAAGACGCGCTGCACGCTTCGTTCGGACTGTCCATGGTTGCCTTCGGCTTTCTTTCCAGCGCCTACAGTTGGACCTACGCGGCGATGCAGATCCCGGCGGGAATCCTGCTCGACCGCTGGGGCGTACGCCGCGTGGGCTGCATCAGTACGCTGCTTTGGAGCGTAGCTTCATTCGGCGCGGCCATCTCCAGCGGCATTGCGGGATTCTTCGGAGCGCGATTTCTTCTCGGCGTCGGCGAGTCCCCCACTTTTCCCGCCAACGCCAAAGCGATCGGCTACTGGTTTCCGGAAAATGAACGCAGCCTCGCAACGGCTATCACGGATGCCGCCGCAAAATTTTCCACCGCGATCGGTGTGCCCTTCCTCGGCTTGCTGCTTCTGCGCTTCGGCTGGCGCTGGAGTTTCGCGGCCACCGGCTTGATCAGTTTTTTCTACTTTCTTCTCTTCTACTGGATTTACTGCAACCCCAGCGCGGATAAAGTGCTGTCCAAGGAAGAGCGTCAATTCATGATGCAAGGTCAGGTCCAGCCGGAAGGTGCCGTGAGCGCGACGCACGGCGCCTCGCTCGGCTATTTGCTTCGCCAACCGAAAGTGTACGGCCTCGGCCTGGGCTGGGGAGCCTACAACTATTGTTTCTATCTTCTGCTTACCTGGCTGCCCAGCTATCTTTCGATTTCGCTGCATGTTGACTTGCTGCACTCCGTGCTGTACACAAGCCTGCCGTGGCTTTTCGCCACGCTCACCGATTTGATGGTGGGCGGATGGCTCGTGGATGCACTCATTCGCCGAGGTTGTGACGCGAGCCGGGTTCGGCAAACTGTGCTGGTCGTCGGAACCGGATTCGGACTTGGAATTTTAGGCGCCGCGCACGCACGCTCTGCGATGACGGCGCTCATTTGGATCAGTATTTCCCTGGGCGGTCTTGCAGCTGCAGCACCGGTCGCGTGGACAGTGCCATCTCTGATCGCCCCGCGAGAAAGTGTCGGCAGACTCGGCGGAATCGTCAACTTCTGCGGCCAGCTAGCAGCGATTTCAGCGCCGATCGTCACGGGCTATGTGGCGTCAATCACTCACGCGTTTACATCAGCATTTGTCGCCGCCACGGTGATCTTGCTGCTGGGCATTGCAGGATATATTTTCTTGCTGAGCCGTATCGAACCAATCCCGGAGCCCTAAGCCAATGAGTTTCACCTGCAATCCAGAACGGCCCGAAAATCAGCATCCGAGCAGGAGGACCCAATTCCAATGAAGACACAGATTCCGGCCCACCGCGCCAGGACCATGCAGTGGTTTTTTCTTGCGACCTTGGCGCTCGCGGCATTTATTTCAGCTCATGCAGCACCTGCCACAAGAGATCGCGTTTACATCGGGACTTATACCAATCACGGCAGCCAAGGCATCTACGTTTGCGACTTCGACCCCGCAAGCGGCAATCTCACTTCGCCGGAACTGGCCGCCGCGACCAGGGATCCGTCATTTCTCGCGGTTGCGCCCAGCCGACGGTATCTATACGCCATCAACGAAACCGATCATTTCAACGGCCAGACAACCGGAGGCGTCAGCGCGTTCTCAATCGATCCCGCGATGGGCAAGTTGACGTTGCTGAATCAGGTCTCTTCGTTGGCGCCGGGCCCCGCATACATCACTCTCGATGGAAGTGGGCATTACGTTTTAGTGGCCAATTACGACCAAGGCAGCGTCGCAGTCTTTCCCCTATTGCCCGACGGAAAAATTGGCGACTTCACCGCGTTCGTCCGCCACCAAGGCTCCAGCGTGGATCCTGAACGTCAGCAAGGGCCGCACGCGCACGCCATCGCGATGTCTCCCGACAATCGCTTCGCCATCGTCGCCGACCTCGGACTCGACCAATTGCTCGTGTATCCCTTCGACGCTTCTAACGGGACGCTCGGTGCGCCACGCGTGATCAAGACCGACCCTGGCATCGGGCCGCGGCATCTAACATTTTCCGCGAGCGGCAAATTCGTCTATGTGATCAACGAATTGCGATCCTCAGTGACGGTCTATTCCTACAATGCGAGCGACGGAGCTATCGCTCCTATTCAATCGATCTCCTCGCTACCAAGCAGCTTTCACGGCAAAAACACTGCAGCCGAAGTCGTGTTGCATCCCTCCGGCAAGTTTCTCTATACCTCGAATCGCGGCGACGACAACAGCATCGCGGTTTTCGCCGTCGATCCCAAGAAAGGCACTCTCACCCCGATCGAATTTGTACCGACGGGAGGCAAGACGCCGCGCAATTTTGCCGTTGATCCCACCGGCAAATGGCTGCTCGCAGCGAACCAGGATTCCAATAATGTCGTAAAGTTTCGCATCAACACGCAATCAGGGCGGCTGACCTCCGCCGAAAAATCAATCGAAGTGAAGTCTCCCACGATCCTGGATTTCGTGCTCCAAGAAACCGGCAAGTAGGCACGATCTCCGCCCGTCGCCAAAACTGTTGACAATCACCGGACCATCGGTTAATTTTCAGTTGTCATGAACGTGCGGGCACTTTCGCTTCACCATCATCATCACACCATACCGTGCCCGCGGTGGTGTGACTAGCTAGACGCGAAATTAGCTGGACTCATCAGCCCGCTGGCGCCAAACGCGCCAGCGGGCTTTTTTGTTTTTCGGGAGAAAAAATGGACCTCGACTTCGAAAAGGAGAACGGCCTGATCCCGGCCATCGTTCAAGACCACCTGAACAACGAAGTTCTGATGCTGGGTTTTATGAACCAGGAAGCCCTGACCAAGACTCGCGACACGGGCTTCGTGACTTTCTACAGCCGTTCACGAAAGAAATTGTGGACGAAGGGGGAAAGCAGCGGCCAAAAACTCCTGCTTCGCGAGCTGCGCGTGGATTGCGATCAGGACGCCCTGCTGGTCCGCGCGGAACTTTCGGGCAGCGCGGTCTGCCATGAAGGGTTTCGCAGCTGCTTTTTTCGGCGGCTCGAAGCCGACGACACCGCCGCACTCGTGGCCGAACGGGTATTTTCTCCAGCGGAACTCTACGGCGCGGGGAAAAACCAATGAGCGGCTTGAAGCTCGGCATTCCCAAAGGCAGCCTCCAGGAATCCACCGTGGAGCTTTTCGCCCGCGCCGGATGGCGGATCTCGGTGAATTCACGCAGCTATTTTCCGATCATTGATGATCCCGAAGTGGAATGTATGCTCGTGCGCGCGCAGGAAATGGCACGCTACGTGGGCAGCGGCGCGCTGGATGCGGGAATCACCGGAAAGGACTGGATCTTGGAAACGAATGGTGAAGTGCGCGAAGTCGCCGAGCTCGTTTATGCCAAGACCAGCCTCGGGCGAGTGCGCTGGGTGCTTGCGGTTGCTGAGGATTCGGCCGTGAAGAGCGTCCACGATCTCGAAGGAAAAGTGATTGCCACCGAAGCGGTGCGCCTGACCGAGCGATATTTGCAAGGTCACGGAGTCCACGCGCGAGTGGAGTTCTCCTGGGGTGCGACGGAGGTGAAGGTTCCGCAGCTTGCCGATGCCATTGTGGAAGTCACCGAGACCGGCCTGTCTCTACGCGCCAACCATTTGCGCGTCGTGGATACGCTCCTCGAATCCGCGCCATGGTTCATCGCCAACCGTGCGTCGTGGCAAGACGATTGGAAGCGCGAAAAAATCGAGAACATGGTGCTCCTGCTCGAAGGCGCGATCAAAGCCTACAACCGCGTAGGCCTGATGCTGAATGTGCGCCGCGATGACCTTCCCGGCGTTCTCTCGGCCTTGCCGGCGTTGCGCAATCCCACCATCGCGCAACTCAGCGACCCTGCGTGGGTGGCAATTAATACCATCGTAGAAGAACGGACCGTGCGGCAATTGATTCCGAAACTAAAATCGGCACGTGCGGAAGGGATTGTTGAGTACCCGCTCAACAAAATCGTGTACTGATGCGCGTACTCCAGATCACAAAAGCAATCGAAGCAAAGATTCTGGCGCACCGCCACGGAAACGATCGCTCAGCGGAAACGATTGCCTCGCGGATTATTCGCGACGTGCAGCGCCGCGGCGATGCAGCTCTGTTTTCCTGGACGAAGCGCTTCGATCGTGTGGCCCTGAACGGCGACAACATCTGGCTTTCGGCGCAGGAAATGCGCGACGCTTCGCTCCGCGTGTCCGTTGATTTTCTCGATGCGGTAAGTCACGCCGCGCGCAATATTCGCGCCGTGGCACGCCGCCAGAAGCCGCAAGAATGGACCATCGAAGTGGAACCCGGGGTTCGCCTGAGTCAGAGGGTACAGCCCATCGAAACGGTGGGCTGTTACATCCCTGGCGGACGATTTTCGCTCGTTTCCACACTGCTGATGACCGCAATTCCCGCGCAGCAGGCCGGCGTCGGAAAAATCGTCATAGCCAGCCCGCAACCGAGTGACGAACTTCTTGCTGCGGCAACGACACTTGGACTGCGGCACATCGCGCGCATTGGCGGGGCGCAAGCCATCGCCGCGCTCGCCTATGGCACTGAAACGATTCCGCGCGTGGACAAAATCGTTGGGCCGGGAAATCGCTACGTCACAGCTGCAAAACGCCTCGTCAGCGGAGATTGCGCCATCGACCTCCTGGCCGGCCCAACGGAAGCAATCGTTTTCGCCGAGCACGGCAATCCTCGCTTCATCGCGGCCGATTTGCTCGCTCAGAGTGAGCACGACCCGGACGCCATCGCGTTGTTCGTCACGACCTCGAGTTCATTTGGCCGCGCTGTTGCCGCCGAGATCGAGCGCCAGCTGTCTGAGGTCCCCAAAGCCAACCCCGCTTGGCAGTCGCTCGCGAAAAACGGCGTGGTCCTCATTGCCCGCGGCCTCCCGGACGCCGTCCGGTTCATTAATCGCTTCGCTCCTGAACACTTGAGCTTGTCCGACGCAGCGGCCGAACACGCCGACCGCTTCGATAGCGCCGGAAGCATTTTTTTCGGCGACTGGAGCGCGCAATCCTTTGGCGATTATGCAACCGGCACGAACCATGTGCTGCCGACGGGGGGCGTCGCGCGCGCACGCGGCGGCTTGTCTACGGCTGACTTTGTGAAATGCATCAGCGTGCAGAGGATCTCTCGCGCGGGCTGCGCGAGGCTGGCGCCGGTCGTCATAGAATTCGCAAAAGCGGAAGGACTGTTGGCACATGGGCGCTCCGTCGAGGTGCGCAGATGAAACTCGCCATCCAGGTGCGAGGCGCCGTCGAGCGTATGCGCCCCTACCATCCACCTCTAGAGGGCCGAGGCGGCAAACTGCGCCTGGACTTCAACGAAAACACGCTTGGCTGTTCACCCGCGGTGCGCAAGGCGCTCCGGGAACTCAGTAGCGCGGACCTTTCCATGTACCCCGAGCAGGAAACCGTTCGTCGCGAGCTAGCGCAGCACTTCGCCGTACACTCCGATGAATTGCTGCTCACGAACGGAACCGATGAAGCACTGCACTTGATTGTCGATACATTTCTCGAACCCGGCGATTCTGTACTGCTCGTCGAACCTACCTTCGCGATGTACCGCTTCTATGCCGAACTGGCAGGTGCGCGCATCCAGGCGCTGCGCTATGACGCGAACTTGCAATTTCCGATGGCGCAGCTCTTAGAGGCACTTCGGGCACGTTCAGCCTCACCAATTTTCTTTCTCGCCAACCCGAATAACCCGACCGGGAACGTTCTACGCCCTGCCGAATTGCGCCGAATCCTTAAAGCGGCAGCCCAAACACTCGTGGTCGTGGATGAAGCCTATTTCGAATATTCGGAAACTACGATTCTTCGGTGGATTCGCCAGCACAACAATCTCGTGATCACGCGCACTTTCTCAAAAGCCGCTGGCCTCGCGGGCCTGCGCCTTGGCTGCATTTTTGCTGGTCGCGAAATTGCCGGCGTTTTGCGAAAGGCACAATCACCTTATCCCGTAAACGTCGCCGCGCTCGTGGCGGCTCGCGCCGTGATGCGTGATCGAGCGTTCCTTCGCCACACATTAAGCGAGTTTCACCGCAGCCGGGACGAATTGCAACGCGGCCTCAGAAACCTTGGCCTTCGATTCTTTCCGAGCGCCGCGAATTTCATCCTGCTCAATCTCGGAGCCCGCGCGAAACAAGTCGTCGCATCGCTGGCGCGCCAGGGTACGTTGATCCGCGATCGCTCGAGCGATTTTGGCGGCCAAGGCTATGTGCGCGTCACGATCGGCACGCTCTCACAAACTCGCCGCGTCTTGCGCCAACTGAAAGAGAGCCTATGAGAAAAGCGTCGCTCCATCGCAAAACCAAGGAAACCGAGATCCGCCTGAAGCTGAATCTTGATGGGCGCGGTAAGGCGCGCATCAACACCGGCATTCGCTTCTTCGACCATATGCTCGAGCAAATCGCGCGGCACGGCGGACTCGACCTCGATCTCGTCGCGCGTGGCGACCTCGACGTCGACCAGCACCACACCGTCGAAGACGCCGGCATCGCCCTCGGTGAAGCGGTGAAACAAGCGCTGGGCTCGAAACGTGGAATTTTGCGCGCCGGTTACTACTTGATGCCGATGGACGAGTCGCTCGCAATGGCCGCGCTCGATTTTTCGGGACGCGCGCATTTCGTCTGCGCATGGCGCCCGCTGGCTCGGAAAGTGGGTGATTTTCAAACAGAATTGCTCGAGGATTTTTTTCAGGCGTTCGCGCAGGCAGCGAGCGCCAACGTGCATTTGCGTTTCATGTATGGCCGCTCTTCGCACCATCAAATCGAAGTCATGTTCAAGGCGTTCGCACGAGCCCTGCGCTTTGCAATAACACGCGATCGCCAGCTTCGCCGCGTCCTGCCCAGCACTAAGGGGCTCCTGTGAAGATCGCCATCATTGACTACGGCGCGGGGAATTTGCCGTCGGTGGAACGAGCATTCTTTCATCTGGGTGTGGAAACCGAACGCGTGACGACGCCCGAGCAGATTCCCAGCGCCAAAGCGATTGTCCTTCCGGGAGTCGGACACTTCGCGGCATTCGTAACGGGTCTTCGCGAAAGAAATCTAACCGCCGCGTTGCACGCCGCGATTGATTCGCGCGTCCCGGTGCTTGGAATCTGCCTCGGCCTGCAGGCGATGTTTGCGTCGAGCGAAGAAGCTCCGGCAGAATTGGGCCTTGATCTCATTCACCAGCAGGTAAAAGCTCTCCCGAAAAATGTAAAGTCGCCGCACATCGGCTGGAATCAGGTCAGGCGCCTTCGGCCGGGAATCTTGCTCGAACGAATCGCCGAGGACGCGTACTTCTATTTTGCTCATTCCTATGCAGCGGCCGCTTGCGAACCGCACACCGCCGCCGTTTGCGATCACGGCTTCCCATTTACTGCGGTGATTGAGCACGATAATTTGATGGCTGTTCAGTTCCATCCCGAAAAGTCAGGCGAAGCGGGCACCGCGATCCTGCGGAATTTTGTGGAGTGGGCGCAATGACTCTCGCGCACCGCATCATCCCCTGCCTCGACGTAGACGCCAGCCGCGTCGTCAAGGGCATCGAATTTCAGGATTTGCGCGATATGGGCGACCCGGAGGCCCTGGCCTCGCGCTACAACCGCGAAGGGGCCGACGAACTGATCTTGCTGGACATCACCGCTTCGCGCGACGGGCGCGCCACGTTTCTGGAAACAGTTTGTGGCGTAGCACGGCGGTTGAACATTCCCTTCACCGCCGGCGGCGGCATCCGCAGCCTCGAAGACGGACGCGCCGTCCTGCGTGCCGGCGCCGACAAAGTGACCGTGAACACCGCTGCGATCGAACGTCCTGAACTAATTTCGAAACTTGCAGCGCAGTTCGGGTCGCAGGCCGTCGTTCTTTCCATGGATGCAAAGAGAAAGGGCGCGCGCTGGGAAATTTTCATTCGCGGCGGGAGCCAAGCGACCGGCCGGGACGCGGTGGCATGGGCGCAAGAAGGCGTCGCACGTGGAGCGGGGGAGATTTTGCTGACTTCCATAGATCGCGACGGCACCTGCAGCGGATTTGATTGCGAGTTAACGGCCACAATTGCCGCTGGCGTCTCAGTTCCCCTCATCGCCTCCGGCGGCGCCAAGAAGTTCGAGGATTTTCTCGACGTCTTCGGCAAAGGCGGAGCGGACGCGGCGCTCGCCGCCTCCATTTTCCACTCGAAAGAACAATCCATCAGCGCGCTAAAAAACTATCTCGCCCGTCAGGGCGTGCCGGTCCGCCTCAGCCGATGAGACGAGCAATGAGCCAAGCCACGGGGATGCTCCGGTACGATGAGCGAACAATTCGATGATTATTCCCTGCATTGACCTGCAAGGCGGCAAGGCCGTGCAACTGATTCGCGGCCGCAAGCGCGCGCTTTCCATTGACGACGTTCTAGGCCTGCTCGAGCGCTTTCGCGACTACCCGATTCTGCACGTAATTGACCTGGACGCGGCAATCGGCACCGGCTCGAACAGCCGGTGGATCAAAATCCTTTCCAACCGCGCACAGACGGAGATTCGCGTCGGCGGCGGAATTCGCACAATCGCACGGGCGGAGAAGCTGCTCTCCTGGGGCGCAAAAAAAATCATCGTGGGCAGCGCTGCGTTCTGCGACCGTGAAATCGCCCACGATTTCCTCGGCAAATTGCGCAAACGTATTGGCCGCAAGAATGTGATCCTCGCTATAGACACGGAAGGAGGACGCATCCTTGTACAGGGTTGGCGGCAACGCCTCGCACTGCGCCCCGACGACGTGATTCCGGAGCTTGAGCCGTATTGTTCCGGATTTCTTTCCACTTACGTGGACCGCGAAGGAACGATGAAAGGGACGAATCTCGCGTGGTTTCGAAAACTCCGCCGCCTCACGGTACTGCCGATCACCGCCGCCGGCGGGATTCGAAGCCATAAAGAAGTCCGTGCGCTCGAAAAATTAGGGATGCACGCGGCAGTCGGCATGGCGCTCTATTTGGGAAAGCTTTCCAGCGACTGATCCGCTTAAGCCGGCCTCGTTCACTTGCCTTCAAGAACTGCGCGATCTTCTTTCAAAGAGTAACCGCTGGAGCCGGTCTTCATCATTTGCGCACACAGACTGAGAATCCGCTCGGCGCCGTCTTCAGCACTCAATCCTCGCGCGTGAATATTCGAAATGAGGTTGCGATTCGCGTCCGAGTGCGTCGTCCGCGGCTCATATGCCATGTAAGCCGATAAGCTCTCCGCCGTCGCCAAGCCGGGGCGCTCCCCGATAAGCAGGATGGAAACTCGTGGTTTAAGCAGCTCGCCGATCTCATTCAAAATGCCCACGCGGCAATAGTGAACGGCAAACGTTTGTCCGAGGCTCCATCCATGTGACTGGGTGCCTTCGACGAGCAATGGCAGCAACGCCGGAACCTGCGCTCGAACGGCCGGCATAGACAGGCCATCGCCAATCGCAATTTGAATATCTTGGCCCTGCACGCAGCGCTCTAAAATCTCGACCCGAGCCGTATCGCTGAATTCTCGGCCCAGCGATGGATGCATCAAATATTCGTCTTTCGTAGACGCCCGCGTCCGAACTTCGAAGAGTTTCCACCTTTCGACGAACCTCGCCCCCAAGGCGGCGTTCAAGTCGAATTCCGCGCGCACCGCATCCCGCGCCGCGGCATGATCTTCCCGCAACTGGATTTGCGTTTCGGTACGGTACGCAGCGCCGGCGCGTCCAGCAAGTATGCGTGCCGGACTGCGCGCACGAATTCTGCGCACCAGTTCGGACCAACCCGAATTCGCGGCCAATTCGTCGCGGCGATCGGCCATTCAAGCGATCCCCTCGAGCGACGATTCCAGCCCTTGCATCAGCAGGCGCCGCACAGACGCGTCGAATTTCGTCGGCTCGCCATCGCGATAAATTCCTCTCTGTTCGAGCCACGCCAGAAATTCCGGTGCGGGACGCAGATTGAAAATCCGTCGCGTACCAATCGCGTCGTGATAACTCGTCGATTGATAATTCAGCATCACGTCGTCGCCGCACGGCACGCCCATGAAGTAGTTGCACCCCGCGGCCGCAAGCAGCAGAAGAAGATTGTCGGCAGAATTCTGATCAGCCTCGGCATGGTTGGTGTAACAAACATCGCAGCCCATCGGCAGCCCCAACAACTTGCCCATGAAATGATCTTCCAGACCCGCGCGAATAATCTGCCGCTCATCGAAAAGATATTCAGGACCGATGAAGCCCACGACGCTATTCACGAGAAACGGATCGAAGGCACGAGCGACTCCGTACGCACGCGCTTCTAGCGTGAGCTGGTCCACACCGCAATGGGCTTCTGCGGAAAGCGCGCTGCCCTGCCCCGTCTCGAAATACATCACGTTCGTGCCCTTCCACGCGACATCATCGCGCTTGCGATGATGCTCGATAACTTGCTCACGGCCTTCCTGCAGCATCGCCAAAGTAACGCCGAAGCTGCGATTCGCAGCTTCTGTGCCGGCCACAGACTGAAATAACAGATCGACCGGCGCTCCGCGGCTCAGTGCCGCGAGCTGTGTTGAAATGTGCGCAAGGCAGCAAGTTTGCGCTGGCACTTGGCAAGCAGTGACCAGACGATCGAGCGCATGCAGGATAGCGCCGACTGTCTCCACGGAATCCGCTGCGGGATTTACCCCAATCACCGCGTCGCCACACCCATAGAAAAGGCCCTCCAAAGCCGCCAGTAGAATGCTGCCGACGTCGTCCACTGGGTGATTCGGTTGCACGCGGATGCCCAGCACGCCGCGCTCCCCCATGGTGTTCCGGCAGCGCGTGACATTGCGAATCTTGGCCGCGACGAGCACCAGATCCTTGTTACTCATGATCTTCGCCACCGCCGCGGCAATTTCGGGAATGATCGCACGCTGAATTTTCCGCAGCTCCGGTTCGCCGGTCGCATCGTCCAGAATGTGCTCGCGGAATTCGCCCACGGTCATGCTTTCAATCGGCTGAAAGGCTTCTTGATCGAAGGACTCGAGAATCAGGCGGCTGACGTCATCGTCGTCGGGATCAATGAGCGGCTGCCGCACGATTTCTTCGAGCGGCAAATCGGCAAGCTGGCGCTTGGCAGCGACCCGTTCGCGTTCCGATCCCGCCGCGATTCCGGCCAGCTGGTCGCCAGACTTTCGCTCGTTCGCCTTGGCAAAAAGCTCTCGGAGCCCGGAAAACACGAATCGTTCAGGCATATAAGTTTCGCGGAATAATCGAATGACTTCTCTGTTTCATTTGAAAACTAACATCAATCGCCAGCCAAAGAAAGCTGACGGCGCACCCGCCCAGCAGCACGAGTGGGACGCAGCGACGGGTCATCGGCGGTTGCCAACCGGGTGGTAAAATAGACTCGATGGAAAATCAAACAGCTTCAAAGAACGTCGTCTTTTGGAAAGTGGACGCGCAAGAAGACTTCATGAAGCCGGGGGGCAAACTCTATGTGCCCGGTGCGGAAAGACTTCTGCCAAATCTTCGCCAGCTCACGAACGCCGCGCGCCAGGGACGCGTCTTCCTGGTTTCTCACGGCTGCATCCATGAATTAGACGATCCCGAATTCGCGCAATTCCCGCCGCACTGCATCCGTGGCTCAGCGGGCGCCAAACTGGTGCCTGAAGCGTTGGCCGAAAAATCCGTTACCATCCCGAATGAGCCCGCTGCAAAGCTCCCGGACGACCTTTCGCAATACCAGCAGATCATTCTCGAAAAGCAAACGCTCGACATCTTCGAGAGCCGGCACGCCGAATCGCTCCTGGCGCGCTTGCCGCGTGACGCCGAATTCATCGTGTTCGGGGTCGTGACTGAATACTGCGTGCGTTTTGCCGCCAAAGGCCTGCTGGAACGCGGCCGTCGCGTATCCCTAGTGTGGGACGCCATCGAGACACTGGACGCGAAGGAATCGCGCCGCACGCTGGAGGAGCTTACGGCGCTTGGTGCTCGGCTCATTAGCACCGACGAGGCACTAAAACGCGTTGGCGCTCCTAGGAAACCAAAGAACAAAAGCTCGAGTAAAAGAGTCCGTTAGTGACACGCGATTCAACAGCCAAGTTGTCATCTTCGCGCGCTGTTCGCTGGTAAAGCACTGCACGCGCGCCTGCGTAATTCTGCGGATGATGCCGACCTAGTTCCCTGTCCACGTTACACGATTTCCCCGATGGTGCTATGTGGCCCAGCGCACTTAGAGTGTACTTCTGCCGACACCAACTCGCGGCGGGTGAGGGGCCATGCGATTCCGAATGGGGCTTCGGTTTCCTGCCGTTTCTGCATTTTCAGCAGTTTGTGCTTTCAGTGCACTCTTGATGTGCGCGTCTATGTCTGGCGTCGCTCGCGCAGACAGCGTGAAATTCGTGGCAAGCGATCACGCCGGTCCTTTCGACGCCGCAGCCGCAGCTTGGGTGCAATCCGCAAACCTGACAATGGCCAAGAAGCCCGTCGAAGTAGCGGGGCTCGTGATCGATGGCAATCCAGTCGCGTTCGACGCGGCGACGGCGTCAAACCGCACCTATCCATCGTCCACCACGATATTTTCGGAGCTTTTCAGCTCCTCAGCTTCTCCCGGGGCACCTTCAACGGAGAATGGCGCGGTCGCTTTCGACAAAAGTTCCAATCAAGATGCGGCTAGTGACTCAAGGGCGGCGTCCGAGTCGCCAGCAACTCTTGATGGTGTCGGAGGATTTTTCTTTTACGGCGGAGTTTTCGCTCCATCGGGATCGGCTGGAAAGGGGCAGTCGTTAGCCGCGGCGGGATCAAAACCAATTGACTTGGGAATTGGACGTTCCGGCGAGAGTGTTTTGAATTCTTCCGATGGCGCAACAACCCCGCGTCATAACGGAGTAACGCCAAGGATCAAGTGGCCTCTGAGAATCCTGACCGGCGAACCTGTTCCGGTGCCGGAGCCGCCCTCACTGCTTTTGCTCGGATGTGGGATATTCTTGTGCTTGAAACGGAGGTACCGCTCAGCGAACTGAGGCTGAGTCCGTCGTTCGCGAAATAGGAAGAGATCAGAACGCGTTGCCATACTTTCGAGTGCTTACGCAACGCGCCGCAGTAATACCTCGCCACCAATAAAAACGACTTCGCCGCCCCCACAGCGAAGTCTGCAATATAACGAGCGACAACCGTAGCTTCAGCGCAACGCGTGCTGCAACCGCTTGGTCGCTTTCTGCAGCCTCTTTTTGAGCGACTCCACTTCCTTCGACAGCTCGTCCAGCTCTTTCTTTGCCACCCGCCCAGCTTTGGCCACCTTGTGCGCCGTGCGATCCGCGCGGCCGATCGCGCCTCCAATTCCTTCCGCCACTTTCGTTAGTCTGCTCTTTGCCATTTTTGCCTCCGTATAAGGATGAAACCGCTGTCATCGTATACGGCGCCCGCACCCATCGTCAATCATTCTTGCGCGTCAATACAGTATTGCGGCACGAAGGAGCTAAATAAGCTGAGGCGCGGACGTACGTTTTTCGATGCACACCTCGGCCTTCCAGAGATGGTGAGGGAAGACTACTTGGGTAGGCGGAAGGCGAAGCTGACATCTTCTTGCGTTTCGATTGGCTTGCCGTTGAGCGTCGTAGGATTGTATTTCCACTGGCGAACCGCCGTAATGGCGGCTTGTATCAGCGGCTCCGGCCCGCTACGTGGCTCCAAACTCTGAATCGTGCCGTCCGCGCCGATCACGGCATGCAATTTCACCGTGCCTTCAACGCCGCGTTTTTGCGCTTCCGGCGGATAGACGGGTTCCACAAGATTCGTGAGTTGGCCAATTTGCAAATTGCGTCCCTCTTGCGCGGACTTGGCCGCCCCGGGCGGCACCGGCACGACGCCTCGCGACCGAATCGCCACCGAGCCCGATGCGCTGATTGGCGTTTCAGGCAGCGTCAACATCAACGGTGCACCCGCTTTCTCGTCGCCGGCGGCCGCGCCCGCGGCCACGGATGAGGCGTCTTGGGCGGAACTCCGCGGCCCAGCAGTTTTGCGGGACGGCGCTGCCTCGTCTGGCGTGGGCGTCGCAGTCTCGCTCGGCGATGACTCATGCGCGGCATTCGCATCGGCATGGTTCGCACCGGAGGCGGCAGGAACTTCCCATCGTCTGCCGCCTGCATCCACAATCTCGATTTCGAGCGGCTTCGCGGCAGTCTCAGATGGTTGATCGGTCGAAGCGGCAGCAGGCGGAGCGGCTGACGAAGTGTCTGTTGTTGGCGGTGGTGCGCTCTGCGGATGCGCGGGGTCGTCGGTCTGGCCAATTACGCTGTTCAAAGCTCCGCGCCGAACCGCCATACCCGCAACAAACGAAATCAGCGCGAGCAACAGCACAAGTACGGCAACGAACCATCCACTCTGCAGCTTCACTCGATAGCTCGTCCGGCTATCGTCATCCGGGACTTGCGAAGAAGGGCGGTGCGCTCTGACGAACAGTGGTGCTTCCCCGCCGATCGTCGAAGGTCCTGGAGCAATATGTGGCGGACTTGGGAATCCCATACTCAGCGCACCGTGTGTCCCGCTGATTCCGTTGAAAGTGGAAACCGGCAACTCGGGAGTTTGCGCCGCGATTGGAGCCGGCTTCTCGAAGAGAGCGGCCGCAGGGTGTTCCCTTGGGATATGCGGGATCCGGATGGGAGGCACTTCTCGCTCCGTGGCGCCCGCTTGCACCGCCGCTTCGATTTCGTCGGCAATCTCTTCAGGCGCTTCCTCAGGCGCGTCCACGAACTCGTCTTCGAACTCTTCTTCGACCGCTTGTTCGCCTACCTCGTCTGCCTCCTCACGCTCGATAACAATCTCACCCTCGGTAGCAATCTCATTCTCAGACGGGAACTCATTCTCGATCGCGAACTCATCTTCGATAGCAACCTCGTCATCATCCGCAGGCTCTTCGGCGACCGCCGCCGATGACTCAACCGGTGCCGGCTCCCTCAGCGCCGGCTCCACTCGCGCCGCCTCTGCATCACTCTCACTGTCGTCTTCTTCCGTGAGAGTCTCGGCCGAGGTCTCCTGCGCAATCCACTTTCGAATTTGGCTGCGGGCATCCTCGGAAAGATCCATGAAGTACAGCCCGGCTTCTTTTCGCGATGGGCCCACCCATATGACCTCGGCGTTCAGTTCCAGTCGCTTGCGGCTTCCCGGAAGCTGCAAGCGAAGCGAAATAGGTCCTAGTTCCAGTGCAGCGGCCGCTTGTATCCTGATGCCGGCTTCGCTGACGTTGAGCACAATTCCGCCATTGTTTTCACCCAGATCCACATAAGTCAGGGAAGAAACACGTTGGCGGACGTGCAGGCGCCGGTCTTTAACCGGTACTGATGTCGGACTGGAACCGCAATCTCGTTCCGGGATGTCAGTCATGGATGGCGCTTGTCATCCAGGGATTCAGGGGCGTCCACACTAACGCCCCGCTTTGAATATTCTACGCTGGCATGGGACAGCTTCAAAGCGGCGAGAATGTGTATCCGCCAACAGTTCTAGGGCCTTCAATTGAGGCCTGCGGCCGCCACTGGCGCCTGCAATTCCTGCCAGCCGCCGGGAAGTTCAATCTGGGTGTGCGTGGCCTGGTCGAACAGGACGAATCCACTGAAGTTTCCAACTTGTTGCGCTACGAGCGTCCGGAATTTGTCCTGGTTTGCAGGCCCGATTTGCCCTGCCTGCATCCCCGATGGCCAGCTAAAAGATTGCGTGCTTTGCAACGAGACGCGCGTCCGATTCCTGGCCGGCACAAACACGGAATGGTCGAGTTCAATCGCGATGTCGGAACTTAAGCTGCCGTTCGATTTCAGCCGAGTCATAACTACGGTGCCCGGCCCTTTTGCGAGCTGATAATCAGAATCCGTGCTGTTATCGACGTCGTAGTAAAAAATCAGCTGAACGTGGGAGGAGTCCACTTGATGAACTTCTAGACCTGCGAACGTGCCGCGTACCGACCCCGCATTCCAGGCGGGTGGCGGCGCCGCCTTCGCTGCGGGCTCCTGATGGGTTGTCCTGGACAAAATCTGGATCGCCATCAGCGCCAGAACGCATACAAACAAGACGAAAATCAGCAGCTTTTTCATGGCAGCCGTCTAACTTCAAATCTATCACACAGGGAGAGCTACTATGAAACGCGTCTACGGGGATTTCGGCCCACTCGCGGTTCCTGCGAGCCACAGCGGGATCTATTCCTCGAGGTATTTGACGAATACCACTTCGTTCTGCTTCTCGTTGTAGAGCAATTCGTCCACGTTGGCCTGCGTCAGCAACAAGCCAAACCCACCGGGTCGTAATCCTTTATCCTCGCGAATCTTGTCGTGTTTGGTGGGTTCATCGGCCTGGTGGGAGATGGCGGCATGATCCAAGTCCGCAAATTTGAATCCCGGGCCGGGATCGGCGATCCGGTACATCAGCATCCGCCGCGCGCGTAAATAGGAAATCCGCACCTTGCGATTGGGATCGAGCTTTCCGCCCCATTCCACGGCATTGAGCAATAGTTCGTGAAAGGCCTGCCCGACCGAGCGGCGCACATCTTCCGAAAGGCCTGTCTTTAGATGCGCCATGAACGCTTCGATTCTTTCCGCTTCTTCGAGCGAACAGGGCACCACCAATTCCACCCACGAGGGGCTCGCAGATACCACTTCGATCGAACCTTGCGCGGACTTCTTCGCCAGTGTTTCCTTCACCAAGATAACCAAGGCCTGTGGATCGATGGGTTTCGCAACGTAGGTGTATGCTTCTTCGCGAATCGCACTGAGCAATGTCTGCGGCGTGTCGTCGGAAGTCATCACGATCACTTTCGGCCGCGTCTTGGCGTTGCGCAGTTTCGCCAACACTTCCAACCCGTTCATCTTAGGCATCCACACATCCAGCAGCGCCAGATCAAATTTGCTCCCCTTCAGCTTCTTGAGAGTTGTCGCGCCATCCTCCACCGCCACCACGGTATATTTCTGGGCCCGGAGAGTTTCAGAAAGCAGCAACCGTGTAGTGCGGTCGTCATCGGCAACTAGAATGCGCGTCATCGTTTCCTCCCAGTTGAATGTTGTGAACGGGCCTGCCGCTGCGATTTCGGTTTTTGCGCGCCGATTGTGTGCAGGGCGGGCAATAGCGACGCGATCTGGTCTTCCAGCGTCGCGTAGAGCTCCCAAGTGCCGTCGAGTTTACCCTGACGCGCGGCTTTTTCCATCTCTCGAGTGGTTTCTAGCGCCGCCGAGTCACCGAAGTTCCCGATCGATCCCTTCAGCGCATGCGCGCTGTCGGCTAGGGCCACCGCATCACGAGCCGTAAGCGCATTGCGGATCCGGCCCATCATCCGTGGACAGTCCTCGCGGAAAGTTTTCACGATATTTCGCAGCAGCTTGCGATTCCCGCTGAACCGCGCGAGTAGCGCCTTTCCATCAAGCGCACCCGCGAGTCCCGCCGTTTCTTCGTTTTCAGCTGACTCGCTTCCCACCGAGCGCGCTGAAATTCCCTCCACGGTTTGCAAAAACGTCTTGGGGTCAATCGGCTTCGCCAGATACCCATCCATCCCTGCTTCCAAGCACTGCTCGCGGTCTCCCTGCATGGCGTGCGCCGTCATGGCGATGATTGGAAGATGATGCCCGCTGCCTTTCTCCTTTTCGCGGATGACTCTGGTAGCCTCCAGTCCCCCCATCTCCGGCATCTGCACGTCCATCAGCACCAGATCGAACTTATGCCGCTCGATGGCTTCAACCGCTTCGCGCCCGTTCTCGGCCACAATCACGGAATGTCCGCGGCGCTCGATCAGATGCACTGCCACTTCCTGATTCACGGGGTTGTCCTCGGCCAATAGAATGCGCAAAGGGTGCTCGGCCGTGCGCGATCGTCTCTGCGCGACAGATGGACGGGCCTTTTGCCGCCCTGCCACGTGCAAGGCCGTAATGATCGCGTCCCATAGATCCGACTGCTTTACTGGCTTCGCCACAGACGCCGCAGCTCCCAGGCTTTTTGCCCGCGCCATGTCTTCGGTGTGTCCTGCCGAAGTCAAAAGAATCACCGTCGTGCCGTGCAAATGTGGATCATGTTTCACATGCGAGGCCACTTCAAAACCGTCCATCGCTGGCATGTGCGCATCGAGCAGCACCAAACGGAATGGATGGCCATCCTTGTGTGCGCGCCTTAGTGCCTCCATCGCCGAGCGGCCGTCTTTCGCAGTGACCGGCTTCATCCGCCAATTCGCGATCATCTCGTCGAGGATCTGGCGGCTCGTGGCATTGTCGTCCACAACTAACACCGGCAGATCGAGTAGCTTCACCGGCGCCGCGTCAACAATTTTTTCCTCCACCGGCGCTGGTGGCCGACCAAAGTGTGCCGTGAAATGGAAAGTGCTGCCTCTGCCCACCTCGCTTTCCACCCACATCACTCCGCCCATCAACTCGCAAAGTTGGGCCGCAATCGCCAGGCCCAATCCCGTGCCGCCGTACTTGCGAGTAGTGGAAGTGTCCGCTTGCGCGAACGCTTCGAAAATCCGCTGCTGCTTTTCCACCGGGATGCCGATACCCGTGTCCGTCACTGAAAAATGCAGCAGGATGTCGTCCTTCGCTTGCGATTCCAGGTTCGCACGCAGCACCACTTCCCCGCGATCCGTGAACTTGATGGCATTCCCCACTAGATTCACCACAATCCGTCGCAGCCGGTCCGGATCGCCGATGAGCGCATCGGGAATATCCACTGGAAAATGCGAAGCCAGCTCGATCTCTTTTTCTTGCGCCCGCAACGCCAGGGATTTCAATGTGTCTGCAATCGAATCGCGCAGACGGAACTCCACATGCTCCAGTTCTTCCTTGCCCGCCTCGACCTTCGAAAAATCGAGTATGTCGTTGATCAAATTCAGCAGCGAGCCCGCCGAACTCTTCACCGTCTCCAGATATTGACGCTGCTCGGGAGACATTTTGGTTTCCAGCGCCAGGTCCGTCATGCCAATAATGGCGTTCATCGGCGTGCGGATTTCGTGGCTCATGTTCGCCAGGAACTCGCTTTTCGCCCGCGTCGCATCTTCCGCCTTGGCCTTGGCAATCTCCAATTCCTTCACCAATTGCGCCAGACGCCGCGCATCCTCTTGCTGCGCATGACGCGCCGCTTCCAGATAATCGGCATAAAGCTTCAATTCCATCTCCGCGCGCCGCCGCTCGATGAATTGCCCGATCTGGCTACCGATGGAATCGAACATCTCCATCACGTCGGGTTCCAGCTTGCGGCTCTGCCGGGTGAAAAACTCAATGACTCCCGCCACGTGGTCGCCCAATCGCACCGGGAACGCGAACGCCGAGTGCAACCCTTCCGCAATCGCAAAAGACCCTCGCGGAAAATTCGGACCCTGTTGTATGTTCGGGAGCCATACGGGCTGGCAGGATTCCCAAACGCGCCCCGGAAGGCCCATGCCCCGTTTGAATGTTGATTTCCGGGTCGCGTCGACGAACGTCGGAAAACTCAGATTCGGCGGGTGCCACAAATTCATGCAGCGCAAAAGGTTGACAGTCTCATCCACGCGCCACAGCGCTCCCACGTCCCAGCTGAGCCCTTCGCAAATCGACATCAGTAGAAACGGCACCGCTGCGTCGAGCGATTCCGCTTCCGCCAGCACACGCGTTACCGCGTAGCCGGTTGACATCCTGCGCTCGGCTTCTTTGCGCTGCGTGATATCCCGCGCCACCGCAAACACCAGCTTCTGCTCCATGCTGGGCGTCGCGTTCCACAGCAGCCAGCGGTAGGATCCGTCGGCGCAGCGGTAGCGGTTCTCGAACGAAATCGCTAGTTCGCCCTCATCAATCTTCTGCGCCTCGGCTTCCGTCTTCGCGCGATCGTCCGGATGGACGAACTCGTTGTAAGGTTTGGAGAGCAGCTCCTCGACGGGGATCCCCAAGACCTTCTCCCACGCCGGATTGATGCGCTTGAAATACCCGTCGAAACCGGCGATGCACAACATGTCTAAAGAGAGCGTGAAGAGCTGATCGAGTTCTTCTTCGGTCAGGCGGCGTTCGCGAATCGCTTTCGACAAATCCGCCACGCTGCGCCGCAGCTCGAGCTGCGTCACCACTAGATTGCCTAGAGCTTTGAGCGCGTCCTTTTGTTCCGGCGACATATTTCGCGGAACGCGGTCCATCACACACAGCGTCCCAAGGGCGTAACCCTCCTGGGTGATGAGCGGAGTCCCGGCGTAGAACCGGACGTGCGGCTCTCCGGTGACCAGCGGATTATTGCGGAAACGTTCGTCGGCCAGCGCGTCCGGCACTACCATCACATCCGGCTGCAAGATGGCGTGCGCGCAAAAGGCGATGTCTCGCGGAGTTTCGGAAGCGTCCAGCCCAACTTTGGACTTGAACCACTGCCGGTCGGCGTCCACCAGGCTGACCATCGCGATGGGCGTGCCGCAAATCAGAGCGGCAAGCCGCGAAAGGTCCTCAAATTCTTGTTCCGGAAGCGTATCAAGGATCGCGTAGCGCTGGAGCGCGTCGAGTCGCGCCGTTTCGTTCTCAGGTGGACGCGCTTTCATGGCAGGCGGGCAGGGTCCCGGCTGCGCGCCATCTTATGGCGGCAGCCGAGTCTAAGTCAACGCACGGACACGCACGGGCTCGCCACTGATCCGCGCAAAACGAAACCCGCGCTGATGACTTTGCATCCATAATGATTGCCTTGAGATTCTCTCTGCCACTGGCTGCACTCCTATTGTCTGCGATTGTGGGCGTGCCATGCGCACAAGACAATTCGTCGGCGCTGCAGGAATCCGCCTCGGCACCCACGTTCTATCGCAACGTTCTGCCCGTCTTGCAGCAACATTGTCAAAGCTGCCACCGTCCCGGCGAAATTGGTCCGATGCCGCTGATGTCCTACGATCAGGCACATCTTTTTGCGTCAGCCATCGCTGCAGCTGCCAGCAAACGCGACATGCCACCTTGGTTCGCCGATCCCGGCGTCGGCCACTTTTCGAACGATCCATCGCTCACGCAGCGCGAAATTGACACGCTCGTATCCTGGGCGAAGGGGGATACGCCGGAAGGCAATCCCAAGGACGCGCCCGCGCCGCGACGGTGGCCGCAAGGTTGGATGATTCCTCAGCCCGGCGCCGTCGTACAGATGGCGAAACCCGTCACCCTCCCCGCGCAAGGCGACATTGATTACACCTACGAAATCGTGCCGACGGACTTCACCGAAGACAAATGGGTGCAGATGTCCGAGATTCGGCCGTCAAGCCGCGCGAACGTACATCACGCGGTGGTATACGTTCGCCCTCCAGGCTCGAGCTGGCTGCGGCACGCACCGGTCGGCACTCCATTCACCGGCGCGGACATGAGCGACGCGCGAGACCGTGAAGACACGCACTTCACCACTGCCGACATTTTGCTTGTCTATGCGCCCGGAAGTTCGCCGGACAATTGGCCCGAGAGCATGGCGAAATTCGTCCCGGCGGGCTCCGATCTGGTGTTTCAGATGCACTACATGTCGCGCGGCCAGCCTGCCACAGATCAGACCAGCATCGGCATCGTCTTCGCTAAGCATCCGCCGAAGCAGCGCGTCCTGACGCTGCAATTGACCAATGATCGTTTCCTAATCCCGCCCGGCGTGGACGATTACCGTGTGGAAGTCCACGGTTCCCTGCCGAACGACGCCACCCTGCTCAGTTTTTTCCCGCATATGCACCTGCGCGGAAAACGCTTCGAATACAACATTCTGCACTCGAATGGCAGCGTTGAACCGTTGCTGCGCGTGCATTACGATTTTTACTGGCAATTGAGTTATCGCCTGGCGGAACCGCACCTACTGCAAGCGGGCACGGTGCTCCAGGCCGTAGCCTGGTACGACAACTCGAAAAATAATCCCCACAACCCCGATCCAGACGCCGCCGTCCGCTGGGGCGATCAAACCTACGATGAAATGATGGTTGGATTTTTTGACGTAGCCGTCCGCGCCGATTTAGATAAGCCCCACTACTTCATCCGCTCAAACTATCCGCCGCGGCAAAACCGCGAGGAAACCAAAAAATAAAAGGGGGCGCGCCATATAGATCTCGATTCGACGCGCTGCCGAAATTTTCCCCGTGCTCTCAGCGGTTACTCTGTGTTCTCGGTGTTAAATCCTTTGACTTTCAAGTCTTAACTTTGACCTGTTAACTCGAACTATTCAGTACCCCTCAGCCTTCCCAGGCCCGCGCCCGTCATGCCCACCCTGCACCCAGGCGTCGCTAATCTCGATCGCTTCCACCCGAGCCGTCACTTGCGGATTCCCAACCTGAACCGCGTAGCCCATCCGCTGCAGCAGAGCGATCGTATCCGGCGAAACTCCCTTTTCCATATCCAGCCGGCCCGGCTTCCATTGTTGATGCACGCGCGGAAAATCCACCGCGTCCTGCACGTTCATCCCAAAATCAATCACGTTGAGAATCACCTGTAAGACGGCGGTTATGATCACGGGCCCGCCCGGCGCGCCCAAAATCAGAAACGGCTTGCCGTCCTTCACAATGATCGTCGGCACCATGGACGAAAGCGGCCGCTTCCCGGGCGCAATCGCGTTGGCCTCACCTTCCACTAATTCGAACATGTTCGGCGTACCCGGCTTTGCCGCGAAATCATCCATCTCGTCGTTCAGCAGAAATCCCGCGCCCGGCACGGTAACTCCGCTGCCATACGCGTCGTTGAGGGTGTACGTCACGGCCACGGCGTTGCCCTCCTCATCCACGATGCTGTAGTGCGTCGTGTTCGTGCCTTCGTGCTCCGCGGGAAGGCCGGGCTTTACCGAATCGCTCGGCGTAGCATGCTCGGGATCAATCGTCGCGCGCCGCGCTTGCATGTAGGATGGAGCGAGCAGCGCGGAAATCGGATTCTTGACGAAATCGGGATCGCCCAGGTCCTGGCTGCGGTCCGCGTAGAATCGCCGCATCACTTCCGCCATGTAGTGATAAGCCTCCGCGGAGCCCGCTCCATATTTTTCGTAGCCGGTCGTGTTCAACATCGCCAGCATCTGCAGCAATCCGACTCCGCCCGAACTTGGCGGCGGCGACGTAATGATCCGATAGCCCTTGTAGTCCCCTTCCAGAGGCGCGCGCTCCACCGCTTTGTAATCGTGCAAGTCCGCGAGCGTAATCAACCCGCCGTTTTTCGCCATCGCATTCGCCAGCAGATGTGCCGTCTCGCCTTCGTAAAAATCTCGCGCACCAAGACGCCCGATGCGTTCAAGGGTGCGCGCGAGCTCCGGCTGCCTGAAGGTTTCCTGCCACTCGTAAAACGCACCTCCCTTCAGAAAAATGCGCTGCGATTCCGGGAATTGTGAAAGCAGAGGCGCCCCCCGCCGCCAGGAATTCATCTGCCAACGCGAAACCGGAAAGCCCTTGTCGGCGAGCGCGACGGCCGGACTCACCAGATCGGCCCACGATTTTCGCCCGTATTTTTTGTGCGCCAGTTCAAATCCGCGAACCGTACCCGGCACGCCGGCCGAGCGCCATCCCACTACGCTTTCGTTGGTCGGATTGCGATCCGCATCCAAGTACATATCGCGACTCGCCCGGCCCGGCGCCTTCTCGCGGAAATCAATGAACGAAGCGCGGCCGTCGGCCATGCGGATAAGCATGAAGCCACCGCCGCCAAGGTTTCCCGCATAAGGATGAGTCACAGCCAGCGCGAAACCCACCGCAACCGCGGCATCCACCGCGTTGCCTCCGGCTCGCAAGATGGACACGCCAATGTCCGTCGCCAGCTCTTCTTGTGCGACGACCATCGCCTTGCGCCCATAAACCGGCTCGCGCCCATCCGCAGCCGGAACCACCAGCGCGAACATCAGCACGAACGACAGCCATCGCCCTGCATGCATTCTCATAAGCTCCAGCTCCTCAAAAGGTGCGGCACTCAAGAATCTTTGTGGGTCGTGGCTCTAGCCACGACATAAAAACTGCAATTCAGGACGGCTTTAAGCCGCTGGAGTCCTGGCGATTTTCACGCGAACTCCAGGCGTCGAATTGCGGGAACTTTCCTTCTCCTCAGCGCGCGCTCGCCGCCCGCGTCTCTCCCAGCCACTCATCAATGCGCGCTAGCGCTTTCTGCAAAATCTCCGCGTCGCCGCCAAAGCCAAACCTCACGAACGATTGCATCCCCAACTGCTCGCCGGGCACCAGCAGCACGCTCTTCATCACCCTCAGCTCTTCGCCCATCTGCGCCGAATTCCTGCCGTCGCGCAGCCCAGCCCACGCGATCGCGCCCGCGCGCGGCGGGACCTGCGAAAAAATATCCGCGTGCGACGCAAGCCATGCCTGCAACGGCGGATAATTTCGCCGCAGAATTTCCCGCGTACGTTTCAAAATCCACGCTCGCCGCTCCGGCGCAAGTGCTACCGACGCCAGCCGGTCCGTCAGCATCGTGGGACCGATGCTGGTGTAATCGTGATAACTCCACAGCTTCTCGATCATTTTCGGCGGCCCGACCACCCATCCGGTTCGCAATCCAGGCAAGCTGTATGCCTTCGACAAGCCCGCGGTGCACAAAACCTGGTCATAGCCGCCCCAGAAGCTCGGCGTCAACTCGCCATCGAATTCAGCTCCCCGATACACCTCATCGGAAAGCACCCAAGCGCCGACTTTCGCGGCGGCCGCTACTACCGCCGCGCGCATGTCGTCGCGCAGCACAGCGCCAGTCGGGTTGCTCGGATTGCAGATGGCGATCAACTTGGTCTTCTCGGTAACCACACGCGGAAAATCATCGATATTGATTCCCCAATCCAGCGATTCGCGCAACCACAGTGGCTTCACCGTCGCGCCGAACGCGCGCGCTACACCCGCAATCTGCATGTAGTTCGGCATCATGAAGACGACTTCGTCGCCCGGTTCGATCAGCGCCCAGGTGGAAACAAAATTGGCCTCAGAGCCGCCGCAAGTCACCAGTACATTGTCGGCAGTCGCTCCGGGATACGTGCTCGCAATCAACGACCGCAATTCCTCGCTGCCGTTGGTCTGCGGATACAGCAGCTGCACGTCGAGTATCTTTTGCAGTTGTTCCGGATCGGGCACCAGTTCCGCCGTCGTCAGCGGATGCACGCCGCTCTCCGAAATATTCAGCTCGACTTTGTTTTCCCAAACCGACTGCCAGCGCTCTAGCTCAAAAGGCTCAATCTGCATTTCCCTCACCTCGATTCTCGAATATTCAAGAACGGCCAAAAGCGCAAACGCAGGGTACGCAAATCAGGCTGCTCGCCGCGCGTCAGAAATGTAAGCGAATGTGCGCGCATTCCCAAATGAATTCAGCGTCTGGAATGAACATCTTCGGGATTGCCATCAATCGTCGTGTTTACTCGGATTCTCCGTGCCCTCCGGTTTTACTCTGTGCCCTCTTGCGTTAAATCTTTTGACTTTGCGGTTGATTCGAAGAAAATGATTTGCGCAAGTTGCAACGCACGGCGACGCACAAGACCGCACCCGAGAGGCGGCTCGATGACCCAAGGAATCAGGAAACGGGGATTACTGCTGGCAACTCTGATTTTCAGTGGATTCCCCAGCGCCGCGCTTGCGCAAACCTCCGCAGCGGCCCAGGCGCCCACAAACAACGATACCACTTGGAACTTCGCCGTGTCCGGCGACTCCCGCAATTGCGGCGACGTAGTCATGCCCGCGATCGCTGCCGGAGTGTGGAAGAACAACGCCTCCTTCTACTGGCATCTCGGGGACTTCCGCAAGAATTCCGATTTCGACGAAGACATTCAGCATCAGCCAGAGCACCTCGCCAAGCCACTAAGCATCAGCGGCTATCAGCAAATCGTCTGGGACGATTTCATCCAGAGCCAGCTCGCGCCCTTCGGCACCCTCCCTGTCTTTCTCGGCATTGGAAATCACGAAACCGTCTGGCCGCACACTCGTGAAATGTATTTGGTGCAATTCGCCGACTGGCTGGACACCCCGGCGCTGCGGAAGCAACGGCTCAGCGACGATAGCAACGCTCACAAACTTTCCACCTACTACCACTGGATTCAAAATGACGTTGACTTCATCACTCTCGACAATGCCGTCAACAGCGAAATCGACGAAGACCAGCTGAAGTGGTTCGAAAAAATACTACAGCTCGACGCTTCCAATCCCCAAACTCGCACGATCGTAGTCGGCAGCCACGAAGCGCTCCCAGATAGTATTGCCGAGAATCACGCCATGGACGCGACCCCCGCCGGCATCGCCAGCGGTCGACGCGTTTACGCCGATTTGCTGAAAGCGCAGAATGACGCGCACAAGCGCGTCTACGTCATCGCCAGCCATCAACACTTTTACATGGCGGGAATTTTCAATACGGAATACTGGCGAGCAAATGGCGGCATCCTGCCCGGGTGGATTGTCGGCTCCGCGGGCGCCGTGCGCTACGCGTTGCCTCCCAACAAAGCAGACGCGATCGCAGCAGAAACGAACGTGTACGGTTACCTGCTCGGCACAGTCAAGCCCGGCGGCGAGATCGATTTTACCTACCAGAAGATCTACGAACCCGACGTGCCCGCCTACGTCGTCGACAAGTACAAGCAGGATTTCGTCCACTGGTGCTTCGTCGAGAATTCCGCCGCCCACTGAAGCGTTTATCGAATAAGCTGGAGGATCTCAAAATGGCTGCACAATCTGAACAAGCGCGCACGCAGCAAACACCGCCAAACCCGGAACGAATTTTTGAAACACTGAACGCCTATCAGAAGACCGCAGCTCTGAAAACTGCAATCGAGCTGGACGTATTCACTGCAGTGGCCGAGGGCGCGACAAGCCACGAAGCCCTCGCCAAGCGCTGTCAAGGCAGCGACCGCGGCATGCGCATTCTCTGCGATTACCTCGTCATCAATGGTTTCCTCACCAAAAACGACGGACGTTATGCCCTGCCGCCGGACTCCGCCACATTTCTCGACCGCCGTTCGCCAACCTACGTCGGCGCCGCCGCAAAGTTCCTGGCGCTGCCGGAAATTATGAATCTCTACCACGATCTGCCCGCCATCGTTCGCGCCGGCGGTTCATTGAAGGGTGAAGAAGGTACCGCGGAACCGGACAGTGCCAAGTGGGTGGAATTTGCCCGCTCGATGAGTGGCCTGCAGCGGATCCCGGCGCAAGCTCTCGCGGGGCTTCTCAATGCCGCAGCCGGCGAAAAATGGAAAGTGCTGGACATCGCCGCGGGCCACGGCATGTACGGCGTCACCATCGCAAAACAAAACCCGCACGCCGAAATCTTTGCCGTAGATTGGCCGCAAGTTCTGCAAGTGGCCAAGGGGAACGCCGAAGCCGCAGAAGTAGCAGCTCGCTTTCACGAACTGCCAGGCAACGCTTTCGAGGTGGATTTCGGAAAAGACTATGACCTCGTGCTGCTCACCGGTTTCTTGCACCACTTCGACAGGCAGACCATTGTTTATCTATTGCGCAAAGTGCACGCCGCGCTGAAACCAGGTGGCCGCGCGATATCAGCGGAATTCGTGCCCAACGAAGACCGTGTCAGCCCACCCGCGCCGGCCGCTTTCAGCATGATCATGCTGGGCACCACGCGCGCCGGTGACGCTTACACCATGTCTGAATACGATGAGATGTTTCGCAAGGCAGGATTTACTTCCAGCGAAATCCACCGCGTACCCGGCCCGCAAAGCTTCATAATCTCGCGGAAATAAGCGCCGGAAAAACTCAGCTCTTCTGCGGTCCGCCGAACGCCAGCGTCAGCAAGGTGTGCTGCTCCATTTCATGCGCTTTGTGCGAGCCGGTGGCAGGACTTGCGCTGGCTGAGCGCTTGATTGAAAGCACTCCGCGCCCGCGCGCCAGCCGTTCCAATCGTGGCAACAAGAAAGCCAGTGCGCCCATATTGGCTGGCTCCTCCTGCACCCACACAAAATCGCGCGCGTTCGCGTGCCGATCCATCTCCGCGGCGAGCTCAGCTTCCGGAAAGGGATAAAGCTGCTCGAGGAAAATAATCGCGGTGGAGGTATCCTTGCGGCGCTTCCGCTCGGCAACCAATTCGTGCCCGATTTTGCCCGTGCAGAGCAGAACGCGCTTCGCCGACCCGTCGCCCGCATCGGGAATCACATTCTGAAATCGCGGCGCCGTAAGATCGGCTAGCGAAGAAGACGCAACCGGATTCCGCAGCATGCTCTTGGGCGTAAAAACTACCAGCGGCTTGCGCCACGCGCGCAATGCCTGCCGCCGCAGCAGATGAAAATACTGCGCCGCCGTCGATGGCTGGCAAATCTGAATATTGTCGCGAGCCGCCAGTTGCAAGAATCGCTCCATGCGCGCGCTGGAATGTTCCGGCCCTTGCCCTTCGTACCCATGCGGCAGCAAGAGCGTCACGCCGGAGAGCAAGTTCCACTTGTCTTCGCCCGCCGAAATAAATTGGTCAATCACGATCTGCGCACCGTTCGCAAAATCTCCGAATTGCGCCTCCCACAGCACTAGCGCCTCCGGAAAATCGCGGCTGAACCCATACTCGAATCCGAGCACCGACGCTTCGGAAAGCGTCGAATTGATTGCTTCAAACCACGCTTCGCCGTGCCCCACGTGCTGCAGCGGCACGTATTCTTCTTCGGTTTCGATATCGATGAGCGCCGCGTGCCGCTGATTGAACGTTCCGCGGCGGCTGTCCTGTCCGCTCAACCGCACCGGAACCCGCTGCTTCAACAAAGTGCCAAAAGCCAGGGCCTCGGCCATGCCGTAATCGATCGGACGTTTTCCCTGCGCCATTTCCAAGCGCTGCTCCAGCAACTTCTTCACTTTTGGATGAATGTGAAATCCATCGGGATAGCGCGTCAGAGCTTCGCCGACCACAGCCAATTCCTCTTGCGCCACTCCCGTGTTCACTTCCAGCGAAGCATCGTAACGCCCGCCGCGGTAGGGGTCCCAATAGGGCGGCAACTTCCGCATCGGCGGATTCTTTTCAAGTTCCAACGCACTCCTTTGCGCCGCATCCAATTCCGCGCGCACGCGATCAACAATTGGCTGCGCATCCACGCCGATTTTCTCGGCGTAGATTTGCCACAACGGCGGATGTGCTTCAATTTTCCGGTAGCGCAATGGCTGCGTGATTGTCGGATCGTCCACTTCGCTGTGCCCATGCCGCCGGTAACCGATCAGGTCCACGACCACCGGCGTCCCAAACGCGTACCGGTATTCGATCGCCATTCGTCCTACGCGCGCGACTGCCTCCGGATCTTCCGCGTTCACATGAAAAACAGGAATCGGCAGCCGCTTCGCCAGGTCGGAAGAGAATCGCGAAGAATGAGAATCCCGCGGAATCGTGGTGAAGCCGATCAAATTATTCACGATGATGTGTACCGAGCCGCCCACCGTAAAGCCTTCGACGCCCGCCATATTCAACGTCTCGGCCCAAATCCCCTGCCCCGCGAACGCGGCATCGCCGTGCATAACCACCGGCACCACTTGCTGCAAGCCCGCATCGCCACGACGCTCTTGTTTCGCGCGAGTGCGTCCAATCGCCACCGGGTCGACTGCCTCCAGATGGCTCGGATTCGAGACCAGGTGGATTCCGACCTTCTTGCCGCCGGCCGTCTTGAATGAGCCGGTCGCCCCCATGTGATACTTCACGTCGCCGCCACCCAGCACGCTGCGCGGGTCCACATCCTCGAACCGCGCAAAAACTTCGGCCGCGCCGCGGCCCACCACGTGCACCATCACGTTTAGTCGCCCGCGATGGCTCATCGCCAGCACGGCCTGCACGGCTCCTTGCTCGGCTGCTGAATTCAGAATCGCGTCGAGCAATGGCAGCAGCGCCGATTCACCTTCGAGCGAATAGCGCTTCGTCCCCAGATAACGCGTCTGCAAAACCTGTTCGAAAATCTCCGCGCGCACCAGCCAGTCCAGAATGCGCTCGCGGTCGGTTTCGGGAGTCTCAACCTCTGCCTCCATGCGCCGCTGAATCCATTGCCGCTTTTCGCGCTCGGGAATGTGCATGAATTCCACGCCGATCGTGCCGCAATAAAATTGCCGTGCTGCGTCCGCGTCGGGACCGGAGACCTCGAGCTCCGGCATGGCGACCGGCGCCATGTCACCCAAGGGATCGAGATTCGCTTGCAGATATCCCCACCGGCGGAACGCGTCCCAGATGCGCTCTTGCGCGTCCTTCGTCGCCGCGGAATCCACCACTGCTTGTTGACGGCTCATCAATAGTCCTCAAACCTCATAACTATTATAGCGGCTGCCTTGCGAACTCGCGAGAAGCGTTCGCTAGCTCTTGTCCCATGTTCCCAACAGCCGCCGCACCAACACGAATTGTCCCAAGTGATAGGCATTGTGGTCGGCGAGCAGCAACGCCTGGCGCAGAATTGTCTGGCCGGTCCCGTGCGGAATCTTGGCGAACAAATCCGTTCGCGAATCTTCAATCAACTTCACCATCGCCTGCGTATCCTTCGCAAATTCTTTCAGGCTCTTTTCCCACGCGGCATCATCCGGCGGCGCGACTGTCTTCGGCCAGTACTCCGCAGGCCAATTCCGCTGTACGTAATGCGAATTCGTTGAGAAGTCCAGAATGTCCTCTTGGGAGATCCGCGCGTGCTCTAATAATTCCCACGCTGAATAAGGCGACCCCGCCGGCCGTATCCCGCGCTGACTCGGAGCTAGCCCCCCTAGCGCCTGCTTCCAATCCGCGTGCGCTTCTCCCCAAGTAAGAACCTTTGCCAAATGCTCGCGCAGTGCCTTGTCATTTTCGGCGCCAGAGTTTACACGCCCCGTGCCCTTCCTCTTTGATGTTCGCGTTGTTTTTTTTCCCTTAGTCATCTCGGCCTCCACGCATGGCGGCTAGTCTCAGAATCAGCGCGCCGACCCATATGGAGTGCGGGAGCCTGCTCGCGCTTTCGCGAGGCGAGGCTCGCCACCCCGGAGTCGCCCGCCGCGCGAAGGCAACCGCTAGCGGGAAATTCTATGCCCGCCCGCTAACGCAAGGCGACGGCAGGCCGCCGAACTCCAAAATGTCCGCGCCAATCCGCTCCTTGTTTAACCCTGCAGCGAAGGTTACTATCCGAGCGAATTTTGCCACGGGAGCGCCCATGACCCACAACATCTTTTCCCGCCGGGATTTCTCGCGCCTCTTCGGACACTCGCTTGCTCTGGCTTTTGCGACCCCTCGGCTGCTGAAACCATTCGATGCGCAGCGCCGCGGGCCGATTCCCGAGGGCGCCGTTCGCCTGAACTTCAATGAGAATCCCTACGGCCCATCGCCCAAGACGCTTGAAGCTCTAGCGACTTGCGGACACATCGCCAACCGTTATCCCGATCAAACCTATATTCAAGTGAAGGATGCTCTCGCCCAGAAATTCAATCTGACTCGCGACAATATCGCTCTCGGCTGCGGTTCCACCGAAATTCTGCGCGGCGTGGATGCCGCCTTCCTCGACTCCAGTCGGAACGTCGTCGCCCCCGAGCCAACCTTCGAAGCCGTGCTCGAATACGCCCGTGCCTTGCACGCACAACCCGTGAAAATTCCTCTCACCCCGGACCATCGCCACGATCTGCCCAGGATGGCTGCCGCCTGTACTTCAAAGACCGGTGTAGTCTACGTCTGCAATCCAAATAATCCCACCGGCACAATCGTCACCCGCGACGAAATGGCCACATTCATCCAAGCCGTCCCGCCCGCCACCCTGATACTTGTGGACGAAGCCTATTACGATTTCGCCGACGATCCGCGCTACGCGAGCGCCACCGAATTCATAGCGAAGAACCCGAATGTGGTCGTTGCGCGCACGTTCTCTAAAATTTACGGCATGGCCGGAATGCGCCTGGGCTATGTCATCGGTGCTAAAGAACCGATCACCCTGATCAACAATCATCTCACGCAGGATAACGGCAACGCCGCAGTCCTCGCCGCCGCCCTGGTCAGTCTCGGCGATAGCGATTACGTCGCCTCGTGCCGCACGCGGATTAACGACACGCGCCGCTGGCTCTGCGCCGAGCTCGCCAAGGATTCCCGCACGTTCATTCCCTCGCAGGCCAATTTCGTCATGATTGATATGGGCTCCGACGCCCAACCCTTCATTGACCAGTTCCGCGCTCGCAACATCATCGTGGGACGCCGATTCGCCTCTATGCCCAATTTCCTGAGGGTCAGCATCGGCACGCAACAGGAAATCGAATCGCTCGTCACTGCCCTCCGCGAGATCGCGCCTACTCCCATCTCAAAAGCAGCAGCATAAGGTTGCGCCCAAGCTGACAGCGGCGTCCCGCCGGACCGTCGTAATTTTGTAGCGGCGCACTTCAGTTGCGCCATGTTTTTCGGGGCAATAAAAGAGGGCGATCCAGGCGCCTCCTTCTACGCCAGCCCGCAAAGAAAAAGGCCCTTCCCCGCGTTTTCACGCTGAGAAGAGCCTCTGAAAATACCTGTTCCCTTTAGCGGGCCAGTTCTGCCGCGTCGCCCGTCAATCGCCCGGGCTCACTGCATATTGGGGAACCTCGCCAGACCTTACAAGCCCTCGCGAGACGGCGTCTTGCTATGCCGTCGCCGCGGTCGGCCCCAGCGTTCGCCGCTGTTGAAAACATTCGCGGCAATACACCGGGCGTCCTTGTGTGGGCTTGAACGGGACCGTCGTTTCCTTACCGCACTGCGAGCAAACAGTCTTGGTTTCCACTCGCTGTACGCTTGGAGATGAACCAGAACCATTACCCGCCGAGCGGTTCGCTTTGCACGCCTTGCACCGCTTGGGCTCGTTCTTGAAGCCCTTGTCGGCGAAAAACATTTGCTCGCCGGCGGTGAAGACAAATTCAGCCGAACATTCGGCGCACTTCAGGACCCTATCGTGGTATTCCATACGCTGCTCCGGAACCGTGCTGGGAAAGGAGTCGCAGCGGAACATTCCATGCCTGCCGTTCTGGGAACTCAGTTGAAAGACCTGCGCCACCCAGATGCCGGCCGGCACGAAATTGTTGAAATGGACCCGAACAACTTGGTCGTTCAGTCTTGCTCACGCCGTTGCTTTTTCCGGAGACGTTTACGCGAGAGGGCCTCTTTGGCACGCCGCTTTTCACCCGGTTTCATGTAGTAGCTGTGCTTTTTAATCTCCTTGATAATGTCCTCCGACTGGACTTTCCTTTTGAAACGTCGGAGCGCATTTTCCAGAGATTCACCCTCTTGAATCACAACTTCTGCCACGCGTATTCACCCCCGTTCCCCGTTAATTGTTTGAGTTGCACTGGTGGGATACCATCAGTGTAGCCGGTTCACACCCAAACCGGCAATTGCCATGTTCTAATATCGCCCGCTGCCTCCTAAGTCAAGGCTTAAATTGCTCGGAAGCGGATGGCCGCGCTTCTGTAACTCTATGGTTAATAAATTGCGGCGGGGTATCTCTGCGATTACTACATCGAAGGGCGGATTTTAAGGCTCGCTCATGCGGTGCATCCTCGGTTTGCTGCTAGAATGTCGCTTCGCCGGACCGCTGGTTTTTCAGGAGACCGAACATGCCTCTGATGCGCAACGCGATCGGTGTGCTGTTGGCCGGCGGACAGGGCGAGCGCCTTTGGCCCCTGACGCGTGACCGCGCCAAACCGGCCGTGCCGTTCGGCGGAATTTACCGCATCATTGATGTCACCCTCTCGAACTGCCTCAATAGCGACCTCCGCCGCGTTTTTGTTCTCACGCAATACAAAGCGCTCAGCTTGAATCGCCACGTTCGCCGCGGCTGGTCATCGCTCATGGGCCACGGAGAATTCATCGAAGTCCTCACCCCGCAGATGCGCGTCTCGCAGCAGTGGTACCAGGGCACCGCCGACGCCGTCTATCAGAACATTTACTCCATCGGTTCCGAACAATCGAACTACGTCTTCATTCTTTCCGGCGACCATGTCTACAAAATGAACTACCAGAAGATGCTGGAGCAGCACGTGGAAGCTGGCGCGGACGTCACCGTCGCGACCTTTGAAGTGGATACCCAGCAAGCCGCGCGCAGTTTCGGCGTCATCGAGACAGACAAAGACTGGCGCATCATCGGATTCGAGGAAAAGCCCGCGAATCCCAAGCCCTCTCGTGTGCACCCCAATAAAGTGAACGCCTCAATGGGCGTCTATCTCTTTAATACGCAGCTTCTCGTGCCCATCCTGATCGCCGACGCCGAAGATCCCAATTCCAAGCACGATTTCGGCAAGGACATTATCCCGCGCATCATCGAAAAGCATCGCGTCTTCGCCTACAACTTCCGCGATGAAAATAAAAAAGAAGAATCATATTGGCGCGATGTTGGCACCGTCGAGGCCTACCACGAAGCCAACATGGATTTAGTTTCGGTCTCGCCGGTTTTCAACCTCTACGATAAAAGCTGGCCGCTGCACACTTGGCAGCAGCAATATCCTCCCGCGAAATTCGTTTTCGCCGACCCCTCGCGCATGGGCGTCGCGCTCGATTCCATCGTTGGCGCGGGCTCCATCATTTCCGGCGGCCGCGTCGTGCACTCGGTTCTCGGCCTCGACGTGCGCGTCAATAGCTACAGCGACGTGGATTCCTGCATCATCTTCAATCACGTGAACGTCGGACGCAGCAGCCGCATTCGCCGCGCGATCATCGATCGCCACGTAAGCCTGCCCGAAGGCACCGTAATCGGTTATGACACCGAAGCCGACCGCGCCCGCTACTCCGTAACCGACAATGGCGTAGTAGTCGTCGTGCGCCCTGAATCCATGATCGAAGAACCAGAGTGACCCAAACCTCGCTTCTTTTTTCCGAAGCGTTCTTTCGCGGCCGATGCACTCCATCCTGAAGAAATTGGCTGGCGGCAATCGCGGCTCCATCGGCCGCTCGAATGAAGTTGTCGCTCAGGTGCTCGCTCACCCTGCCTATTTCCCAGATCTCTTCGAAGGCCTTTCCAGCGATGACCCTGTCATCCGCATGCGCGTCTCCGACGCCGTCGAAAAGATCAGCGCGCAACGTGCGGAGCTTCTGCAACCGTTTAGGAGAAAACTATTGGCCATAGCCAGCAGCAGCACCCAACCGGAAGTTCGCTGGCATGCCGCGCTAATCGTTCCTCGCCTCACACTCACCAGCAAGGAGCGCGCCGCAGCTCTCGACATTCTCTTCGACTATCTGCGCGACAAAAGCAGTATCGTGAAAACTTTCGCCATGCAGGCCATCTGGGACCTCGCTGCCAGTGACCCCAAACGCAAGGCGCAAATCATCCCGCTAATCGAGGAATTGGCCTTCGTCGGCACGCCCGCCATGCGCGCTCGCGGCCGCAAGCTTCTGCGCGAGCGCCAACGAAACATCACTCCCTCCCGCCCACACCCGTAGGGCACGACATTTTAGCGACCCGCCGAAGGAGGGCCGTGCCCGGCATTTAGCGTTCCGTTGTCATCTTGAGCGAAGCGAAGGATCTCTGTTCGTCTTGTCGAGCCGCTGCCAACAACTTGAACCGCACCCGCCGAACAGCTTACGATGCTTCTCGCTCCAAAATACTCAGCAGTCATATCCAGGAGACCGAATGTCCACAAAGATCACCAGCGTTCGCGGTCGTGAAATCATAGATTCTCGCGGCAATCCCACGGTCGAAGCCGACGTCCACGTCGAAGGCGGCGCCATCGGCCGCGCCGCGGTTCCTTCCGGCGCATCCACGGGCGAACACGAGGCCATCGAACTGCGCGACGGAGACAAATCCCGCTACCTCGGCAAAGGAGTTCTGAAAGCAGTTGCTCATGTGAACGGCGCAATAGCCAGGGCGGTCACCGGCCTGGACGCCGCCGACCAGCACGCGCTCGATCGCAAAATGATCGACGCCGATGGCACGCCCAACAAATCGAATTTCGGGGCGAACGCTATCCTCGCCGTCTCAATGGCCGCCGCGCGTGCCGCTGCCGCGCAACTGGGCCAGGCGCTCTACAAATATCTGGCCCAATATTCTTCGGACCCATCGGCCAATACTCTGCCCGTCCCGATGATGAATATCGTCAATGGCGGCGCGCACGCCGACAATTCCGTGGACGTACAGGAATTCATGGTCATGCCGCTGGGCGCGCCGAATTTCCGCGAAGCGCTGCGTTGGGGCGTGGAAGTTTTCCATCACCTGAAATCCGTGCTCAAGAAAAATGGTTATTCCACCGCCGTCGGCGATGAAGGCGGCTTCGCGCCCAACCTCAAATCCAACGAAGAAGCTCTCGAACGCGTCCTCGAAGCCATCACCGCGGCCGGCTACAAGCCGGGCGAACAGATCGCCATCGCTCTCGACCCAGCGTCGAGCGAGTTCTACGACCGCGCCACTGGAAAATATGTCTTCAAGAAATCGGACAAGTCGACGCGCACCTCGGAGGAGATGGGGAAATTCTGGGAAAGCTGGGTGCGCCAATACCCGATCGTCTCCATCGAAGATGGGCTAGCCGAAGAAGATTGGAGCGGCTGGAAGGTTCTTACGCGCGAATTGGGTGGGGCTGGCGCAGCCAACTCCGGCGGCAAAAAGATTCAACTGGTCGGCGACGACATCTTCGTCACCAATCCGAAAATTTTCGCGCGCGGCATCTCCGAAGGCATCGGCAACGCCATTCTGATCAAGCTCAACCAAATCGGCACGGTAAGCGAAACCATTGAGGCCGTCGAAATGGCTCGCAAAGCAAACTATGCCGCCATCGTCTCCCATCGCAGCGGCGAAACGGAAGACACCTTCCTCGCCGATTTCGTTGTCGCGATGGGCACGGGCCAAATCAAAACCGGGTCGGCCTCCCGCACTGACCGCATCGCCAAGTACAACCAGCTCCTACGCATCGAAGAATCCCTAGGCAACGCCGCCCGCTTCCCAGGACGTAAAGCCCTGCAACTATAAAATTGCGATTGAACTGGCGCTCAACTTTGCGGTGCAAGTTGAATTTGTTGTTGAATTTGTAGCGGCCGTGCTTCACTACAGGTGCTTCGCGCTGGAACGAGGCCGGAACCGGTCGACAGTGCCCTACTTGAAAAGCCATATCTCGAAACCGATCGGCACTTCCTGAACATCGAAGTTCTCAAACCCGCTCTCAGAGATGAACTGATTAAATTCATCTCGCGTGTACGCGCGTTTTAGCAACATCAGCCGAAATGTTAATTTCGTGACCGCGGAATTGATCGCTCCCATATTCATTTTGTCCACATACTCGTCGATGGTCTCTTTAGGAGCATCCCTCCGAAGGTCGATGATCAGCGCTTTTCCGCCCGACCGCAGAACCCTCCGCATTTCTTTCAGCGCTGCAACCGGCTCGGTGAAGTTCTTGAACGCGGCGCGGCACACGATCAGATCGAAGCTAGAATCTTGAAACGGCATCTGCGAAGCGTTCCCATGTTGAAAATCAACCTCGACGCTTTCGTCGCTCCCGTTCCTGCGCGCGAGTTCCACAAACGTCTTGCTGATGTCGAGTCCAGTGATCTTGTACTTTCCCATCTTGGCGAGCTCGATGGCAAAATAACCGGGCCCGGGCGCCACCTCCAATACACTCGATCCTTCGTGCAGGTTCGCTGATATCCGTTTTGCCAAGGCTTTGAAGTCATGCAGATCTTTTCGCGTGTTCTTCGCGTACCACTTTGCTACCTGTCCTTCCATTGCTA